>JAABVA010000378.1_pt1 | contig 57813 bp, 67 predicted proteins | sample 5560331 | NCBI WGS metagenome assembly JAABVA01 (sample SAMN12812661, study PRJNA571458) | rock metagenome | isolation source: Antarctica rocks | place: Antarctica: Victoria Land, Mt New Zealand sud | collected 2016-01-07
GTGGGGGGGTGGGGGTTAGTGGATGTGACCTGTGAGAGGAGCGTTAGTGGAGTGAGGCGGGGGGTGCTGGGTGGGGGTTGGCGAGGGTGTGGAAGAGATGAGTGAAAAGAGAGATATGGGAGGTCAAGGGATAGTGAAAAATGATTGGAAAGATTCGAGAGACACGTGGAGGCTTGGAAAGTAGATTCAAGTCAGGAATTGATACAATGAGTTCAAGAAGTTGCAAATTAAAAGACTTCGTAGCTAGGGGAGAGATTGTAGAGCAATTGGACGAGCAAACCGCTACGCCTATAGAAAAAGAAGCCCGTTAGCACCACGATGCTGTCATATAGAGGTTCGTGGACTCAGGACAAAGTCTGCAAGGTTATCGGTAGAGCAGGATAATTATTGTTACTAGGCAGCAACTAGTGATTGACATCCTCGAGCTGTTCGATTTGTTTCTCACAGGACATGCCTGAGCTAGATGACAAATCGCAAGGTTGTTGGGGGGAGGGCAATATAGTAGGAAGTATCTGATATTAAGGCTGCAGGGAACAGAGCAATGTGAGATAGTGCCGGAACCAAGTCCGCTCTGAAACATGGAACTGCGAAGGATTAAGAATGGAGTCATAAATCGCCACGTACAGAGGGAGAATTCTCCGAAACAAACGTGGCTCCGTGGGAGATGAGTGTTCATGCAGGGCCAAAAGTTCATATCATAACAAGATCAACGATGAACATACATGAATCTCTGCATAAGCTACCAGGGGCCACCCTCCAATCTGCGTAGTCTCCTCATCTTGCGCGTCAATCGCAATCTCTTGGTGTTGCTCCGGCAATCGAAGAGTGAGTTTTTGAGAAGATGGCGGGATCCCAGTTATAGGCTCTAGCTTCGTTTTCAAGTGGGCGATTGTCCAAGAGGGTGTGATGCGACGTTCTGAGGAAGAAGCGGTAGAGATGATGATGAGGGGAATGTCACGGCTGGTAGTGAGGGTTTGGGTCATGATGGCGTACTTGAGAGGATTGTGTGTTTTTGGGAGACGATGATAAAGCTATAACGGTGGTTTCCGGAGGCTTCTCCTGAGCTTCCCAAGTATGTATGATGCGCAGTGATGAGGTATGGTCGTCAAGTCCGAGACCAGGATCGATCCTTCCCAAGTAGCCCAAGGCGTGTTTCTTCCTCCTCCTGCACCGCTGTGTTGATGCGTTGTTGTGAAGGCAACTTTAGGGTTCGACCCATGATGACCGTCGGGGCCTTGGCAGATTAAGCGAGGCACTGACCGCTCATTGGTCCGACCGCACTTCTCCATGATGCTGCATATGATCCAAGGACGTTGAACCAGATTGGGGGATCCTGTGTGACAACTGTAGCCTGCGTTCGAAGGAATTTTTGGTTCAGATCTTTTGTGATATGATATACTGCATGCTCACATTCAGTCTCAGCCTCTCAGGTCATTCTTGAGGCATGTAGGACTCCAGACGATGCTGCACAGCTCCCTGCTCATCCTGGCGCGGCTCGGGCGCCAGCGCATTGGGACAACCATCTTCCTATTTCGAGCTGCACCTTGGTGGACAATGCCAACAATGAGGGAGCAGAACAATAGTGTGTGCTACACCGCCTCACAGGTTGAGAGGAGCGTTTTCTACCTAAACACACCCTTGGCCAAACGGTTACCTGCCCGAATACAAACGGAACGGGTCATCTGGATCTGTCCTGGCAGGCAGGGATCTGTTGGTCCTCCTTCTCTCGAATCGACTTCCTAAGATCCCTTGTAAGAAGCAGCACCTGCGTAACCATCAGACATTACGCGTTGCAAGCCAGCCTCTGCAATGGCTCCACACTTTCTCCAAGGATGTTTATCTTGTTTCGCGTCACTAGATCGTGTGCTCACCGCTCAATGATCAAAGACCCGGATGATGCGATTGACACTTCATCGTAATGAGTTGGTGCGTGGTGCTATAACATTCTTCAGGCCGCAAGGCGTTGAGAGTCTTGTCCAGAAACACCGGGCTCTGGAGGTCGAAGCGATCGTTTAAGTTGGAGATCATGGTTCGTGTCACACGGTACCTGTTCCCGATGCATGGCCTATAAGATGACAGGTATCTGTCTTCTCACCACAATTAAGCGCAAACTATAGCCTACCACCAATGGGGATCTTCCGAATTCGCCTTAACCACTAAAGCTCTCCAGCATCTCATATTCCGTCACATTTGTTCGTCCTGTCTCGTCCGAACGCCTTGCTATTTTCGGCACACTCCCCGGATTCGCCTCGTTCTCGCTTGCAGCAGCATCTTCAGGGCAACGACACTAATATCATAAAACCGGGCTTGCCCAAGGTACCATAGCTTCTTCCTCAATGCTGCCCAGGTCTGCATCCCGCTGCGAACTCTTCTGACGCAACCTGACATATGTCGCCCCTTTCCTGATACTGTTGCACTAGCTGAACTGGGTCTATGCTTGCTATCTGCATACGACTAATCCTTGTCAAAGCAGCTCCATCGCCATATCATACAACTCACTTCTAGCAGTGCATTTCCGTAGGCACACACTGAGCATTTTCATATTTTGATTACTTCCAAATCATGGGTCAGGTTTCTGTGATGGTCTGACCAATGCCAGATGTCAGGAGCTTCTCGCGAATACCATTGGCTACAGCTCCGCCTCCCTTTTCGCCCAAGTTCGCAAGTGGCTCTGCTGCTCCTCGCCAAATCAAGGCATGGTTAGACCGACTTTTCTCCTTGCTCTTTATAGAGCATTGTACAACCCCTTCCTTAGGTCTTTCACCGTACTGTACTGTCTCTATACAACTGTTTCCGAAAGCGTGGTCTTTGACATCGTGGAACCTTCGCTTCCCAGTAGCGAGATTTCCAGACTACCTTCTCGAAATCTAGGCTTCAGCGTCCGGCAAATTCTCCGGGTTTAGCTACCTTGTTCCAGAACATCATCCTTCCCGATCCATTACCTAACACCCTCCCGCAACTATCGCCCACATGCTCCACGCACCCCTTGTCATCTCAACCGCCAAACTGGACATCGGGTCTCTCCTCACGTCCAACCCTTCTCCTCCCCGTCAAAATCCGACTCCAACAACCCGACCTCCGCCTTTCTCGCGCTCCACCTCTGTTCCATCTTCCACCGTACAGTTCCCTATAGTGGCCTCCCCTTCTACATCGTCCGCATCTCACTACTCCACATCCACTGCACCGCCTCAAGGCTACAGCCAAATTCAAACGGCGCCTTTGGGTGGCCGCCAACCAGCTTCAGGAGCGTCCAGCAAACGTGGACCCCCGATCAACCCTGACCCCTTGGTCTCTCCTGATCAGAAAAGGCAAAAGAAATGGACCGCCCGAGAAAACGCCCTCCTTGTTTCCCTCCGCGGCGCAAATGTGAAATGGGGCGACATTTCCAAACAAATCCCTGGCCGTAGTAATACCAGCTGCCGCCTGCGCTATCAAAACTACGTAGAGAAAGACACCGCCTGGACGGATGAGAAGAAGGATAAGCTGGCGCGATTGTATGAGCGGTATGTGTCTATCCTTCCCAGAAGCCGCCTTGCATTTATTGTTCTCCCTTCTGTTATTTTCAGTCGCATCCTACTGCCCCATATCAATAGAATCATCCTATCAAAACCCAAACTCACCCTCCCTCCCACAGCCTTAAATCGGACCTCTGGGGCGGCATAGCCAAAGAGCTCGAAGTCCCGTGGCGCACCGTCGAAGCCATGCACTGGCAGATTGGCGAGGTAGAAATGGCCCGCCGAGCCGGCGTGCGCCCTTTCAACAAAAATCCCGCTGCCGGCCCGAGCAGCGCTGGCAGGCTAGCCGCCGACGTGGACACAGACCTAGAACGCGAGCTCGAGTATGGCGGCCTGGAAGCCGGAGGCGGGTTGGCGCCGATGGGGAGACATGGGAGGAGGCCCAGACGAAGACACGGAGACAGCTTGGGCGGGCAAGCGGGACTGCCGAGTCTGGCGGAAATGGTGGGGAGCGTGCCGGCCTTTGCGGGGTTTGGGGGTGGGAGGATGGGGTATGAGGATGAGGAGGAGGAGGAGGAGGAGGAGGAGGAAGAAGAAGAGGAGGAGGATGACGACGATGACGACGACGACGACGATGAGGAGGAAGATGTTGGGGGTTTCAGGCACGAGATCAAGCGCGAGATGAAGAGGGAGTGAAGGGGTCGCTTTTGCTAACTACACTAGGAAGGTGTAGGCGGAGGGGTCCTTGTACGGTTATTAGAGGTACTCTTGCGAAGGTCGTGGGTGGATGGCTTTGTATTTTTACGTGTCTAGAAAGGAGTGGTGTTGACGGTCTATATCGTTGTAGAAGGGGAGTAATATACTTAGACATTGTTTTGCAAGGTATGGTTGCTATCTTTTCCGAGCCTCTTAAACCCACCTTTGTAAAGTATCTTTCCTTCCCGCTATGCACACCCCTTGTTGGAAATAGGGAACAGTACTGCTACCCCTGTGGTCAGTAATCTCCGCTCCGAGCCCTATAGGGCTGGCGCTACGAGGTCCAGAGTTTTCACCTCCTTCCCACCTTCCTAGCTTCCTACTATAATTCAATCATATACATAAACGTGCCAGGTAGGTCCTCCGTTACCCTGGAATAATCGAAGGTGATCCTTGGTTCATCCTCAGGCGTAGGACTCGCGACTTTGTCTACTATGACTGCTCTTGCGTTTCCAACGAGACAAACGACCGTTGGCTGGTTCTGTAAGTTCATATATGCCACCGTCAATGCCGTCCTGAATTATCTTTCGTAACCACCATTCCGAATGAACTGGCCATCTTTTTTGAGCTAGGTTCGAAGCTGGTTTAGTCCCTTCAGCTATGCGTACCCTGTGGGTAATAAGGTCTGTACAGGGTAGGTCTTTCAAAAGATGTACGCTGTGGTGGCATGAGCATTGAGTGTTTATATTGCTTGTGATGCGGGAAGTACCAACGAGATATGTACCTAGCAGGTTATTCTAGAGCACCAACTACATAAGCAGCTAGAGAAACGCAGACCCAGCGTCTTCTTCGCTCGCCTTCTTGCCACCCCAGATGGAACCACAGTGCTGAAACGCCGTTGTAGATACACTGTAAGAATTGCAACAACAATCCTTTTGTGCTCTTTTTCTTTGGATTGGGATGCTTGATCTGCTTTGTTGAAAACGTTGATATAATTTTCAAGTGCTCGGGAAAAATACTCATAAGGTGCTAGGGCCTGCCTCTCTACCTCTGGCTCTGATGTAGAACCTGGCTTGGGGACCTTCGGTTCAATGGCGACAATGACATCTTTGAGACTTTTCGAAGGAATTTTATTTGATGAATGTGGAGAAAATTTTCTGAATACGCTGGAGACCGGTGAAGATCGTAGTTTTGGAGTGTTGCGGTAAGGAGAAGTGTAGCGTTTAAATCAAATGTTGAGGATTCTATTTGAAAATTAAGGTAGGTTTGAGATAGTTTCCATGCATCAGCCAAATTCATGTCATTTTCGGTAGTTTGTGAAAACTCCCTTGGATAGATGCAGGAAAACCAAATTGGTGGCAAATGTACCTAGTTTCCAACTTAGTTCCCCCACACTACGACGTATCTGTACAATTCTGTCCCATTCTCTTCGACGAAAGCGACATCAGGTCCGCCGGCCAACTTCTGCTGGTAAAGAACTCCTCCTTACGCCAAATTCGGTGCTGTAGCATAGATGAAGAACTGATACATTGAGAGGGATCAGTTCCTATACTCAGAATTGTTGAAGCGCTAAACTATCATCCGGAAATTCGGCCTCGTTCATCAAATAATCGTCCTTCTCCCACAGCTCGTTGTAAGGGTAGTTGTTTACATTAGTATGTTTCTGTGAGCAATCAGAAGACTCTGGTTTTGCTGATCAAAGACAGCAGAGTCATCTTAGTAATCTTTTCATGAACTAAGATAATTTATTCTTGCAGCACTGAATCGTCAGTGAAGTTTCATCATTCTTCAACAATCTTGTACTACATGCCGGACAAAATACTCAAACGTTTAAATTCAAGAATTATTAGAAACTTCTTCACGTTATCGGTACGAACCGGTCTTAGTGCTTTTGAAGCCGCCTTCTGAAAATTTGTTTGATTTTTGATGCTTTGCAAAGCTGTAAATGGGTACATTGGTGACTCGTGATTGAGAAATTGGGTAGGTCTAACTCATTCTCATTCTTTCAGGGCGTTTCATCTTTGTTTCTGATCTCGGGATGATCAAGTGCTGCGAAAAAGGGATCATTCAATTTTCTCTTGGTCATTCTTGCGTTATTTTTTTCTGTTTGTTCGAGAACGTGCTCATAAGTTAACAGATAAAATCTATCTTATGGTGTCTTGACCTCCAAAAGTAGACATCTCAGCCGTCGTAACCTTAGCCGTAAATCATCAAGCTTCAGACCTTCGCCACGATCCCAATGAAATTCCCGAATCTTCTTCTTCTAGCTGCGATATCGCCGTTGATGAGTAAGTCATATACCCGAAGAAGGTTGAAGAGATCAACGCCTAGCTTATATTAGCGTGATTGCGTTCAGAAAATAAATCGAAATTCGTATCTTGTAGATCACAATGTGAGAGAGTAAACAGTCAAGCGACCGATGTTCCCCGAGCCTCTTCTTCATTCTGGGCTACAGAAAATATGATGGAATTGCCGAGTCTTGTAGTCAAGACATTCAGCTCTTCCTGCCAGTAGCGATTCTACAGCCCCCCTTTCATTTAATCACCTCACCCTCCATAGCGGCTAGCCATACTGCCCCAGGAGCGAAAGCATATATTTCCTAAGGGTTGGCTTCCCTGCTCCCTCGCAGTAGAGACCGTATGTTTCCGTCTGTTCCATTTGTCCGAGAAGATTGGCCTTTTTCTCTGCCTGATCCTGTTCTCGCTGCATCTATTCAGGTTCCATCTGTACCTTCTATAATGCAGGAAACATAATTGAATGAAGTTTGTTCTTCGAGATTTGAAGAATTAGTGTGGTATAATAAAAGCCAACTTCTACCAATTCGCGAAGCAGGTACAGTAAACTGCGGGAAGAAGCCGTGCTGCCCAAGGAAGAAAGGCTCACCGACCCACCTAAAGATCCCAAAACGGTATGCTGTCCCTGCAATTGTGTTGGTTTATGAGGGCCAGAAGGAGTATGTGCATGTGTATATATTGATTGAACCACTCTGGAAAGTAGGAAATACGAAGGGAGCAAGGAGGTGACTCCCGCGCCCTATAGGGCTAAGCGAGATTGCCACCCACACAGGGGTAACAGTACTGTTCCCTGTGGAGGGTATAAAAAAAGGAATTGGAAGTACTCCTGCGAATCTTGCTGCCTGAGTCCTGTAAGGTCCTAGAGAACTCGGTCGGTGGCTTGTAGAAGGTCTCACTACTAGGCTTTGAGGGCCTGACATAGCGTTTCTGGCCGAACCGCATTGATGCTCACTATCCACGCCTTGCCGTTTATGGGGTTTAATGCGCCGATATGGTATTCCACTCAGATTCACATTGCCGCTCTAATGCCTGTCCGTCACATTGCCAGTCGATGTGCATCGGTGACATTCTGAACAGTCCTTTGCTCCTTCCCTCTTAAATGACGTTGAACGCTTAGGTTCATTGAATAAACTTTGAATATTAGCCACAGAGGTAAGCCGAAGGACTTCTACTTTCACTTACTATCATTCTCATTCTGTTTTTAGGTGATTTTTCTTTGATATAGGCTGTACGACGCATGTTCACACCGTGCTTGTCACGCGGTCGCAGAGGTGCTGTTTTGTCGTGGTATTCCACGTATCTTTCGAAGTTGGTAGATTCCATATGAGCTTCAAATGCCGCGTAGGCGCCCTTTATGTCTGGCTTCGCTATGTCACACCTGCGGTCGAGGAAGAGAGATGTGGTCTCGCCTGTTGATCGTTGGACTGGTATCGACCAAATCTACGCGGTCGAGGAACAGACTAGGCGGCCGCCTACGCTGTAGGCGAGACTGCCTGCAAAGGAGGCGTGATCGCGTTTTCGACTTCTTCCTTCGTCAATTCCTGGTAACTAGTGTTGTATTCAATGTGCTCCTGCCTGCAAACGGTGTGCGTGGCCTTGGAGTTGTCGCCTAGCATCACGTTCCTCCTTAGACACTCGACGGCCTCGGCGGCAAGCGTGGTGAGGTGTCTGTCGGTTGCATTTCCTGCTCCGCTTCTGGTTCCGTTTCCCAGCCGTACACTCTGTCCGCGACCAATGCTTCTGCGATCACCTTGACTTGCTGCTGAGCGTCCATAACGTTGAGCTTTCTCTACAGACGGTCTTCCTATTGCAGTGCTGCATGTGCCTTGTTCTCCAAAGCGGTGCATTGGTCTGTCGTAATGCTCAAGCTTCGCTTTACCACCTATTGCGTACGGTTTTTTGGTGTATCACTGTAGTCACTGTCGGCTGTATGCAGTCTTGAGCAGTCATCTGTAACAAAAGTACTGAGGATTGCAGATATCTTTCGTGATTTGACGCTCCCTACTTTTCAGTTTTGGTTATACTCATTTGTAAGCGCACTTTATACATGGCTGATAATATCCCGAACTGTATTGAGAGTTCAGCTTGAATTCGCACTTGAGAATGTCCTGGGACGAGCAGCGACAAGCACGTGGATCAGGACTACCACTTTCTCTCCCCCTGGTTTTATCGCAGAATATTGCTGAATAGTAGAAGTTCGTATGCCAGTGTTCTTAAACTTGCCGTGGAGTTTCTTATCTGTCAGGCTTATATGTTAGCAGATGATTATTTATGATGAAGACTGTGTCTGGATTTGGTGATCCTTTGCATGTTCGAAGTTGAGAGTCGTTGGTAAGTACAGTACAAGACGAAGGTCGTACGCCTGTATTGATTGGAAATCTGCCACATTCTCTTGCACAGAGACGCAACCACCTGCACATAGACACAACCATCTGCGCAGACAAGCCACAGATGGTTCCACCTGCACAGATGTGCAACATTCCATATTCATCTAAACGGCCCCGCAGTCATCCGTACAACTTTGTGCAGACCCTTACTCTTCTTCCTTAGATTCGAAGGCATATTCGAGGCGTGAGTACAGGCTCTCCATGGTTCGGAAAGTGACTGCGTTGACCTGTGCCTGGCTTGCGAGAAGGCCGTACTGGTCCGACAGGACCTTGAAGAGGTGTGGGATACTTTTGGGGTCGTCATCTTCCATTTCCGCGGCTTTGCGTTTTTTTGACGGGGCTGTACGAATTAGTAAAGCCTTTCAACTATTGGTATCGATTCTTACTGCTTAGTCCAATTCCTGTGCTGTCCTTGGCTTTGACCTTCCCAGTTGGCATTGGGAAAGTGGCTTTGAAGCCTCATGTAAGCCTTTTCATCAATATCCTCGAAATCAGCCCCCTCTTCCGCAGGGTCTGCCATCTCTCCATCCATTTCTGCACAGGACTCATCTTCAAATCTAGCGTGGTGATATTATAAGCGGGACTGGCTCCACCTTTTCGATATTGTGATGCTGGTATTCTCACTGACGCCCTCGGCAGGACTCCTGCCAGTTCCCGCACCGTCTTCGTTCCCGTTGGCGTCTCCATGCTCCTCATAATCACTCTAGTCGCTTTCTTCAGCACTGCCACCACCCCCTTGGAGAATGTCCGGTCTTTGCGAGGTTTTTTTTACAGAATCCAGTCTCCCGCGTGGACAAGACAATTGTGGGAGACTGACCAAGGAAAAAGATTAGAGCAGTCCTATGGCGAAGGTGACATACCATTTAAGCGTCCCAATAACCAAGCCACTGTTGGTTTACGAATCGGCCAAAATGTGAACACACTTTGGAACAACTCTATTCAGGTATGTATAGCAATTTTTAACAGTCACCCTGTAGCAAGGCGGCCGCGAGTCTTTGGTCTTCCTTGTCTCAGGCAGGCCCTCAAGCGAGAATGAGGTTTTCTAAATCATTCATGGTAGCCATGAAACAATCTTTGACCTTAAAAGACACCTAATAAGTCAAACCTTCCGCATTAAGGTACAATACCAGGGCGGCTCCCAAAACAACGGTCAGCGATGGAGTTCGTCTTCAAAGTCTCTGTTGAAAGGCGTGTCTTTCTGATTTTCTCGAACTGCAAAAGTTATGGACGATACTAAACTTTATTTATAATAATATATGTTATGTATGCAGTCTCAGATGGTAATGATTAAGCAGCAAGCGTAGAAGGGTAAGCAGCAATTGAAGATATTATATGTAATTGAATGGTAAGTAAGTATAAAGTGAATCGTGGTGATTATGTTCCACAACTGTTCCCATTTCTAAAGTGAACCCCAATTCATCAATATATGAATTAGCCTTATCGGAGACAGACTTTGGGAGGGAAGGAGAAGAGACCTCTTCCGGCAATAGTTTAAGAGGTATGAGGGCCATAACATTGTCCGAGAGAACTCGGAATGGGTCGTCTTTTTAAGTTCTCGGTCTATAACGCGTTGTGCAGCATCCGGTCTTTGCTGTCTGCACCTTGGCGCTTGGTCCTTTAGGGATTTTTGCTCCTTTCTGTGAAGAGTCTGAATTGGGCGTCGCGAGCCGCCAGAACGATCTAGCGCAGTCCTTCGTCTTGCCTTACTTGCTGTGGATTGCACATGTCGTTGATGAACAAAATCGCGCAGGATCCCATATGGATAGTCAGTCATGTCTTCGATCCGGAGATAGTGATTAGAAGTGGAAAGCATTTGGTAACGAAGCATTTATTGAAAACCTCTGCCTATAGCGGACTAAGAGTTTTTAGATCTTTGTAGGGCAAAAGATGGGTAGTATGATTAACTGTCTACAGCAGGGCATCCGATGCGGTATCTCCAGCGTGAGCAGTAATGCTTCCAGCTCGTAGCTAGAGGAATCTGCTGCGGTCCGCTTCTGTTTGACGTCCTGTTTGCCAAGTAGTGGTTGATCCCCAGTGTCGGCCTGTCTACCCAGAAGCTTTCCCTCTTCACCTCTGGGGCCTGCTTCGAGATTCGCCTTGGCGACCATGCGAAGGAGCGTTCTCGATTGAGTCCGTCCACTGCGAGAGAAGTGAGATGTCTAAGACATCAGATAGGCCGTTCACGGAACTTGAGCCTGGGGGAACCTTGGTCTTGTATCAAGATATGTCTCAAAAGTCTGTACTAAAATTCTCTGTTGCAAGTGTGTTGAGTCGTGTCAAAACAAATTTTGACGACATTTGGTGAAAGCTCATCCTTTGAGTATGAAATGAGATATCGCTCATTCGATCGATCTTCCGTGAAGACAGCAACGAGGCCCGAGAACTCGCCCCATTCGACCCTAGCAATGTTCGAAAGTGCCATCTACTGATCCCAAGATCAATCGTCCCGATACTCGCTAAAGCTTTCCATAATGTCTTACACGTAAGGTGTTATCTGCCTCACAACCCAAACTAGAAAGACCGCCGGGATTTCGAGCCCGAAATATCCTTGTCAGGCCTACATTGCGTTATGTTTCCGAAATAATGCCTATGAGCCTCCATGTCATATTTTGTGTGGCCTTTATTGGCTCCCGAATTGCCTGCTTTATTGTAATACCCCGTTACAACCATGATATCTGTGGTAGTTGGATACTGGGGATTAGTATGAACCCAAAATTCGGGCGAGACATGAAAGTAACCCGCTCTGTGCCAGGGCACACGTGGCACGGGATCATCGACGGCCGTTATACGGTGTGATAAGTTTGACTGCTTGGTCAGGAAGTCAACCGTACGGATATTGCCAATGCGAGGGGAGCCGTAGGTATAAAGTTCGGTTATGTCGGCAAATTTAGGAGATATCTTACGGATATCGCCCGCGGCGAGTGTGGCGAGGGCGCCACCAAGGGAGTGACCAGTGACAACGAAACGGTAGTTCGGGTATAAATCCATGACAGTTTTGACAGCACCTAAGACCGGTGGCCGTGCCTCGACCCAGGCTTGCCAGAAACCCTTGTGAACGTGACACTTATGGCAGATATCCGTATGAACTCTTGAAGCCTTGAGATTTTCTTGCCAATTTGCGCCGGAAACGGAGCCACGAAAGGTCAGAACGACGATTTTTCTTGTGTAGTCTATAGCAATGAATCCAGTAGTGTCAGCAATGGGAGAGTTTTCGAATTCGTTGTGTGAGGTGACATTGGCAGCTTCGACATCAGGGCAATTTTTTGTAGCACAAGTAATCTTAGTTCCAGAAGAGTTGTTATTTTCCTCGCAGTAGGCTGCAGCTGCGTATTGCGAGAAGAGAGAAAATTCTCCTAATGTGGACTCTGAAACGCTGTTATGTGTATCATGCGGACTTGGGTCATCGCATCCGAAGATGAAGCAGCGGGTCTGAATGGTTGGCGATGAGTAGGCCACAGAAAGGAACGTTGCAAAGAGCACCGTGAGCTGGAAGACGGACAGACTGAAGAACAGCATGGCGATCGAGAGGCAGGCTAAAAGTGCAACAAACAGTAAAGTTTGAACAGAGTTTAGCTAAACTTCACCGGTAAGTGGTCACAGTTCAGTTGAACGCTGGCATCATTGATTCAGAGAAGAACACCGAAATATAAAAAGAGGGCTGCACAGAACCAAACTATATACGCAAAAATAAAGAAGGATTTACCACCCAGGCGGTTGGCTGAGAGAACATCTTGACCAATGAGGTGCTAAAACAATACCACACGCCTGTATAGAAATTTTGAGTACATTGTGTGGCGTGGTTCCAGAGCAGCAGCAATTCCTGACATGGAAAGCTGGTAATATCTCAGTCCACAAGCAGGGAGCAAGGGTAATGTTTTTGGCCAGGAGCCGCCTATTACACAGCATAGTGAAAAATAGTGAATAGTAGTATATCTTGAGATCAAAATCCGTTACCGATGCCATGGAACCGTGTGACTAGCAAATCTTGAGATAGAATAGCTTCCAATTCTCCGGCCTCACAAATAGTATTCGTTTCACCTAAGCCAAAACGAGCGTCTGTTCGCCCAGTCACAGCTGAGATTCCAATGGCGTCTTCGCATAGATTCTCGATATATATTTCATTGTGCGCGCGTTGTACTCTCTAGCCAAATATGGTGCCTTGGAGGTACGGAGTGCGTCATAGTTTCTCCAGATGGCGAGTGTACATTGAGAATGCAGAAGTTTCAGGCCTGTCTTGGTAGAATCAGGATGCACAGCTAATGGTGAGCCTGAAGCAGGATAAATTATACGCATTGGGAAAAGTTGCAAATCACAAAATAAGAAGAGGAACACGAACGGCAAAGTGATAACACCCCAGTCGCTTCCCCCCACCAATCACAATGCCTCCCCCAACCTCAACCTCGACTTCCCTCCCATCTCAACGCGCCTTCATCGCATCCATCCTCTTCCAGCTCCCCTCTGTTCCCCACTCACCCAAAGACACCACCTCACCCTCTACAACCACCAACCCTCTAACCTCCCCCTCCGCCCCCTCATCCCTAAAACCCCTCTTCCTAACCCTCCACTGCCTGTTCCCCACCGACCTCCTCCCCGCTCTCGACTTACTAGACCGCGGCCTCATCACCCGTTTCGTCCTTGACCACGAGCCCGCCGAAGCGAACGTGGTATACTACGTGCGCTCCTCGCAGCGCCCGCGGGGTTACAAACGCGGAAATAAGGAGGGCTTGGAGGGGAGCACGAGCTATGAAGTCCGTCTGAAAGCCTGGAATTGCACATGTGCGGCTTTTGCGTTTGCGGCTTTCAACTCCAGTGCTCCGCGTCTTGCGCAGGAGGAAGAGGCGGAGAAGGGAGGTGATGAGATGAGGTTTGGGGGATTGCTGCGAGGGGAGGAGGTGCCGGTTTGCAAGCACTTGCTTGCTTGTGTGCTTGCGGAGAGGATGGGTGGGTATGTGGAGGAGAAGGTGGTTGGGAGGGAGGAGATGGCGGGATGGGCGGCTGGGTGGGGTGGATGATGGGGTGGGAGATAGGCCCTTGGGGAACCAGAATACCTACACCCATATTCCGTCGAGGTAAGGAAGACGTCACCATGTGGAAGTCATACAGGTGGCCGAGGAAACGAGAGAGCGAGAGTAGGAGGCAGGCTTGAGGCTTCGAGCCTAAGAAAGGAGGTCTGGATTCGTGATTAGCTGCCAACTCTGTACCCATGAGAAAATCAAGTGATGATCAGATGAGTTTAAGAGTTGGAAAGGACTGGCCAATTCGAAGGATGCGTTTCAATGAGATATAACCTTGCGTGTCTTGGTCACGCTTCAAGAAAGACAGCTTCAACTCGTCAGGCATAGTCACCTGCAGATGTTGCTTGGGGGACTACCCTCGTAGCTCTCGACGGAAATTAATAGATTATAGTGGATGGCAACTATGTACTCCAGGCGGTATCTCAGTAATATTACTTGTCAGTCGAAATACTATCACATCATTGCAACATCGCATTCTCAAATCATTTACTTTTTGCTCATCTATCAGCTAGTAGCTACACATAGTTACCACAAGCTGTCCAGCATAGCACTCAAATTTCCAGAGACCTAGATGTACAGCTTTCGGGCACTGTACAAGCCACAAAACAAATATCGACGCCTGCGTAGCCATACCAACCACTAAGAGCTAGTATCAAACCACGGACACCATATCCTACATCCTTACTTGTCAGGAGAACGTGGAGTCGCCTCACGCGGAAGGGTACCGAACGCGTTTTCAACCGCAAGTCTCTCGCTTGCAAGGGAGTTCTCCTGAGCAATTTCACGACGATCGCGTGCCGTGTTCTTTGCATACGGCCCAGTGAGAGTACGAGGGGCAGTGAGGGAGTGGTTGGACGTATCCAAGGTGCCCATGCCACCGTAGCTGTAGTTGGGGGTGACGGGAGAGGTGTTGGCGTTGTCGGAAGAGTGCCTACGGGTGTCGGAGGAATGCTTGGGGGTGACGGGCCCAGCTTTGGCGGAGTCGAGATAATTGGCGTTGTCGTAGGATTGCCTAGTCTTGTGGGAGAAGGCTTTGGGGCTCTCGCTGTATTCAGCGTTGTCGAAAGAGGTGGCGTTGTAGTTGGGGTGATCGTCGTGGTTGTACTCGTGGCCGAAAGTGCCGGTAGAGACGGAGGTGGCAATGGTCATGGCCCCTGGAGTGCCGGTGGTGGTGGGGAGGTAGTTCTCCTGTGGTGATGATTAGTTATCTGGGTAAATGTATGGAGAACTGAGAGCTGCAATGGGTGATTATATGGTGATTTGTGTCTGGACAAAGTGTGCATGGAGAATGTGAGACCTCAACGCAGAAGATGGACATACCTTGAATGCCTCACGCGATTCCTCACTCTCCCCACGCGTACTCGGCCCAGCTTCGGCTTCGCCATCAACAATCTTCACTCCAGCCATGCCCACTTCACACTCTACAATCCCAATATCCCCATCCTGATCCTCATCATCCTGCTTTAGATTAGCCGCCACACATTCATCATTGAGGAGCTCAAGCAACTGACCTCATCGGCCAGAGTCGCCGCTATATTCTCCGGAGAATACTTCTCCAAATTCATAGGGGGCAGCGGGTTCCCACGCGCCTCATAGCGTGCAATGGTGATTTCATTGCCTTTCTTAAAGTAGTCATTGTCCATCAACTCAAGACACATGACGCGACGCTCAATGGCTAGCTCGCTGAGGATCAACTAGAGGCCAATCCCAACGCGTCAGCGGTCCTCACAACTCTATGATACCTCAGGCAACCTCATGCCCCAAGAGACATGAAGCTCAGTGAGTCATGGCCATAGACTACGTGCCAGGATCACCAGAGCTCGGCTCTCCACCTTTCACATGCTTCGAGGAAAGGACATTTGACTTACATAAGACAACTCCGGGAACTTTCTCCTCAGCCCACGAATCGCAGTAGCAGTGTCAATTCCCATAAGTGATTCGCATTGGCAGATAAATCGGTCCATATCCTGAACCCAGCATGCCGGGAGCCCGGAAGCTGATGGCAGAGTTTTGGTCATACCGGCGGGGCGTGGAATGAGCCGCGGAGCTGCGGGCTGGTTGGCGAAAGTTACAACTTGGTTGGTGGAAGCTACAGCTTGGTTGATCGTGGCGGCAGCTTGGTTGCTCGTAGCTGCGGCTTGGTTGGTGGAAGTTACAGCTTGGTTGTTCGTAGCTGCGGCTTGGCTGGTGGAAGCTACAGCTTGGTTGGTGGAAGTTACAGCTTGGTTGATCGTAGCTGCGGCTTGGTTGTTCGTAGCTGCGGCTTGGCTGGTGGAAGCTACAGCTTGGTTGATCGTAGCAGCAGCTTGGTTGATCGTAGCTGCGGCTTGATTGCTAAAAGATACGGCTTGGTGGCTGGTGGCTAAAGGTTCGTTGGTAGAAGCTGCCCCTTTCTTGGCTGCTTTCTTTGCAGCAGCTGCAGCTTTCTTACTGGCGGATGCGTCAGCTTTAGCAGCTTTCTTGTTGGCGGATGCGTCAGCTTCAGCAGCTTTCTTGTTGGTTGATGCTTCAGCTTTCGCAGCTTTCTTGTCTGCCGCTGTAGCTTTCTTACTGGCGGATGCTGCAGCTTTAGCAGCTTTCTTGTTGGTTGATGCTTCAACTTTCGCAGCTTTCTTGTCTTCCAAAGCAACTCTTCGGGCGACTGCCACAGATGGCTCGGCGGCCGCTGCAGCTCTCCTCAAACCGGCTTTGGATTTGTTCTGTAACCTGTTGATATCTGGTGAGCTTGTCCTACAAAATGTTTTGATAGCCAAGTGAAGAACTTAGAGTGATCGGAATGTAGAGGTTGTAAGGAAGATGATGGAGGTAGATGATGTAGGATGACATGAGGTGTTGAGGTGAGGACACAAATGATTGTTTTGACTGTTAAGAAGGGATGGCAGCACAGGTGTTGTCCTAAAGGCGTTAGACTTACATTGTCGCTTAGTAGTGTGAGTCGCTTAATTGGTGATGGTGGAAGAAAAGGGAGGTAGGTGGTGATGGATGAAAGAATATCCGAGAGTGGTGAGGTTTTTGTGGGTTGGGCTAGGATTTATGAACGAGCCTAGTGAGTGTTGAGTCGCGTCTGAGGTCAAAGAGTGAACGGAAGGCGCGACTGCGGAGTCTCTCTCGAACCAGCTCTTCGAACCAGACGTGTACAGGACACCTACTTAGGTGCTTAGTTATAGTGAAGCTCCAAAGGAGGCAATAGTATCTACTATCAGCTTGTCAATGAATGCACATTAGAGTTGAATCTTGCTTTTACAACAGAAATTACCGTGGGAGAGCTGCTGCTACGCGGACCGATTTTTAAGGTTGAGAGACACATAGGGATAGTAAAGACGATACTCAAGCTGACAATATGAAGGGTCTATCAAAAAGGCACAAGTATTTTACAAGATCCGCTCGAAGTATTATAATCTTCGAGCGTGGCTCACCTGCAAAGTACACAGCTTTTGCCATTTCTTTCGTCGATTCATCCAACAAAGCATGCCCTTGATGCTTGTAACCTTTACCTGCTCCGCCACAAATCGAGGAACGCGGAGGTGAAGCCTAGCTTCTCAGCCCAATCCTACTTAGTAGACTCCCGGTCGTACTTTGACTTGATGACTTGTCATGCTCAAACACGCCCAGTAAACTCTTCCATACCTGACCTGGTTCTTGACTGGCATCAATTGGCTTCCAGATCCCCGTCTTTTGGTAATATGCTACCACCGGAGTGGTCTGCTCATGGTAGGTAGCCAATCGCTTCTTAAGCGTCTCAGCGTTGTCGTCCGATCTCTGAATCAAAGGTTCACCAGTAATATCGTCCGTCATTGATGCCCTAGGTGGGTTGAAGATCTTGTGGTAAGATCGTCCTGAAGCTGGGTGGATGAGGCGGCCTGTAATGCGAGAGACAAGAAGACCATCGTCAATCTGTAACTCAACCGTGTGCTGTAATTTCTGCTGCTTGCTCTTAAGCATCTCGTCTAGCTTCTCGGCTTGTACAACCGTCCGTGGGAAACCGTCGAGAATGAAGCTAAAGACCTAATATTCAGCTCTTAATCATGTAATCCTGACGGTTTTCATACCCCTGCTTGCATTCAGGATTGTTCTCGAGCTCCGCTTTGATCATGCCAATCATTATAGAGTCGCTGACAAGGCCACCTTGATCCATGATCTTCTTCGCTTCCCTTCCGAGAGCTGTTTTCTTGGCAACCTGTGATCGAAGCATGTCCCCAGTAGCCTGAGAGGTGCACGTCAGTTTTTACTGGTCTAACGGAATTTATGGGTACGCCGTCATCGAGTTTACAAGATGACAAGCACAGAATTTGTCCTTGATTTTCGGTGCTTGGGTGCCTTTGCCTGCAAAAAGTATCAGTCGTGTATCATAACAACTCTAGAGCGATTTGCACGCGTACCTGCCCCAGGAGGTCCCATCAAAATCATCCGTACCGACTGGGTGCTTGTCCGGGCGGGAGCTCCATCGGCTTGTTCCAACTTTGCTTCCAGTTGCTGCACCCGCGACTCGAGCTTGTGGACCAGCTCTCGCAGGGCATCTACTGTCTCGTCTATAATGGGAGCCATTGGCGAGGACTGGTTACAAGATTATGCCTGACCAAGGCGGAAGGAGGAGTCTGAGAGCTCAAACCCACCGTTAGGAGCTGGAAAGGCAAAGGTGTGAGGAGGGAACTGGCGGGCGAGGTTGTAAGCGAGCCGGAAAGCCCTTTTGCCCGCAGACTACCGAGGCTCCGACATTACGGAGGACGATCCGCGCTTAGGTACTTCGAAAGACAAAGACTGCAGGAGTAAATTGTTGAACGTCTTCATTGGCGCTATTCCTGAGAGGACGACACATGACCCAGACATTGTTCTAGGAGAAGCATTCAGCGTCAACAACTGCTTGCACTAGCTTACAATGCAATACGCTACGAATATGGTCGGTTGCACATTATTGTATCTCCAAGAGTTACTTTCACTAACTGATACCTAAGCTCTCTATGATAGCCATGTCAAAGGCATGTTGCCACAATGAGAAATCAGACTTGCCATACCGCGACGGTGTATATTCCCCTCATTCGCTTTGCTCGAATCAAAACTGGCTGAGCCTACTGTTTCTCCGACGATCTCCTCCCTAAGACTTTCTTCGTTGCCAGACACGAGCCGACTTGCTTCAATATCTGTTATCACCCGGTCACGGCTTTGCTTGCAGTATTCATGAATGCTGTCCTCGCCAAGATTTCCGCCAGTCATCCAGATTATGGTGCCTTCCGACCCCACGCCAACAACAAAAGCACGAGCAAAGGTGATTCGATCGTTTGGAAGCTCGATAGGAAGCTCTTTCTTCGCTAGCTCTTCCTCAGCGGCAAGCATTAGATCAGTAAGGTTAACACGGATTAGAGTAGTCTTTGTCTCCTTGGCTGCCACTTCCTTTACTGGGTGGTACGCATTCTTAAGGGATGCCAAAAGAGCCAGCTCCGTCATTCTCATCCGAGACAAACTGTATCTGCTCACATTGTGAAACTCTGCTCGTTGAAGTTTCCTTTGATATTCACATGCTCCAAGTGCCATTCGGGCTATGGTTTTCTTCTCAATCCGCTCAGCCCAATCAAAAACCAGCAATACCTACTCTTTCTATAGCATTTTGCTAGCTGGTGTGTCTTTCCGCGAAATTCGAGCTACTTTTTTGGTCCTTCGTGTATCTTCTTTAAGCTCTTAGCTTAAACCGAAACCGGCCGGACGCGCCTTTTCTCTGACGACTTGATTACTACATTCCATTTCTGGATTTCCTTGCTGATAATGCCATGCTCTGGCCATGTATCCCGCCTTCAAGCTCTAGCTATGCTCAATTTTCTTAATTTAAACGTAAGTGGGCTTGAGTTGGGGCATACCGCTCTTGATTCACGGTTGTTATCTGTCTTGCATGTTTTCTTTGCTAGAGTTCCATTATCCCGGCTTGCCGATCGGTAGATCCTGTAGAAGTATACTACCACCATGACCGCATAGACTCGTTTCGAAATGTATCTCTTTAGCTGCTTTATAGCCTCCCGATCCTTGTCTTCAACATTTGAACTAGTAAGGCTTGCTTGTATCATTCTGATCAGGAATCGTTGCTGCCGCAGTACTCCGACCATATAGGCATCGTCGCTGTGACATTTCGACATGTAGCTACTTGTTCATCTCCTCTAGAACAGGACGGAAAGAGTCGAGAGTCAATGAGACCATATACGCAGTACGTGAACATATGCTAACTCTTCACTAGGCTGCGAAGGCCGGCAGCTTTGGATGTCGAAGGTTTGGGCACGTGTTCCATGCAGCTTCTGCGTTGGCAAGGTCCTAAAAGATTCGTAGCGGGTGATCCTGTAAGAAAAGGTATGCAGTTGAATTATCCGCCGTTATCAAAGATCCGGCGGTAGTGAGGAGATTTCGAAGCCTCTGCGTTTCGAAGACATCTCAAAAATCGCTGACGACTGAAACTCTTGCGAAGAGAGCTATGACTTGAGAGAGCCATGAAGATGCGCTGCCTTTAGCTTTTGCTTACCGCAGTACGGTTCAAAAATCCGAAGCTTTCGACGTCAGACGTCAGTGTTTCGATTCTACGAAGCAGCTGTATCCGACTTTATGTTCGTATCTTCGCCATAGCTGAGCATTCTGTCAAAATAGCCCCGCAGATGAGCTATCTTCCGTTCTTAGGCTGAGCTAGAATTTAGGCAATAATAGCTTTCGTGGTAGGTGCTTACACCATGGCTTCGACGTCCAGAAAGAGCTGCCTGTCTCTGTGGAGCTTCTACCATGAACAGCAGACGTTCGGAAAAGTAGGTAGCGGTAAATTTCGTTTCGTATATCGGGATGAAGAGTGTATCTCTTGAATATTTTGTCAAAAGCTGAAAATTGTGTGGAAGAGCCACCAGGTGAGCTATCTTCTATTTCTTTAATTGCATTGGAACATAAGCAATAGAAACTACTGTGAGCATGGCTTTTAACGTGATTCAAAGCTTCGATGTCGATTTGTCAAGTTCATGAAGTCCCTGACGTGAACAGCAGACGTTCGGAGAAGTAGATAGCAGTAGATTTCGTTTCTCATCTCAGAATGAAGAGTGTGCCGTTTTAAAGCTAAAATTCTCGTCAGAGCCATGTAGGTAAGCTTTTTCCTGTTCTTTAACTGCTTTGAAACACATGCAATAGAAGCCATCGTGGACATGTTCTTACACGGTTCAAGGTTCCAAGCTTCTATCAAGCCCACGAAGTCTCTGTCATGAATAGCAGACGTCCGGCTAGGTAGGTAGCGATAGTCTTTATTTCGTATCTCGGGAGTGAGTTTATCTTTTAAAGGCTTTGTCCGAAGCCGGAACCTTCTAGTAAGAGAAACGCAGATGGGCCATTCGCTGTTTTGGAGCTAGATCAAGATTGATGCAATAGAAGTCATAGCGGTATATTTCTAATACTGTTGGAAGATTCGAAGCTTTTGACACCGAAGACTAGTGCTTCAGTTAATGAACCTTCAGTCGGTAAAGCTTCAGGCTGTAAAGCTTCAGCAGGTAGCCATCTTCTCAACTTAACGTTCTTTTGGACTCCGGCTTTTACAAAATCTATGTCTGTAGACGTCTCTGAAGGATCTCTCAAGCGTCTTGTCCATAGCTGAGACTTCTGTCGAGAGAGATGTGCAAAAGGGCTATAAGCTGTTTTGAGCCGGAACAAAAACAATGCTTCAGAAGCCACCGTGGTACGTTTCTAATATGGTTCGAAGACCTGGAGCTTCCGACACCGAAGATCAATCTTTGAGTCCGCAAGAATGCTATCTCGGCAAAATATCTTGAATATATCTCCTAACTGGAAGTTCCTTATGAAAAGATACATATAGATGGGCCATTTGCTGCTTCGAGCTGAAGACCTGAATCGATACGATAAAGTCACTGTGGTAAGTGCTTCATGCGATGCGCAACACCCGAGCTTCGACGTTAAAAGGTTTGTTCTCGGCGGAGTTGAGTGTTCTTGACCCATGGAGACTCCGCGTTGGAAAAACACATTCAAAGGTTTCGCTCACAGCTTAGTGTCTTTTAAAAAGAAGCGGCTGTGTACTGTTTTTGAGAAGGATAATTGAATGAGCACACATTTGTGAGTAGTGAATGCCAAACATTTATTCACCCCTAACGGTGTCGTTGCTGATATCCCCTTCGATGTACTGAAGCTGTCCAAGGCGATGAAATACCGCGGTGGTAGTAAGCCGCCTAAGCTGAGCTGCTCTCTATCTCCCCCTGGCATGAAATGCAAAAGGCCGCCAGATCATTTGATCGTAGAATGCTTAGTAGCGATGTTCTACTTTCATTTGCTGCATTGGGTCAAGAAGGATACCCTTATTTTCCTAGGGCCAGGCTCGCTTGCCATGATCTAATGTTTATGGCTCGCACTTGCGTTGACAACCCAGTTTTCCTCGATCTGACGCTTGGGGTCTTCTACCGTATCGGTGGGTGTCGCGCTGAGCCCGTTCTCTTTGCTATGGTATTATTTTCTGTATGCAAAGCTGAACCGTTCGATGTTCGGGAGATCCTGGAAAGGCTTGAGTGCCTTGCCTTTCACGAAAAGCTCTGCTGTTTGCTCCTGGGAAGCTCCGAGCACGTCGCTGAGCTCGAGCAAGTCAGATCCGGTCAAGTTATCCATCCCTATGAAATCCCAAAGTTGGCACCATCTCTCACAGCCACTGACGGTGATCTGGCATTCATCTCGTGACGCTTCTGAGCTTCCAAAAGCGTGCAGCAATGCCTTAGCGATGTCACGCCTGTGATATCCTCCATCGATGATTAAGATAAATGCCATGGACTCTTCCGTAAGAGGCAGTCGCTACCTCTATCCTGGCTTTATCAAATCCCAAAGCTGACATCATCTCTCACAGCTACTGGCGGTGATCTGACATTCATCTTGTGACGCTTCTGAGCTTTCAAAAGCGTGCAGCAATACCTTAGCGATGTCACGCCTGTGATATCCCTCATCGATGATTATGATAAATGCCATGGACTCTTCCGTAAGAGGCAGTCGCTATCCCTACTCTGGCTTTATCAAATCCCAAAGCTGGCACCATCTCTCACAGCTACTGGCGGTGATCTGGCATTCATCTCGTGAAGCTTCCGAGCTTCCGAGCTTCCAAAAGCGTGCAGCACTACCTTGGCAATATTACGCTTCTGCTATCCTTCATCGAAATTCCAGGATAGAGTCTTCCGGATCTCCGGATCTCACTTTTGTCTTCTGGGTAGAGCTAGCGTCTCCAGACCTATGCCAGCTTGTATTTCTTTGCCGGAACGGGGGTTCTGGTGTTGAACAAATGCCTTGCAGATGCAGATACAGCTGATCATAACCTAAATCTCCTCCAGATCCGTGGGCGAGCACGCGGGCCTTGGCTTCTTCCAATCCTCTCTCCATGTCGAGGTATTCGTCTTCCAAACCTCAGAGTACGAACACAGGCCGCAGACCAAGTGCCAGCTTCTGCTCCCGAGCTTCCGTCAAGGTATCCGTCAAACGTAGAAGCAGCATCGTCCTTCCTTCCTTGTGCTGATAATCGCTCCCACTCTTGGGGTAGGCCATTCCTCTTCAACCCAAAAGAAGCTCTTGTCGCCAGCTCACCTAGACCAACGCCATGGACAACATCATCAGGTATCTCACTCTCTGCATAGCCAACCTGTCACATCTCAATACATAGACAAGCTCCTGGTAACTGCCATCATTTCTGGTAAACGACAGCCCAACATCACGTGTTCGCTTAAGTAGGGTTTTGCGAATACGAAAGTGAGGTGTGTTCGAAACCGGTGGCCGCACTTTGTTATGTTTTGTTTTTTAAACGTGAATTTTGGTTTGACTTTGTGTTGACCCTGTTTAAGGTTTTTTTGGAATTTTTTGATTGGTCAAAAATTACAAGGGGGGAAAGTGAGGTTTTGATTTTCTCTAGTTATCGAAGGGGGAAATGGAATTATGAGGGGATAACGGGAACGGTGAGTCAAGCGTATGTGAGCATCAGCTCCAAGAAGGTAAAGAGTCACATGGAGGGTTTTGAGCGTGGTATTTAGGATATACTGAGTACAAGTTGTAGGTCCCTAGACTCCAAGACATACATAGACAATGGATATCGTAAAACCCTCTCAAAAATCCTAAGCCAGGCACATCTATCAACAACCGTAATACACGTGAAGAAAACCCGCTCGTTCTATATAGCAAAAGACCGGTATCTATATAACAGATCAAACTATGTAGGTAGGTAGTCCTGAAAAGGAAAAGTATTTAGGAAAGGTGGAGGTTGCGTGTGCTTGCATGTCCTGAAGAGGGAACAAGTATGTAGAAGAGATGGAAAAATTGGGGCGGGAAAGTTACGGTTCTTATAGACGAGCCAGGGGGATTTTTTCGATGGAAGAAGTGGTGAAGGCGGCTGTTATCAGCGGGGGGGGGGCAGTTGATACGAAGAGGGAAGAAGTAATGAATGAGGTTTTCACCACGGCAGGCGTAGATAAGACATGCACGTATGTAGTGAATTCCGAATCGGCGAGGTGGAATGTGTGGTGAAGAAATGGAGGCCAAGTGAGGTGAGGTTTCTCACGCGATTTCTGATCTGGCACGCTCATCACAGACTTACAGGATAATCGAAAGTCTCAACCTTCTCGGGATACGTTAGTTTCCCTTGCGTCCTGACCTCATCCATGACCTCCATAATCACCACACTCTCCTCCCACCCCATCACCTCGCTCTCCAGCTTTCCATCTCTCAGAGCCCTCGCACAAGCATCCGCCTCCCAGAACATACCGTGTCCTGGAATCTTCTCGTCGTGTTCTTCCACCTTCCCATCACGGAAAATGACACGCCAGTGCGTGGGTCTGTAAGCAGGCCCATCGACTTGAAGCTCGCCCTTGGTGCCTTGGATGCGGATAGCGGGTCCAGCCGTGCCTTTGCCGTCGGGGTCAGTCGCGACGTGCAGGTTTGTCAGAGCGATACCCATAGCCGGTTTTGGGTTGTGAGGGGCGCTGTGGAATGTGAGGAGGATGGAGGTTGATTCATCGGCGCCTGTTTGATCGTAATGGATCATTTGGGAGGCGACGGTCGGGGGTTTACGCTGCTGCGGTGGAAGAGTGTGGTAAAGGGTCTGGAAGACCCAGGTTAGGGAGTAGATGCCGACTGTAAGAAGTGGGCGTTAGATCACACTTCTTGTGACTGGTTCCGGGGAAAAAGGGGTCACTTACGGTCAAGGAGAGCGCCACCGGCAAGGTCTTTATTGACCATGCGGTGCTTCGTGCCCCATTCTTTTTCGACATCCTCGCCAAAACTAAGATCTGCAATGACTCGATGTACAGAACCCAACTTGCCGGACTCAATTATTTCCCGGACTTTCATACTTAGTGGGAAGAACCTCGTCCAAACCGCCTCCATCATAAATAGCTTCTTCTCCTTCGCCATCTCAACGAGCTTTTTCGCTTGCGTCGCATTTGTTGTAAACGCCTTCTCGCACAGCACGTTCTTGCCCGCTAATAGGCAGAGCATAGTGTTCTGGTAATGGTGAGAATGAGGGGTGGCTACGTAAATAATATCTACATCCTTGTCTTTCACAAGCTCTTCATATGATCCGTATGCCTTGGCTGAAGGGGAACATTTGCATTCTTCAAGAAATTTCTTGGCGCGGTCTGCGGAAGATGAGGAGGCAGCAGCTACGACAGTGTGCTTGATGTCGGAGACGTCTCGGGTGGATGGATCGATCATGAGGTCTTTGGTGAACTCTGCACAGAAAGGAGAAAAGTAAGATTCTATCTGATCCAGGCCAGGACCAGATGGTGTGGGCAAAGAAGTAACTTACTCTCCGCGATTCCTCCGGTGGCTGCGAGGCGATCAGTAATGTTTGCATCCAATTGAGCAAGCCCCCATTAAGGGATATCTTGAGAGGCATTCTCGGTCAACTCGAGAGAAAGTATTTATGTTCTCACCTAATATACCCCAACGAACTGAGTGGGGTGAAGACATGGTGACAGCGTTAGAGATAGAGCAATAGAGCAATAGAATACTAGAAACTATGTTAATGATAATTGTGAGAGAGCGATAGAGCTGGGTCTTCAATAACGAATGGAATAAATAGAAAATGGCCGGGCATGTGGGGTAGTGGTGTCCGACAAACCGCGACGATGATGGACCGAAGAACGGCAAGACGTCATGGCCTTCGGTTTTACTCCAGTACCCAGCCGGGTCGATTAGCCCTAAGTGTAGAGAGCATAGGAGCTGATGGAAAATTGACACTGGTGTAAAACCAGCTTCATTGTCGGCGGTAGCTCTCTTCTAGAGCCCAAAATCCCAAAGATGCCAAAACGAGAAGTTAGGCATTCGCTTTATGATTACTTGTGCCCCCTCTGGCTCCGGGTAATGCGTCCTATGGTACATGGAACTCCTGGCGCGCAGGCACACCCAAGCGCTAAATTTCAACACCCTTCTATACCAAATCGCATCATCTCTTCTTCTCACTGTCCTTGCCCTTCTCTTTCCCGCTCTTCTCGTCTTCTTTGCTCTCCTTCGCGTCACCGTTCGCAACGCCATTCGTCTTCTTTCCATCCTTATCTTCCTTACCCTCTTCCTTCTTTGCGTCCTTCTCTTCCTGTTGCTGCCGGTTCTGTATCTTGTTCTCGATGAGATCATGGAAGGCTGTTATTGCCCGTATAAGACTGCTCAAGTATATGGCCATAAGCTGATCGTTGGTCTTGATACTCATCGCTCTTGCTAATTCAGTATTATCGCTTTGTGTCTGACTCTCGGAGCCATTGATCTGAGGTGTGGCGGTAGGATTTGATAAATTGGGGAGAAGGTTGAATACATCTTGAAGATTGCCAAGGATGGCGTGGTTGACTGGAAGCTCACCGGAGAGGACTTTTTGTAAATATTGGCCAATGTCTCGTAAGCGGAGATGAAGGCCTTGTAATGATTGGAGTTGAGCGGTTATACGGGTGGAGAGAGTGCCAACTGCGACATCTCGGATATCTCGTAGGAGATGTTCGACCCCTATCTCTTCGGCTTCTTCGGCTTCGATGATTGAGGGGGTGTGTACGAATGTCTTGGTTGTGGTTGTGCCGTCCTAGAGCGTGTATTAGCCTGGCGTTTATGGAATAGGATGGGTCTAATTACATCTTTGATCTCTTCAACCGCGAAATATGCGTCCGTAGGTACGCCAACTTCTTTAGGTTGGACATCTATGATGACCAGAAGCGGATTCGGGGTATATCTCTTGAAGAGCTCGTTGATCTCCAAGTCGGACGCCCGCAATTTCGGCCCAGAGTGGTACCACCCTATCAGCTTTTCCCTAGCATTGACCTTCTTGAACATGTCGTTCATCGACTCCACATAGTTGTGATCCAGGAACCATACTGAAGGGTCTTTGTCGTCTTCCTCGAAAGGCACTGGAAGGCTACCGTTAGTGATTCCCACCGAAGCAGGGTTATCGATCCAATCTAACCTGCGAAGCTGTTTGACACTCTTACGTTCTTACCATCGTTCTGTCCCAGCAGAACCCCGACGACTCGTTTTCGTAGACCTTTGCCTGACCGGCCAAAGTGATCTGCTGCAGAGAGGAGAACGAGAGGCGCAACAGAAACGTTTCGGGTGACAAGGGAAAGAGTTTCCGCTGTAGTAGCAGGCATTACGGCGGACTATATGGGTTTGGAGGCGAGATCGGATAACTGTTATAATTTCAAGAGCTCATCAGAGCTTAGAGATGGAAAGCAGGTGAAGCTCTATATCGACTAGGCTTAATTAGGTCTAGTGCATCTTAAGCTCGAGCAACAACTCCTTCGAGAAGTTGAGAGCTTGTGTGCTTGTCACTTCAGATAGTCTGCTAGCATCCCACGCTTCGCTTTCTCCCCTCTTCAAATGACATGGCCATTGACGTTGGAGAATTGAACGACCAAGTCAAACTACGTGCCAGTGACCGTACTTCTGGGGCTTCTTGCTGACTGCCGCAAACATTGCATGACTTTGAGCTTACCAACCAAAAACATCTAGGAAACTCCATGCAAGATTATGCATGCTTATTCAAGGTGCTACAGAGTTCAGTCGAAGCTATGTAAGAGGTGATCATGTATTGGCCCTCATGTCCAACTAATGTCCAAGCGCATGTGAGTTCTGGACTGCTGACCGAGAACTGCTCGTTTTGCTTGTATGAAATATAAGGTAAGTACATATACGTACAAGCCTCCGTCCCTTGTCTATCTCTTAAGTTGTGAGTGTCTTATGTACTTGTCACTCTCATCGCTTAAACCCCAAGAATCCATTATTTTCCTGTTGTAAGCTCGATTGCGGTACTACTATCTATATCATTATATCCTCGCCTTTGCCTTTGTTCTTATACCTTTACCTTCGAGTCATGCTTTCGTCCCAATCTAAAGAACGAGCCCGCCGCTGGGCCAAGAACCTCGAATGTCCCGTTGATGAGAATGCCGAGTATCAAAATACGTTCTGGTGCAATCGTGATCTAATTCCCATACCCTATGACCGGCGAACGTGGACCTGGCAAGGTTTCGCCGGGTACTGGATTATCACCGGCATCAATACTACCGCATGGACTTCGGGCTCCAGCCTATTAGCCTTAGGCCTGTCGGTAGGCCAAGCGATGGGAGTAATTGTCGGAGTCGCTCTAATAACCGGCATGCTTGCTGTTGCAGCTGGATGGATGGGAAGTCACAAGTACATTGGATTTACTGTGCTATCGAGGAGCTCGTGGGGGATGAGAGGAGGGTTTTGGCCGGTATTGAACCGCATTATGACGGCTAGCATTTGGTTGGGTATCCAAGCGTACTGGGGAGGTCAATCTGTGAAAATTGTCCTGGGGGCTTTGATTGGGCCTAGATTTGTGGGCATGAGGAATACTCTGCCTTTGGGAGCGCATGTCGATACTTCTTCGCTTGTCAGCTTTTTCGTGTTCCTGGCGATCTTCGCCCCAACGTTGATGGTATCCCCCGAGAGGTTGCAGATCCCGTTCAGAGTTACTTTCATCATGATTACCAGCACCATGATCGGCATGCTAATCTGGACGCTTTGTGCGGCTCACGGTGCGGGGCCTCTCATTCATACTGGATCTTCTCAGTCCGGAAGTCGATTGAGCTGGAACATCGTCTACGGTCTTCAAGCCATCCTTGGAAGCTACGGTAGTGGCTGTCTAGGCCAATCAGACTGGACTCGCTACGCCTGCAGCCCCAACGCCGCCCTCTTCGGCCAAGCCGTCGCAGCCCCCCTGACTATCTGCCTTACTGCCCTCTGCGGCCTCCTGATCACCTCCGCAACCGCAACCCTCTACGGCGAAATTTTATGGAACCCGCTGGTCCTGCTTCTCGCCATTCAAGAGCGGCCCATGTCCGCGGCTGCAAGAGCGGGCACATTCTTCGCCGGTCTCGGGTTTCTTACCAGCCAATTGGCGCTTTGCATCGTCCTTAATTGCGTCTCCGGCGGCATGGATATCGCTGCCCTATGCCCCAGATACATCAACATCCGGCGGGGAAGTTGCTTGTTGGCCATCCTCGCCGTAGCCACCTGCCCATGGAATTTTGTAACTCAAGCCACAACCTTCATCACTGTCCTCTCCGGCTGGTCCGTATTTCTTAGCCCCATGACCGGCATCCTCATCAGCGATTACTTCCTCGTCCGCTATCAAGACATCCGCATCCAACACCTCTACATCGGCGACAGCGATTCCGAGTATTGGTACTGGAGAGGCTTCAACTGGCGGGCATTTGCTGCGTGGGTGATGGGCATTTGGCCGCTTCTTCCTGGCTTTGTGCGGCAGATCCGCGCCACATCCAATGGCAGCGGCTGGGATCATTTGTACGATCTTTCGTATTTTTTCGGGTTTCTTATGGCGCTTTTGGTTCACTGGGGGTTGTCGGTTGTGGTGCCGGATGGTACACAGCGGGGCATAGCTGTGAGGGAAAAGGGAAGCATGGAAGACGCTTTCTAGTACAGTTCGTCTGAAGCCTAACACAAAGTTCTTATCCACGCATTTTCCTACTACAATCATCTCCTCCCAACTCGTTATTCCATGAATTTACAACATCTGCCGCCCGGAGTCCTTACCCTCGTGTTTCTATCTCAAAAACACTACTCTGTCGCATCACTTTATCTCACTCCCACACAAGATACCCAGCCATCACACCTCAATCCAATCCACCCCCCTTCAGAACCGAAGCCCCTATCAGCAAAATCTATCCCTCAATCGCCACATCCACCATACCCTCTTCCCACCCGACAAATCCATACCCACCCACACACTATTCCAGTTCCCAGCTTCCCCCCCCCCCTCTTAAATCAACCCCACATCCCCATCCGCCTGAACAAAAGGCACGAAAACATTTTCCGTCAACGCAAGCGCCACCATGAATTTTTCTAGTCTGTATCTAAATCCGCGCTTAATTTGCAAAGCAAGCAGCTTTACGTCCTTGTCCCCTACTATTATTGCCTGCGTCTCGTTCTTGGGGTTTTGTTGATGCGATAGAATTGGGTGGGAGAGGTTCGAGGAGATGATGTGGATTTGGTGATTGAAAGAGATGAGGTGGGGGTTTTACCAATATAATCTCTCCCGTCATCTACATATCTCTTCAGCCCTCCTTTATCCCAACCACAACCTCCATCTCCTCCTCCTCCACCCCCTCCACCCTCTCCAACTTCTAACCTCCAACCCTTACAAAACCTTCCCTCCCCGAGCCCAAACTCCCACCCCCTTCATTGCCTTTTATCTCTATTCGGACATCTTATCCTCCGCTCACTCACTCACTCACTCACTCGCCTTACCATTAAATTGCATGATTAGAAACAGAGATTACTATAAGATTAGCATAGTTAAGGGGGTAGTTCCGCAGGTATGTTTGTATCCTGGCTGGGAAGAGAGGTAGCGAAGTAAAGGAATACGTCTTTGTGGATGGTGAAGGGGTCGGATAAGCTGGCAGTGGCTGTGATGGGGTTCTTTTGGGGGGAAGGGTTCGTGGAGGTTGGGTGGGTAGTGGCATGCTTGGAATTTTGGATTGGGGAGTTTGGAGGAGATTTTTCAGAGGTGGTGTTTGGTGGATGATTGTTTCAGGGGTCGAGTGAATAGATTGGCTTATGTGAGTGTGTGTAGGTACGAAGATTACAGAAGTCCAGTCCCCTACACTTGTGGATTGCCCTGTCTAAAAGGTCTTACACGCATCGTTGAATGGTCAATTAAGGCATGCACTGATTGAATAGATTGAATCGATACTCCGAAACTGGCATGCATAAACTAGAACGCCAGATGCAACAGTTGAGTACACTTTCTAGGAACGTAGAAAAAAACAAAAACAGAAATGACACCTTAGGGGGGGCTCTTGGCTTCAAGGCGGATAGGATGAGAAATAAATTCCTGTAAGCCAGCATGTAACGTGATGAATAACCAAAATAGAAAGGACGTATCGCTCAAATGTGAGCGATACTACGGGATGAGTAGTGCAGCATGCCTCAATCACAAGCTCATGGAGTGGCCCTCTGGACTTTTGAACGTATAACGTTGGTATCCGTGCCCTATCTCACATGTCAGCCTCCGTTCAAGTTGATATGCAGAGCGTCATTAACTACTAACCCCGGCTTTCCTCTTTCCAAGCACACTATCCGGCGTACTCGTCCTCAACGGCGTACTTCCCCCATCTTTCTGTACCTCCGCATGACAACTAGCATGGTACACCCTCGCTCCTATCTTAACAGCATCCATCCATACAAAGTCCTGCGCTTCATCATTCCACGACATGACAAATTTCTCTTGGCAAATTGGACAAGGCAAGTTAGCGAGGGCGGCATCAGTTGGGACGGGGATATATTTGTTTTGAGGATCTTCTTTCGCAGCCTTGGCGGCTGCTTGGGCTTGTGAAGATTCTGAACCATTGGGGGTGGTAGAAATATCTTCTTCATTGGTTTCTCTGTTCTTGATCCATTCCTGTGGCCAGTGGTAAGATTCTATTCTCATGGTGGTGGACAATCCAAATACTTACAAGCTCATCCACATACCAGCTTCGGCTTTGTCCTCGCTTGACAGAGTCGGCTATACGCTGATTCGTTCGGAAATGCCAATCCAGATGTCGAGCTTTCTTTGTCCTTCCGTCCTCAGTGGCAAGGAAACGTCTACCGCAAGTCGAACATTGATTAGGCCGCGCTTCATACATTCTCGAGATTAGATGTGGCCGTGGTCTGCATCATGTCAGCAAATGCATAAATACCGTTGGCAAAGCAAACCTACATCTTTAGAGAGGCTGTGGTAAGCTGAACATCGTTCTGAATTTCTGAGACAGCCGGCCGCAAAAGGATAGAGGGAGGTGTTGATGGCGTGTGTAAGAAAGGCGGAGGTGGGTATCCATGAGATAAATGAGAAGAAATAGAGCCGTTTACTTGGGATGGCTGACGAGGTAACATGCCTGCTGCTCGGAGAGATTCAATTAGGGAGCTTCCACCCGTAGCTGGCACTGGAGTAGGTGGGGTATATGGTTGCGTTGGAGGAATTTGAGGCTGCGGTAAAGGCGCCTGCGAATAAGCTGGTGTCGATGGTTGCTGGGCTTTGGTAGCTTTTGCGAGTATATCCGCCAAAGCATTTGATGATAGTAGAGCTTGGAGATCGGGTGTTGGTTGTGGAGTCTGTTGAGGAGGTGGAGGAGCGAGGTAAGGCGTAGGAGCCAGAGGAACAGGTGTGAGTACAGGCGCTACCACTGGGGCTCTTGGGAGAGAAAGCTGAGCGACTTGGTTTCGGATCTGCTGCATCTCCATAGGAGACACTACAGTTGTTCTGAGTATAGTCTGGAGATCGAGTAAAGCTTTCAAGCGCGCTTGTGTTGAAGTGTCAAACGGTGCGGAAGCGAATTCGCGCTTAGTTGTAACAATCAAATCTTCTATGTCTTGATGTAGCGGATCCAAATTCTGAATAGGCGGTGTATTTTGGTGGTAGGCTGGTGGCTGTTGGGGATGTATAGGTGGCTGTTGATACGGTTGCTGCAGAGGCTGTTGGAACTGCGGTGGTACTGTATGCTGAGGAGGCTGTTGGTTGTACTGGGGATATGGTGCCCGTGGCTTTTCCTAATCATCAGTTACTGTCCTTAGCCCAGGGTCAGATCACCGTACCTGGACATAATTATTCTGTCCGTTTTGCTGAGGATATCTCGAAGCGAAGGAGGACGCAGGTGGGTAGCCCACAGTACTTCCAACCGGAGGAGGAGCAGGAGAGTTGGGCCATCGGACAGGAGGCGCAGTAGCAGGACTAGGCACAGGTCGTGCTCGGCTTAGCAATGCCTGCTGGTTTCTTGTTTCTTGTTGCTGTTTCGCCAAGTCCATCGTTTTCAATTTGATGAGAGCATTCTCTATTGGTCTAGTAGTGTCCTGGGGAAACACAGGCCTTGGGTCCTGCGACCCGGGTACTGGTTCCTTCCAAGTCTTGAGCATCTCGTTCAGTTTGTTGCGTACCTGGGTATTGACCTGGCTATATGCATGCATGAAGGTCTGATAGAGGTTACGCCCCAGAAAGAGCGTATATGGGGTGCCGACATTCTTGACTACAGAATCAAGAACATAGAGTGCTGGGAGTTTACGATCTGGGGAAGCCTGAGACACGATTAGCAAATCTTCCCGAATTGCTCACAGCTGTCTCAGAACGGGGTTTCCTCGACCGAGCGATGATGGTGCTTCGGTCCCTCGTTCCAATACTTACATTGCGAATGTGGTTCTCCAAGACTCGCGATATCTGCATAGCATGCTCTGTGTTCTCTTTCGCTATGACTGTTAGATTGCTGATCTCGTATCTTGAATTCAAAGTGAGATCTTCAAGGGAGTTCTTATAATCTTCAGCGACCTCGTCTGAAAGAAGTCCGACAGACATGATGGGTTCTGGTGGTGATGGGAATTTTAGGCTGCGAGATTAGGTATCTGTATAGGTAGACACAGTGGATAGAGTTTAAGGCCGCTTCAGTCAGATGACAGTAACACTGATGGTAGCCCTTCGCAACAATTGCTATTGATGTATGCTTCTTTGCCAGAAAGGGAAAACCGGGCTGTCTCAATAGGATGTTCCTGCAAAACAGATGCAGAGAATTGTTTGAATCACTGCTAGCTAGTCTTCAATATGGAGCATGCATGGCTGATATGAGCAAGTGCTGGCTCAACACCGCAACGTTTTCCTCCAACCAAAACTGCCTTCCTAACCAAGAGCTTCTAGAATAGTGTTGTAGCCCAGACCAACAAACCTCCACTAACAAGCGACTGGATGGGTGATCAGCAGGTTGAAGGGCGCAGACCAGGTTCTCACAGCTGATTATGATCGCTAATAAGGTAGCAAGGACGGATAGAAGTAGGCGGTGGATGGTTGACGGAGGGGTGGAAGTTAACGCTGGGAAAGAAGTGAGTGCGAGCAATGAAGCTGGTGGCAGGGGAATGGATATTCCATAATTAGCGCAAAAGGCCGCGGACGCTTAGCGTGTTGTGCACTAGCGCTGATGAGTCAAACACAACGTCATTCATCACCAAACCACCAAGGTGAATCCCATACTTTCTATCTCTCTTGCATTCAACTCTTGAGTAAAGCTCTACTCTCAAGCTTGAATATTGGCTTCTCAACTCGCCGACCACCATCACTATTAAGAATCATGAGACTAACAACGGTATCCGTCTTATTCGCCGCCGTGGCTGTTGGTGTCAGTGGGCTTGCGCCTCAAAGACAGGTTCTGGTCACTTATCCCAAAGATACGCCGGAGTCTACTATCGACAATGCAAAAGAATCCATCAGAGCTGCTGTAGGTACTATGCGCAACACTGAAAGATCATCGTTAACACGGCTTTGAAGGGTGGGCAAATTACAGCAGAGTTCAGTGAGTCCAGACCTACTCATAAAGTATCTTATCAGATTTGCTAACACATACTCGTAATAGATCTCATCAAGTATTATCCCTGATCAGAGGGAACAGTAATATGCAATACTAATCATTGGAGAAGGGGTTTCGCGGCCAAGGCGTCGACCCAGGCTCTGGCAGCTATCCATACATTATCAATGAAATACGTCCCAACAGTTGAAGACGACAACATCGTCAGCACCCAAAATGAGTGAGAAAGACAGACAGACAGCTAGCCAGCTAGCAAGTTTAGGGTCGAGAGAGCTTGCCTTATTGTTGTTGTTGGATAGACAGAATACATTGTTGCTGGCGTTGCCGGATTACGTGGTGTAACAACATGGAATGGATGCGTTAATGATCGCAATGATGGGATGGCACCGAAAGGCCCATGACTGGAAAACAGTATACCTACCTAGGTCCCGAGCTATCATGTTCATGCAGGGACGCGTCGCAGGTGTCGCAACGGGCCGAAGCCAGCATGCAGCGTGGGGGACGTTTATTGTCTGGGTCTGAACATTTATGTAGAGTATGTAGATGCCTGCTAAGGCGTTAAGTTGTTCTCCTATCTGAAATTTAGGATCATAGCTTTGATGTATCCAGGCTGGAGCACGCGCTTGAGTTGACATACTCGCATGCCTTAGCGCTACCACACCCAAATTCTTAGCATACCCAAAATCTGTTGTAATGCTCTCTGTTCTATTATGCTAGTACAAAGGAGTGGTTATTGCTGAAAGAAAAGAAGAGTACAATCCCAATCGCGGAAGAAAGCTGTCTTTGTCGAGTCCGCACTAGCGTCCGCCTTGATCTTGGAGGACAAGGGGGGGTTGACGAGGACAAAGATCGCTGTCACCAAAGAACGCGTCTCAATATACTTATTCATCCCCCATGCAACAACTGCGTCGCCAAAATGCTCTTAAGCTTGCCGTCTGATCTACTATACCGTGCTTCTAGACGCAGACCGTTCTGTTCCTATTATACCAAGAATGGATCACGAACTGACAATTGAAGCGGTTGAAGACGTGCTACTAGCATGGGTAAGTCGCATATGTCTGGAATGGCGTGAACTCATATAGCTAATATTAAGCCTTTTAGATCAACACGTTTCCTCTCGAAGAAAAGGCCACTACCCTAAGGGAATTGAATGATGGGTCCACAATCTGGGCGGCACTGCGTACGTATTTCGATACCGAGGACACAATATGGAAATAGACATGCTGATCAAGATATTACAGGCGAATTGGACCCAGAGTATTTTACTGGTGCCCCTTCAGAAAACCCAGAGAATCCGGAAGAGTGGTCATTGCGGGAGCAGACATGTAAGTGGGCAATGACGAGTGGGTCGAGCTATGGTAAGGCTAACATTCCAACAGTAGAGCACATATCTGATTCCCTGTTCTCCTACATTACAACGCATAGCGGCCAATGTAATCCCCCGAAATGCGACATACCAGATCTCAGAAGAGTTGCGCAAGACGGCAACATCCAAGAGATGGTCAAGGTGAGTGGAGTGGGATCTTCCCAGTATTGCATATGCTGACTACATTGTACAGTTCATGAAGCTCGTTTTCCTGGGGGTAGCCGTCTGCCCTTTGGGTCCAAGGAAAGATGAGTGCCAGCGGAGGATGGCCACTCTGGAGGAATCAACAATGCTTGGGCTAGGAAGCATAATGGCAGACGTTCCACGTTGGGCCATGCCAGCAGATAAATCAGGAACGGAAAGTCCTCAACCACAAGAAGAACATCAAGATGACGTACCTAAACCTCCGGCAACAGCGATGGACTCAGACTTGTTCTATGAAGCACAGGCTGCCGAACTCAGAGCCGAGAATAGTAAGCTAAGACACGATATTAACGGTCTACGGAAAGTGCATCAGGAAGACCAGAACAAATACTCGCGATTGCAGGATAACTACGTATGTACATCTCGAGCGCTGGTAAAGAAAATGCTGATATAGTGTTCCAGGAACTCCTTAAAGAAGAGCTTGCCAAAACGCAAGATAACCTTCAAACGAGTATCTCCGCATCTAAAAAAGATATAAACCCGATTACGAAGCTTCTACAGGCAAAGATCCAAGAGAAGGACGAGATTATCAGCGATAAAGACCACGAAACATTCGCATTAAAGGAAAAGGTGCAGAAGAACGGTCGAGATCTTAAGGCAGAGCGAGCCAAAGTTCAAGAATTCAAAGACGAGCTGGATGTGATGAGAAGCGAGCGAGATAGTTTTGCCAAGAAAGCTAACACGTTGGAAAAATACAGACAGAAGATACAATCGGCCCAGCAGGACACTGACCAATTGCGCAAGGAAATAGGTCAGTTGCGCAAGGAGAATGATGCTGCAAGCGACGCCCTGAAGCACCACTCCGATACCATCGATGAAATGCGAAAGGAGAACACCAAATTGCAATTGGAAAACGATGAATACCGACCTGCTTTGTCCAGGAGCGAACAGCACAATCATGATCTACAAAAGGCCAAAAAGCGACTTGAATTCGATAATACTGAACTTGCTCAACGACTTCATGCAAGCGAGCAACGGGAACAAGCGCTACAGCGAGAGCTCGGAGAAGATCGACGCGGGTTTGTGGCCGATCAACCTCCAAATACCACTGCAGAACAGACTCTCTTGACAGAACTTGGGACCACTGAAGAACTCCGGTTAGCTAGTATGCTCTTGACATGGACGCGACTAATAAGTCTAAGCAGGAGGGACAAATTAGCCATAGTTGAAGCCGAACACCGAGAGACGCAATCGATCCGGGATGCCCATGTCAGCGCTCTGCAGTCGATGCTCGATGACGCCAACGAACGACAAAAGACTCGGAACGAAAAATATCTCGAGACCTATCAGGAGAAACTTCAACTCGAGGCGTCCTTGAACCAAATCCAGCAAGGGGCATCTATGGAATGGTCTAAGTCTACTAGTCCAGAGTTCAGAAATGTCACTCACACATCTAACAGCACCGAAAGTTTCCAGAAGAGAACCGCACAGCTCGAAGCCGAAAAGAAGAAACGGGCAGAAATTGAGGGGCAATTGCGCGAAGCCATCAGACAGCTCGATACATCTCAGAATGATCGTATGTCACTTGAGGATCTCTTCTGGATGGTCGTTGAGCAACACACTAATCATCTCTCAGTCGCGCTTGTGGACGTGGACAAACTCAAAATGCTGGAAGAGGTAAAGAAGCACAATTCTGCAGCACTGACCCAACTCCAGAAGCAGCACAAGATCCTTCAAGGCGATTACAGAGAGATGGAAAGCGACCTCGACGATCACAAAGTCATGCTCCAAAATTCAACAGACGCCAGAGCGTCCAAGCAAGGCACCGCCTCATCCGAACAAGAACTGCAAAACATTCTCGAAATCGTCAGGGCCGCCACAGCCGAACGGCCTGCCAACTCGGCTGGCCAAGAAGCCATCGTCCAGAGATTCGAATCGTTGACAGACATAATTACAAGGGACAGGGAAGGCGTCGCTAAAGCCAGAGAGGTAAACAAAGTCATTTTGCCCGAAGCCGACTACGAGTTTAGCTCTTTGCGAAACCCCACTGCAGCACAACCTTCTCCACGTACATCTTCAAACCGTCCGTCTTCCACAAACCGTCTATTTTCATCCATCCGTCCGTCTTCTTCAAACCGCCCACCTTCTACAAGCCGTCCGTCTTCTGCAAATCGTCCGCCCTCTTCACACGCTTCATCATGGGTTGGCAGGTTCAAAGCCAAGGACAACGCTAACTCAAATAAAACCTGATAGCAAATCGAAGAACGAGACGCGCGCATCGGAGACCTTGAAGCCCAACTTCAACAACAAGCCAACGCAGAACCCCCGCCGTGTGAAAAGACGCCCGTCGACGCAAACCAACAATCCTACATCGCAAACCTCGAGCGCGAAACCAAACTAATGGCGTCCGCGTACCACACTCTAGCCAGCCGACTTCAAATGACAAACGTGGTGATGCTGCGGAGGAACGATATGGACACCAGTTGGTTGAACAAGCAGCGCCGGTTGGTGGAGCAGACGATGCCTGGTAAGTCTGTATAAAGTAGATGGAGCAGGAAGGGCTGGACCCTTTGGTACAATGTTAATTCTGAAATACCCCTCTGTGGGTAAAGGATGGTGGAGACGAGGGTATAGCGATGGGAGTTTGGGTTTTCGGATCTGGGTTTTGGATGGTTATACCCCTACTTGAAGTTGTGATTTCGTCTCTTTTGTCATCTATATATCTCAGGTTTTTGGGTTAGCTAGTATAAACTAGTAACTATTTTACTTACCTCACGTACTCCAACCTCACTCTCACCCCCTTCAGCTATGGGAACCTATATTTCGCAATATACTCCATCTTCACATCCTGCGTCTATTACCTTCAAGTATTTCTTCACAGTCACGTCCGTGCATCACATCATATCACATCACACTCCTCGACTATATTTGATATATTGTTTTCCTTTGCAATTCTGGTTTAACTTCTCAAAATATCCACATCGTCCTACGGAGGTAGGTTTAGTAATTCTGGTTTTAACTTCCCAAAATATCCACATCATCCTACTATGGAGGTAGGTTTAGTGATAACAACAATCGGCCTATTCCCCTTCCTTCTTCTTCTCCACCCTCGCTCCCTCTCATCCCCTTCCCTCCCTCTCATCCCCTTCCTCCCTTCACCATTCTCCCCGTCTCCCCTCATCATCTCACCAAATACCCCGATCCCTCTCAAACTAGTTTAGAACAGATAGATATCTCGCATGCTTGTAGGAAAAGGGGAAAAAAGAGGACGGGGGGGGGAAAGATGGGAGATTATTAGGGGGCTGGGGAAAGGTGCGTTGGAGGCTGGAGGAGTGGAAAAGCTTGTGAGATTAGCCATGGTTGCCCAATTCTTATAGTAAGGGGGAAAAATAGTGGCTTTGGAGCAAAGCTTTTCGACATGTTGATCAAAGTGCATGTTGGAGGTTTCGAGCACTGTGATGATTAGAGTGGAAAGGCCTTGCGCAAAATATGATATTTAAACACAATGTATTACCCTCGATGACTCAATAGCAGGGGGACTAGACTTGATGAGACTCAAGGGCTCGGATACTTGAAGGAACGCACTCGACAAGACGGCAATAGCCAAGGAGTTCGTTGTCATCTAGCAACAGTCCGGTACGCAAACCATCGCTATCTCCCCACGCCCAGTATTAAAGCGGCAAGGCTTAGCCTTCTCTGGGTCCTCTTATCTGCCGCCCCTTGTCTGTCTGTGATTCCTCCTTGTTTCCAGAAAAGCATACACGCATGTGAACAGGGAAAAAGCCGACTACACTAGCCTGAACGCCCAGACATCGTTCCAAGCATGCACGGTCGTAGGTTGAGTGAATGTCTAAGCGGTGGCGGAGCCGAAGGTGTTTTCGCCAGAATATCTTTTCAGAAGTCAGTATGGCTTGGGTTGATATTGTGGAAGAGGTGAATCAAAGGTGGGAAGGGACGCACGTGATGTACAGAAACCCGTCTTCGTCTTTGTGTTCTTCGTAAATACTACTCATCAGCGCCGCCGTAGGCGGTAGTACCTCATCGACGAAGATGAAAATCGCCTTCTCTGGGCTGAGCTTGATGCGCTTGCGGATGACGTAGACGAACTGGCCGACGGTAAGGTCGGCGGGGACTAGGTACTTCTTCTTGTCGATGGTGGCGATGTCGGATTTCTCGACTTTTTCGCAGATTACCTTGAGCGAGCGGGTTAGGATTTTGATTTCGTTGGAAGAGGAACTGTGAGATGATGGAGAGAAAGCTTACTGGGATACGATCTGCGTACTTCTGGCGGATGCGTTCAGCTTCGGCTTTGCGCTTCTCGAAGGGGTGCTCGTCCTTGAACTTGGAGCGCATATTGACTGATGGCTTTGTTGGTACAGGTAGGGTTTTGTGTAATCAATGGAAGCGTGGATGGATTAAGAGATAACAGTAGATGGTTGAGGTGAGGTAGGTACGAGTAAGGTAGGTAAGTGGTAGGAAGAGCGGTAGGATTTAGGCCCCCGCGAATGAGTAACTCTCTGCGGGCGGCTAGCTTAATCTGGATGTGGGATGACCTGAGAGTGTCGAGACACGGTGAAGGCTGTGTTCCTGATGGCAGTCACAAGTAAGTGTCACTCATGGAGTCGACTTGCCTTTACTGGTGATAATGATTGGTTCTTTGTCTTCAACCCTGAGCATTGCAGTTAAGACACCACTCGTGATAGCTGATACCTCAGTCATGTGCTTTAGCTCAGCCTTGCTGTGCGGTCCGGCAATACTTTGTCCCGGCAGTGACGCCTTCAATCCAAATTCGCTGTGGAGTACGGGAGTACTCCGTACCATTTTGTCACAAATCTAGGCATGATCGGGGAATAAAATCCATACGGTTCTCTCCCGATGAGACCTTTTTCAATTACCGACTTTATTATAAGCCTATACTCATGTGTTTAATAAGTCGCTATATCAATTGAAAGGATGACATCCATCAGACATTGCAGACATGGCATTCAATGGACGGGGGCTTTATGCCTTCGAGAGACAGGATCTGGCCCGAGACCTTTGCTTTCCAAAATACCCGAAGCTCGTTATTACTCCAACGGCAGGCCATCAGCACCGGCGCCAAAGCCGTTACCATTCAAGCCCAAGCCCCTTGTGCAAGTCAAGCCCACCACCCAACCAAACCCCCAACAATCGCCCTTGAACCCAACGGGAATATCTTCGTCACGTCCAAATGCTCAGCAAGAGCCAAAGGGCGTTTATGCTCCTTACCTGCGTATTTCATTGGGCGTTGTCTTGATCGGCTCACTCGTCTATTCCATGGTTTGCGCCCCAAACCCTCCCTTTCTTTCTCCTAGCTGACCATCACACATGCCAGCTCACCTCTCCACTCCAAGTCAACGACTCCCCCTCCATCGCCGACCGCGACGAACTCAACAAACGGGAATCAGGCATAAGCGACTCTTCCCCCATGCGCCTCCGCATGGAAGCTTTAATCGAGGCCAAACAAAAAGAGATAGTCTCAGCTCTGGAATCCCTCGATCCGTCTCATGAATTCCGCATAGACACATGGACACGCCCCAAAGGTGGTGGCGGTGTTTCATGTGTTCTACAAGGTGGGGACGTTTTCGAAAAAGCCGGCGTGAATACTTCGATCGTATATGGTACGCTCCCACGCCCTGCCATTGAGAAAATGCGAGTCGACCACAAAGCCCTTGACCCTGATGTCTCAAGCCTCGAGTTCTTCGCTGCTGGCCTAAGTCTCGTCCTCCACCCTCACAACCCCATGGCCCCTACGGTGCATTTAAACTACCGCTACTTTGAAACCATGGACGTAGACGGCAACTGCAATGCATGGTGGTTTGGTGGCGGCACAGACCTAACCCCCAGCTATCTCTTTGACGAGGACGCCATCCACTTCCATAAAACTATCAAAGACGCCTGTGACAAGCACGACCGTGCTTACTACCCACGCTTCAAAGCCTGGTGCGACAAATATTTCCGAATTCCGCATCGCAACGAGTCTCGTGGCGTGGGCGGCATCTTTTTCGACGACCTGGATGTTTTCGAAAAGGACCAGGAGCAGCTCTTCAGCTTTATTAAAGACTGCCTTGGCGCTTTTCTGCCAGGCTATATGCCGATCATCGAGAGAAGGAAAGACACGACATTTCGAGACGTCGAGAAGGAGTGGCAGCAGCTGAGAAGGGGAAGATATGTGGAATTTAACCTCGTAAACGATCGGGGAACGGCTTTTGGGCTTGCGACGCCCGGCGCGAGGATTGAAAGTGTGCTAATGAGTTTGCCATTAACAGCAAGGTGGATGTATATGCATGAGCCACAGGAAGGTAGTAGGGAAGAGAGGTTACTAAGGATCCTGAAGGAGCCGGTAGAGTGGGTGTAAAAGAAACCAAAACGCTGGTCATGGGACCAGCGCTTGTATTCCAGTTTAGGTGTAAGTTAGATCAAGATCTGCTTTATGATAGAAAGAGGCGGCAGTTCCTGGAGCGGAATAACAAGCTATAGCCAACGTGATCTCGACCTCATGATCACTAATGGAACTCGTGTTCATCCAGTCAGAGAGACATGGCGACTCTAAATACTTGATGGACCTGTCTCTATTACTAAGTCCTCGATAGATTCCAGTACTCCCTTATGGCCACGAAACGTATTCCTCTTCACGTTAGTCGCTGTAACTATGATAATTACATGTTTGCATGCTACTAAGTTTTGTGAATAAACAATCTTCTTAGTCCTGGCTCAGTACAAAGCAATTCAGCTTTCATTGAAAGACTAGCTCATTGTCTCGTAATTACACATGTATATTCAAAACATTACAGTCATCATGTCTGTCACAAACTTCTCCAAAGATTCACTTTTGTTCGTTTCTTTCCGATTCTGCTCCTCGCCGGCGTCGCCGCTTTGAAGATTTACCGAATTTCTGTCACCGACAAAAACTGATAGCAAACACCATTGCAGGCTTCAAGTACAAACAAGATCGCCACATCACACAGCTCGTCTCTCCAAAGGTGTCTATCCCTCGAATTCGGACCACTGGATTACATGGCCGAAGACTGGCTTGAAGACTTCTACGATGACCCTAGGTCCTCCGGGTTCGAGGCGGACGACATCCTCGAGGGCTTTCATGATACTGGCTACCACCAGCCAAAAACCTTCGGGTGCCCCAAATGCTCTCTTGCCTTCCCCTCTTTTGAAGCCGTAACCAAACACAAGCGCTCAACTCCATCCAAACATCTTATGTGCATGCACTGCCTCAGCCCTGTCGACTTCTCCACTCCTGATCGCCTCATATCCCATTACGAAACGAATCACCGCAAAACCTACTGCACCGACTGCACCTTACATTTCAAGACGCCCGAAAAAAAGGCGAACCATGACGAAGAAGAGCATTTCCCCTGCCATTCATGCCAAATGCACTTCGCCTCTTCGTCGCTTCGCGAGAGCCACTTTGCAACAAGCCCCGCACACCAGAGACATTTTTGTCATGAATGCCAGAGTAACTTTGCGCATCCGGCTTACCTGAGAGTTCACACTGCGAACGCGCACCCTAAACCGAAATCTAAACCACGCCGTGCGGAAGTGTTGGCTCCAGGAGAAAAGCCACCAGACCACTATGCCACCCTCAACATCCTACGTCACAGCACGCATGAAGAGATCCTGGTCGCGGCAAAGAGAAGACGGATAGAGACACATCCTGATAGCTTCAAGCGGCGCGGCGGAGAGTTGGCACAGGAAGAAGTAGACCGGCTTGAGGAAGAGGCGAAGAAGGTGGGCTGGGCAGCGGATATCTTATCTGATGTCGTACTAAAAGAGAATTATGATGCGAGACTTCATGCTTGGGAGAAGACGCAAGATGTGGAATCCAGTTGGTGGACGTATGCATACTAGGCAACTATAGGGGATGGTTGAAGTTCAATGACTCCTATCTGGACGTGATCTGTCCCTGAGCTTCAGAGCTGGAGGAGGTAGGATCTGGAAATAAGAAAGAAGGAGAGGCCAACCAATTAGGGCCTTAACCTGAGCTTAGTGCTCGTGGCAATTTGCAAGTGCTTTAAGGTGTTCTCCGTAGATCCAAACAACTCATTTGAAATAACTTGCATCTCAAATATCAAATTTTCTAAAGAGTTACGTAGCCCAAACAGATGTCCTCTAGCAAAGCTCCAAGAGATCATAAATACCCCATATCGTGCAAAGTCATTGAGCGCGGAATATTCCGCCCCACCCTTCGCAGTCTTCAACTTCACTCCTCTCCACGTCCCGGCAGAATAGCCAACGCAACCATGTCCGCCAGCTTGCCTCGCTATAACTACATCATCTCCCGGTAATTAACTCTCACCTGTGATCCATCTTCTTCCAAGATTCTCCTTTCCAGCAGAACCCATCCCTGCTGTATCGTTCATGAATCATTCCAACTGGGATCTTACAGCTAATCCCCGAATCTCTCTACAGGTCATTGGACCCCATATTTGCCCTCCTGATTGGCACATCCGCCGCTTTCTTCAGGATCCGAAGAGAGGAAATCGAGAAAGGGAACAGTGGTGGTTTTGGAGATATAATAACTACGGTCCAAAGAAGAATCTGGGAGAAACCCCCAAGGGCAAACGGAAGTGAGGAGTCAGCTTAAAGAGGTTGAAAGAGGAGTCAAGGGGAGGCCGTTGATCGTAGAATCCGGGGTCTCTGATTATGGCATCCACGAAAACTACTTCTAGGTCGGGGCTTACTCCGGAAGAGCTTGTCGACTTCAAGATCCCTAATATACGGGCTAGATTGGGAATACAACCGGCTACGACTGATATGTTTGGCAACACGAGAGGTGACGGTCTTATATGGAGAGGACGCTCATGTAAAAATGTTTGCATGGAGTGACAACTCGAAGCAGATCGCCTACGTTCTACAGGAACCTCCCGAGGACTATTCTGCGTATATGAAAGGTGTCACCTTGAGACTCTTTCTATTGTTGACAATACTAAGATTTGAATAATGGGATTCCCCCGAGCGATAAAAGGCCCTTTGTTGTGGATGAATAGTAATTTGTTTTTCTTGGCTGGTACCGAGCCCAATAAGTGCAGCACTTCCGTGGTGGTCTACCGAATTTCTTTAAAAAGCGAGAACTGTTGCGAATACCCACATGATATTAATGGAGAAAGCTGTGTTGGAGGTGTATGCCAGAACGGACGACTGGTCACAATCAAGGTAGAGTCGGGCTTATTTGACAAGATATATTTGTTCAACGACGAAGCCATTCACATGAACGTACTCGTTTTCGCAGACAACCACAAGATTTCGGCGTTGGACGCTTATCCAACCGTCAAAGTCTCCTCACCTCGGGAGCTGTAATCTATCCAGGTGACTAGCAAGCGAAGGCAAGCACATCAAGCCTACATCCGGCTTTCCAATAACGGCCAATCCATCAGCTCGCGTAATATTAGCGGCTCTGAAGATCTGCACTGCAATTCCTCCGATGGCACAACTGAACTCGACGGTCTGTTCCTGTCTCCACTGGCTTTCCACCCGTCATAGGCTCCGCTCGGAAATCTCTTCCTACATCTGTTTTCATACATGGTGGCCCTTATTCTCACGTTACGGATTGCTTCAATAACATATTTGTACCATTGGCCGCCACTTCTCCTTTCCGCTGGTAAATACGGTATTCTTCTCCCAAACTATCGTGGAGGCAGCTCCCATGGCGAAGGATTCGCCGGTCATGCCCGAAAAGGGATGGGAACGGCGGATTACGACGACGTTATAGCGCTTGTGGATGAAGGCATTAAGCGTAGCTTCGTTGATCCAGAGCAAATCATCGTTGGGGGCTAGAGCCAAGGTGGCTTTCCCCCCTACTTACTAGCCGTTCGACGGTAACAGTCAAAGTAGCCCAGACAGCAGCTGGAGAATCAAAGGCGCAATTTATGGCGCCGGAGTCACTGATTGGGACATGATGTCCATGACAAGCGACATGCCGGCATTGGAGGCAGAGCTGGCCGGCGTGGCTCCTTGGCTGGTTGGACGAGGCATCGGAAAAGCTGATCTGACTGCTGGACAGGGGAGTGCCATTTGGGAAATGGAAGGCCAAGATATTCCTCCAACTTTGATAATGCACGGAGAGAAGGACGAGAGAGTACCACGGACACAGGCGGTCCTTCTAGGGGAGGCTGTCAGTATTGGGGGGTGCCGTTTGAGATGGCCGTGTATCCGCGAGAAAGACATCTAATCAAGGAGATGGCACATCTTATTGACATGTTGAAGAGGGTGGTCAAATCTGCGATATGTGCCTTGGATAGGAAGAGGTTGAGTAATGGGCAAACTGGAAGCCATATTTATGGGACGAAACCAGGACTTATCGTGGCCTATCATTTCCCGCCGATCTCGGGTGTTTAAGGTGCCTTCGAAAGACTGCTTACCACCTTATACTTCGGAAGATCAAGACAATTGCTTGGGGCGGGCTATTCGTTGCTGTTTAAGGTCATACTTCGGACCAATCATCAAGGCAGTAGAAGAGAGAAATTGAATTTCTTCTCCCTACTATGTACGCCTAAGCCGCCAGAGTTGGGAATTGACGAAAAGGAAAACGCCGCAACCACGAGAGAAATTCAACCTTCAGCTCACCAACTTCTCAGGTCGTATATATGGTGGTACTTGGGATGGCTTATTTGATTATTGAAAACCATGTTCTTGCAGAACATCACAGTCATATTCGGCCAGATTGAGATTGAACATGCACGCTAATACCTACGAATGCGGCTTCAAGCACAGCCACAGTTGTTGGCAAATGACAGCTGGATCAAGCGATCAAGTTTTCAATGCATGGCTTGGGCTGGAAGAAGCCGCTCAGGATATCAAGCTCTTGAGTACGGAAGACCGCGTTTGGGCGAATATGCCTACCAAGTGGTCAACATACCGTCCCTCGGCTGCGTAACAGCAAGAGGCCCTTTATTCAAAACAGTAAGGCCTGTTGATGTTGTCAATCAATCCTTTAGGTTTCGTATTTTTATGGGGCCTTTTCCCCGGTGTTGCACACTTTTCCCATCTGATGATTGTAATCTCAAGAAGCTTTGATTAGAACAGTTTCCCAATTCCCACACTACACGCGTTCCTCTCTAATACAAAATCTCCTACTTCCTACATGTCCTTCTGTGATACAAACACGCTTCTCCAGTGTCCAACGCCATCTCTTGGTACTGCTACTCTTCTGCTATTCTTTTGCTATTACTCTGCGAGCAGAAGATTAGGGTTATTGCAATCGCAAACCCTAATCCGACGATCTGGATAAACTCAATTCTATTTATCGGCGTGCTAAAATAAAGTACCGTCATAGCCGTCCGTGCCGTCGTTGTCGACGTCATGGCAGGAAAATGTTTCGATCTTTCTATCTTTAATATGCATGAGTAGGTCGCTCTCTTCAAATCTTCCATATTCCTCCTTGCACCTGTACATATTTAGTCTTCGTACAAACCTTGGGTTTTGTTATTATTTGATTTCACTCACAAATTGATACAAGATGCCTCGCGTCTTCCTTATCACCGGCACCTCCACCGGCTTCGGCCAACACCTCGTCCAAGAAGTCCTCGACAAGGGCGACATCGCCATCGCCACCGCCCGCAACCCCTCCACCCTCTCCTTCAAAAACACCTCGGAGAAAAACTACCTTGCCATCAAACTCGACGTCACCGACCACTCCACCATCACCTCCGCCTTCGACGCCGCCCTCAAGCAATTTGGCCGCGTCGACGTCGTGGTCAACAACGCCGGCTACGGCCTCAGCGGTCCCTTTGAAGAGCTCGAAGACGCCCAGATCCACAAGCAAATGGACGTCAATTTCTTCGGCCTCATCGCCGTCACCCGCAAAGCCATGCAAGTCATGCGTGAACAGCAGCCCTCCGGCGGCGTCATCCAGCAAGTCACCTCCATCGGCGGCCAGCGTGGCGTGCCCATGTTCTCCATCTACTGCGCGTCCAAGTGGGCCGTCGAGGGCTTCACCGAAGCCGTTTCGCAAGAAGTAAAACCCGAGTGGGGCATCAAGTTCACGTGCGTGGAGCCCGGCGGGTTCAGAACCGATTGGGCGGGCCGCAGCATGGCGTTTGCGGAGCAGAGACTTCCGGCATATGATCATATCAACGCGAAGGAGGCGATGGGGGCGCGGCATGGGAAGCAGGTCGGGGATCCGGTCAAGGGGGCCAAGGCGATGTATGAGTTGGCGGTTATGGAGGCTCCGCCGTTGAGGGTGGTTATCGGGAGTGATGCTTACAAGGTGAGTTTGATATTTTCCCCCCTTTTTCTGGGGTTGGTTGCGGTTGTTTGAGTGTGAAGGGGAAAGGGGGTTGTGGAGTGGGGCTAATTTTGGGGGGGTGAATTAGGGCGTTATGACGAAATTGGATACGTATCGCGAGAATTATACCAAGTTTGAGAAGCTGTCGAAGGGGACGGATGTGGATGAGGGGGAGGAGTAGATGAGGAGTGGGAATTGAAGTGTGTGGATAGCGATGGAAGGTTTGTGGGGTGAAGGATGTATATATGGAATTGATGTCGGTGTGGGATGATGAAGCTGCATAGATGATTGGGCGAGCATGTGGTAGTTTTTTTTTAGCTAGACTCTTGGATAACGAGATTTGTGTATGTACAATGACTATCTATGTATGTACTCTCGAAGCACCTGAAACCCTTTCTATCCCTTTCCCTTTCACAGCACAGCACATTTCCACCATCTCACTTTTCCGGCAACATCAAAACTCTCAACTCTCACGTCTGTCTCCCTTCTCTTCCCGACTAAAAACTTCCAGATCATCGTTTCCAACTGTCGGCTTCCTGCTTTGACTTTTTCGAAACTCTACCTTTTCAGTCCTTTGACATTTTCATCCTCTACTCTTTCTCTTCTCATTTCTCTCACCTCCTTACCTTGCAAATAAATCACCAATCCCTTTCTTCTCCTTTCTTCCTTCCTTCCTTCCTCTCCTCCCTCTCTCCCCTTCCTCTCTCCCCGTCTTAATTTCTCATCTCATTCACCCACCCACCCCTTAAAAAAACAACTTTACGTTCGCGCGTGTTTTTCTTCTTCTTCTTGTCATCTTCGCAAATCCCCAAAAAAAGAACGAGGTTTTAATCGCAAAAGATTTGATTTTGGTTGCGATTCAAAGAGATTTGGAGATTTTGTGGAAAGGATTGGAAAGAAGACGTGGGAGGAGGGGAGAGTGGAGGAGCTGATGGAGAATGAAGAGAGGAAGGGGGGAAAAGAGGAGGTTGTGGAGAGTGGGGGGGGAGAATAAGAAGGATGGATGGGAGATGTGGGGCGGATTGGAAGAGAGGTGTGGGCAGTTTTTGTGGATAAAAACGCACCTACTCCATTCCTCTTTAACCACTTACGCCCTGTCCATCTCTCCACTCCCTATCCCACCTCAATCTTTCTAATCACCACCCCCCTTTCATGGTAAAACGCCCCATTGTCCTCCGGTTTTTGTCAAGATAGCCATGTCTTCTCCACGGTTTATCGAAATAACCTCGTCAGCTTGGCTTGCTGGATAGCCGGGATATTGAGTAAGTGAGTTTGTTGCATTGAAATACGGTTGGGGATATGGCTGGGGATGCATTCAATTTCATGGGCGGTTGGGATGAGGGTTTTTTTAGTGTTTCAGCTGTTTTTATGAGGGGGTCAGGATTGTTTGACGAGGGGTTTGATGGGTACTCAAGCATCTAGTCAATTAGGATCAGAAGATATCGATCATCGCAGTTACTCTCCGACGTATCGCTTCATCATATTCCCTTGCCGTCGTTTCCAGGTTCGATTTTCTTCCTCAAGCTCTTGCTCGTGCTTCGGAAAGTTAATAACGAGGATATTGTTACGGTAGATCTGAATGTTCTGTGCGACTGCTTCCCAAAAGTCGGGGTGTTGGATGAGGCCCAGGGTATCATTCGACCAGAAGACGCCAAAGTATGTGAGTTTACAGCGCAACGTTTAGACGGGATTGGGAGAAGAACATTGTACTGAGCTTCAACATCTTGAAGCTTTCCTTCGCATTTGTTCTTCCGTCGAAATCAGCCCCATCGCGGCTTACTTTGTCAGCAGTGTTCGATATCTGGTTCACTACCCAATTACCGAGTTCGGTCCCATGAAGAAAACTGGCCCACCAGGTCTGCGGAGTGAAGTAGGACGGTATGAAAGTGCCCATGATTCTAGTGAACCCAAGTTCAGCAGAGTTCTTATAAGGACCTCTACCCTACGAACCCAGAAAAGCGGCCAGACCATTTCCGGAGCTTCGGATTATCCACGATACCGACTTCCCTGCTTTCGCGCACGCGTATGCCATATCTGCGGCCGATTTAGCTCCTCCAAGAACGGTGATGTATTTGTCAATTGGAGAGAGCACGGAGGACTGTCCGAAATCCCTCTGATGTAATATCAGTCCTTTGAAGCAATCTTGTTTTGCAAAGACGGGCATATTTGGCGTGGAAGTTAAGCCACTCGCGACCATTGGTTTTGGTGTATGGTATACGACAGTGGATTTGGCCTCGTTGCATTCACCTTGGACAGCCCACCCTTCCGTTCTGCTTTTCAATCTTGGTCACGGTGAAACCAAAGACCATCCGATCCCGCAAGCTTCGGCCTTCGTAGTCGAACTTATCAACGTATTTTTCCAAATATCTCGCAACATATCTTGCTTCGTAAAGGCTGTGTAAAGTCTCGGGAGGACAATCCATTGGGAGGTCTGAGAACTCCGCCATTCCTAGGCCAATCTGTGACCAGAAAGTCGAATACAACTGTCCTCATTTAGAAAAATACAATAAGCCACTGCCTTCCTCATACAGGGCCCATATCGCTAAACCCTTTACTTAGACCCCATGATCCACCAGGACAGGTGTCTCGCTCTAACACTGCCAGGCGACATTTAGGATAAGCATCCAGGTAAAATTTTGGATGCAGCAATGCCATAGATATCTGTTGAAACGCTCGAGCCAGTAGCAGTGATTAATATGAAGGTCTTAGTAGCCGTTAAGCGGTCCTACCTGCACTTACCACCACGAGATCGACTTCTCGCGCTTCCATGTCTGCCAGTAGATGTCTAGTAGCTGGGCTGTTGTGGTTTAACGCGAAGGGTCAGGGAAAAAATGCAGCTTCCAAGTCTCACCTCTCAGTACTTCAGGTATGGAAAGACGGCAGATGACGTTCCATGGATCTGGGCAGGAATAATTTGGTGAATATAACTTAATAATTCCATAGAGAGTTATTCCTCATCTGAGGTACATTCCTAAGATTCACGTGACTGCAGTTGCCTAAAATCTTCACACACTTTCTCAATCAAACTATATTTCTCGACTTAGCCGAGAACACTCTGACTGCAAATGTACTCGCCGAAATTGGCATGGTAGACTGACAGCTATCGTAGACAACAGCTAGTCGCAATTTCTCTCTGCGGGTCAATATCTTACAATACTAGAATGGCAGTATTTCCTTATCCTTTACTACCGCTCAGATCTCTTTCTGTTCGCCACCTGGCAGAATGAAAGCAGAAACTTCTGATGGAGCTAAATAGTTGGGACATCCCTCCTAAGAACAAACGTATCCAGGGCAACTGCGTGAGATAGACCTATCTAAACCTAAGAACATGAAAGCCTCCTTGTCACAGGATACCCAGGTGGCATTCGAGTTGTGGTATCCCTGCTACCTGATTGGGATAGCTTGCGCTGCTCGCTCTCCGCATTTTGAACAAACGGCCGTTGCCTTGGAGGATTGGATCCGTAGATCTCAGTCACCGCCCGTTTGCCTCGCCACTCTATAGTCATCCGGCAGCTGGACGACTTTATATCGAATTGCCCCCTTAGTTCTGAACCCTTTTCCCTCTTCATAGATAATGTGGCGCTTCCGGACGTTTCGATAAAGATCCTTCTTCCATTTCAGCCTCAGATTCCTGCAGCCCGGCTCCGCGGGTGGCCAGTATAGCTCACCAAGGGATTCGGCCAATCTCTGTAAGATCTTCTCTTCCGGGGTGTTGGTCAGAGCTAGCCTATCGACGATGTTGACACCTTGTCCGGAACGCGTTATGGAGTAATGCATCTTACGTTCTTCTCCCGCTTCAGTGGACCAAGGCGGAAGTTGTCGTGGGTTGTGGCGGGTCCACGATAGAAGATCCAGCTCCTGAAGCGATGGTGAGAATAGTAATTTGGCGACCTTGATGGCCTCCTGAAGAGTGAGGACGGGCCCAGACGAGTCGTGCTGGTTTGCACTAATACGACAAACGATATAAGGGATAGAGATCGTCAGATGGCTCAGTTGGCCAAACGAACGAAGGGCTTCGACCATTGGAGAGGACTGTGCGACAAGTCAGTGCGTGATTGGATTGAAGTATGGAAACCGACCTGATGTTGTATTTCCTTTGCAAGCATGTCAACATGCAAGGATCGCAGCTGCGAGTAGTTTCGTAGAATACTCGAAAGCCTTTGAACTCTTCCACTTGAGTGCCACTCTGAAAACCAACCACTCAAATTCAATCCTGGAAAGAGATCATCCTCGTAGAGCTGGTCGTGCAATTCCAAAGTCTCAAGACTACCAGTGTGCGCTGATATTGTGTCCGTAGTATGAGTCCCTAGTCCCCGATCTCCCAAAGATAAATCTTCTAGCCCGTCAAACGATGCCAAAAATTCGCTAAAGTCCTCTTTGTGGTATGCTCCAGAGCCAAAGCTGTTGACGACTTTGAAGGTCTTCAGTCGAGTAAAATCGTGTCCTTTCATTGTCGCATTGATCATGGCATCGGTATTTTTGCACGATTTGGTTTCAAGAAAATCAAGCTTGGCGAACATTCTTTCAAACATGCAGGTAGAACGCTTGCCGGAAGACCAATCATAGCCCTCCAACCACATTTTCTGATAGAGTGGTGGCTGATATGAGGTTGTAATGAGCTCGTCGTAAGGAGCTTCAGGGATTGAGAGCACACTGGGGTCATCTCCTTTCAGGCGTTGAATGATATGTTGAGGAAACTGCATTCCATGCAAGTTTTGAATGTCGCAGATTGACACCGTTTGTTCGACTTCCCCAGAACGGTGTTGCAGATCGGGGAATATGGGTAGAGCACGGGATTTTCCATGAAGTAGCCGCACGTGAAAATGTTTGAGATTTTTAGCCGATCGAACGATGTCCATGAGCGGGTTGCTTATTGGTTCCCAGGAATTCCAGCTATGGAGGTCAGTTATTGCAAACTCAGCGTTAGATACTAGAAGGTACCTGAAGCTTTGAAGACCGGGCAGCAAAGGCAGAAGCCATAAAATGTAATCCGAATAGCGAGATTGGAGTCTGCCATCCACGCTGAACAAGGCAGGTTCCATTGTTACTGTAAGCTTATGCACAAATGGCCCATATTCAGGTTTCCGTAACAGAACGTTCAAAATTGCAGACGTTCGCGGAGCTTCAACAGCAGAGAAATCGAGCTCGATATCTCGATATAGCCATCTTACAGTTGCTGTACTGGTTTTGCCCAACGCTATGCTGAAAGATGCAAGATCCTGTTTCTTGCCAACTTTATAGAGAGCTTCTGCGATCATGGTAAGAACATCTTCGTTGATATCATGAAAAGGCATGATGAACCCAAAGCAGAGTTTGATTCGAGCTGGGTTTCTCTGGAGCTGCGTTGATGTTTGATCAATGACGGTCAGCGGATCTATAAATAAGTTGTGCTCGAATGTACATCTAAAGTAGAGTATATTGGAAGAGCAGTGGTGTAGATGTTGTGATTGCACTCTCAAACTTAGTGTTACGTAGAATATTGTTGAGATTGTGTCGTTGCTGCCTAGGGTGTGTTGCTGTTTACAGAATTCAAGGTGTAATTAAGATGTGAGTTAGAGCTGATGCAAGTATGACGAGAAAGTGATGTTGAGGTGGCCATGGTTATAACGAATCTCCCATGTGAAGTAACAACACTTAGCCTAGCATTGAGTAACAGCCCTCACCCCAATAGAAAGCCACAAGAATTACTCTACAGAAATCAGCAAACCGTACGATAGAAAACAAGGAACCTACAGCAATCAAGCCCTCGACCAGTCTCTTCTGATCAGGTTGGATTCGCCCACTGAGGCGACCAATTAGGAGTTTCATCATGTAGACCATGCATCATGTAGATCAACAGATGAAGAGAGTTTTTGTCTAGATGTGGTTCGTCAGACTCAAAATTTCGATAAGTATCCATTTCATTGAGTACTCGATTCACGTCGTTAGCCCATCGTCAGATATCAGAGAAGACAAGATAAAAATGACTAAAGGTATGTGCAGAACAGACGTAGAAAAGTCATATTGGACGCGAGACTCAGTCAAAAAGCTTCAAAAACGAGCTGCCCCTGCACACTCAAATACAGCCCAGGAGCGCCACTATATAGATGCAGCCTGTGGTGCCAAACGCCCCTATAATTGGAACGGAACAGGCACAGAGACTGATCTTCAGTCATTTCTTACATTTACTTGCCTTATATTGCAAAGAGAGTGTCCCGTATGGTATAGTGTAGTCCTACTCGAAGAAATCCAAGCTAGCCAGCAGGGTGATTATTAGTGTCCAAAGGGTGAAACCGTGATGACCGATCCCATACTGTAGTCAAGTTCTCATCGCAGGTCACCCTCCTACTTTCGGCTCGGAGAGACAGGTCATTTTTCCACTTGAGCCTTGCTGCTCTGCCACCTGGAGGTTGAGGAAGTTCGTAGGATTCTTCAAGGGATCTTGCTAGCCTCTTGATATATTTCTCCTCCGGCGTGTCAGTCCTAAGTAGCAAGTCTGTAGCTCTAGACTTATTTCCCTCATGTGTAATGCGCCAGTGCATTCGATGATATTCTTCATGGTGCTTTGTCCACCGACCCCACTTGTTGACACTGTGTTCTGGCCAATATTCATATTGTGCTCCATAGGAGTCGCAGGTGATGAGGTCACATCTTTCGAGCTTCGGACCCCAAACGAGGTTTGACATGCGCTCGGCTTGCTTTTTCGTCAGCTTGGTTGTGGGGGCGACTCCAAAACTAAGCAGGTGGCGGACATAATCGTCGCAAATTAAAGTTATTGTAAGTTGAATGAGGTTGGTGAAAGAGCGAAGGAGTCTAGCCACGTCAGGCGACTAAGGATTTCTAATAAGCTAGTGAACAGCTTCGAAGATAAGACTTACCGACTTTAACATTGCTCTCAGCGCGGGGCAAGTCCAGGTGGAGGACTTGCAGGTCGGGACAACTGTCTCGAAGTTCCAGAAGGCTCAGCAGACTAGGCTCTGAGTAACCATCAAATCTTAGCAGTTCTCGGCTGCGACTGGTACTGCGACTGGTACTGCCGTATTCATGTATCTCAAGTTTCCGAAGTGTAGTTCCATGAGAGGCAATAGATCTCACGAAGTCTTGATCAAGTCCATAATCGTCGAGGACGAGCTCTTCCAATCCTTCAAATGATTCAAGAAAGTCCGAGTAACAATGTTGCTGTTGGAATCTGTAGTGAATACTGGTGGCATCATCGTAATCCTCCGCAACGCCAACGATCTTCAATGTTTTAAGCCGAATGCCTTCTGGTGCATCAGAGATTGATTGTAGCAGGTTATTAACATGATAGCATGCCCTCAATTCAAGAGATTTCAGCATGGAAAAGCGCACTTGTTGCTGGACCATGTTTAATGTTCTACGACGGAAAGTGTAGTACTCTAAGCAGAGCGTCTCCAAATTCGGTAACGTCTGACAATTCTCGATTTCCATTATACCATCAGGCTTATAACGATCGACGTATTTTCTGATATTACCTCGGAATCCAAAGCATCTTGCAGAGCCAATATTGCAATAAGCCACAGTCAACTTGACTGACCTTGGGTTGTGGCTCATGTAAGGAAAGGATGGGAGATATCCGAATTTTCCGTAGCCCGCGTCCAATATTGTTATATGGAGTTCTTCAATATTCGGATGAGCTTCAATAGCTCTCGTGAGCCGATCGCTTAAAGGTTCTAGTGCATCCCAGCTGAATGAAGCGTGGTTAGGTGGCGCTCAAGTTACCTCAAAATGAGAAGCGTCCTCGTACGTACCAGAAAAATTTGACCATTGGCAACAGAGGTAGAAGACTAAGCACATCCACCATATAACGGCGTGCGAGCGTCATCGAATAACTGTAAAGCTTGGATCCCATGGTCACCGTTAGGCTTTGAACATACGACCGGTGTCCGGGTGTGATGTGCATGAGCACGCTCAGGAGTAGTGAAGTCCATGGTGCCTCCATACCCGAGAAATCGAGAACTATATCACGATACAGCCACTTGAGCCCTGGTTTCTTGGCTATCTTCCGCACTCTACATAAAGAAGCGAGATCTTGTTTCGCTCCATTCCGGTACAGCTAACACCGAGCGAAAGGGTGTGAGCTAGTACAAGCAGCTAGACAGCAAATCAACGAGTCTCTTTCTGCTTACCATTTCTGCTACGACGTACAAAGTATCCTCGTCCAAGTCGGAGAAAGTCTTCTCTTTTCCTTTAGCGCTCCGTGTTTTCATAATGTAAGATGAAGCTGTCTTTCCTGACAGCCATCATAGTCCCGATATAGGTCCAGACGCTATATATTCCCAATTTAGCAAACATTAGAGCAGCCAGCTTCAGCGGATCCCCACAGAGCATAAAATGCAGAATGCCTGTTGGCAAATCTCCTGATTGTCATTGCTCCTATACATCGCCACAAGCGTCGGCTTTAGAGAGGGTAAAAGAATGTAACGGCAAATTGAATGACAGTGGATGACAAACATAGAGCAGCAGTCATGTCGAATGGGAAAAGCACTTTCATGAAAGCCGTGGTCTTTGTCCTTTCATGCTACGCACCAGGCCGTGCAGAAAACCAGTAAAACAAGAAACAGGGCCAAACTCGCCGGGTCAACTAGCAGCAGTTCAAAACATAAAGATCAGATATTGATCAGTACCTTTCTTTGCTTTGTCCAATCGTTCTTTGTGCTTTGAGATAGAAACCCAGCCAACGCTTGTATTCTTCCAAGAAATGTTGAGTCGGGTTGTCCATTTGAACATCTTAACGGAGAACAGTAAGTATTTTCTACACCTCCCGATAATTGGATGCCTTATTATCACGGACAAAGTAATCAACCCCGTTGTCGAACCACTGAAACGTGCTGATCCCCTCATTGAGGATCCATTCCGGGCGGTCTCCATAGGTTCTCTCCTGTAGCGATTATGAAGTCTGTGGCGTGTACATCTGCATATTCCTTCCCAAGCCAAGGAAAATTTCTAGAAGCCAAAATGCCGAGTTGAGACAGTCCAATAATGGCTGGATCCTCATGCTTTCTTCCGGCGAGATTATAGCTTCCGTAGAGGCTTAAGGACCTGCAACAATCTTTTAGATGAATGGGCAACAGTCCTTAGTTCAATCGATCGTTCGAATGCGTTTGTTGCGTACGTAAATATCCGGCACTGATCCTCCAAAGGCCGTACCTAGCATCGTTGAGATCAGTGTTTCCCAAACCTCTCGTTCCACATAGACATATATACTCGTTCCCTTGTGCACTGATAGGTCACCCATCTTCATCTTACCCTCCCCTCCCACCACTTATCCTCCCCGCCATCACCCCACTCGCCCCTCCTCCCACTCCTCTCTGATTACTTCAACTCCCTCGCCCCCCCATCCCCCACCCCCGGTTCCCCTGTCCCCCCCTTCCCCCTCACCCCCAT
>JAABVA010000379.1_pt1 | contig 57626 bp, 46 predicted proteins | sample 5560331 | NCBI WGS metagenome assembly JAABVA01 (sample SAMN12812661, study PRJNA571458) | rock metagenome | isolation source: Antarctica rocks | place: Antarctica: Victoria Land, Mt New Zealand sud | collected 2016-01-07
CTTCAAGCAGCTGCTGAAGGTGGTCACCGGGCTGTAGTCGAGAGATTGCTTCAACAAAAGGCCGATGTCAATGCTCATGGATATAATGGAAGAACGGCACTTCAAGCAGCTGCTGAAGGTGGTCACCGGGCTGTAGTCGAGAGATTGCTTCAACAAAAGGCCGATGTCAATGCTCATGGATATAATGGAAGAACGGCACTTCAAGCAGCTGCTGAAGGTGGTCACCTGGCTGTAGTTGAGAGGCTGCTTCAACAAAAGGCCGATGTCAATGCTGCTGCTACTGGTGCTAGATATAAAGGCAGAACGGCACTTCAAGCAGCTGCTGAAGGTGGTCACCTGGCTGTAGTCGAGAGGTTACGCATTGCAGGTGCTAGATAGTCGCTTAAAGAGATTCGATGATCATAATTAGCCTTAACTTATTCATGACAAGTAGGAATCTGTCTATCAAGACTGATTTGAAGCTCGCCGAAGCTAGAACAACCGTTTTGTGTGCTAACACACATTTAAAGAGATTATCTCAATTTATGAAATGAGATTTAACAAAGGGTGCAGTGCTAGCAAAAGCTGAAGAACTTCTTTCGCTTCTACATTAGACTAGATCTAGGTAGTGACCTTTGTACGAATATGAACAGATCGTTGGAGTAGCAAAATAAGAACAGTCTTATATTTAGTAATGAACATTCACTAAGAGAAGTTTCATAGTAAACTGAAATACCTGTGTTTATCCGTATTCTAAATATTAAATAGTAGGCAGGCTGTACATACCTATGAAGAAGACAACTAATTCAAGAGACCGATTATAAAATGTGCAGGTTTAGTCTAGCTTCCCAATACATAGGAGACGGCCAGGCCCATTCTACAAGTGCCTTTCAAACATCATTCATGATTTTGTTCGATCAAGCAAATTCGTTCGTGCGCTTCAGATGAGGTCTGCTTTCATGAAGGCAGTAAACGAGGCACTGGGTTAGCTTGCATACCAAAGGAGGCAAGCTTTGGCTTAGAAAAAAAGGATATACGTAGATAAGAGACTTTAAGGCTCACTTCATTAGAAGAATTCAACACGCATAAAGTGGTAAATAACTCGGCTAAAAAGGACGGCTGCTCGTGGGAAGAGATCCAGGCTGCTCTCCCCAACCGGAGTAAGGCGGCGATCCAAGTGCGCTATTCGACGAAGCTTAATGGCAGTGCCTTTGCATCGAGAAAGCGGCAGCGACTCTAAGACTCTCTAGTTTTACGAGTACAGTACCCTCAAGGGATAGTAGTTCAAGTCCAGACCAGTGGAAAGTATCAGGGCTTATGGCCATCGAGCGTGGAACAACGCCACCAGTCCTCTCATCTAATGGCTCTTCGCCTCGTCCTCTTCTTCACACTTCCCCTCCATCTCCGGCCCGTACTTCCCTCAAATTGCCGCCGTTCATCTGTCTTTGCTGTCGCCACCATACCGACAACGACTCGTACCTCTGGTCATCTATCGAGGCGCTCTAATCGGTTTGCGTTTGGCTACTACAGGAGCTGCTGAAGAGGAATGCTGTTGATGTTCCGGTTAGAGGGCCTATTTGACACAGGGTATTAAACAGACCATAGGAAGTTTCAAGCTCCTCGGTAGATAACAATAGCATCCGATGTAGTATAAGGCACGATAACCATTATCAGCTAACGGTTTGGAGGTACTGTATATCGATTGTGACCCTGGCATACCGTTGAAATACCGCTCGAAAAGCCTCACAATCGTCGCACACGGGTGTACTAGCTAGAATTGTCGCCTCTTGCAAACGCCGGGACGAATGAACATCCGCGAGCTTAGCTAGATCCTCATCTTCATCCCACTCCTCCTTAGTGAATCGATGTCTGTATGCAAAGAAGGCCATTGACTGTTTCTCCGCGTGACAGGCGTTGAATCGTCCAGATTGTAATCCGTCATGTTGATGAGAAGTCAGATTGTAACCGATAGTCTTGCATGTCTTGAGGACTTCGTTTGTCCAGTCGAAGCTGTTAAAGGTAGCCCAAACCTTGCGTTGTGTTTGACCAACCGCTTTTTGCACGTATAATAGGAAATGATCCGCTACGGTTGAGGAAGGCTACGGTCTTGTATAAATTCTCAACGTGTATGTTGATGATATTCCGGATATTCCGGATTTGTAAATCCGAGCAGACTCTGCCCTACCGATAGTTACGCCCGATGTTTTGTGCGGTAGCGGGAAAGCACCACCTAGTAGAGCGACAATAATGCGACGTTGCTGCCGCTTATCTAGGTCATCCGAATACATGAAACTCCGGGAAGCCCTTTCTTCCTCATTCTGACGGCAGTCTTCTGCAAGATCGAGAGCAGTACGACCTCTACGATCCCTATCCTTGACAGAAGCCCTGGCGTCCATGAGTCGTTTGACAACAGCAGATCGGCCCCAAAGCGCGGCCTCCATCAAAGGAGTTCGTCCTTTTGCATTGGCAGTGTCCGCCTTGGCACCTTTCTTCAGCAGAAATTCGACCACCTCGTCATGTCCTTCCATAGCGGTCATGGACAGTACAGTGTCGCCGGCTCTGTTTTTCTCATTCAGGAGCTTGGATTGCTGTTGCTGCGGCGATTGCTCATAGACAATCCGGGCCCAACGAAGTTTATTCGACACGCAGAAACTGACAAAGTTGATAGCGTCCGTCGTCTTCGAGAAAGATCGGTCTCTGCTTCATTTTCTTCGTGAACTTCACTCTTCCTTCGTTTTTGTTCCCTTCATCTTCATTCTCGTCTTCTTCGTCTTCGTTGTCAGTAATAGCGGACGCCCGGAAAGCATCCTCCAAATCATTTATGGAATCTTCGGTAGCCTCTTCCGCATCAACTCCAATTGTCTTAAATCTCTTGTTCACCTTGTCGATTTCGAAACACAGACCCGCCCTGGCCGCTTCAGGGTGCTCTGAGAATGGGAATAGGATGGTGTACTGGAGAAACAGCTCGGGTTGATATCCGCAATGGGACGCTCGAGAAGTAAGATCGTGTTGGTTTGGAGGAATGCAACCGTGCCTATGAATGTGTTGGCAGTATGGACAAGCAACAGCGGCGGTATAGTCAGTCCAATAGATGACGATTACGAAAGGGTACGTATAGCCTTTGTTGAGATATCGATCAAGCGCATCTTTGGTGGTCCAATGTCTCAGATTATACTCTTTGGGAACAGCTTCAAACTCCAATACTGGGTCTTTGGAGAGGGACATATTTGCGAGTTTAAGAGTGACCATGACCAGATGATCTGATCGCCCTTATCATGATTCCGTATTAAACAACTTGTTTGTCCCAAACACAATCGGACAACCACTTCAAAGGGAATCTGGCTGGAGATATACACGGAGGCAGATGTAAATACCAATCGTCTGTTTCATTTGTCGCGAGAGTGTTCGTAATCTTTGTGCATTCAAAATCTTCGGGGTAGAATCCGCTCATCTCCCAATCAATAATACCACTGACTTGATATTTACCGTTTTCATCAGGCTGCACGATAATATTTTCTGTCCGGATATCTCCATGAGTAAAGACACAATTTTGTGCCCGAAAAGATGAGGTCAGTCGACGTAGAAACTCGAGATAAATATGGCTTCCGATAGGAGCCCCAGCATATTGGAAATCCCAGAACTCAGAACTGGTGTAGAGCGGCATTTCGCTGATTTTGGTATGCCTTCTAGTGTCTTTACATCCTTCACCTCCCACTCCACCGAGGGCCATTTTGTCAGGGTGTTGTAGCTGCCGAAGGTCCGAAAAGATGGCATCAAGCTCTTTGCTAAAAGATTCCTTTTGCGACTCTTGTAGTTGAGGCCATATCTTGTCGAGGGTGACTCCAAGCACGAAAGTCATGAAGAGATAAGCTGATTTGCCAGATGTGATAAGCCCATGTGGCCTGGGCGCTGGTATTTGGGATCTGTGGAGCTCAAGATACTGCAAGCTTGTGTATTCCGTAAAATCGGACGAGCTTTTTATTGACTTTATGATCACTTCAGGGCTGCATTTTGCAATATAGCGCTCTCTAGTGGACTGAGATTGCCATATCAAGTCGCTATTCCTCAAGATTTGGGCCAGAGCTTTTGTCAATTCAACGCTTTGTGTAGAGCCTGTCTCATCGATGTGAATATTCAGAAGGGTTTGGACTTTGTCTGACAAAGGATGGACAATTGTCGCTGGACTTGTAGGAATTGTTGTGGGCAAGAATCCGTTCGATTCTGTCGGGTCACTGTCTTCGGAAGGCACTAGTTCGTCATTCTCTGCAATATATCAGTTATGAGTAAGTTGAGGCGCACCTGAGGATGGGATAGAATATGGGATTCTACCTTTGTCCGTTTTCCTACTTATAAGACGTGAGCTGTAATTCGTGGGAAAGACTGTCGTCAAGTCGATTTCAGGATCCGTTTCAAATGCTCTCTGTAGCTGTCGCATGGTCCTTGCATTAAGTTTCGCTGCGAAGGACATTGAGAGAACGCGTTTTGGCTCTGGCATTGTTGATTGAAAACATCTGTACTGACCGTTAATCACCTGACCGACCATTGAAATTTTCATTGACCTGTTTACCTGTTTATCTGTCGTTACCTACATTCTACGCGATTTATATATCAATATTTATCTTCTTTTTCATGTCTCAACGCATCTGTACTTGCTGTGCTCATAATCGTCTCATTCATGAATTCTTCGATTCTAATTCAACGCGTGTTTTGAATCTTTGTTCATTCTGCCGTGTAAGTTCTGTATACTACATATGAAGCACTGGGTACGTCACATATGAAGCACTGGATATACTACATATGAAGTACTGGATATACTACATATGGAGCATTGGGTACGTCACATATGGAGCACTGAATATACTACATATGGAGCATTGGGTACGTCACATATGGAGCACTAGGTACGCCACATATGGAGCACTGAATATACTACATATGAAGCATTGGATATACTACATATGGAGCATTGGGTAGGCCACATATGGAGCACTGGGTAGGTCACATATGGGGCACCGGATATACTACATATGGAGCACTGAATATACTACATATGGAGCATTGGGTACGTCACATATGGAGCACTAGGTACGCCACATATGGAGCACTGAATATACTACATATGAAGCATTGGATATACTACATATGGAGCATTGGGTAGGCCACATATGGAGCACTGGGTAGGTCACATATGGGGCACCGGATATACTACATATGGAGCACTGGATAGGTCATATATGAAGCACTGGGTAGGCCACATAAGAGGCACCGGATATACTACATATGGAGCACTGGATAGGTCATATATGAAGCACTGGGTAGGCCACATAAGAGGCACTGGATATACTACATATGAAGCATTGAATATACTACATATGAAGCACTGAAGGGGCAGTGGGGTTGATTCTACAAATCTGGTTCTTATTTTGCACTTTTTGAAGATTCGCTAATTTTAATGAGGCTCTCGGCAAATTCAAAAAAAACGATACAGGTTTCGCATACAACGGTACATATGAAGCACTGAGGGGGGCAATGGGGTTGATTTTACAGCTCTGGTTCTTATTTTGCAGATTCGTCGGTCGGGCTCTCGGCAAATTCTAAAAAAACGGCACAGTGATGGCGGCGGCAAAGTCTTGGCAACAATATGTCATACGCATTCATTATCACGTGACTATCCGTTGGTAATTCGTTATTTAACAATAACAGCACTTGCCCTTACTCGCCCCTACTAATCAGATACACAGTCGATGCAGTGTCTCGCCACGTGTTAGAGATTGCCGCTCATATTTCCTGGAGTCTGGCTTGCGGGTCATGTCTATTAGTATGGAGAGGGGTACGAGTTGACCTTTATGTTGCCGCCAGCTTTGAAACGAGATGGTGCGTTGAGATGGTTAGGTACAGACACGAAGTCTTGGTAGAAACATGTCCTGCGAAGCAGCATCCAGCCCCCTTACGCTAGCAAATGGCTCAGATACGGGCCTTGATCTCCGATGGCAGCTTTAATCCGTACGTTGCTATCTTCTCCTACACACCCAAACCCTAGCACTCAAGGCGTCTCATTACCAAAAACATCACTTTCGCACCGGGATATTACTGTCCTCATGAACTTTCTTCCGACTCTCTTTATCCACCTGCACCATCATTCCACATTTCCTGTCCTCTAACAGCTCAAAGAGTGTAAAGGGTTAGGAGCTGAGTCCTCCCCGGAAAATTCTCCTAGGATCTGTGATGGTCCAATATTGGCTTACGATATTCTGCGTAAGCAAATATTGGATCACTAGGTAGTCCTAGGAAGTTTGGAGCGCCGATGTTGCTGTTGTACGGAGAAGGCGCAAAGAATGATGTCCGAGGGGTCGGGGCGAGACGGCAAGGGAACGTGATGGCAGATCCCAACCCTTCATATTTTTCTTCGCTCCACATCGTCAAACGCTGCAGGCAAGGAGGCTCGTTGCAAGACGGACGTGCGCAAGGCAGGATGCCGGCGGCTGGATGCAGTTGCTTGGTGCTGCTTTTTGACGGGTCAGAGAAAAGAGACGGCGTGTTGTTTGCGGAGGAGGAAGAGTGGTGAAGAAGGGATGGATGATGAGGTTTTCCTTTTGTCTGATTTGGTTTGTTGCTATGTACATGGGCCTAGGATTAGGGGGAGAGAGGTACGTACATACGTGTAGGTTTGTCGGTGGAAGGGCTTGAAGTTAGGTAGGTACTTGCCTTCTCTAATGCCTTCCTGGCGTAATCCTCGACCAGGAGGACCTCTACCGAGACATAATGCAGAAACGACCGGTCAGAACGAGTACTGCAGCACCATAGACCATCTACGCAGCCTGGAACGTTTCTTTCTTTACACGCTCCTACTCCGAACGGCCAACACTCTCCCACACACCCTTCTCACCGTATGTATATGCCGTTCCCTCCCTTTACCCACTTCCCCACACCATACCCTCTACACCTCCAACTTCCCTCTCCCCTCGCCCACCATCCCACTCAAAAACAAAACCCCCCATACCACCCATACCACCTTCCCCCCACCCCCCCCAACCATCCGCAACACAACTCCCCTTCTCCCGCTCCCGCTCCCGCTCCCTCTCCTCTCATCCAAACAAACAGCATAACGCCCACATCTTCCCCGCAGCAGAGACTATGTAAATATATCCGGCACAGAAAAGTCGTATGAACACTTTACAGCCCCTAGACAAAAAACAAAAAAACAAAAAAACCAGCCAAGATGGGGTTTTGCCAATTTGCACATCTCCATCTCCATCTCCATCTCCATACCACAACAACAACAACAACCATCTCTTCTCTTCTCCCCACAACAACCCCATCTCTTCTCTACACAAAACTATCCCCGAAAACATGCAACAATTATCAAAACGACCATCTCCGTTATCCCAAACCACTCACTCACTGGTGAAGCGATTGCTCTTTAAAAAAATAAAAAAATAAAAAAATAAAAAAAGATCCCCCGCAATTGTACTTTACCAATCCGGCTGGCTCGACGTGCCCTTGCTTCTACCTTGGTCTCACCCAGCTCCACCCAGCTCAGCTCGGCTCAGCTCGAGTCAGCTCGAGTCAGCTCGAGTCAGCTCGAGCATGTACAGGTACCACTTTTGCTATATTCAAGTCTCAGAGGTCGTTTGGAACCTCAGTTGCCGCTTCCGCCTTGGATGATTTAGTTATTGGGTGGTAGGATCCGCCCTTTTTTCCTCCTCGCTCGGCATGTGCATCGTTTCTCAGACGGGCAACGGTGAGATCGTCGAAATACATGCATGGTGGTTTCTTAGCTGTATACATACGCTACACATTCCCGCTCGCCTCCGTATACATATTCCTACCCCCCTTATACATTAAATCTGCGCACTCCTATGCACATCATCCCCCAACACAATTTGCTCTCCCGCCCTTTCCACCCCCATTCCCCGCACAACCTCCACACTACTGCTCCATCGTAACCGCCAACCGCTCCCAAAACGCACATCTCCCTTTCTGATCCTCCGGCACGTTCTCCATCCCCGCCTTTCCAGCCCCCTCAAACACCAACCTACTCTGACTCTCCGCACTGCCCACCGTCTCCCACGTCGGCGCCCCAGCTTCCTTGTACGTGTTCGGATCCAACGACCTTACAAAGCTGAGCCAGTAGTCCATCACTAGCGGGACGTCCGGCGCGTTGGTGGTTTGGTACGCGGAGCCGTCGCCGCCGCCGGCATTGCTGCTGAGGCCCCAGACGGCGGGGACCTCGAATGTGTGCGGGGTGCCGAGACCTTTGGCGGTGTTGGCGGGGTCGAGGACGGCGTAGCGGTAGGACCAGGTGGTTTTGGATGCCATGTATTGAGCGTAGCTGCGGGTGATGAGGAGGCCGGGGCAGGTGAAGGTGGTTTCGCCGTAGGCATTGGAGGCGGCGTGGAAGTATGTGTTGTGTTGTGGTACCGGGGGATTTTGGTTTAGGGGGTATTGATGGTTGATGGCGTCAGTGTTGGCGGTGGAGAGTTTGGGGTAGTTGTTTTGGAAGAATTTTGAGATGTCTTGGGGGCTGGCGGCGTTGACAGCGAAGTAGGAGCCTTCGTCGTTATCGTTGCTGCGGTATACCTTTAGAATGAGTTTTTTTTGGAAGGTCATGCTGGCTTCAGAAACTTACCCAAAGATGATGGGTACTTTGATGAATCTCCCTTGCTCAAACAGCTCATAAGGATAGTCGCGTATATAGTCTCCATCAATGCAAGGACTGTATGAGAAAATTGGACCAGCCGGACGCCCTGGATACGAAAAGACATAATTGGCTTCTTGCAAGGTTGCAGAATCCTTTGACCTCAGACAAGCAAGTCGGTCTCCAGTGGAACATCCGGCAGCGTTGGCGTAGTCGGTGAATTGGAATTCAAGCTCGGATACCTTTGGTTGCGTAGGGAAGAACACGGACTCTCCTATGGCACCAACAAAAAGGTTGTCATTGCGTCCACCATAGGCAGCAAGTTGCATGGCAATGGACCCTGCTCCGGCAGAGGCCCCAACAACTACGACATGTTCAGGATTACCGCCAAACTGAACGTCCTGTCAGAAATGCCGTATCAAGGTACAGCTGAAGACACTTACTTTGGTGATGTACTTCTGCACCCATTGCAATGCTTTCCGCTGGTCTAGTAAACCAGCGTTCAAGTTTCCATTACTTCTGACCTTTTCGCTAGCCAAGAATCCGAATGGTCCAGCTCGGTAGTTGAAGGTCACAACCACAACGTTGCCTCCTGACGAGTTGATAAGGTTGGTGCCATTATAATTTGCATTTGAATTTGCAGTGTAGCCTCCGCCTTGAATCCAGAAGAATACTGGGAGCTTTGAATATTCCGTGGCGTTCGAAGGCGCATAGACGTCGATGAACAAACAATCTTCTGATTGTCCACCATTGATACCCGCACCTACAGAGTAACATAATGAACCATGCTGTTATACTTTGTCAGTACTCAGACCTCCTCTAACTGGGAGTAGGGTTTTACGTACTTGAAGAGCTTCTTGTGTGGTTCTATTGCGCGGAGGATCCGCTGGTGCACGGAAGCGTAGGTTACCAAGAGGAGGAGCGGCATATCGTAGGCCAAGGTATTGGTTCACTCCTGCTTGGAGTTGCACGCCCTGGTATTTGGTATATCCCAAATCCACGACCGTACCGATATCTTTACGGATTCCTCTACAGTCGTTGTTGTTATCGCCCTGGCTGTTGCTGTCTCCGTTTGTAGGGGCAGCTGCTGCTGCGGCGATCAGGAGCGCAGAGAGAGAAAGACCACAAAAGCGCATCTTGGTTGCCAAAGTTTGAGAGCTCCGCCGGATGCTCGATGGACAACTCCATCTTCTTTATAGGTTCGAGAGACGTTACTTTCGGAGGCATGATGCCCTAGTGTACAGGTTCGTTCCTGTGCGGGCCATATTTCCAATCACCGCACAATGGGGAGTCCACGCGCGGCAGTTTAGTCGAGCACGCTGATGATATTTCAGGCTTAGAGTAACCAGAAAGTTACTACCTAAGGTACCTTAGTGATGGATGTGCCACTGAGCCGTCTGTGCTGCCTGTCTTGATATCTTCATTCCAACTAGGAACCTCGGTTGCGCGGTTAAACCGTCTATCACATTCTTTAATCAGAGTGTCCCGTCAGCTGTGTTGATCGTGTACAGCCGAGTAAGGCAAGTTGTAAAGCCCAATGTAACCAGACAGACGTGGCAAAGCTATTCAACCCCACAACGCATGTCAGTTAATAACAAGCATTCCCGTTCGATCGAACCGTTACAATGAAATCACAGTCGTGAACGGTCTGATGACAGTAGTGGGGTGCAGGAGGTGGGGCAATGGCTTCATGCATGTTGACCTTCTTTTTGGCGGGGTGCCACGGCCGTTCTGGTAGATGCCTGAATAGGTAGGTAGGTGCTCAGTGCAAGGTAGCAAGCACTATGAGGGTGCGGGGTGGGTGCGGGGGGTTGCTTGACCCTACAGCTGTGACAGCGTAAACACAACGTATATCGAGTTCAACTTTGGACTTGCCCTAAAGGTATCAAGGAGTCAAGAACGTCACACTCCTTTGCCACCGCTGGGCCTGTTGTTCGTTTATAATGAAACTGAAGATCTTAGCCAAGTTTCATAAGTGACTCTGCAAAGAGGTTAATACTTCAATTCTGTGTATTAGTTTTGTCTGTTGACTTTCTGCCGCTCGCCACCTACGCTATCGTTGGCAAGCTCAGAGACCGAGTATGACTTGAATCCTCTACTCGATGGTTTTCATGCTGGCAGCTTATACTAGTCAGTCTGACTAACGGCGGCAATAAGGCCGGTGGGCCGACGAGACAGGTCGATGACATCATGGACGACGACATGGAACGAAATAAACGTGAAGGACCAGTGGTGTTCTTGGGACAGCCAGGGGCAAATGGCCTCTAGCTAGTAACAGAGGAAAGAAGTTGTGCATAAGCTGGAGTTTTTGTCCGAAGAGGTTTCTCCAGCGACTACTGTAGTAGGCGCGACTAGTAGAATCAATCAATCAATCAATCGATTATACTAATCTAGACTTTTTAGCCCCTCATAGCAAAAATGAGCTTTCTAGTTTAATTATCTCTTCTCTGTTTCGCAGTTCTTTCCTCTCGTTGGCACACGATAGATAGGCGTGCGAGTCAAGCGATGAAGGCTGTAAAGCCCTTAAGACTAGTCCGTCGGCCAGTGAGGAGAAGAAAGACCAGCGGGACAACAAGATGGCCAAGGCAGACGACTATGGAGATGAACCGGACGGCGACAGCGACAGAAACAATACGCCTTTGCTACTTTCCGCGAAGGAAAGGTGCCGCTCGAGAGAAGCCTCCCTTAAAGTGTCGTATCAAAAGCCGCTTTTCGTCGCCACTCTCTTCAGACGAGGAAATCAAGACGGGGTGTTACAACCGTTTTCATGAGGAATCCTATCGCAGCAAAGTTCGCCGATTACACTGCTAGCAAAGCACAAAAGACATTATCAAGGCCAAACAATGCCTCCTGAGCCTCTCAAGCTCTCCAGACGGCGGCCTATCGTTTTAGCCTCCTCGGCTTTGAAGGGTTCAATGCGGTTGATAGACTAGCAAGCGAAGAAGGTTTCGAGAGGCTTTCTTCAAATCATGGGTCTGTGGACATTGTAGAAGACCCCAAAATCGTTCAGTCATCCTCCTTCATTGTTGTCTAGCAGGAGCACCCCAACTTGGATCGTTCCAACGAATAAAAGCCTGCATTGATACTCGCTGAGAAATTAAGAGTCCTCCGCAGGCGCAAACAAATCCAGAATACCACGATTCCCACAGGCAGCAGCCACATCAAGCGGCGTCCTCTGCTCATTGTCTTCTGCCTTCGGATCCACGCCCAGCTCCCACAGGATCTTGAACATATCGCGGGTATCATCGCGATCTTTTGGCAGGCCAAGATTTTCTCGACTCTTCTTTGCGACAATGTGCATGAGCGTCTGTCCTTCACTATTGCGAGCGTGAACGTTGTATCCACTCAGAACACGGCGTTGCTCGTCAAGGTCGGGATAGATGTTGTATTCGGGATACTCATCATCATATGAGGGCTGAACGGCGACATAGCCAAAGATTGCAGTATTGCCTTGGCTATCGCGCTGTTCTCTATCGATACCAGTGTCGATGAATCTCTGCACGAGTGGAATATGTTCCTTTCGCCGGGTTGAGGACCCGTTTTCGGCCATACAAGGGAGCAGGAAGTGTAGCACTGTCTTGCTTTCTCCTGGATATGGTGCTGCAGCATCGGCATTGGAGTTGAGTAGCGTCTTAATCATACCATACGACTGCCGCTTTATCGCGTAGTGCAAAGGTGAGAAACCTACATCGTCCAGGTCATTCACGGGAGTGCCACTAGAGATAAGCTTCTTCGCGATCTCGCACTCGTCTTCGGAGTAGTAACTAGGAATCACTTGGCAAATCCAATGGAGCGCATTCATCCGCTCATGGTCGACGGCAAGAGTGTTGGCACCAGCATTTATCAACAGCCCGACGGCAGACTCTGATCGATGGGAGCATGCTGCCAGAAGTGGTGTCATTCCCCGAGGATCCGTGACCTCCCAGTCTAAGTCTAGTGACATGAATGGTCTGAGTATGCCAGAACCCTGTATGACGGCCGTAATGAGGGGTGTGCCATCTTCCAGGATCTTGGTAGGGTCGGCGCCATTCTTAAGCAAAACCCAGATAATCTCTTCTGCGCTGGCCTTCCTATCCTCTATAGACTCGTCCCACCTCACATTGCTATTAAATGGTCCGCATGCAATGTACAAAAGCAATGGCTGCTTCGGGAGATCAGTCCGCCAGGATTGGCACATAGCATTACAATCTGCACCAGCTCTGACGAGAGCCTCCACTACAGCAGCGTTGAAGCTGGTGACTGCGTAGCTTATTGGTGGTTTGTTCCCAAAGGAGATGTCAGCCCCATGAGAGAGTAGTGTCTCGACGATGTCAACGCCTTCTTTGAATGACTCAACAAGGGGCGTCGTACCCTCGGAGTTGACAAAGTTGACTCTTGCGTTGTGCTTGAGCAAGACCGCAATTGCCTCTTTTCGCCAAAAGCCAGGCTGATCGTATGAGTCAAATCTGCCTTTGATGGCTAATTGCAATGCTGTTTGGCCTCGCGATGTTGTCAGCTCCGGATCGGCTCCGACCGTCAATAAGTAGTCAAGAGCCAGCGGATTCCACCACTGCTCAGCGACCGCAAGCAGATGTATCGCTGTCTTGTTATCATCTCTGTATGAACGATCCCTTTCACCCATGTCCTGGTTGGCGTTGAGGTCAACTCCAAGATGAACCAAGAATTTGATCATCTCGGTATTTGGCCTCTCGCGACGGACCGCCTCATGGATTAGATCATGTGGCAGCGACTGTACATGCTTGCCATGAACGAGCAGCTTCATGATGGATAGAAGTCCATTTCGGGCGACGGTGTGTAATATAGTCTTCCCATCCGGCAGCACCTTTAAAGGGTCGGCGCCGACACTTAGCAATTCCTCAATCATCGCTTTGTCGCCAAGTTGCGTAGCAGAAAGCAAGAGCGATGTCGCTTCTTCAGGGTCTGATACAATTTCATGTACGGCCTGGTCCAGAATAATTCGTTCTAGATCCCAATTCCGCTGCTTAAGCCTAGCCAGGGTCCTAATCTCCGGCCATAACTGCGCTCTGGCGGTGAGAGAGGACTGTTCTGATGTTTCTCTACTGAAGGCAAGCACACACGCAATCTCCTTGCAGCCATTAGTAATAGCGGCATTGTACGGGGTTCTACCACTATTATCGGTGACGCAAGGATCAGAGCCAGCGTTCAGAAGGAGCCAAATAATATCTGCGATACGGCTAACACCTCCTAGGTCTAAGCGACTGGGTTCACTATCCTCATGTTTCTCCCTCGCCGTATGGACTGGCCTCGAGGAGTCGCCCAGTTGCAGTCCGGCGGGGTGGCATGCGTACTCCCGCTTATCTTTATCACAAGGATACATGCTATACTTTCTTGTGAATTCTTGGTGCGATGAGCGTTGCAAATCCATAAAATTTTGCTCTTCACGACACTCAGAGGCGATGTGGAGTGAGCTTTTGCCTCTGAAGTCTCGAGCATTGTGATTTGCTGAGGCATCGAGAAGGATCTGGACGGATTCAAGGACGCCAGATCGGACCGCGTCGTGCAATGCTGTCCTTCCGTTGCAATCTGAACGGTCAATGATCTTGTTCAGAGACTTCTGCTTGAGTATTTCCGTGAGTAATCCTAGAGCATTGGCGTTACCGCCTCTGGCAGCATAGTGTAGCACTGTACGCTTCTTATGGTCCACTGCGGTCATGTCAGCTCCAGCGCACAGTAGTTTCGTTACACGTGAGGCGCAGCTTGTTGACGCAAGATGTAAGGCAGTAACGCCATTACGATCAGCGAGGTTGATATCGAGACTGAATCGCGGACCGAGCAAGTGATCAAGCCTTTTCTCTCCGTCGCATCCACTGTAACCTGAGTCATATCTAATTGGAAGACCTGCTGCAAGGTGCAGCACAGTTCTGCCTTCATAGTTACGTAAAGATGGGTCTGCACCCACCTCCAGAGCTGTGTGCAGTAGAAAATGCGAACTCCTGAAGAAGGGTCCCGTATTCTGAATGGCGTCGTGTAGCATGGTGTTTCCGGCGTAATCTCGTGTGTTTGGATCGAGTCCTTCGTCAAGGAAGAGTTTCATGTACTCAATACGTCTCCTTTTGTTGTATTCTGATGTATCGTGATGTGAGGTTTCCCGGCTGGCGAGAATGTGCAGTGCTGTTTTCCCTCCGTAATCTTTGGCCGTTAAATCAAACCCGTAGCTTTTTAATCGCCTGAGTTCCTCCACATCTTTTCTACCGACTGCGTTCATAGCTACATTACGACCACGGCGATCTTTGGCAACCAGATCAATGCCTGCTGTTTGGAGTACACGTATCAAGGCCTCTTCCTCCTGCACGAAGTTGTACGGCGTCTGAAGCCTGAAAAGGCAATTTTGCCCTTGGGCGTCTTCGATATTTGGATCTGCGCCTGCCTGCAACCAATGCGCGATCTTCGAGACATTCCAAGCGTCTGATGCGAGCACTTTATGAAGAACCGTCCTACCTTCTGAATCCTGGGCATTAGGATCGATGCCATACTTTTGCGTGTATGTATGCCAGTCTACTGATTTGGGCCGACTCCAATCATCAAACAGACACATCAAGGGTGTCTGACCATCTGCTTTTCGGCGGGCATTCATATCACCTCCAGCGTTGATTAGAAGTTGGATTTGGACGTCGGCATGGCGTTCCGTAAATGCATGTAGCGGAGTGTTTCCCAGATTATCAGTAGCCGTTGCATCAGCCCCATTGTCCAGAAGCACTTTGAGAAACGCCGAAGTCAACTTAGTGTCATGAAATTTTGACCAATAAAACAACGGTGTTTTTCCTTCAGAATCCTTTGCATTGATGTCACAACCTGCTCTAAGAAGTATAAGTCCGGTATCGGTCAAAGCCTGTGGTTTGGATCCCCAATGCTCACGGCTACATGCCCATGCATGCAGTGGTGTGACAAGATTGATGTCACCATGATTTCTGACGCAGTTTGTCAGACCATAATATTCATCTATACCGCACGAACGCTCATTGATGTCTGCACCGGCCTGAAGCAGTTTCTTCACCGTCGAGGGACTTCTACGACAAGCGGCCAGACAGAGCGGAGTATTTCCTCGGTCGTCTTTAAGATTTGGCTCTGTGTGTCCAGTTTGCAACAGAATTTTCACGATCTCTGTCTGGCCTCTTTCAGCGGCCCAATGTATTGGACCAAGCCGAAGGTCCTTCGGGTCAATGAACTTGAGCAGCTCTGCGAGGCTCTCGCTGTATCCATGCGTACATACATGGTTCAAAGGATTGATACCGAATCGATATCTCTTTTGCCCAATTATGTGATCCTTCCGTGACATCATGCTATGACGATCTTTAGGATTTGGTGTCTTATGGATTGGATCAGCCCCAGCTTCAAGAAGGCACTTGACAATTGCGGGCAGATTTGTGCTACATGCGTAATGAATTGGTGCTATGCCAAGGGAGCTGTGCGCGCTTACTGACGCACCATGGCTCAGAAGTAGCCGGACCGAGCTGAGATGTCCTCGTTCAGAGGCATAAGATAGCGGCGTACGTCCAGCAGAGTCGTGAAAGTCCACTTTGCAGCCTCTTTGACAGAGACGCTTCAAATATGAGGTCAGGCCAAAATGCGCCAATACATGCAACGGGTGCAGTACAGCATCTGTGACGGCGCCTTGCTTGGACATGCGCCAGATACCTTGCCAGTAGGAGAAGCCATCTTTCTCGATATTGAAGAAATCGTCCATCATCTGCGCCAGTGCTAAGTCACATTCCGCAAACTTGGAGGCGTGCACCATCCAGTTTGCCGTTGCGTACTGCAAAAGTGAATGTTCCACCATGAGATTGTCTCGGATTTTCGAATCAATTACGCGGATATAGGGGTTTTTCTGCCGGTCGTCTTGACTTCGTACCCGTATCGCTGAGCAAGAGAGAAGGTAGCGAACAGAAGTGATAGCCGCATTTCTGTGAATGCTGGGTGAGTCGAAGACGGGATAGGGTGTCTCTGCTGCGGCTACATTGCTTCTATTATCGGCCACTAAGAACTCTGTGAACGAATGGTGTATGACTTGTAGAGTCTCGTCGGGAAGTATGGTAAGGAGGGGTCCACAGGCGGTGCGAATCGTATTCTTGACTTCTTGAACATTTCCCAGATTTTTGCTTTCCACAGTTGACCTAATGATTTCTGCAACCTCGAGCAGTCGTAAGGGACGAGATGCGTGGGTGACCCATTGCAATATTAATATCTGTAGATCGCGAGGAACTCCACTGCGCATGGAGTGCTCCTTTAGCAGAGTGGTGTACATGCCGTCTACGCCGGTAGGCAACTCCGACAGCAGATGGTCGAGGGGCTGATGTTTAAGATTGTGGAGCACTTCGTCCATCATGAGCTTCGCGTAGAGGAAGAGTCCGCTCGCTTTGGTTTGAATTGTAGATTTGATTACTTCTCTGTCACCACTTGTTATACCTAATTTAGATAGATCTCTGAGAAGGTGGTCGACGTATGTGGCTATGTCTTGATTGATCAGGCGACGATTGAGGTTAAGATCAACGATAAAAGGCTCCTTGAGGACTGCTTTGATGTGGGATGACTGTCGACTTGTGGTGACCACTTTCAGGGTGGATGGCTTCTGCTGCCCCAATTCAATCAGCTTAGGTAGAAACCAGTCGTTGCCTTCCTCCATCTCGTCTAAAGCGTCGGCCACGCAATAGATCTTTTGCATGTTTGAGGTAGCCGAGCAGATGCACTCCCAAAGATAATCGAATGCTACATCCTCGTGTCTGGGATGCTTCTCCAGTAGGTCCTTTAGCAGTGACTGCAGTAAACGGCTATGCTCCAATAGCTGTGACAGCCAGTCGCGGGTCATTTGTTGAGGAGTTCTATTGGCAAGATTTGCATGCCTGAAAAAGAAGAAAAGGACGGGAGCATTCTCCACGTTAACAAAGTCTCTTATCAGGGTTGCTGCAACCACACTCTTTCCACTGCCAGGGATACCGTTGACCCACAATGCCGTGTTTCCTTGGTGATGCCATTGGGTGAATCTGTCTGAACTCCTAAGCCATTCTCCAGTCTTCGGTACATACGATCTTAAGTGCTTGTTAAAGTCGCTTGACTCAGACGAGAACTCTGTAGGAGCCAACCACTTCTGGATCTTTGCCCTCACATCCGGTGGTTCTGCGTGTCGCGCGTTAGTTGACATCGATCAGTAGGGGCTCCACAACATACGAGGAGGGAAGCTAGCTCCCTCAGAGCTGCGATAGGCATCGGCAGCGCTTACAAGCACGAATCCTTGATCTTCCTCCGCCATAACTGACTTATTTCAATGTGACTTGGAAAATGAATTCACGGTTGGGGAAGAGAGCCATTAAATTCTTAAGGCTGGAGTCTCTCTGGGTGGATAAGTATACATTATTCTAATGCTGCTGCCTTCGCAGGCTGCGAGGTAATTAGGTAGCAGTGCACGAAGGATTCCTGGGACTCGTGCCAAGGCTGACTTTATCCCGCCCGCATCCTAGGGTGAAGGCACTCCATCGTGAACTTCTGCGCATGAGCTCAGCTTTTGAAATAAGGCACGAAAATATGTCGCAAGAGGCTTGAAGATCTGTATGCACAAGGTGGTGATGCTTTTGAGATGGCATGAGAATACAGGGTCGAAGGGATCGCGCTGCTTGATCTTGAAGCGCGTGATTTACTCTCAGGAGAACCGCAGTGTCGTTCTTGAACGAGAGGTGTTTTTGTCGTTAGAAGAACCGTCTTGCCTATTCAGGTGGAGCATGGATATCATCGTCAATGATGAATATTTTCCCGCGTCCACTCGGAACAATCACCACAAACGTCCCGTCCATGGACCACCCGTCCACCTTTGCTTTCCGCGACTATTGATCTAAGACGGGCTCAGAATAAATAGCATTTGTCCATCATCGTTGTTCTTCAATCTCCGAGCATTTGTTTCGAAGCAGACTGCTCTAATGAACTTCTCCATCTTGTCGTGGGCTCGCGGTCATACTTCTGTCTCCAGGTCTGGTCAGGCAAGCTGCGTGAGGTAACGAGTCCCAGCCTACGAAGTCGTCTGTGAAGCTATCTTATTATCATCTTAGGTACCTTAGCTCTGATATATTATTATTATCTGTTGGAATACGAGGTCATGTCGATAATGTTGGAAATAGGGGATGGTAATCTCCGCCTTCATGGGGCTGATAGGGCTGGGGCCCGCTAGTAGAGTTTTACCTGCTCGCTCCTACCTATTCAAGCTTCAACCCCATATACCGAAATGCCTCATAGCCTTGCACCTTTATCCATCAGATTAAGGTACCCTTGCAATTTCCCTTTGGTCCCCATCCATTTTCCTCTCCGCTGAATGTCTCTCTTTTACCGCTTCTTCATGCGCATCAATGAGAGGTATATGTTTCAATAGTCTCGATATGTCACCACGAGTGCGTTCCTCTCTCAAGGCCGTGTAGGCTCTTCTATATAGCTAAAGAACGTCTCTCGTTGATCTGTGATGTAACAACTAATTCATAAAACCTTGGTGAAAATGGTGTTCCCGATATTATTTGTAAAGGCTATTGCTTTGTTGGCGATTTCTTTCGTTGCCGATGCTGCTGATGGTAAGCCATCTTTGCATACGTTCGATAATAATGCTTTCCATTAATTGCATGTCAAACAGTGACTATCAATAATGTGCCCAAGCAGAAAATTACGTCTTTTGGTGCTTCAGGAGCGTGGTGGCCAAATGACCTTATTCATTTCCCAGAGCATCAGCAGAAGCACCTAACTAGGTTGCTGTTCTCCAAACATGGGCTCCATCTCAGCTCATACCGCTATAATATGGGTGGTGACGGTGGTAGTGACAGGAAACAAGTCATGACTCCTGGATCTAGGGTCGAATCTTTCCTGAAGACCGATGGGACCTATGATTTCTCGAGAGACCATGCAGGTGTAACTTTCCTAAAGATGGCGCAGTACCACATGGTGCCTTACATCACTTTCTTTATCAATGCCGCGCCGTCTCATATTGCAGACAATGGCCAAGCATGCGGCTGGGACTTGACAGAACCAAAGATTCCAGCCTTTGCAGACTACATCCAAAAAGTCCTTTCCTACTGGACCACCAAAGGAATCAAGATTAAGTACATTTCACCAATGAACGAACCGGACAACCTTCGTGCCGATTGCGGGCAAGAGGGAATGACAGTCAACACGACTCTACGTACCTCTGTTTTCCAAGCCATCAAATATGCCCAGCGTGGAACTGCTTCCAGCGCTGTCGATATCATTGGAGACGAGACGAGTCAGGTCACCACCCAAGCCTTCAAGGAAGATCCAGCATGGCTTGCCTCGAGTACTCCCTACCTGTCGAACATCGCCGTCCACAACTATGACTACCCGAGCGACGGGTCTCTCGCGGCCTACTATAAGCAAATCCTAACCCTGACAAAAAATAATCCCCCGCCCATCAAATTCACGGAGACCTGCTGCTCTGTCAACGCAGGCTCAGGTTCTGGCGTCTTCGGCCAGCAATACGACCCCACCATGGTCAACGCCCTCATCGTTGCCCGCTACGTATGGCAATATCTAACCATCGTCAACGCCGAATCCTTCGACTGGTGGACGGCCGTCACAAACCTGCCCTGCTCCCCCAAGGACAATCCCTCCTGTGCTACGGCCGTCAACAACACCGCCGGCTACAACTCTGGCCTCTTCTATATCGACGGCGACTACAACCGAACCCAAGACTTCACCATCTACACCACCAAGCGCGCCTACGCCGTGAAGCACTTTAGCTACTTCATCCGCCCCGGCTCAGTCCGCTACCACGTTACCACGCAACTGCCCGCCGGCGTCGAGGCCCTAGCGACGGTCGACTCTGCACAGGGGAACACCAAACCGCTCTGGAATGTGCTGTTCCTAAACAACCAGACCAGCACACAGGATGTCACGGTGCACCTGCCGGGCAAGAACGGCCATGTGAGCAATGCGGTCAAGACGGATCCGGCGAATGACTGGACCAATATAACGCCTTTGCCGGGTGTGAATGCGGATGGGCGGTCTGTTGATTTGACGCTGCCGGCGCAGTCGATGTTTTCGATGCAATTTACTGCTGATACTGCTGAGGTATAGGTTGTACGTGGCTTAGCGGTTGGAATGGCCGGAGGGCTGGCTGTGTATATAGGAGATGTTCGAATATATGTAACAACTGCCTGAAGTACCTCCTTAATTGGCAGAACCTACTATCCAGATATCTCTTCTCGGTGGTTGGTGTAGAGAGTACAAAAAACCAATCTTTATTCTCAACATCGACCACTTCGGCATCGAATTGAAAATGCTGCTATGGAAGGTTGTCTATCTGTAAGGATCCAGCACAGATTCTAAGATGCATTAGGCGGAATGCAGCTTAGTTTCTCGTCTTCTTCAATCCTTAAAAGCCGGCATATTAGATTCTGGATAAAGGAGTTGAGGTGTTGGTGGTGTTTGGGTTGGGAATGAGTTGTATCTATTTCATGCAGACTGGAGACTGTGAGAGAAGTGGTCTGGTTTGGGGTGAGTGCTGGGGAATATCACAAGAGATGAATGTTTTGCTCCCAATATTTAAAACGTCTTAACCATCACCTGCATTTAAGGCAAAGATAATGAAGAGAATGAAGAAAATGAAGAGAATGAAGAATGAAATAAATGTCTATCTAAGAAGAAAAGAATAAAGCGAAGAAATTTTATAGAAGCTGCAGCATTAAGAAATTCAAATATCTAATGAAAAAAGATTAAATAGACTTCTTATTTTCTCGGGAAGAAAGCAGTCATTAGCACGACTGTAAGAGTCTAATCATGATTCTTGTGAAATAGAAAGAGTTAGATAAGACTTATAAATATTCTTAACCCACTACTTGATCTATGTATCTAGTTAACCTGAAGACTTAACTTTCAGTAAATACATTTTCCGAGATATCAAGTTTCCAAAATTCCTAAGCGTCCCGACTTATCCCCGATAATTAAGGACCTTCGCTCTTTGTAAAAGAATCTACAGCACATATTTAATTATCTCCCGTATCTAACTTAGAGTTTACGCCTACGGTTGTAGATCGAACGATCCCAACAGACAAAATCCCTTATCGCAAGCTCAAAACCACCTACAAGTGCGATCCTCCGTCACCGAAAAGCTCTGGCAAGGGGAAACCGACAACCACCCTTATCGATCCTCTCATCGCAACCAGATAAGCTGCCACGATATCGTCGTGCGCGTCAACCCCTCCCCAAAAGATCCGAAGACGCCCGTTTCGGGTACCTTCATGCCAGCACGCTGCGCGCCCTGCATGCGGCGTCGACCGAGGTTCTTGACGTAGAGAATTAGGCTGAAGCTGCTCAAGCCATTTGTAGCACTGATACCGCGCGTCAAAAAAACACTGCAGAATGGACGAGTCGTTCCGATATGTCGCCAGCTTACAAAGAACAGCACATATTACCCCCCCCCTGCCATGCACATAGAGGCGCTTCTCTTGCTGGTGGGCTCCACCTTTTTCCGTTTGGCTAGGGAGGACTTTTGATGCTGGGGGTGGCACATCAGGGATGGTTGTTGGGTGAGTGCTTTGGGGCTTGCGTGGGCGGTGGGCTGCAGGTACTGGATAGCGATTTTCTTTTCTTCTCTCCTGCTGATTATGCAGAGAGTGCCTGATCTTGCACGTCTTTTTGTGCTTGTTGATAAGGCTTGTGCTTGAAGGCTGTTCGTGTCTGTGGGTAAGCAGCGCGAGAATGGGCCGAGAGAGAGGTGGGTTTCGATGGCGTTTCTCGTATGTGCTATCTACTGCGGTGCCTTCAAGCTTTGTCTACATAGGACGCTGTGGTCCCGTGGTTCCTGGCTGTCATTCATTCTCTCTCTCCACGTTCGTTCCCAATACCCAGCATTACATTCTCTCAACCCCATCAACCACCAAAACCCAAAACCAACCCATACAATGCACCTCCCCCTCCCCACCCTCGCCTTCCTCCTCACCCTCCTCCTCCCCACCCTCGCCTCTCACGACGGCCCCTACCCAACCTTCTCTCCCACCCACCACAAACCCCCGTTCCCCACCGGCACCGGCACCGCCCCCGCGACCTGTCCCACCAAGACAATCACCAAGACCACCACAGTCACAGTCACAACTACAGCCACAGGAACAGGAGGCTTCTATCCCACCGCTACAGGCACGGGCGCGAGCAGTGGTACTGGCGTGTACTATCCGACCGTGGGACTGCGGTATGTGAGGCCGAGGAAGCAGAGGAGGGAGGGATTCAGGTGGTTTTAGGCGGGCCGGAAGGGGGCTCGGGGGGGTAATTAGGTGGTTTTAGGGGGGGAGTAGTGGGATTGGGGACGGTTTCCCACAGACTTATTTGCCATTGATGATTCGTGGGGAACGGAGGGGAACTGAGCCGTCAGCAGCTGGGCTTGTGGAGTGAGGTTTTTAGTAAATTTCTTGGGTGGTGGTTGTATAGACATGTTTTTTCCCCATGTAATACGAAGCTTGCCGGAAGGGCTCGATTGCTATGGTGGTTTATAGATAGGTTTTCTTCTTGGAACATGGATAATCTGGATTATATATATATTATATACACCCCGAACTTAAGATTGAAGATTGCCGTTTTTAGTTCGGGAAGGGGAGCAAGGCGCTTTAGAGGGAGCAGCGGGCGACAGTTGCTTACATACCTTAAAGTCTCGGTCATATTACGCGAAAACGCGTAAAATCGTGTGCCTTCAAAACAACCCACCTTCTTCAACCACATCCACCATGCTCAGAAGGACTCCGTTAACTCCAATTTCTGGTAACAAAACGCCCAGAAAGGAGCTTGATTTACTGACTAAAGGAAAAATTGCTGGGCAAGCCGAGCTAGGAGCTACACCCACCCAAATCAGCCGGAGTTTGAACGTTCCCCGTTCCACCGTAAACGGGGTTCTGAAAAGGCTTCAAACAACACCCTCCGGAACTACTAAACCCAGATCGGGTAGGCCCTTAGCAATTACCCCCCGAGCAGCTAGGATATTGATACGTCAGGTACGATTGGAGCCCAAAATCACCTGGTGGCAGCTCAAAAAAAACACCGGGCTCGATTTGGATTCGAGAACTCTCAAGCGCACATTGGAGGCTCATGGAATTTCTCACTGACTAGCTCTTAAGCGACCGAAATTGACACCTGAAGTAGGTCAACTGAGGTTAAAATGGGCCGAAAAACATCAGGATTGGACCGTGGATCAGTGGAGGAAAGTCATTTGGTCGGATGAGGCATCCGTGGCTCGGGGATCGGGTAAAGCACGAGAGTGGGTTTTTGGGACTCCCGAGCAGAAATGGGATCGGGATAAAATAACAGAAATTCGTAATGGAAAGGCCTTTCGGATAATGGTTTGGGGGGCTTTTTGGGGCTCTGGAAGGTCAGATTTATATCTGCTTGAACGGTATTGGGAATCTAAAAAACATGGCTATTCAGCGGCCTCCTATATTCAGATTTTGAATCACAGTTTAACCGGAATATGGGAACCAGGACTAGTGTTCATGCAGGATAACGCTTCTATTCATTCAGCCAAAAAAAAAACGAAGCTTTGGTTCCAGGAAATGGGTATAGAAGTCATGGAGTGGCCCTCGTACAGCCCAGATTTGAATCCCATCGAAAACCTCTGGGCTCTACTAAAGAAGGAAGCCTATAAAGTCTATCCGGATCTGGAATCGTTACACGGTAAAGGTGATGAAGCTGAAACTCAGCTGTTTCAGATTTTGCAGAGGGCCTGGGTGAACATACGAAAGGAGGTAATAGATGGGCTGGTTTCCAGTATGCCCCACAGGTGTGCGGCTATGTATATCTAATCACTGAAAAGCTATCCAGACTACTGCACGTATCCCGTACCAGCTGAGTATCTAGCGTCATTGTGCGTCCCTGATAAGGAAATACCTGCAGCGCATTCGCCTTGCTCAGCCCAAGGCTTCTTCGCATTTCTGCACATCGAACAAGCAAGGCACCTTGATCTCGTCCAGAACGATCAGCCTTTGGTGCTGATAAACGAAGGAGTTGGCGCTTTTGCCCATTCAACATTAAGTGGAAATAGCAAGGGCCGTCCTGAGGATCCCTCTTTCTCTGGAAAATCCCTAAAACAGCCTTGTCTTGTTATGTGAAGCTACTTCTCGAGAAACATTATCTTATGAAATGCATGGCTCTAAATGCTTCGCCAAAACAGCTATTGATCAATAGACAGTCCGCACCTCCTCCACCGGCGCCTATTGTCGTCCCCCCATCCCAAGACTGGGATGGCAATAATGGTCCCTGGTCTTCATTCTGGCTTGGGGTTGGTACACCTGCTCAGAATGTTAAATTTCTCCCGTCCACGTCTATTTCCCAAACATGGGTCGTAGCTGCCCAAGCGATTGAGGAAGTGGGATTTAGATCAAGATCAGGAGAAAGACCAAGCTTGGGGCCTCAATGCAGTCTTCGGAGTTTCCTTTCTAAGAGTCATCCTGTACCACGCTTTAATACTAGCAGGGCCCATAGTTTTCTGGGGACTATGGTTAAGAAGATGGCCTAGGGACTGGCAGAACGCATCGGTGCCCCTCTTTGGTGTGGTGATGCTGTTGTCTTTGTTCTGGTCGCCATTTAAGCACACGTGGAGCATGGAATCTACAGTAAAGAGAAGTAAGACTGATTAAACGTGTGAGGCATTGATTGGTCATGCATCGATATTGTCTCGTGATCCACTATCTCGTGATGTTGCTCATGAATTGAGGACGAACGGTAATCAAGAAAGAGTCACAAGAAATTGTTGCAACCCGATGTAGCTAATACTAATAGGGTAAGCTAGGTTGGTTCTCGTGGAGAGGAGTTTCAAGGATCAATGCAGTATAATTCTGATTGCAACTATGTATTCTAAGTCTTGGTAGAGATAGAAGATTGTATAATACATATATAGTTTCCCCGAACAGGCTAACACGTGACCGACGGCTGACTAAGGCGCCGCTACTTTGCTCCCGCGCCAAGGCTTCCCTCGTTACTCCCCTGTGCTCCCTCTATACTCTCTCGTGCTCTTCTTTGCTCTCTCGGTGCTCTTATATGCCCCTTTTCTACTTCCTCGCTGCTCTGTTATGCTCTCTCTCTGCTCCCTGGTGCTTATTCCTGCTCTCCCATGCTCCTTTACTACTCCTTCGCGACTGATTGTCTTCTCCACATCAACTTCCTTTTTCCTGGCAGTTCGCTCTCGATATTGTGCCCTTGCAAGCTGAATCTAACAAACGTCTCCATTGAGTTCTTATTTGGATCTTGATCGTATAGCCTTGGTCGGTATTCCTTAGGCTCAACCAAATCCCCTACAAGGTATTCTAGACTCAGTCCTTGTTTCTTTTTAGGATTGAAGTCGTAAATTCTAGATACGTTCGTTATAGTCGTCAATTTTGAAGCCTCTTTCGCATGTTCAATCCGGCAAGATAGTCGTAAAGATCTCTATCTTCGCATTTTCCACAATATGATTCGCTGGTATTGAAAAGGGATACCAATCTATCCCGGGTTCCTTTTCATGTTCATCATCTAAACGATTACTGAAAGAGATCCTTGCGGCGCTCCAGTAGGCGCCATTCTATTCCCCTTCCAAGGTGGCCATATACGAGTGCAGTGTTATTCTTGCCCTTCGCACCGGTCGTTTTCTTCGGCCTATTAGAGGAGGACTTCGGATGTAGTCCCATTCAGCGGCGACGTCGTCTCGTTCAGAAGGATCCTTGCCTGAGACACGAACGCGAAGCGAATACCGTTGTCGTGTTTCAAGCGTTCGCTTGAGAGTCTGATTCGATATCATGGTGGGCCGGACCGGACGAATCTGAGTAGAAATCCCATTCTTCATAAGGCTTGCGGACCACCGCAAAGGCGATCTCCTCCATGTGTCTGCCGATATGTTTATCACGGCTGTTGTTTTTGCCCCCTGTCTGCTCCCCACAGAAAACACACACACCAGTCGCGTTTTCCTTGCGTTTCCACTCTTGGAGGTCAGAGTCAAATTCCCCAGGTTCCAGTTCATGCCATCTGATCTCATGCAGTAGATATGATCGTCTCGAATTGAACTGCGTCGTAGGCTCGTCACAGTCTTCCACGGTGCACACGTAAGGCCGAAGGTCTTGGAGAACGTGGATTCTATATTTGATATTAGCCACGCAGATGTTTAGCATGAGGAGGAATTACTGCCAGTCGCGCCGTCGCAGAACTTCAATTTTCTGTTCACAGATGTCACAAAAGAAGCGGAGTGGTTTAGGGGCCTGATCCATGATTTCTTTGTCGGCATCAGCCGGAGGGTATCTCTCTCTCTCGATGTAGACCGGAGGCGGTGGAAAAGCCGCGCTCGATTCACTGAAGCTAGCAGAAGACCGCCTTGATCGGTCATCTGGAAAGGAAAGGTCTTGGTCTTCAACATCGAGGCGGTCGGATCCATGCAGGGAATTATTCCTCTCCGAAGACTGGGATTGTACAGAAGCAGCACGAGATTTTGAGCCCTTGACTGTCCAGAAGCCCGCATTGGCGTGCGAACTTGAGAATTCACGTTTCCGGTATGGGCAATCCTCAAGCTGGTGGTCGGATTTGCTGCAGATCATGCAAGCTGTTCGAGATGAGCGTTGCTGTCCGAATCTTGACTCCCCAGGAAATAATACTGGGAAATCATCAGGATCATCTCGCTCGCCTCCCTTCACGTTAAGCACGCTGGTGGGGCGAATTGACAAAAACATGTGCCGCAACTTAGCGAGTTTCGTATGAAGGTCGTCCTCTGCGGCAGATCGTCCATTGGAGCCTTGAGAAGAAACAGACCCGGTCCGTTTATACTCTGGGACCTTGCGGGGTCGGTGATTAGCACCTTTGCTAGCTGAGCCAATATCTTTGTCATCATTTTCCATTAGAGCAATCTGCTGCTGCTCCAGTTTATCGATGGTCTTTCTAATATGCGAAATATCGTTTGAGAGCTTGCGTTCAGCGCCTTGATCTCTGAAGAGCTTGATCTTGCAGAAGCAGATCTCGGCGGTTGGGCTTAATAGTGAGTTCGGCGTATTGTAGGATATAATCTCTGTTTTAGCATAAAGGCGGACAGGAATGCCTTTTACGCCTTTGGAGTGGCAAAAATCCGTGGAGAGAAAATTAAACCGGATTAAGATAGAGCAAGATACTGTAGATATGTCAGGGGCGGGGCTCCAAGTGACGGAGAAGTAGTCCAAAGAGGCAGCCTCCAATTCGATGCGGGGCTTCCCTATCTCTGTATATCCTCCTTGATTTAGGCCAAGGTATTCTACCGCTTGTAGCTTCCCACTACGTTGATAGGTTTCGGCCAGTCTACGATCCTTGTTCCAAAGTTGCCAGCATGCTGATGGGTTCTGTCTCTCCTGCTCGTTATCAAAAGAAATACGAACGACAGTCCGGTAATGGGAGAATCCTATACTTTGGAGCCCCCTCTTACTGTCACAGATTGTTACTGCGTAGGCCTGCCCTTTGTTAAGATAGGTGACTGGGGTTTCGTCCGCTTGTCCGATCATGGCAGTCGGAGCGTTCAGAGTCACATGGTATCTGAACTCGTAGGACGGCGGACTTGTCATGTGAAGCTTCTGCTGATGTGTGAGAAGTAAGTCCCTTCTACTAAAGCATCGAGTACACTGCTCGCATGGAAATGGATTCTCTTTTGTGTGTGATCGCTCATATCTTTTGAGATAAGTATGAGGCCTTGGTTTGTCCGTCTTTGGGGGTGGGAAATTAGGTTTCATGCCATCTTGTGTACTGCCTAACGGCTTTGGGCTTTGAGCAACGTCATCTATTGAACTCCGCCTTTTACTAGGACGCGGGCGACCGTGTCCGCTAATTTGGACAAGCTTTGAGGTAAGCTGGTCGCCACGGTTGTGCCGTGCGAGATCGAGACGGTCAGCTCGAGCGCAGTTGGCTTTCGCAAGGCGAAGGGCCAAGTATGAGGGCAGTGAAGGGTATCTATCCAAGATATTGCGCAAATATATTTGTGCCCTTGGCTCGAGGATTGTAAGATCTATGACTGAATTTCGAGGGCTTCCAATGCTTTGGGGCTCTTCAATCCCCTCAATGTGTATGGTTCGAAAGACTTTCAGGCCTTCCAGCTCCTTGGCCGCAAGATCATCGCTTGAAGAACCAGACTGATTCCTTTGCGTCGGAGGCAGAGGCACAATGGAAGGCACAGCGCTTTGATTGAGCCAAGCATCAAGGGGAGTGGCACCGCTGTTCCAGTCCATAGCAGTAACTCTCTGAAAATTGAATTCTTTTGACTCCCTTTTTCCGCGGACTTTTGCGGGACGATTGACAGCCGCATCAAATTCTGCGGCACCGCGTTTCGGTGGCAAATTGGACAGTTGGGCATGCTCATTAACCTCAACGGCATCCGGTGGATTGGGCCTGCTACCGTACAGGGACATATCTTCGGCAATCTGCTTTTTGGCTACTTCCTCTTCCTCTGATAGTACGGTTATGCGCCTAAAGGAGTCCTCTAAGTTGTTTTCCAATTGAAAGGACTCAAGACAACAGGTCTTACTGTGAAAGGTCAGACAAATCTGTTACAAAATACTCGCGATGATATTTTACCAGTATAGTGTGTTGGAATTCCCCTCAGCACGTGAGCCAGCGCCTGAACAGCCGGGGCGTGGACAAATCCCGGACTGCATTTTTACATAGGACATGATCATTGACATTGAAACTGTTGCACCTTCGCGGATATATCTTGTCCAATGATCTCTCTTGATTATGGCTTTTTTGTTGGCGCTGTCGATGATGTGATACTGGGAATTCACAATCTTGCTTTCCCCGGGTTTGTGTCTGAAGTGCGCGCGGAGAAACCCTTCAAATGGCTGTGGCTTGCGAATCAGTGTCTCATCTCAAATTGTAGCATGGATTGAGGTTCTACCTCCCAGTGTCGGAAATATTCGTAAGGAAGCTCTTTGATTTCGCCAAGTGCGTCTTCAAATCTAATGTTCGATTCCAGCAGATTTGTCGGCCTCGGAGAAATGTTTTGTTGCATTTGCAGCATCAGTTGGTACGTCTGAAGATTTGATTGGAGGATAGCTCGAAGAGATCCTTGGATCTTCTCGGAAAATGCGTTGAGATAGTCCATAATTTGCTGTCCCAAGTGGCGTACTTGGACGACCGAATGGTCCATCCTGTCGACTCTGGCGCACACTGATTCCAATATCTCATGATCGGCCACTTGCGCCAGCTTTGTCCGATCATCCATACTCTGAGTGCGTTCTTGTACGGAATACAATGTGGCATGGTGCTCTGCGATCTTTCCCTCCAAGCCTTGAACGCTGCTTCGCATTTCCGCATTAATCCTGGATAAGGTTTTACTAGCCAGCAACAAATTAGCTGATCTGCTTCCATCCTCAGTCCCTGGTGATAGAACCACTCACGAGGTTTGCATTCCAAGAAGAAGATTGATGCTAACGTGCTTGGCCGCAACAAGAGCTCGTAGCTTTTCTACCTCCTCGGCAAATATAACAGACCACTTCGTCTTTTGACCAATGGTATGCAGCGAATTCTGCCTTGCCAACGGTCCCAACGATGATTCGTAACGCGTCATCTTCCTGGTAAAATCCTCCAACGCAAATTTGCATGCCATAGCCATGGCTCGAATCGCATTGACATGTTGAATATTATCCTCATTAGGCTGAAGCGCTTCCAAATGGGAAAGCGTAGTTGCCAGATTTTCGAGCTCGATGGCGGCGCTCTGATAGTCACTCGCTGCTCCTCCAGCATCCTTCAGCGACTTACGTACTTTGTTAACAAGATCTGTAGTTTCGTCAATACAGGCCCACAGAACTTTCCAAGGATTACTTACTAATGGCGCTAATAAAGTCACCGACTGAGAATCCAAATACCGGCGTGGCCATTTTAAACGCTGTGCTGGGACTTCCTCATCCGGTGGAGATCGCGATAGAATATCTCTCGCACAGGCGACCGCAGTAGAAGCCAGTATGCCTTGGGCAGCAGAATGAAGAGATCGAGAATGTTAAGCCGCCTAGGGGCTGAATTATATGGAATGATGGTAGATTGATTACTATGCTAGGTTTTCTACTACGAGCGTATGAGAGCCTAACAGAAAAGGCTGCAAGATCATAAGGCTGAGCTTCGTCAAGAAGGGCCGAGGGCCCGAGGGTCGGAAGAAAAAGTCGTTGCCCACCAAAAAGAACCATCACCAAAAGATACACCAGCCTTTGAATTTAAAACTCAAGGCATCTACTAAGAGCTTCGAGTCATGAAAAGGGATATGAGTTGATAAATCAAGGCTTCCTTTCTCACATTGTACATATAGCCGAATGATAACGCAGGTCTCATTGGCGGCACAAGGGGAAGCTATAGGCTTTCAGCCCTACATAGCGACGTTAAGCGACGACGTGCAGTTCATGAGCGAGCTGAGCTCCAGACTCGCCAGAATAGCCCCCATCAGACATGCCTTCATCTCTTCTTTTCCTTAGCCTCGCATTTGCGAGGCCACGAGGTCCCGAGGCCGCAATTGATGATAAAGAGCACCCAATCGTCCCTGTATTTATACGCTGGGAAACCGAAGTTGAAGCACCCACCGTCCATGATGTACCAGTCCTTCCGTGCTGTGCTGCTCGGCATTCTTGTAAGTAGAACTGTCACCAGTCAAGGATGCGATCCGTCAAACCCTTTCGGTGCGAACTGCGACAGCAGCCCTCCAGCGATCGCCATCGATGGCCAACTACACCTCTGCAACATGATCTCAATCAATGTCCTGGGGCTTCCCAGCCTCTCAAGGTAAAGTCCATCTTCTCATTCTCAAAATATGCCTATCCCTTTCTGCTTGATATCTGGCCCCTCTGGTTTTGCCCTTACTAATATCAGGCAGGTTGGGTGGATGACTATTGCAAACAAGGATGTGCTGACCAGAAAAACTGCTGCTCCTCCTCTAACCCCCACGATTGCTTTCAACCCTCCTCCGGCACCGGCACCTCGCCCAATTCTGATTCCAACTCTGGCGCTAGCAGCGCCAGCCAACAAGCCGTTCCCACCGGCGCCTCCCAATGCACTTTCATCGCAAACCAAGTCAGCGCCTGCGAATCCTCCACATCCGGCTTCAGCAACCTCCCCAACTCGGTGCAGGCGAGCTGTTATTGCTTCAACCAGGACGGTAGCTATAACGGCACCGTGTGGGATAACGCCGCTACAACTTGTTATCAGGCTCTGATGAGCGAGACGGCGAGTCCGAGTCTGTTGACTGCGTATCAGCAAGGCGTTGTGGGGGCTTGTACCAAGTTTGTGGATCCGGGGGTTTTGAGCAAGGCGGGCGTGAAAACCGGTGCTACGGTAGGTTCTATCATTAGAGAAATCAAGCTTGGGAAAGCACGCCGCTGAAGCACCAAAGGCCACTACTGGATCGTCCACACCAGCCACACCCACGGCGGCACAAACCTCATCTGATGCGTCTGCTACTGCGAAGACCACCTCAGCGACTAGGAGTGGGGTTGAAAGAGTGATCCGAGGAGATTTCATGGTGAGCCACAATTTGAACAGGTTCGTTCAAGCCTTGCTGGCAGCCAATAGCTTGTTTCAGCATTCGTGATTGGCTTCTATCTTGCAGTCTCTTGAACGCTTTAATCTGGCTCAACTCGCCAATCTCATGTCAGAAGCACTACGACTGGGTGTTACAAGGCGGCGGAGGGTAAAGTGAAATTCCAGACATCAAGCATGAAATACATTTCGGAGTGGCTGCAGGGGAGCGGGAACTGGAGCCAGAGAGCTGGGGCTCGCGGTGGTGCTGGTAATGGCGCAGCTCTAATTAGCTGCAAAGAGGTTGGTTGGAGATGCGAAAGGGAGGTTTTACTTGGAGCAGAGCAATTGGCGCTGTGGATATTGCGAGCAAGCAAAAAATCTAACTTAGGCTAAGTTAAGAATGCTGGGCTACGCCCCCGCTTCCCTCGAGCAGCCCACGAAAGCAGAAGCTGTTGTACGCCCTGTGTGATAACGTCCTTGCGGGGAGAGGACTGCAGCGTCCAGAATGCCTAATCACGGCTTCCATCAGGCGGAAGATTCGAAGACGCAAAGCCCAGTATCCTCTCAAAAGCGCTTCTCCCTCCCACTCCTCTACCTTCCCTTGCCGTCTGTTATCTTTCGGCCATCCTCGGTGTCTGGTATGCTATACAAAAACATAGTCTCTCCACGCGTGCGTGTCCTCTGCCAAAGTCCAGCCCCACCAGTCACTTTCCGCGCATGTCTTCCACTCTAACATGCGTATGGCTCCTGGGGTCAGAACACAGCGCAATCGTGTGGAATGAGATGACTCCTGGTTAGGGACGACATTAACTCCTGGCTCCTCATCCTTTTATGACTTCTCAAATCTGGATCCTCTGTACTCACTCCTAGCTTCTTCGTTCACTATTGGCACCCTATTTACTTCTGGCTCCCCAATCCACTATTGGCTCCCACTTCTGGTTCCTACGTTGAGAATTTACTTTTCACCTCCCCAAATGGCAACTAGCTCCGATGAGAGCATACCATACAAGAATGTTTCATCACTCAGGCGGCACCCAGCACTTAAGACAGGAAGATTCCCCGACAAAAAAAAGAACGTGATATCAACGTCAACGCAGATGTATCGTCAAGAGCTATGCGAACTTTGGCAGGAATGTATAAGAAAGCGAATAAGATGACAGGGTGTAGAAGCTCAGTGAATGTGCGGAGTCCAGAGGTGTGCAAATGTAACGAATGTGTATTGAGCTCACTGCTGAGCCTGCTATCGCGCTACTGCTGCGCAAAAGCTGTTATCACTGCTATCAGAGAAGTATCACCCAGTTTAGGTTATCTCACATGCTAAAGAGACATCGTTCTCCGTATTTCACTACTCTCTTCCTCGCCTTCTTCGAATTTTTTTTCTTCGTTCGCAAGCCTCATCGTCGCTCGCTTTATCTCTCGATCGTCTTCTTCGACTTACAAGAAATAACGCCTTCATAGGGCTGATAGGGCTGGGGCCCGCTAGTAGAGTTCTACCTGCTCGCTCCTACATAGATAGACTCCTAACAGCAACAACCAAAATATCAATATGCCCCCATATAACCTCGTATTCCAACAAAAGAAGAAGTAGATCTTCTACTAGAGTCTCACCTTGTCATGAAACTTGGGATGCGCTGCACCCTGAATTGGATCAAAAACGACCCCCCACTCCCCATATAGGACGAACACATCTCGACGTTGAGTCATATATCGCACAAGGGTCGAGCAACAAGATCTGGGTAACATAAAAATATTCAGTGAATATTATGACAGCCTCGTACCGGACAATCTTCGGAGCTTGCATTGTTGGCGGAATTAGCGCCCGGCTAAAGCGTTCCAGATTCTGGTCACGTGATATTCAGTCGCTTGGAAAAAAGAAAATTCTTAACGTTCTTTAACAGCTACGAAGACTTCTTTCTAACTTTAAGGACTGTTTCCTAGTATCGAGCATATCTAATCAATGAATATACAAGTTATTTTGATCACATCGATGCTTCGAATCAACACGCTAGTTTTCAGCCCCATCGAGTCGCAATATTCATGTCCTGCCATCGGCTCAAAAAAACTATCTGCCAAACATATTGTCGATGTAGTTTAAAATACCAATATAAAGTCTGAAGTCTACGATGAATATCGCCCAGTACATGATAGAATTTGAGTAAATCTTTGGGACGATCTAAGGTAATTGACGAACACTAATCAAACCCTCATGTCCTCTGTATCTACAACTCCCCCCCCCCAATCCCATCCTCCATCTCCCCAATCCCGCCCTCCATTTTCCTCTTCGCACGCTATCCCGAGAAGTACTCCCGCCTCCTCCCAAGATCTTCGTCTGTGCGCAATTTACATTGAAAACATTCTAGGGAATACATGGGACCGCTGCATCTTGAACACAGGTAGAGAATGTAGATCACAGAAATAAAGTAGTCAGGGCGTACACTAAGCCTGCAGTGTCAGAACTAGGCTTGCGTTGAATGTAGAGAAGGAGTACACAGGGAGTTGTAACGCTAGAAGAGACGAGGTATGCAAGTATTTGTGGACTGACTTCGAAATTAAGGGCTATGGGGAAGAGAAGAGAAAGATCGACCTTAAACCTGGCACAACACCTCCCTTTAGCCCCTTATATAATATATCAATCGAAGAGCTTCGGGTCTTACACAAGTTCCTCGTCGACAACCCAGACCATGTTCCCTGGATTAACCGCGAAGTGTCCTTGCACCAACTAAAGATAAAACCCAACCGACCTTTCAATTCTTTACAGCTTTGACATTGAAAGGATTGGGAGTAAAGGTTCCTTGAGGATCGGCCAGGGCCCTTTGCCTCCCGATCTTCTCGTACTTGGCTCGCTCTTCGTAGTAGAATGGCCAGCTCTTGTCCATATCCCAATCACCGTACGAGGCCCAGAGCACACGCTTATCCTGCTTGCTATACGGGCTATCCTCGCCGCTCATGAGCTTGTCGTTGATATCTTGCCAACCTTTCGCGAGCTCTTTACCCCTCGCACCCTCTTTGTGGAAGCAGTCCAGCACCTGGGAAACCGTCGAGTCTCTCCAGCTGTAGGCCGTGCCGTTGTTCCGATTGGCATAGTACTGAGAGAATTTCCCACCGAAGCATTGGATCTGGACGGAGAGAAAGCAATTCTCCCACAAAGCGAGATGGTTGAACGACGGAGCCAAGACCTGATGAATTCGGTCGGCGACTTGGTCGACCCATTTGTCTTGCACCAGCGTCGTCGAGTTGGTCATGTAGGTGCGCTTCTCGTAAGGGTGGTCGAACTCGCGCTGACGAGTAAAGAGCCACTCGCCTGTCATCTGGGACATGGGTTCGATGGGCTCCGCGGCGTGGATACACCAGTACTTCAAGAAACTGTCGAGGTTCCGGAACTTTTGAAACCATGCGTCGACCTTGTCGGTATACTTGTCCTCCGCGTTCATGGGGACCCACTGTGCGTATAGGACGACGGATGCGGGCCATTTGGTGTCTCCGTTCACACCCACGGCTTCGGCAATGCGCTTGAGGATTTCCGCTAGGTTCTCTTCTAACTCGGGCATCAATTTGAACATGGGGAAGGAGGAGCTAAGCACGCTGACGCACAGATCGAAGTTTCGTGGAAACTCCGGGTCGTCGGCCATCGATGCTACTTCGTTGAGAAGCAGTTTCAGCACCGTTTCGTTGTATAGCCAGAGTCCTTTGAAACCGTGCGGCCTGGGCCCCGTTTCAGGGAAGTCGTGATCCGCGTCGCGATGAACTTCAATGGTGTAGTGCGTGATGACGCCGAAGTTACCTGGACTGCCTCCCAAAATGGCGTAGAATAGGTCTGCATTAGATGCTTTGGTGACCTCTTGGATTTCGCCGTCGTGGTTGATCATTCGGATGCCCCAGATGTGATCTCCTAGCAGGCCAAAGCTGCGTCCGAGTTGGCCGTATCCGCCAGTCTGACCGTGTCCCCCAAGTCGTACGTCGGTGCACTGTCCATGAGGCACGAAGAGTTGGTGGTCTCGAAGAAACTGGTTAAACTCGCCGAGACTGTGGCTGACACTGGCGTAAACCAGAGGTCTGTTGCTATCCGGAGATGGTAACCGTGGCAAAATCACCAGATCTTGCGGGCCTTTGTACGTCAATTTGAGATTGAGCTGAACACCCTTTCCGTGTGTAGAGCAGGCACCACTGTACTGGTGACCGCCGCTCATAATAGAGACTGCGTATCCCTGACCCTTTGCGTACTTGACTGCTTTCTGGATGTCATCGTCACTTTGAGGAAAGGCAATCAGGCCTGGGAACATGTCGTGGTCAATCTGGTGGCTCGACGTCGCATATACCACATTGTTGGCATCGTATGCCTTTCTTGAGATAGGATCAGTAGTAAAGGGGTATTGGAGCCCTTTGAAGTCTTGGATTGTCTCCATTCTCTGGAGAGGTGAAGGTAGGAGAAGATCTGGCTTGCTTGTCAGTAGCAGTCATGGCACCGGACATCGTCTGAGTTATATATTCCTTGATCTGGCTCGATGTTCCGGTATTTAAAAAGACTGCGTATGTTCAGCTCACCCCTTATAAGCCCTCTCTTGTCATCTAAACAAATCCTCAATATTTCAGGCAGTCACGTCAGGGCTAGTACAGCCAATTCTCTGATCAGCATTGCCCCAATGCATTTTGGCAGCAGTATTCCAGCCAGCCATATGGGAGCTAGGGCCTTGAGACAGCATGTTTCCTAACCAACCTTATCGCAGTGCATGTGTACAGCAGTGCTTCAGCCAGCCATCGCCTCGCGAGGCTACGCCCAGCTGAAAACTACCCCGCGAAATCTGATCAACTTAGACGGCAGAGGAAGCCCCACTGGGCTGAATTCAGCTGAGTTCTGCGAGAGAAGGATGCACCCTTCCTCGTTTACTGGTTCGCGAAGTCAGACGCGAAAGTATTTCTCCGTGCCAGTTAGAACTGGGCGCTCACACGTTGCCGTCTAAAGTTGACCAAGACGACTCCAGAGGCTAGCCACCGTAGAGGCTGCATGATTGGTGCATCAGAGCACGACAAGGAGGCGCCTAAGCAGAGGGTGAACAGCATAAGCGGTGGATGAGCGGGGCGGCCGGAAATGGCCCGCCTCCTTGCGCAGGCAGGCTCACCCTTAGTTCAGGCTTCCTCGCCCTCAGCACAGGGTAAAGCAGCAGCAGCTCAGGTTGGCGACCGTAACTGGAACTGGAGAAACAATCTTTCGTGTCCGACTACTTTCGAGTTAGTTTTTAGTGTGTCAACCGAGCATAAGCGGCCTTATTTTAGGTCGAGTCCCGACATTTCTACTCAACAGAACTACTATTAATTCTACCTCGTTACACATTCTCTATCATGCCTCATAAGAGGGGATTTACAAAGGGAACAGCTAAAATGGAAGCCTTGCGAGTCAGTAAGTCAGTAAGTCAGCAAATTCCTTCGGCAATTTAGATCTGCAGCAACGATCCTGAACGAGATCTCGGAAAATTCTTTACTTTCTATAGGAAAATCTTCAGATCTCATGCCGAATACAGTGCATTATATAGTCAAAGATGTAGAGAAGAAAGCTGAAGATAATAATCGAAAGCTTCTTGATCAACGCAATTTCGAAGACGTCTCGCGATCAGATAGATCTTGCATTCGGACGATAGCGTTGTCTCTGTCTCAGCGTCTAATCCGCTCAGAAAACAGAGCCTCGGGGCCATAGTCATAGATCAAAGTCACGCTCTTCTCATCGATCGTATCGCTTCGACGTTGCTCAAGATAAACGATATCGTTGACTTCAGAGCGTCGATGAGAGATAGAGAAGTTGCGAGGACAGTCTAGTGTCAGAAGAGAAGGGGAGTAAAGGATTTTGATGAACCTACAAACAAACTGAAACCTCTGAGTCATATGATCTGAATAGCTTCAAAGAACGCAGCGACAGCGATAGCGATAATAGTAATTCTGATGGGGATGAGGCGGTGGGTAGGCTCAAATTTGTATGTGAGAGGTGCGGGGTCCCCGCTTATGCTCGGTTGACACACTAAAAACTAACTCGAAAGTATGCAGGTACGAAATTTGATCCTTTGAAGCACTTTGGTGGGGAGCCAATCAAGATGGCAAGGCTGGCGCTAAACCATCCGCACCCTTCCATCACGTGTCCCTTAAACCGTCGTCATGGCTGCCCACATCCTGCCATACCAGGTATACGGCCACCTTACCTGTTAGGGTACTAGGGAGCCACGGGAGATGACTAACCAGGCCAATGGGGACCTGGAGATGAATATTTAGATTTCCTAGTGCGGGGTATTCTAGAGGAAAATAGGGGTTTTTCCGCAATAATCCCCAATTGCTTCAAAAATCAATGAAACTCCCCTCCCCTCCCTGTGTATGCCCCCTCCGCTTCCCCCCTTCCTATGCATGTAGGGCCTCCCAGCAGGCCTCAGTTTTGCAGGCTGCTAGCCCCGTACACTGTTCAGAAGTGCACCCATACCAGGTTTGAACAGTACGTTTTCGTTGTTTCTTTGGCTGACCATTCATTACCAGTCACCTCGCTCAATGCCTTGCGTTTAACCCCTTTACCAGCTCCTGAAGTGAATCTTTTGACTGCTTTGCACGGGGTGCAATAGGTCTTTTTTAGGAAGGTCGATATGTAGAAGAAGGAGATTCAATCGAATCTAGTATTTCTTGAACCGACGGCTTGTTTTTAGCCTTTTGAAGCTTTTGAACAGCCTTCGGTGCAGTGTCTGGTACGGAAGAAATTTCTTCCTCACTGGCTCGCATATTGAGCTGAGTAGGTAGGTGAGTAGGTAGGTGAGTCGGTAGGTGAGTATGTAGGTGAGTATGTAGGGTGGGGGGTGGATGTAGGAAGCTGAGAACAGTGCAGTAAACAAATATTTTGGTGGGGTGCCTAAATAGGCTTAGCTTCGTTAATCCTGGTATGGCAGCCATAACGACGGTTTAAGGAATAGGACGACGCATCTCGACGAATTTGTATCATCAAGCTCAAAATTTCAACATCTTTCAAGATCGGACTAAGAACCTATGACATTCCTGCATCTTCATCGCTGTCGTTCAAAGAACTAACACGGTACCTTTTAATCATTACGACGGATGCAAAAAGATTCGAACTAGAAACAATACACATTCTGCTCACATCATTTATCTCGGAAATAACTAAAGAGCTTTAATCAGTTACGCAACATTAAAAGGGTTGAGTTTTATAACAAGCGTACTGACAATTACTTCAGCGAACTGAAAAGTACTAATTGTCGTTAGTGATGTACAGTTAAGAATATAGGGTGAGATTACTTCAAAAAGGGTTCGCTTTGATGCTAATACGAACGTGTGTGCAAGCTGGGCACGGTATGGTCAGAAAACCAGAGAACTGATTGAATGGAATCACCGTTTAAGGATAACAAAGAAAACGTGGTCTGCGAGCTTGTGCGTTGACACACATTTCAGTGCGCGTGTAGAAGTGTTTTTGCGAGGCCCTACAATCCGAATGAGAAGCATTGGTAGTCCAACACATGATGAAAATGACGAAGCGGTAACGAAACAACTGCTTTCGGTAGCTTGAGAATTCTTGAGCGTAGATGATTCAACTCGTCAGAATAATCGATATGTTTTTGACTAATTGCTTAATTGCAATGAAAAGATTAACACCCATCTACCTACGAAACAGGATAGGAGCGAGTCTATTATGTAGACTGAGGTACTAAACGACAGCAAACTGTATGCAGGGTCATCGAAATCCCGCAACAAGTGAAGGCGGTGAGCGTTGAAAGACCGACGAGTGCTTAATCAAGTGTATTTATGCCCGCTCTATCAAATTTAGAAAGTTTGGGTTCATTGGAATTCAGAGCTTCAATGTAAATTGTGAAACATCAAATATGATGCAATATTGACTATCTCATTTAATTGTAAAGATTTGGACGATTTTGGTGGTTGGGTCCACGCGAGGACTTTACGGCCAACCAAAAACATGTGAGGGCTGCATTCATCTCTTGGCACCTTTTATGATCACTACCTTAGGTAGGCAGCAGGCGAGGCGTAAACTCCCTCGCTGCTCCCCCTTGCTCCCACGATGCTCCCTTCAAATAACACGTGATCGTCCGCTAATTACGCTGCACTAAGGCCCATTTCGTGCTTCTGCTTCCCTGTGCAGATGCTTTTGAATAAGAATCAAAAGACAAGATAAGACGATGAAAGCTTAAGATCTTTCTCTTTCTCCCTTCGCTGAAGTCGAGTCTTCTTTCTAACGTCAAGTTGCAGAAACGTTCTAATAAAAGGGAAGGGACAATCAAGATTACTTGAAGCTCTTCCCTCTTTTTCCTTGGAAGCAGTAGTTAAGGTAGCATGCGCCTTTCTCTCTAATACTTCTCTGAACGTCTCTCTCCCCCTCTCCCTCTTCCCCCCCCCTCGCTTAGTTTGTCTTTCTTTTTCTGACATATCTGGTACGACCATTTTTCATTGGCGTGCAAGTGGGTGTCCCTACCGAGGGTTGGCTGCGTGTGCTGCTAAAGCGATAAGATAATGAATTCAAGGAAATTCAAAATGAAATAAACAGATATGCTAAAGGAAGAAGAGGGGGCTTAAACTGAGAGAATCGTGAGTGAGTGGGTGAAGGAGAGGCGTTATTTGGATTGTAAATACTACATACGAGTTTCATGAGTATGAATATCAGAAATAGAGAAGTTGAAGTTGTGAGGTAATTCATTTTTGCCAAATGCGGAAGAAGAGAAGGGAAAAAGGAGACTGTTCTAATTTAAGAGATATTTGCGGCTTACTAACGTAGTATGTATGTCAGATATTAGAGTCGCAGATCCCGGTTAAAATTGGCTGTGGCTTATGGCTGAAGATGTTAGGAGAGGAACAGGAGGGTGGGATGGGCAAAAAAAGATAGGGGCAAGACAAGGTATTGCGTGGGATCCACTTGGCCAACTTTTCCGAGTCATCTCCGGTGGCTTCAATCGCCGTTTCGTGCCGGGGAATGGTCGTATTTTGGGCAGCTGAACCCACTTATCGTAGTATGACGAGCCCAAGACATTACCTCAAAAAGCAATTTGTATTTGGACCTTTCCAGGCTCAAGACTGGTTTTTTCTTCCCCTGTTGTTTGATCTTGCGTGCGTGCATATTCGGCTAGGAGCATTTGCTTCTATGTAATGGCTTCAATGGTGGAAGGGACGTTCTGACTCAGGGAAGCATCAGGGCGTATGCAATCTGTGCGAGATGGCGTGGGTATGCTCACAGTGACGGACGATGCTTTGGATAAGGGGGAAACGTAGCAGCAAGATGGGCGGCGGTGTCAGGTTCGAGAGCTCATACGACAGACATTCAAAGTTGACCGCGTATGGAATTAACTTTGCACTGATACCGTACATCTCATTAGCAGTGACGAGGTGCTGACCCCGGCTGGGATAGATAGGGTAGCGCGAATGGGAACGTAGTCGTAATACGTACGGAGTACTACAGTCTGGATTGAGAGCTGTGCAGCGCCCCTGAACCTTGATTGGTGGTTGATGTCGAGCGTGCCACTGCAGCTGAAGATGAGATCCTTTAGGAGGAATAGACTCATACATATATATATTCGGAGATCTACTAAGATTGTCGCCTTGTCTCTAAACTTCCTAGAGCCAACAGGATGGAGAGCCCGGGGATAGAGATGCAGAATTTAATCCCCTCCCGGCGCTCATCTTGCAACGCTAGCGAGGCAAGTATCCCGCGACTGGGAACCAACCAACTTCAACAAAGTCCTTCGGGCGGGCAGTATGCGCCCCTGCACCCCCGAGACCCCCAAACTCTTAAAACCTCCGAAACTTTTGATGGTGCGGGCCAAACTCGCCGTCTTCTTTTCAAGCGGACTCTTAGATGGATTGGCACTGTCGTCTTTACCGCCTTGATCATCGCAACTCTGAACATTTATGAGGGAAAGGGCAATTTCTCATCGGATCAAAAGACTGTATTCAACACCATCATTGTAGCCTTGATCCTGGGCTTGGGTCTTAACCTGTTTGTTAGTCGCAATCCTGCTAAAGCAAAGCGTACTACGTATGACCGCCTAAGCACGGTGGCTTACTATCTCGCAGGAAGCATTCAAAGAATCAGCAAGAGTCTTACGATGGAGGATCCTGGCGGACGAGACCCACACCGAGCGAGAGACCGACTTAATCTTGGGTATCGAGAACTTGCTGAACGTGTGTGCGCTTGCATGGGAATCCGTCACTAAGCTAAGGATATTGATTCCTTGCATCCTATGGGTGAGTCGTCATTTTACCTTACTAAATGTTGTAAAGCTAACATTAACAATCTTTAGCTTCTGGTCAACCTTGTGAGTATAGCGTTGCCTATAAAGTTAATGTTACTCCTGACACCCGCTCCAGCTTGCGCAAATATCAGTCGCTCTAGTCAGCTTAACCTACACCGTGGATGATGGTCAAACCTACAACGATACCTATTTCACGAATGGCATGGTAAATGCACCAAACCTTACAAGTTACTTCAACTTCAAGCCTCTAGGACCTGAGTTCAATCAAGCTGTAGCTCATAGCTATGGTGAGACAACTCAGAGCGCTGGGGACTGCGGTCTATACGAGGATATCGCACAGGTCTATAACTCAATGGATAATCCTCCCTACTTCTGCCGCCGAACACCAGGCAAGCAAGAATTTGCCTACCGGTTTAAAGAATACAACAACGAGGACAGCGAAAGGAGGTACCCAGCCTTGACAAAACGGGTTATTACCGCATCATCCGGTGTATGCTTCAATTACACCGAAAATAATCATACCCTTGGTCCCGATCTCTACAATAACATGGCAGCATACAACTACACCTTCTCCAACTCCACCTACACCTCGACCATCTCGATTCCCATATCAAGTGAGGGATGGGCTGCAACTACATACATCTACCGCGGAACGGCGCTTCCACACCTCGCTGGTGTCAACAGCTGCGGGGATCGCTGTATGTGGATTTGGGCCCACCGAGCCTCGATCCCCGGAAATGATACATCGACCTTTTACCAATGCCCAATCACAATTAGTGAAGTGAGTAATACGACGACGGATCTGCAGGACATCCCGGACTCAGTGGCTCGCGTAGCAGCCGCGTCGATTGCTTTGCAAGGACGTTGGGCAGGGCCGAAAAACAAAAAGATCTGGACGCAGTACCAGTTCTATGCCTTCAAGTACGTCAGACACTCAAATCCCTCAAATCTCACGGGAGAGGGGACTAATTGGATTTCTCTGTCTGTTTTCTAGCACCCGTTGGGAAACACATGGCCTACGAGACGAAAAGGCCAGTGCGAATATGGCCGAATTTGCGCTTCGTTCTCTCGCGACAATGGCGGAACGAAACCCCTCTATCCATTTCTCGAGTCGAGTCCCTCATCTCGGCAGCCGCCTTAAAATTTACAATCACTGGCGCTTTGTCGGCGCGCTCTTAGCTTGTATCGTAGGTGTGGACTTTGCGCTTATGATTGCGATAGCGTGGATAACGAAGTCGGTGGTCGTGACGGATGATTCCAATGTGGTGATTGCAAGATTGCTAAATGGGGTGACGAAAGGTTTTGAGGAGAAAGCTACAATGCTTAGAGGGAAAATCCTATGCGAAGCTATCACAGAAGAACGACGCAGACGACGAGACGGCAAAGCAGGATGGGATGAGGAAGGGGAGACAGCTTATCCCAGCGATGGTATTGTCTACGGGCCCTTCAGGAAGGGAGATGGGAATTACGTTTTGGCCATGGGCGAGAGTATCAGCTCCCGGAACCAGTGGGAGGGTAAACGGCATCCTGACGGAAGTTACCTTTGATTCGTCAAAGGAAAGTGGAAGTTCCAGGCAGGGGGTTGTGCTGGCGCAGGCGCACACCAAACTCTCTCTTTCTGTTTCCATCCATTGCTGGCTACTACGTCCAGCATAAAGTATGCTGGCTCAAGACCCTATTTCCTTAATTTTCTCCCCGCTCTACGAACTATTCAATTTTCGGGATTCCACTATTTGACTGCGGAACATATGTATAGTGCATTTTGCGTATCCCTTCCGCCCAGCTAACATATTTCCAACATCCCCCCGCCCAGCTAAGTATCCGCATTCTCAACCGTTTTCAATATATATACGCAGGAAGTGTTTTGAGAGTCCAATAAGTAAGTAGACGTAATCAACACAAGGAAGATGGTGGCGATGGTGCGCCATCCACAGCACTTGATAGCCCTACAGTAATGTGCTTCCCGCTTTTCGGTCGCTACTCTATTCTACCTACATAGCTTTTGAAACCCGCCACGGAAGCCGGTCTGGTTGTTTGAGAAGAATCTCTGTTCCTCCTGACCCTCTTCCGCGGTGGTTGAGCGGGGTCGCTGACATGGGAATTCACTGTGTTGAGATACGAGGTCATATGGGGGCATATTGATATTTTGGTTGTTGCTGTTAGGAGTCTATCTAGGAGCGAGCAGGTGGAAAACTCTCCTAGCGGGCCCCAGCCCTATCTGCTCTATGAAGGCGGAGATTACCATCCCCTATTTCCAACACACTGCTGCTGCTGCCGTCGTCGTCGTCGTCGTCGTCGTCGTCGTCGACAGCCTCGTCGTTTTGTCTATTATATGTATATATTATATACACCCCCACTGCTTACCTACCTACCTACCTACCACCTAGGTACCGAATCCAACCAAGCACGTGCCAAGCCACCGAGCCACAGGGTACCGTATGTATCATGATCAATGCAGTACCTTACCTATCGGGTACTGAAAGGGTACATTCCACCCACCCCCAATTCCGTTTGGCTACCTGAAAGCTTGCTACGGCAGATCAGCAGCTCCACGTCGTGACAGTTTTACGAAGTTAGTAGAGTGTGTAGTTGAACTCTATAGCCTGATTAACTCTTCTTACGACTGCACTTTACTTCTTAATAACCTTCCCCTACAAACTCGCTCTACTTCCCCACCTTGACCTTCTAACCATGCACATCTTCGTCGTTGGTGGTAATGGCAGGACTGGATCTCTTGTCATCGATGAAGCGCTGAGTCGAGGTCGTCTTTCTACCGATCTTCCTTGATCTATTCTGACATCCCCTCCAGGCCACACCATCACTACCCTCGTTCGAGACCCCACCAAGCTCCCATCCAAGACTGGTTTAAGAACGATCAAAGGTACGAGTTGCGATCTAGTGTCCTAGAGCCACCAGCACTCACAGCATCCTAGGTAGCCCTCTGGAACTCGAAGACGTCAAAAAGGCGCTCGATATTACACCTCCCAGTGTTGTCATCGTTACGCTCAACACGCAGCGAACGAGCGATAATCCATTCGCGCAACCGGTGTCGCCACCACAGTTGATGACAGACTCGGTTGCCAATCTCATTACGGCATTGAAAGAGCGTGATATCTGCAAGCTTGTCAATCTTCAGGCTCACGGTGTGGGTGATTCATTTTCGACTTTGTTCTTCGCCATGCGATGGATGGTGAAGAAAAGCAACATGTCCTACTCATTCAAAGATCATGAGTCGGCCGAGCAGAAGATCAAGGCAAGTGGGCTGAAATACGTCTTGGCTCGCCCGACCAGGTTTACGGATGGACCGGCCGCCCCCATCAAGTTCTATGGCAATTCAGGTAAAGGAATTGGAAGCTTCGCTGGGATGAGCCGAAAGAGTGCAGCAGTGTTTCTCGTTGATGCGGCCGAGAAGGCTGACTGGGACGAAACCTCTCCCGTCATGTCAAATTAGACAGCAACATCTCATCTAGAATGATTGGCGCAGATTGTAATGAAATGAGACGAGTTCGCCTTCTACTCAGGCATATGTCACTACTGATGACCTTACAGCACTAAAGTATTTAAGCCCGTTGCCTTCTTACAGTCTCCATAACCTGGATATTGTACAAGAGTCCTGAGTATGAGGCCGGCGCCAATGCTATCCCATGGAAACTACCAAGACATTAAAACCGCAGGCGGTCACTATTCATGATTGTTACCAAATTTCGATCCAGGCCATGAGGCATAATTGACTAAAGTCACGAGTAGTCATGGTAGGGGGCGGAAACTACGTAAGCGGGATTTGACGCAGGACGGGAGCTGAGAATCCTGGCACTGCAAGCCAGCGGCGTTGTTCCATCAAAAACCTTCGAACCGCAACCATCCGGCGTTCTTTCCGCCTATCGGAGAATTTTGCCAAGCCACTGCATGGAACCCAGGAGAAGTTGAGAGGGGTATTTCGGCGGCAGGGGGCCAATTGATATGTTATCCCTTCGATTGGCTGCGTCTTTGCTCGTGGTTGTCTTCGCACTTCGTTGCATGACCAGGCCCATGGGATGGATGGGTGCTTTGTTTCAGTTTTCGCCATGCTGAACCGAAAAGGCTGGCACAGATGGATGTTATCTTGAGGCGTAGCGGCCATGGAAGTAGCGCTATTTCAAATACGAACTTGGGAGTATCTCTCCGTCTCTCTCTCCTGCTCTCTCTCGCTTTTTCCCGTGCAGTAAAGTCGACACGCAGCACATTTACTTGTCTTTGAGGGGTGTAATAAGACAACTAACGCCAAGATGCTTCGAAGAAATAATACAGAAGGTATTGAGCTTCTGGTTCTCATTGTTGTATTTCTTGCCTTTGCAACGATTGCCGTCGGTCTTCGTATATGGGCAAGAAGAATTAAACGTCGTTCCTTGGGCTTCAATGACTATGCCTGTTTTGTGGCATGGGTATGTTGAATATTCTCCGATATCGAAGCTGGCCAGGTGTTGACATAGGGGCAGGTGTTCACCGCTGGCTTTGTCGCGGAGCAAATCTATGGTATTAGCCCAAGACTAGACGAGGTTTCCATATATTCTGACGTTACCCCTTCAGCGGTCGTCGACGGAGGCGTTGGACAGCATTTGAAAACGATCACCCATGGTCAAATCTTCATAATCCTCAAGTGAAGCCTCTTGGAGCTTAACAGGCAGAATGTTGTGCTAACGAATCAGAGTCTACAAAGCCGGCTGGCTTCTTTGGGCCACTGGAGTCACAGCTGTGAGGCTATCGATCCTTCACTTGCTCTGCGAGATCTTCGTGACTGTACCGTTCCGACGAGCTGCCCACATCATTATGGTTGTCACAGCTATGTGGTACCTAGGCGTCTTTATCACCTTCTTCGCCATATGCAGGCCCTTTGATTTCGACTGGAGAAGCGATGGGCGGGGCGTCTGCGGGAATTTCTTTTTATCCTTCCTCTTGTCTGCCATATTCAACCTTTGTCTCGACTTGTGCATTATCGTCCTTCCCATGCCAATGTTGTGGCGATTACAGATGCCAATGAGCAGAAAGATATCGCTCATGATTATCTTCGGAATCGGCACGGTGTAAGTTCTCTTTCTACTATACAAATATTCTAGCTACTAAATCTATGCTTTCGCTTCAGCATTTGCGTCATCACTATGCTTCGGATCGATTCTGTTGTCAAATTCGCGTCACGAGCGGCACACAAAGACTTCTCTTATACAATCTTTTATGACAGTCTCTGGTCTGTTCTCGAGAACACGCTCGGTATTATCAACTGTACGCTACCGTTTATGCCGCCAGTGATCAAGAATATCGCGGACTCGAAGCTATGGCAATCACTCTCGAGTCAGGCCTCACGCCTCAACCCTCGTGGATATGGAAGCCGATCAGGCAATAGCTCCAAGCGCCCCAAGAACACTCGGCACTACGATCGCGACATTGAAACTTCTTTCAAGCCTTTCCCGCCTGCGGTCAAGAACATGAAGCCTCTTGGCTCCCACTCAGGGGATATGTATCCTCTCACGTCGCTGAGCACTGGTTCCGTGTCTGGTGTAGAGCATCCCTTCCCGGAGTTAATCCAAAAAAGTGCAACAGGATAGCATTGTCTCGATGCCAGTATTGCATACAAAGCGTGGCTAAAATCATACCATTTGCGTCTGTCTATATTGAGGGGCAGGAAAGCCGAAATTGTTATGAAGTTCAACAACGGCATTAATATCATGAAATTCTTTAAACGCTTTAACCTGTGTAATTTTAATTTGTACCGGTAACCTTGACAACGCTTCGGAGCCTGGCCTTATGGATGAAGCGACAGCGACTAGATTAAAGGAATCTGATAGGGCATTACAAGGCATGTGTCTAACTCTAACAGCCGACTACGTACAAGAAGTCTTAGATCACTTGGAGAAAATTGGACCTACACCAACAATAGACTCACGTAAGTCCGTTTCAAGACAAGACATAGTCTTGCTCCACTATCGTCAACCATTTGCTAAGTTTGCAACTTCTTCTCCAGTTCCCAAAGATATTCAGATTAACGTTTTGCGGCACGATCGCTGGTACACTAAGATCATAGACAACATCTTCAATGCCTCTTCCAGGCAAAATCTTCAAGCTCTGGACGCTGGGTCTATGTTACTCCGTTGGCAGACTGCAAATTCTTGTGCAACTGCTCAGAAAGACATTCGGCGAATTCTACTCCATCCACACGTCCGTCCATATCGCGTCAGGGCTGAATTGGGAAGAAACAACTGGCAATCATTGTATTCCCGATTGGCGACCGAATCATTGGTTCCGGGGAACACACCCGCACCGAATGTTTTTGGTACATATCTGTTGCAAGGTCAATGTCGACTGGGTTCATCTGAGCTTCAAAAGAATATGGTATACTGCGGCAAAGCACACGCAATGAACGCAGCCTGTAACGCAGGGTTGAGGAGGCGGATGGACTCCCTTAGAAAAGAGATTCAGAGGATACGCCAATGTCATCAAAGTGGCGCTCTTTATCCACGACAGAAGGTCATATGGGCATATGAACGCCTTACTCACAAAGATATTGAGAAGGTTGATCATGGCGTCCTCTCCGTACTTCCATTCCTCCATGGCGACAATTCATATTTTGCCCATTTTCATTGTCTCTTGGCGTTGGCTGAGGCGATCGAGGTCATATACTTGGGAACTCAGGTCGGTCGTGATTGTGCGCGGTTCAGTATGAGGTATGGAGGCGAGCTTGGTTTGAGGCTGAGGCCATCTGATATGCCTCAATCTGAACTTGAACCACTCAACGTTGCTTTTCCTCTTGCTCAACCTGTTTTATTGACTGGCTTAGGATATTTTGACTGGAAACCTCAAGATGTGCTTACATCCAGAGAAGTGTTCAAGCGCCAGGACAATGTCTACAGCCTCATTCAAGGCATTGACTGGAACTGCGTGGAAGAAGAGTTGCGGAAAGCAGGAATCAACAAATCTTCCGAGCGTATAAGGCATCTCTACCGGCAAATCTGCAAGCACCCGGAGTCTGGTGTTGAGTCTCTGAGAAACTATAGGTGGAGAAAGCATTGGTCTCTAATATGTCATATCAAGACCTTTCTAGAGGGCAAGGGATTGGTTGCAGATCCAGAGGATGAGAACGACAATTACTATCATATTACGTTTTCTCAATTCTTTGCTTATCTTCGCCATCACGGATTTCGCGGAGAGGGCTGGGCTCAGCAGGGCGGCCAAACTTTAAGCTCCTGGCTTCATCACTTCGCTCGCGCAATTCTGCCTGAGATGCTCTTAAGAGACATTTGGAAACACTTGAATTGTAAGTATATGAATTACAAATCTTCTCGAATAGTTTCATTAATACGTGTATCTTTGTCAGCAACGGCTCCTTCACATTTTCTGGTGCGAAGGATCTCATTATCTCAGAAAACGCTTCCTTCGTGTTGTAATGTACCATATTTACAAGCGAATCCAGCAGACTTGCTCCAACATAGATGATGCCATAATCTCAAAATTTGTCATGGACTGGGAGTTTTTCCTTGAAGTCTGGCACGAAAGCATGGCGCAGCTTTTGTCGGACGGTGTACCTCCTGGCAAAATACCAGCCAAAGGAGTGAGTGACATCGTCTATATCTGGGATTGGAACAGACAGCGCATCAAGGATGGGAACTGCCTTCCCAAGTGGACATATGACCCGACTCTCGACAGACCCCGTGATATTTCCTCAGAAGCAGTGACTTACTTTTCGCCGGGTGGCGACCGAGGAGATGGCTGGAATGATGTAGCAAATTTCGACGCCATTGATTGCCAGGCCGACGAAGAGGATGTGAGCGGACGCGATGATGAAAGCTTGTCCGAGCATGGAGGTTATCAAGACTCAAGCAATGGCTACGTCTAGCCCAGTGATGAATACCGCCTTAAAGTTTTAAGCTATTCGGATACAATGCTGACTCCGCGCCTCGACTTCGACATGATTGCACCTTCCGATGGCTCAAAGCTCCAAATCACAACTGGAGCCAGACAGAACCCTATGATGGGTCAACACCGTATCTCAAGTCTCCGGGTTCTTGTTCGCCATATGACAGATATGCATCGAGCAGTCTTCGCTGAAGGGAGCGCCACCCTTGACGACTTCTGGGAACAGCTCTTTCTTGACATGGGATCTGATGAATGGGGTAATCCATCGCCGAACACGCCTAAAGGTCTCAAAGAAAGATTTGGCTGGGTCTATGACTACATCGCCAATGGTCAAATGCCAGTCGAAGTTCTACGCTTTATGGACGCACTTCGACAAGCCTGGAACGAGGACGGGACAATTTTGAGGATCGCTACACATCCGTATGCCTCCAAAGCCGAATGTGCTATCGGATCAGTATTCCGTAGCTCTGTTTGATTTTCTCTTCGTTAATGTCAACCCCATAGCGCTCGGGCAGCCATTTCAAGACTTTGGCCATAGCGTCATTTTTAGTCATGATCCAATTGATCCAACGGGGGCAAAGGTCAGGATTAAGAAATGATCCCGGTCCTTTGGGAGGAAGCTTATAAAATGAGCTTACTTAAAAACGGTGACGGCTCGAAAGCTTTCGGCAACTCGATTCCTCGGAACGACCGCATTAAGACATTTGAGAACCAGACCGGAGTGAACGAGGCCGAGAAGAATTTGAAGCCTCGTGACGATCAGTCCGAGGACGACCGTTATATCAACAGCATACGGAGAGACAGCGAGTCCGAAGACAACGAGCCCAAAGACAGCGAGCCTGAAGACAACGAGCTCGAAGACAGCGAGCCTGAAGACAGCGAGCCTCTCGACGACGAATCTGAAGATAACAAGACGACTGAAGCCATTAAAGAGTTGATCAGCGCCTCCTATCTTGATGGCAACGCAAGTACATGGGCCTGGTTACATTTGCGATTCCCCTAGTAGCTGAGAAAGGGCGGTAACTTAGTTCTGGTGGATGCCATCACTCAATTGGACTCCGAGATCGTCAAGAAGAAAGAGTGGCTCACGCGCCTCAAGATGCGAAAGCACCTCGGAATCAAGGATTTCGTAGACGATGAAGATTTTCGTTACCACGGACGCCTTATACCAACACGGTACTTGAGCACTGGGACATATTCAAATAGGAGACCTAAATTATTCAAGCCAGGCGAGAACAAAATGCCATACAATCTTGGTTTCAGCACTTATCAGCAGCTCGTGAAGGTGAAGGACGACGAAGGATGTTTTATTTTCTTCGATGAGAATGCAATCAACTTTCGCGCAAGAGACGGAAACTTGTTGCATTCCTTGCCTGTGTCTTGCTCAAAAGGGCGCATGGTAGAACTTTACCATCGCGAACGCCATTTACTTCTGCAAGCAGCCGGTGAGAACATTGCATCATCTGTAGCTTCGAGTGACGCGGAGTCCGGACGTCGTAAACGACGAGCATTAGCATCCGGGCAACTGAAATCGAAACGAGTCAGAATATCACGAAGTCAACCCAGTCAGGCCGATCCGACGATCCACGGACAATCTTGGTCCATGGAAGAGGCGGAGTGGCTGTACAATAGAGTCTTTGATGGAGAATCGGTCGGTTTCCACAATATTGCCAAACAAATGAATGGCCTTTTTGGCATTGACCGAGAGCCAAGGTCAATAGGATCTTTTGCCCGGCAGTTTTTGCAATGGAGAGCCCCAAAACTTTCTCCCAGTGCCTGGGCGAATTCTTCCGATCAGATATTGTGGATTGTGCGGAAAGCCAGCAAGGGCATGTTGTGGAAAGACATGGCGAATCTTTTCAACAAGAAGTTCAACTCGAACAGAACAGGCGAAGAGCTCAGAGCACGATATGAGGAGGTTCGGAGAGCCTTGGACCCCAAAACGCCTGATGCGGAGAGGCCAGATTGGGCGAAGATTAAGAATGAAACATTTGCTACTATTCAGGCGTCGGTTCGAGGCCGAAGGATTGGCCCCAAATGGAAGAAGGAAGAAGACCAGTTACTTGATGAATGCAGAAATCGAAACATGTCCTGGGAGCAAGTAGCTGAGGAGCTTCAGCGAAAATTTGGCATTATTCGAACCCCAGGAGCTCTCCACGGACGTTTCAAAGCTCATCATAGAGATCAGCCAGGGTATAAGAGCACACTCAAACACAAGGCATGGACGCAAGATGAGATAGATTGGCTTATATCAGAGGAGAAGAAACGCAAGAAAGAGAGGACGACGATGGCGCATATAGCTGCGCGTTTTGAGAAGTACTTCGGCTATCCCCAGAATCGTAAGAACATCGAAAGCAAAGTAGAATGGCTGCGGGTAAAAAAGTTGGTGTAGATTCAAAATCATAAAGATTGGACCGGCCAATGTATGACAGAAGGGTTGAGGTCGTGTTCCAGAGCGGGTTTCCAAATACGGATGATGTAGCTCGGGAACACTGCAAATCACTAGAACTCCTCGATAGCTGTTACGTAGCAAGTAGAATAGGCCAGTAACCAAGGGAATGGAAATGACCAAGTAATTCACTCCCAGAACCCAAAGCCTGTAAGTTTTGTAAGCAACAAATTTAAATCCAATTATGTCAGAGAGCTGAACACGGACATAAAGAACCTCTGGCCAGAAGTACTTTACCCTTACACAGCCCATTCTTCCGAGTACTTCTTTAGCCTGATCGCCTGGATCTTAATAAATCCTGTGGTATCCTCCGGATCGAAATTCTCCAAAGAATCCATTGAGGCTTCCTCCTGAGAGTAGAGCTTTGAAGTCGTGCTAGAACGACCAAGAACGTAGGCAGCTCCCTTGCAGCACCGTAATCGGACTTCGCCGTTCACGGTCTTTTGGCTAAAGACCAACGAGTTTTCCAGAAAGAGTCTCTCGGGAGCGAAGTAATATCCATTGTATACTATAGAGAAGATTAGATGCCATCGAAATGCGAAGGTCATAACTTACGACAAGTGCTCCAGTTGTGTGTCACGAACTTGGTTCCATCATCAGCCATTATTGTGACAAATCCGCTAGGTAGGATGCATGGCTTACCTGATCCCGAAGAGCTCTAACTTGGGAATCGAGAGTCAATCCTTCGATATCAAGGTGGGCAAGCCGAAGAATAGTCATAGCTGGAGACTGTAAAAAAATATTTAGAAAAAGTTTTCAGGATTTAAGGCAATTTTGCGATCAGAAGCTTGAATTGACTTACATCATAACATCCACGAGATTTCAAGCCAATAAATCTATTCTCTACAATATCAATTCTACCAATACCTAAATCGTCAGCACAAATATTAGTAATTCAAAACTTAATTTCGCAATGAATCCGAGATCATTGAGTATACTTTACGTACCGTGGATTTTGCCAATCCGGTTTAGCTCTTTAAAGAGCTGTACGGATTCTGTGAATGTCTTCTGTGGCGTGACGAGTTTAGTCGGAATTCCTTGTTGAAAGCTAATTGTGATATCGCTAGGCTCGTTAGGAGCTGTCAGGGGGTCGTTAGTCATAGTCCACATATCATCTGGAGGCGTTTCGTCAGGCTGTTCCAAACATCCCGCTTCATAGCTACAGTGAGCTAAATTTTCGTCCATCGACCACGGCTTTGCTTTAGTTGACGTAACTGGTATGCCTTTCTCTGCAGCATAGTCCAACAGATCATTCCGACCTTGAAATTTGTTGAAGAAGCTGCTCTCTCTCCATGGGGCAATGATCTTGATAGAGGGCTGTAGTGCATACGCGGCGAGCTCGAAGCGGATTCCATCGTTACCCTTAAACGTTGCACCGTGGCTTACGTAGTCGCAACCTTCATGCTGTGCCGTTCGCATGAGACATCGCGTGATCACCGGACGTGCAAGCGATGTGCCAAGCAGGTAGCGTCCTTCGTACTGTGAGTCTGAGTTAGTCTCCGTGTCCTTGATATAATTCAAATTAGCAAATGAGGTACACGCACCTGAGCGTTGCATTGCACTGCCCTGAAACACAATTCCTCCACAAACTCCTTCTGTAAATCCTCAATCACCATCTTCTGTGCGCCAATTTTGAGCGCCTTTTTCTCCACGGCATCCCAATCCTCCTCTTGTCCAACGTTTGCAAGGCAGCAAACGACTTCATATCCCTCATCTATATGTATGGCTCGTCAGCCCTTAAGACTATCCCATGAACATCAAGATTATGAGGATCCTACCTAGTAGCCACCTCAGGATGCAGCTTGTGTCCAGACCGCCTGTGTAATAGGATTAGCGGTTGACTTCTCGAGGGATTTCCAGACTGAATCCCACCACTGTAGGCCTAGCTACTGTTAGAGAGACATCCCGCATGTGGTCTTTGACCCTCTAGACGATCACTTACCAAGCAGACTTTTCCCTTCGCCATGTTGTCAAAGTGAGACAGTTATTTTAGCGGACGGTGTGGAGTTTGGCAGGATCCTTAGTAGGATAAGCCAACGAGAACTCCAAGTTTGGTATTGGAAAAGAGGCTTTGATTTTCTGAGGTCTTATGTGCGAACAGAAACTTCGTGTTTCCTTGAATCACCCTGAAAATGTCAAATGCCAAGCCTTTGATAAGGCGGCTTATCGTGAGCCAGCTGATGATTGGTCAATTGACCCGAAACCAAATGAGCCTTACGAAGGAGATTGTCCTGATTTATATTCCGAGTCATACAGAAGCACTATAGACAATGGCTGCCGCTGAATTCCTTTCGCGGACGAAATATAATAGCATAGCAGATTTCTATTGTGAAATTGATTTATTTTCGGGGGTCGGAACATCGGCGTCGAGATCCGCGATCCTGAAAGGAAGGGGAGGCGCATCGGACCTCCATCTGATGTAATCTGTTATGATGAAGATGAATTACCACCGAACGAGGAAGAGCTCTTGCGGCTCGACAGGGGGGATCCTTTTCGACAGTCACACACGCTTACTGTCGAGCCGAAGGACAGATTGCTCCTTACGGATACGTGGAACTTGGCGAGTGGGAAGAAGTACGAGCTCACTCTGAGAAAATCTAAGTGGCGATGGCTGTACGAAGACAAGTTGGAGGCCGCAGTGTTGCAGGTTAAGGCGAGGCTGAAAGCAACGCTTGGTGAAGAACCCCAAGTGGAGTGGCGGCCTGACTGTGGGGCCGAATTTCTTGCGAACTGAAGTCCGCCATCCATTGACGGATACTAGCGATCAGTTTGGCCTACCGCAAATCTGCTTTCCACCTCAACTGATTGGCTTGTTGTACAAACTTATGCTCTTGGATCATCTGCATGAATAAATAGCGGATACGTTCCATCCACTGCGTATCTTGTGTGCATCACCTCTCGAGGAGATGAGAAATGCCAAGGGTCCTTGTGAAGTGAAGCCTCCTCGTGAGGTGAAGCCTTCTCCTTCCGTGTGTTGGTTGTTCGAACCGATAAAACAAGTGACCCATTGTCATTCCGAGGAGCTATTTCCATCTTCTTCAGCTGAAACGTTACAATGCCTCAGAGTAAAGCGACATCCTTCGGGGCGGAGGGCATGGAGAAGCTTTCTCGACGCTCAGCACTGAGAACAATAGCCATGATATCCGGAACAGCTTGATGCGTTACTCAATATGGCCTCTAAAAGTTTACGCAATCGTCCCGAGTTGTCATATTTACACTTACCGCGATCGCACACCGAGGATTCTCTCAGCAAAGCAGAGCGTTGGATGAGGTGTTCTGGACATGGTTAGAATGGGCTTGGACATATTCTTCGTATTTTTCGTTGCCACAATATAACCTTCGACTTGCGCATTCAATCCCTCATTGTCTTGAAGTCTTGACAGCAATCTCTTATGATGTCACGGATATGCTTTATAGACCACAAGAATCATCGAACACTTCAACGATCGCCTTAGATTCTCTCCCTCGCATTCAAGCATCAGACCACTATTAAACATGTCATCAGATTGAACATTGATGTATCAACGCGGTTAAAGAATGCCGCTTTCCAATAAAGATCAGATTGTTCCACCGACAATTCTTTTAGAACATCAGGTATTTCTCCTTCGTCGCCTTATCTGTCTTCTTCCATACGATACTTCCTATCCGGAATATAAACTGTATCTTGAAGAATAGGACAATGACGATAATTGAAGCGATACTCAAAGCAATCACTTCCGCCTTCAAGACTCTCAATATCTCTCAGGAAAATCGCTATGATGTTCAAACGTCATTTATACTGTTCTTCCCTCTACTTTTATCAACATGATCACTAACATTATAAAATAAGCTCAATGAGATTAAAACAGGTCTAGACTATTGTGAACCAGTTGTGTATCTCAGTATCATTGAAGCAGGGCCTAAAGATCATTCTACGTTCTTCCGTCTCCACGGTGGTCAAGCCCTAGAATTCAATATACGCCATAAGCAGCATCATCACCCAAAGCATCGCAACATGCACCCGTCCCTGCAGCATGCGCTCCTTGGTGAATGACAGCGCCCTCTTACAACAATCACTGTTATCCAACTCCCTAAATCGTTCTTGTGATACTCGGAGAAGCTTCATCCTCTCTTAGATATTGCGGAGAAACTAGTCGCACTCTTATTCCAAACGTTACCAGCAGGGATACTCTTCAAATATCTACCAAAATCCGTATGGAAAGAGCACTTTAATCGCTGTGCAAACGTTGTTTCGCCATTACTTCAGAGTCGAGATAGGAACGGTGTGCAGAGATACATTTGATGAGTCAATCGATTCATCTGAGAGAGTCCTACCCTCTCGATATCCTCTCCTATTATCTTCGAGACACAAAGGACAGTTCAACTACGAGTGCTATTCTTCGTCGGACTTAGGAAATAAAATTTTCTCACATCGAAGTCCATCTCAATTGACGAGGATCAATTTCCGTGTCCAACGACTTTTCCTTTCGACCCTCTCAACCCATCGCACTGAACCCACAATCAGGGCCTAACTCCGCTAACACTGTCCCCCGTATTCGAAGACCGTACCTACTAAACAACCACATACCCCCAATCACTGCAGTCCTCCTTACCACAGTCCGATTCCACTCCCCCCCCCAAAAAAAAGAACCCGCCCAAAAATCCACCCGAGGCCGCCAAGAAAGCAAAATCAAGTATCTAGCCCCTCCGTCCTCGTCCCCACCCCTCGGTCTCAGAGTGGGCGAGTCAGAACAGTTGCGCAACAATGATATTTGTCAAAAAGCCGAGTCATAAACACCTTCTGGGTGTTCGCTCCCCCGGGGGGAAATTTAAATATACAGGTTCTACTGTATGTATATGCGACCATTATCGGGTGAAAGGGGGGGGCCGGGGGGGATTACATATCTACATACAGTACCCCGCGCTAAGTCTTCGGCTGCGCTCCCCCAACAAACCACCCCCCACCTGCATTCAAACATTAAACCCTCAAATCAAGCTGGGGAACTCC
>JAABVA010000381.1_pt1 | contig 57353 bp, 56 predicted proteins | sample 5560331 | NCBI WGS metagenome assembly JAABVA01 (sample SAMN12812661, study PRJNA571458) | rock metagenome | isolation source: Antarctica rocks | place: Antarctica: Victoria Land, Mt New Zealand sud | collected 2016-01-07
AAACGCCGGTGGCGAACTAATCTGCAAGTCGAACAAGCTGGAAAAGGCCGTGCCACCGGTCATCGCAACACAGCCAAGCCGCGTGGGTCGGTTTACGGCATTATTGTTGGAAAGTAGTCTGATACCATGCCTAGCCACCCCACACAGCCGACCCGGGGCGCCTGTTGCCAGTCCTAACCGTTCACCACCGGACGACCTACCGCTATTCTCGTCTCGTCGCATTCGGTGAACATCGGATGATGCTGCGCCCGCGGGACAGCCACGACCAACGGCATCTCGACGCCCAGCTCGACATCACGCCGGAGCCGGTCGAGCTGCGCTGGGTCCACGACGTATTTGGCAACAACATCGCCATCGCCCGTTTCAGCGGACGCGCGAGGGAGCTGTCGTTCACCAGCACCCTGCGGCTGGACCACGCGCACCAGGATGCACCGGACATCGAGCGATGCCTCGAAGACTACGCCCGCGTCTATCCATTCAGCTACGATCCAGACGACATGACGGACCTGCTGCGCTCGGTCGAGCGGCAGTTCCCGGACCCGTCGCACCAACTCGACCGCTGGGCGCGCTCGTTCCTGCGCAAGGACGGCCCGACCGACACATGGGCGATGCTGACGGCGATGACCCACCAGATCCAATGGCAGTTCACCTATCAGATCAGGCGGGAGCCCGGCATCCAGTCCCCGACCGAGACGCTGCGTCGGGGCACCGGCACCTGCCGGGACTTCGCGGTGCTCATGATGGAGGCGGTCCGCTGCTTGGGCCTCGCCGCGCGATTCGTCAGCGGCTACATCTATGTCCCGAGCAGCGACGCGCCCGAGCGCCACGGCGGCGGCAACACCCATGCCTGGCTGCAGGTGTATCTGCCCGGCGCCGGCTGGGTGGAGTTCGACCCGACCAACAGCATCGTCGGCAGCCGGGACCTGATCCGCGTCACCGTCGTGCGCGACGCCCGGCAGGCCATTCCGCTCGCGGGAAGCTGGATCGGGGCGGCGTCCGATTGCATCGGGATGGAGGTCGCGATCCGGGTGACGTCAGAGCAGAACGACAAGCAATGATCTTCCAGAAGGCTCCCGAGAGGTTCCAATGATACGCATCCAAGCCGGCTTCAATATCGCCTACAACTGTCCCTACCCCGTGCCGATGCTGCTGCTGTTGAGCGTGCATCCGTCACGCGCGGCGGCCCTGCTGACGCCTGAGGTGATCAAGTTCGATCCAGGCATCGAGGCGCGCCGCTACACCGACGGCTTCGGCAACGCCTGCCACCGCATCCTGGCGCCGGCGGGCCCGCTGACGATGTCGACCCTGTTCGAGTTCCAAAGCGACGGCGTCCCCGACATCGTTGTGCCCGAGGCGAGACAGCTGTCCGTCGACGAGCTGCCGTCGGACGCACTGGTCTATCTGCTGGGCAGCCGGTATTGCGACACCGACCTGCTGGGGGACATGGCGTGGTCGCTGTTCGGCTCGGCCCCAACGGGCTGGGCCCGGGTGCAGGCGATCTGCGACTTCGTCCACGAGCGCATCACCTTCGGCTACGAGTATGCCCGGCCGGACAAAACGGCGCGCAACGCCTATGACGAGCGCCAAGGCGTATGCCGCGACTTCGCCCACCTCGCCATTACGCTATGCCGCTGCATGAACATCCCCGCCCGGTATTGCACGGGATACCTCGGCGACATCCGCCTGCCCCCGGTCGAGGCCCCCATGGACTTCTCGGCATGGTTCGAGGTGTTCCTAGACGGGCCGGAGGGCAGGCGCTGGTATACGTTCGACGCCCGCTTCAACACGCCGCGGATCGGCCGCCTGGTGATGGCGCAGGGCCGGGATGCGACCGACGTGGCCTTGGTGACCAGCTTCGGCACGACTGGCGGCCTCTCGAAGTTTGAAGTCATTACCGAGGAGATCGAGTAGGGCTCCTTTGTCGAGACTCCCGGCAACATTGGGGAAAACTAATTGAGCCGCGCGCATTGTTGTGGTATAAGTTCGCTTAATTGATGGGTATTTAACGGTTGTGTCTTTATTTCTTATCATGAGAAGGTTGCGCCCTCGACGCCCCTGTGAGGCCAACACGTCTGAATTCCATCCAAGACCAGGACCGCTCACAGCGATGATGAGCTAGGGATTCCTGGCAGCTACGGGCGCCGGAGCGGTCGAGAACAAATCATGTGGATGCTCGCGACTGGCACGCTCCTCCTGACTATGATGCTGTTGGTGGTGCGCATTGTTCGCGAAAGGCAGGCGGTGCGCCGCTGGAAGCAGGCAGCGCGGCAACGCGGAGACGCTCTGACTGAGCTGACTGAGCAGGCTCGGATACAAACCATCAAGATGGACGCGATCATCACAGGCATGCCGGACGGCATGATGCTGCTCGATCCCGACCTGAAACTGGTGGAATGGAACACCCGCTTTCCCGAGTTCGCCGGGGTACCCAAGGAGCTGCTGCGGACCGGGCTCGACTTTTCGCACATCCTCCGGGCCCAGGCCGCGGCGGGCGAGTTCGGGCCGGTCGACGTCGAAACCGAGGTCACGCGACGCATGGACCTGCTGCGATCAGGGGGCAGCACGGGCGCCATCGAGCGGACGCGTCCGGACGGCGGCACCCTGGAGTTGCGGCGCAGAGCGTTGTCGGGCGGCGGCTTCGTAACGCTTTACACCGATATAACGAAACGCCGACAGGCTGAGAACCAGCTGCGGCAGGCGCAAAAGATGGAGGCCGTCGGCCATCTGACCGGCGGCGTCGCGCACGACTTCAACAATCTGCTGATGGTGATCCTCGGTAATCTCGAACTGGCGCAGCATTCGCTCGAAATTTCGGACCTGCTGCGGGCACAGCGCAAGATCGAGACGGCGCAGGGCGGCGCGCAGCGGGCGGCGACACTCACGAGGCGCCTGTTGGCGTTCGCCCGGCGGCAAAGCCTCGAGCCGCAGCCGGTCGACGTCAACAAGGTCGTATCCGGCATGTCCGAGATCATCCGACACTCAATCGGCAGGGGCATTGAACTCGAGACCGTCCTGGCGGGCGGACTGTGGAACGCCGTGGTCGATCCCAACCAGTTGGAGAATGCCCTGCTAAACCTGGCCATCAACGGGCGCGACGCAATGCCGCTTGGCGGCAAGATTACGATCGAGACGGCCAACACCTTCCTCGATGTCGCCTACGCGGCGGGCCATGTCGAGGTGACGCCCGGCCAATACGTGATGGTCGCAGTCAGCGACGGCGGCACAGGGATGACTGCCGACGACGCTGCCCAGGCCTTCGAGCCTTTCTTCACGACGAAGGAGATCGGCAAGGGCTCGGGCTTGGGCCTTTCGCAGGTTTTCGGCTTCATCAAGCAGTCGAGCGGGCATGTGAAGATCTACAGCGAGGTTGGCGCCGGCACGACGGTGAAGCTCTACTTGCCGAGGCTGACGGTCGATAACCCCTCGGTAATCGAGTCCGATGCGCCAAAGCCCGAGCTGCCCCGGGCACGGGATAAGGAACGCATCTTGGCAGTCGAGGACGACTCGGATGTCCTTGCCTACTCTATCGACGCTCTGGAGGCATTGGGTTACCAAGTATTCGGCGTGCGGGATGCTGCATCCGCATTGATGGCGCTTGATGCGCATCCCGAGATCGCGCTGTTGTTCACCGACGTCGAGCTGCCGGGGCTGAATGGGCCGGAACTGGTGGAACAGGCCCTGGAACGGCGGCCCGGCCTGGCCGTGCTCTACACGACCGGGTACACGGCCAACGCGATCCTCCACCGCGGCATACTGGACCGGGGCGTCCAGTCGCTGAACAAGCCCTTCAACCTCGTCGAACTGGCGACGACCATGCGGGAGGTCCTCGACGGCAGAAGCGGCGAGGACGCGTTGTCACGCCATGACGAAGGCACGAGCATCTAGCCGCTCGGGCCGCAATTCCGCGCAGCATCCCGCTGCCATGATCGCCTCCAAGCCGCAAACGCCGGAATGCTGTCGCTACCCTACCCTACCCGTGCGCCGCCGTGCGAATGGTGGTAGCCTAGAAGACTACACTGCTCCGCAGAGGGCACCTATTGTAAGGCGCATCCATGGTCCTCAGCCGTCGCAGCCTACTCGGCCAAGGTTTGCTTGCGGGCGCGGCGCTCCGGCCAGGACGTCTGCATGCGCAGGGCACATTGCCCACGCTGCGGATCGGCGTGCTGACCGACCTGTCGGGCCAATACCGCGACAACTCCGGGCCGACGTCCGTGTTGGCCGCCAGGCAGGCGGTCGAGGACTTCCGGCCAGAAGCGCAAGGCTTTCGCGTCGAGATCCTCGCCGCCGACCATCAGCAGAAGCCCGACGTCGGCGCCGGCGTTGCGCGCCAGTGGTTCGATCGCGAGACGGTGGACGCCATCGCCGACGTGAACAACACCGCCATAGCGCTCGCGGTCCGCACCCAGGTGATCGAGCGCGACAAGGCCCTGTTGGTCACCGGCGCGGCGTCGGCCGACCTTTCGGGCAAGTGGTGCAATCCAAACATGGTGCACTGGGCGCCCGACACCTATGGCGACGCGCATTCCCCAGGTAACGCCATCCTGAAGCAGGGCGGCAAAACGTGGTTCCTGGTCGTCGCCGACTACATATTCGGGCATACGCTGGAGGCTGAGGTGAAGGGCCTCGTCCAAGCCGGCGGCGGCCGGGTGCTGGGCAGCGTCGCCTACCCGTTCCCCGGCACGACCGACTTCTCGAGCTTCCTATTGCAGGCCCAATCCAGCGGCGCCGACGTGGTCGCGTTCTGCAATACCGGCGGCGACATGGAGAACAGCATCAAGCAGGCGCACGAGTTCGGCCTGGCCCGCGGCGGCAAGACCGTCGCCGCCATGTTCGGCTTCGTCACCGAGATGAAGGCGCTCGGGCTCGAAACCGGGCAGGGCCTGTATGTGACGGAGCCGTTCTACTGGGACCTGAACGACCGCACCCGCGCCTTCACCAAGCGCTTCCTGCCCAAGGCGGGCGACAACTACCCGAGCAGCCTGCACGCGGGCGCCTATAGCGCTACGACCCACTACATGAAGGCCGCCGTGGCCATCGGACCGGAGCGGATGCGGTCCGGCAGCGCCGCCATCACAGCCATGAAGGGCATGCCGACCGACGACGACTGCTTTGGTCACGCGAGCATCCGCGCCGACGGCCGGTTTCTGAGCGACACCCATCTGTTCCAGGTGAAATCGCCCGCCGAGAGCCACGGTCCTTGGGACATCCTGAGATATGTCTCCACCACGCTGGGCGCCGCGGCGTTCCGCCCGCTATCCGAAGGCGGCTGCGCGATGGTGAAGGCCTGATCGTGGACGGCAGCACCCCACTTATCGCCCACGCCGTGCCGGACAGCCATGGGCTGAACCTTTATCGCGCCGATCCGGCGCTGGCGCGGCTCGCGGCGCTGTATCTGCCGCCAGACCTCAATGCCCATCTGGCCCCCCATCTGGACCGCCTGGGCGCGCTCGCCGGGTCCGAGCTGGATACGCTGGCCGGCGAGGCGGACCGCAACCCGCCGGCCCTGCGCCATCGCACCCGGCGCGGCGAGGACCGCCAAACCATCGAAAAACACCCATCCTACCGCGCCATGGAGCGGCTGGCGTTCGGTGAGTACGGCCTCGCGGCGCTGTCCCACCGCGGCGGCGTGCTCGGTTGGCCGGCGCCGATGCCCCCGGCCGCCAAGTACCTGATCACCTACCTGTTCGTGCAGGCGGAGTTCGGCCTGATGTGCCCGGTCAGCATGACCGACAGCCTAACCCGCACCCTGAAACGCTTCGGCGACTCGGCGCTTGTCGCGCGCTATCTTCCGGCGCTGTTGAGCCAAGACGTCGACACGCTGCAACAGGGCGCGATGTTCATGACCGAGCAGGGCGCCGGCTCCGACGTGGGCGCGACCGCCGTGACCGCGACGCCGCAGCCGGATGGAAGCTGGGCACTGCACGGCGACAAATGGTTCTGCAGCAACCCGGACGCCGACCTCGCCATGGTGCTGGCGCGCCCCATGGGTGCCCCGGCCGGCATCAAGGGCGTGGGCTTGTTCCTGCTGCCACGCACGCGGCCCGACGGGACGCCGAACGCCTACCGGATCGTGCGGCTGAAGGACAAGCTGGGCACGCGGTCGATGGCATCGGGGGAGATCCGGCTGGAGGGCGCCACGGCGTGGCTGGTCGGCGATGCAGGCGCCGGGTTCCGGCAGATGGCGGACATGGTCAACAACTCGCGCCTTTCGAACGGCGTGCGGGCCGCCAGCCTGATGCGCCGGGCCGTGACCGAGGCATTGTTCGTCGCCCGGCGGCGTGAAGCCTTCGGCGATAAGCTCATCGACATGCCGCTGATGCGCCGTCAGCTCGCCAAGATGTTGGTTTGGTCCGAGCAAGCCCGCAGCATGGCGCTCCAAGCCGCCGAGGCCCCGCGCCGTGCCGACGCTGGCGAACCTGGGGCCTACGCCCTGCTGCGCATCCTGACTCCATTGCTGAAGTTCCGTGCCTGCCGCGACGCCCGCAAGGTGACCGGGGACGCGATGGAGGTCCGCGGCGGCTGCGGCTACATCGAGGAGTGGGTCGATCCCCGCCTGGTGCGCGACGCGCATCTGGGCTCGATTTGGGAGGGCACTAGCAACGTGGTGGCGCTCGACGTACTACGGGCCGCGACGCGGGAGAATGCGTTGCCGGTGCTGCGCGCCCATGTCCAGCGCCTGGCGGCCGAGGGCGGCTTGGGGGCGGCGCTTCCGGCGCTCGATCGGGCCATCCGGCTGGCCGACGCGGCGCAGGCAGGTGACACGCGCCTGGCGCGGCAGGCGGCGTCGGCGCTGTATCACGTGACCACGGCCGCAACGATGGCGTGGGAGGCGGCGGCGATGCCTGACCCGGCCCGCTTAGCGATGGCGGAGATGGTGCTGCGCCATCGCGTGCTGCCGCGCGACCCGTTGGCAGACGAGGCCGAGGCGGACCCATTGGCGCAGCTACTTCCACGTTGAGGCATCCAAGCCCCGCCATCGCGGTCTCGTGACCCAGCGCGTGCAACGTTCAGCGATTGCCGCCATTTCAGCTCCCTGAGGCAGGCCACAGATCCACGGCCGGCCGTCTCGATTTGGCCCCAAGCCGCATAACCGGGAGACTGACGATGATGCTCCGCAGGTTGGTTGCGGCTGTAAAAACCGTGGACCGAAGGCTGCGCCTTGGCGCTGTGTTGTTATTCGCCCTGCTCAGCCTTTCGGTGCGGACCAGTGCCCTGGCGCCAGGCGTCAGGCTAGACTGGGCAGCGCCGGCCGGGGCGGACTACGACCATGCCGAGTTCAGGCTATGGCAGCCGGACGGCACGCGCCCGGTCCGGGCCATAGTTGTCCTGGTCCCCGGCTCCGACGACGACGGCCGGGGGCTGGTCGAGGACCCGCACTGGCAAGCATTCGCAGCGAGGCACGACATGGTGCTGGTCGGCTGCTATCTCAGCGACAAGCCCCACCCGCAGATGTTCATCGAGAGCTATGCCAACGCAGCGCACGGCAGCGGGCAGGCGCTGCTCGACGCTCTGACGGAATTCGGCGCCCGGCTGGGCCGCCCCGAGTTGGCCGCCGCGCCGCTGCTGTTGTGGGGCCTGTCTGCGGGTGGGCAGTTCAACTACGAGTTCGTGGCCTGGAGGCCGGACCGCGTCGTCGGCTTCATCGTCAACAAGGGCGGGCTCTACTATTCGGCGCTGCTGTCGCCCGAGGCACGGCGGGTCCCAGGCCTGTTCTTCACCGGCGGCAAGGACATGAATATTCGCCAGGACGCGGTCCGTGGCCTGTTCGCGATCAACCGCCGGGGCGGAGCGCTCTGGGCCTTCATCGAGGAGCCAAGGGAGGGCCATGTGGTCGGCCGGTCGCGTGAGATCGCCGAGATGTATTTCGATGATCTCATTCCGCTGCGCCTCGCTCCGCGCTCATCGGAGCTGCTGCCGCTTGCTGAAGAGGACGGGTTAAGCGGCGATCCGAGATCGTTCACCGCCCAGAAGATCGGCGTAAGGGAGAATGGCAATCTACCCTATGCGACGTCCTGGCTTCCAAGCGAGCGCTTCGCACGCCTTTGGGAAGCAGCGTCGAAAGGCCAGCCACTGCCGCAATGAGCCATACTCTCAGAGGAGAGCAGCGGTGATGCACGGGTATAATGCGCGATAGCGGGGAAGACGGGCGGCGTAGGCCTCGCTGAGCGCCGGGTCCGGCACGATGGTCTGCATTCCAACCGCGGGGGTGCAAACCACGTCCGGTGCCTCATTGGTCAGCGCGAGGCGGGCGAGGCGGGCAGCGCCGAACGCCCCGCCACGTTCACCCTCGGGCGGGCAATGCAGTGGGATGCCCAGCACCGCCGCGATGATGCCGGCCCATGCCATCGAGCGCGAGCCGCCGCCGATCAGGCTGGCCTCCGTGACCTGCGTGCCGGACGCAGCGAGGGCGTCAAGGCAGTCCCGAAACGAGAAAGCGACGCCCTCAAGCACCGCCTGGGTCAGGGCGGCGCGTCCAGTAGCGTGGGACAGCCCGGCAAACGCGCCGCGCACCGCGCCGTCGTTATGCGGCGTGCGCTCGCCGGCCAGATAGGGCAGGAACAGCGCCTCGCTTGGCGCGCGCATCAGGGGCAGCTCGGCCAGCAGCTCCGCCTCCGGCACGCCGGCGACCCTGGCCCACCAGGCAAGCGAGGCCGCGGCCGACAGGGTGACGCCCATCTGGTGCCAGGTGCCGGGCACGGCGTGGCAGAATGAATGCACGGTCCGCTGCGGATAGGGGACGAAGCGGCCAGTGGTGGCCCACAGCACCCCAGAGGTGCCAAGCGAGACAAAGGCGCTGCCGGGCCGTATAGCGCCGAGGCCGACTGCCCCAGCCGCATTGTCGCCGGCGCCGCCAGCCAGCAGCGGCGTCCCTTCCATGCCCCATTGCGCCGCGAGCTCAGGCTTCAGGGTTCCGGCCGGCGCGGTGCCCTCCATCAAATGCGGCATGTTGGCGCGCGACAGCCCCGTCGCCGCCAGCGCCGCGTCCGACCAGTCCCGCCGTCCGACGTCGAGCCACAAGGTCCCGGACGCATCCGACATGTCTTCGATGTACTCGCCTGTCAGGCGGAAACGCAGCCACGCCTTCGGTAGCAGCACCCGCGCCGTGCGGCGGAAGACATCAGGCTCGTGCCGGCGCACCCAGAGCAGCTTCGGTGCGGTAAAGCCGGGCATGGCAAGGTTGCCGGTGACGTCATGTAGAGCGGGGAACGCCTCCTCCAGCTCGCGGCATTCCGCAGTCGCGCGGGTGTCGTCCCACAGGATGCAGGGGCGCAGCGTGTCGCCTGCGGCGTCCAGCAGAATTGCGCCGTGCATCTGCCCGGCCAGCCCGATTGCCTGCACCACCGCAAGCTCATGCGGGTGCTCGGCCCGCAGTGCCTCCATCACCGTCAGCAGCGCCTGCCACCACGCTTCCGGGTTCTGCTCGCTGTGGCCCGGCGCCGGGCGCTGGACGGTCAACGGCGCAGTGGCACTGCCGACGACGCGCTGCTTGCCATCGACCAGCAGCGCCTTCAGCGACGAGGTGCCGAGATCGAAGCCCAGGAACATGGTAGCCCGTCAGTGGACCGACGAACGGCGCGTCAGGCTTTGGCCGGCGGCGTCGAACAAATGGCAACCCGCCGGGTCGAAGGCCAGGCGAATGGGTTGATGCGCCTTGGTTGGGTCACTGCCCTCGATCTGCACGGTGATGTCCTCGCCACCCGCGAGTGCGATGTGCAGGAGGGTCAGGCCGCCCAGGCGCTCCACCAGGCGAACCTCGCCGGCGAGCGCCCCGTTTGGATCGGGCCGCAGCGCCTCTGGCCGGATACCGAGCGTCACGGCATCGCCGGGCCGCGCCGCGCCAGCCAGCGCAGGCACCACGACGCGGTCGCCGTCGGACAGGTCGACCGCAATGCCTGTGTTGTCCGCGCCCTTGACCCGCGCCGGCAGCATGTTCATCCGCGGCGAGCCGATGAACCCGGCGACGAAAAAGTTGGCGGGGTTGTGATATAGCTCGAGCGGCGTGCCGACCTGCTCCACCAGGCCGGCCTGCAGCACCACGATCTTGTCGGCCATCGTCATCGCCTCGACCTGGTCGTGGGTGACGTAGATCATGGTGGCCGCCAGTTCCTCGTGGAGGCGGGCGAGTTCGATGCGCATCTGGCCACGCAGCGCGGCGTCGAGGTTGCTGAGCGGCTCGTCGAACAAGAACACCCGCGGGTTGCGCACGATGGCGCGGCCGATCGCCACGCGCTGCCGCTGTCCGCCCGAAAGGTCCTTCGGCGTGCGGTCCAAATAGGGGCCGAGCTGCAGGATGCGGGCGGCATCGGCCACCTTGCGGTCCCGCTCCGCCTTTGGCACCCGGGCGAGGCGCAGCGCGAAGCCCATGTTCTGCGCCACCGTCATATGCGGATACAACGCGTAGGACTGGAACACCATCGCGAGCCCGCGGTCGGCCGGGCCAACGTCGTTGACCCGCTTGCCGTCGATCTGCAGGTCGCCGCTGGTGATCTCCTCAAGACCTGCGATCATGCGCAGCAAGGTGGACTTGCCGCACCCTGACGGCCCGACGAACACGACGAACTCGCGGTCGGCGATGTCGAGGTCGACGCCCTTGATCACGTGGGCGGGTCCGTAGCTTTTGCGAAGGTTGCGGAGTGCGAGCGTCGCCATGGTGCGTGTCCTTTTACTTCACGGCGCCGAAGGTCAGGCCGCGCACGAGTTGGCGCTGGCTGAGCCAACCGAACACCAGGATGGGCGCGACCGCAACGGTCGACGCCGCCGAGAGCTTGGCGAAGAACAGCCCCTGCGGGCTGGAGAACGAAGCGATGAAGGTGGTGAGCGGCGCCGCCTCGGACGAGGTGAGGTTCAGGCTCCAGAACGCCTCGTTCCAGCACAGGATCAAGGACAGCAGCCCGGTGGAGGCGATACCGGGCAAGGACAGCGGCAATAGCAGGAACCAGAACTCGCCTCCGGTGCGCGCGCCATCCATGCGTCCGGCCTCCAGGATCTCCTTGGGCACCTCCTTGAAGAAGGTGAACAGCATCCAGACGACGATCGGCAGGTTCATCAAAGCATAGATCGCGACCAGCCCGCTGCGGGTATCGAGCAGGCCCAGCGTGCGGAACATCAGGTAGATCGGCACCAGCACGCCGACCGGCGGCAGCATCTTGGTCGACAGCATCCACAGCAGGGTGCCACGGGTGCGTTGGGTGGGATGGAACGCCATGGCGTAGGCGGCCGGAACGCCGAAGGCGAGCGCCACCAGCGTGCCGCCCACGGAGATGACCAGGCTGTTCAGCGCGAACAGCAGGTAGTTGGCCCGGGACTGCACCTCGACGTAGCTTTCGAGCGTGGGGGCGAACACCACCTGCGGTGGCGTAGCGATGGCCGAAACCTCGCTTTTAAAGCTGGTCAGCACCATCCAGAAGATCGGGAAGAACAGCAGCAGCGCTATGCCCCACCCGAGGGCGAAGATCAGGACGCGCTGGGCGACGCTCTGCTGCATGGGTCCTAGGCCTCCAGCCGCTGGGCGATGCTGCGCACTAGGAAGAATGCGACGATGTTGGCGAGCACGATGGCCACGACGCCGCCGGCCGAACCGCCGCCGACGTCGAACTGCAGCAGCGCGCGGGCATAGATCAGGAAGGCCAGGTTGGTGGTGGCGTTGCCGGGGCCACCCGAGGTGGTCACGAAGATCTCGGCGAATATCGTCAACAGGAAGATCGTCTCGATCATGATGACGACCGTGATGGCCCGGCGCATGTGCGGCAGCGTGATGAAGAAGAACTGCGCCAGCGCCCCGGCCCCATCCATGCGTGCCGCCTCTTTCTGTTCGTGGTCGAGCGACTGCACCGCCGTCAGCAGGATCAGCAGCGCGAACGGCAGCCACTGCCAGGACACGATGACGATAACGGACAGCATCGGGTGGTCGGCGAACCAGTCGACGGGCGTGAGGCCCACGCCGCGGGCGAGCGAGCCCAGCACCCCGTAGATCGGGTGCATCATCAGGTTCTTCCATACCAGCGCGCTGACGGTCGGCATGACGAAGAACGGCGCCACCGCGAGCAGCCTGGCGACGCCCTGGCCGGGAAAGGGCTGGTCATACAGCACGGCGAGCAGGGTGCCGCAGCCCACGGTGATGACCAGCACCGAGCCGACGAGGACGAAGGTGTTCCACAACGACACCCAGAAATCGGGGTCGGTGACCAGGAACTCGTAGTTGTCCAATCCGGCGAACCCACCCACCGTCGGGTCCAGCAGGTTGTAGCGCTGGAACGAGAACCACAGCGTCATCGCCAACGGCACGATCATCCAGAGCAGCAGCACCCCGACCGCCGGCCCCACGAGCGGGAGCGTGTTCGTTCGGCGGTCCTGCTTGGAGCCAGCAACCTGCGCGATGGGTGGGGCGACGGCAGTGGTGGACATCGTGCCTCCTTGGGCTACTTTGGAGGCTACTTCGGGTAGCCCGCCTGCTTCATGGTGCGGTCTGTCGCGGCCTGCGCGGACTTCAACGCCTGCTCCACTGGAGCGCCCGTCAAGGTCGACGCGACCGTCTGGCCGACCTGCGTGCCCAGGCCTTGGAACTCCGGGATGGCGACGAACTGCGCGCCGGTATAGGGACGTGGCGCCTTCGTGCTGCCGGTTGGGTTGGCGCTGTCGATCGCCTTCTGCACGAAGTCGGCGAACGGCGCGACCTTCTTGTAGTCCGGGTCGTCATACGTGCTCAGCCGCGTGCCCGGCGGCACCGCAACCCAGCCATTCGCCGCCGCCACCAGCTTGACGTAGTCCTTCGAGGTGGCCCAGGCGATGAATGTCTTGGCCGCGTCCTTCTGCTTCGAGGATGCGGGGATGCCCAGGTTCCAGCTCCAGAGCCAGGTCGGGCCGCCTTTGAAATCCCCGGTCGGGAACGGCGCGAAGCCGACCTTGTCCGAGACCTGGCTCTGCTTCGGGTCGAACAGCAGTCCGGCTGCGACCGTGCTGTCGATCCACATGCCGCAGCGACCGCTGGCGAACAGCGCCAGGTTCTCGTTGAACCCGTTGCTTGTGGCGCCGGGCGGGCCGTATTTCCGCAGCATGTCGCTGTAGTATGTGATCGCCTTGTTCCACTCCGGCGTGTCGAGCGTGGTCTTCCACTGCTCATTGAACCACTGGCCGCCGAAGCTCGTCACCAGCGGCGTGACGAAGGCCATGTTCTCGCCCCAGCCGGGCTTGCCGCGCAGGCAGATGCCATAGACCTGGTTCGGCTTATCGGTGATCTTTTCGGCGTATTCGGCGATCTGCGCGAACGTCGGCGCGGCCGCCATGGTGATCCCGGCCTTCTTGAACAGATCGGTGCGGTAATAGGTCATGGCGCTCTCGCCATAGAACGGTGCCGCATAGAGCTTGCCATTATAGCTGATGCCGTCCCGCACCGGCTTCAGCAGGTCGGCCGCGTCGTAGGCCGCCGGCAGGCCCTCCATCGGCTCCAGCCAGCCCTGCTTGGCCCAGATCGGCACTTCGTAGTTGCCGACCGTCATCACGTCGAACTGGCCGGCCTTGGTGGCGATGTCGGTTGTCAGCCGCTGGCGCAGCACATTCTCCTCCAGCACCACCCAGCGCAGCTTGATGTCGGGATGCTGCTTCTCGAAGTCGGGCGCCAGCTTCTGCATCACCACCATGTCGCCGTTGTTGACGGTGCCGATGGTGAGCGTCGCTTCGGCGCGGGCGTATGTACTGGGCAGGACTGCGGCCAATGCGGCCGCTAGCATAGCGGCTGGTTGCAGCTTGGCCATCGAGCGTTCCCCTAAATAGTGCTGTCAGTTTTCAACCGACACTTGTTAATGCAGTCTTTCAGAAGACTTCGATGCACGTCAAGCAGCGTCTAGGGCTAGAATGCGAGTTTCTCCCTTGCCTGCTGCAACGTCCTCAGGCTGCCGCGGTCGTAGAGCGACGCCAGCCAGCGGCCGACTGGCTCAGCCAGGCGCGGATCTTGTCCAAGGTCGCCAAACAGCGGCTCGATGGCGAGCAAGGGCGCCGGATCTCCGCCTCCCGCAATCGCACGCTCGCGCAACTGCTCGGCAAGCGGGTGGCGGACGTCGATCGGCTGCCCGGCCTCGTCCTCTCCGCGCACCCGGCGCATCCAGGCCGCAAGGGCCAGAGCCAGCAGCTCGATGCCCTCGCCGGCGGCCAGGCACGCGCGGATCGAGTCCATCAGCACATTCAGCGGGGCGTCGGTGTTGACGCGCTCAATGGTGTCCTTGATGGCCGGGTTGCCGAAACGCTCGATCAGGGTGCGCTTGTAGTCGGGCAAGTCGATGCCGGGCACCGGTGGCAGGGTGGGGCCGGTCTCCCGGTCCATCAGCGCCGCCATGTAGTCGCGCAGCAACGGCTCGCGCATGGTCTCGTCGATATACGTCAGCCCGGCCAGACGCCCCAGCCCGGCGACGGCCAGGTGGCTCGCGTTCAGCAGGCGCAGCTTCATGGCCTCATAGGGAGACACGTCGGCGACGAACTGCGCGCCGACCTCCTCCCAGGCGGGGCGGCCAGCGGGGAAGCGGTCCTCGATGATCCACTGCGTGAACGTTTCGCACACCACCGGCCAGCGGTCCGCGATGCCGTAGCGCTCGGCGACATGGGCGACGTCCGCCGGCGTCGTCACCGGGGTGATGCGGTCCACCATGGTGCTCGGGAAGACTGCCTCGTGCTCGATCCAGGTGGCGAGCGCCGGGTCGCGCAGGCGGGCGAGGGCCAGCACGGCCTCACGCAGCACGGACCCGTTGTGCTGGATGTTGTCGCAACTGAGAGCGGTGAAGGCAGGTTGCGCAGCGTCCCGGCGCCGCCGTAGCGACTCGACCACCACGCCGATTGCGCTGGCCGGATGCATGGGATTTGCTAGGTCGCGCCGGATCAACGGGTGCTCGGGGTCGAGCTGCTTGGTGGCGCGGTTCAGGCAATAGCCGTTCTCGGTGACGGTCAGGCTGATGATGCGGATGCGGGGATCGGCGGCGATGTCGAGCAGTGCCGCGGTGTCCTCGCCCGCATAGGCCAGGTCGGCGAGCGAGCCGATCACCGTTGCGGTCTCCTCCGTGCCGCTGCGCTCAAGTAGGGTATAGAGGCCGTCCTGCGGCGCCAGGCTGTCGAACATCGCCTGGTCCGCCGCCCGCAGCCCGGCGCCAATGATGCCGAACGCGAGCATATCGGGGCGCCGTTCCATCAGGTTGTGGGTGTAGCGGGCCATGTGGGCGCGATGGAAGCCGCCGAGGCCGAGGTGGATGATGCCGGGCCTGACGGCCGCTACGTCGTAGCCGGGAACGCGGACCGGCGCAGGCAGGCGGGGAAGGTTGGCGCGGTTGAGGTCGATGGTGCTCATGGGGTGCAACCTGCTTGGGACACGCTGCACGATGCGGCCATCTTCCGGAGAGGGTCAACGGCTCAGGTGATTGGGGAGGACCTCGACCGGCCGTGTTCCGATACTGCCGCCATACTCCAAAGCGTCTGTGACAGCCCAGTAGCTTTCAGACCGAGACTCTACTCGCCTGCAGGCAGTCCTAGAACCGGGTAGGTGCATCCGGTAGTGGGTCAGTTTGCACCTGACCAAGATCTGCAACGAAGCCTTGTCATTGCGAGGAGCCCTTGCGACGTGGCAATCCAGGGTGCCACACCCAGATATTGGCCCGTGTGGCCCTGGATTGCCGCGCCGAAGCCGGCTCGCAATGACGGCTTCGAAGGTCTCGCCCAAACTGACCCACTACCGTGCATCCAGCCTCTAGCGCATCGTCTGCGACAATGTGGGATTGTCGGGCACCCGTCAGGAATATACAACCTGCCCATGGACAGGACGCTCACGCACTGGATCAATGCTGCCGCCGGGAGCAGTTCAGTGCTCGATGCGGCTATGCTGGCAACGACGAGGTTCGGCATACCGATCATTGTCCTATGCGTTGTCCTGCAATGGTGGAGTAAGGACGACCGAGTCCACATAAGGCACACGTCCATTGCGGCTGGGTTAGCCTTTTTAATTGGGCTTGCCTTCAACCAGGCCATACTTCTGTTTATCCAGCGCGTGCGCCCATACGACGCTGGTATCAGCAATCTCATCATCGAACGCAGCGGCGACTGGTCATTCCCCTCCGACCACGCGACCGCGTCGTTTGCCATCGCCGCCACCTTCGCTCTGCACGCCCTTCGGCGCCGTGCCATCCTGTTTCTGCTTATGTCGCTGTTGATCGCCTATTCGAGGATCTTCGTGGGAACACACTATTTGTCCGACATCCTCGGCGGCGCGCTAACCGGCATCGTTGCCGCAGTTCTGGTGCGCTGGTCCTACCACGAAGGGTCCCGTCTCGACCGCTTCGCCACAGGAATCTTATGACTCCGCGCGATCCTACGTGCCCCGGGTCGATGGCTTACCGGCCAAACGGATGCATGCTGCCGCGCGCTCATGCATTGGGTGAACATGGCTCATCGTGCTGGCTGGCATCTCGCGGACGCAGGTCCGGGTTTCTCCATACCCGCTTTCCGATAGTTCCGGTTTACCGGTAAGGAACCGCGCCAGAGACACGCCAGAGACACGCCAGCGACAAGATCGGCAGGAGAGACCACGATGACACGAACCGCGGAGCGCCCGGCAGCCGGGCCGGCCGTCCCCCTCGCTCGCGCCAACCGCTGGCCCGTCGCCGTCGCCGTCGTGCTGATCGCCTTCAACCTGCGCCCTGCCTTCTCCAGCATCGCCCCGGTGCTGAACGAGATCATGGCCGACACCGGCCTCACCGCGGCCGGCGCCAGCGTGCTCACCACCGCGCCGGTTCTATGCCTGGGCCTTTTCAGCCCGTTCGCCCCCTGGCTGGCCCAGCGCATCGGCACCGAGCGCACGGCGCTCGCCGCACTACTCGCCATCCTGCTCGGCACCGGGCTGCGCGGGCTGGCGAGCGCGCCGGCGCTGATGGCCGGGTCGCTGGTCGCAGGCGCGGGAATCGGGGTCGGCAACGTGCTGATGCCGGGGCTGCTGAAGCGCGACTTCCCGGACAAGGCGCCGCTAATGACCGGGGTCTATATCATGTCGCTGTCGATCGGCGCCGCGGTCGCCGCCGCGACTACCGCTCCGCTGCGGGTGGCATTGGACGGCTGGTGGGCCGGGGCGCTTGCGGCCTGGACCCTGCCGGCCGCGTTGGCGATGGCGGTCGCGGGCCTGGTATGGGCCGGGCAGATCAGGCGCCAGCCGGCGGCGAGCATGGCCGCGGTGACGCCGCACAAGGCGGCCCGGCTATGGCGCGATCCCCTGGCGTGGCAAGTGACGCTGTTCATGGGGCTGCAATCCATGCTCGCCTACGTGGTGTTCGGCTGGATGGCGCCGGTGCTGCGCAGCCGTGGCGACACCGCAGTCACGGCAGGCCTCGTCGTTTCCGTGTCGGTGGTGTTCCAGATCATCGCCTCCCTGCCCGCGCCCATCCTCGCCGCCCGGATGCGGCGCCAGAGCGCACCGGCGGTGGTGGCCATGCTGGTGGCGGCCGTCAGCTTCGTGGCGCTGCTGGCGGCGCCGCTGTCGTGGCAATGGGTGCTGGCGGCGGTGCTGGGCCTGGCCCAGGGGGCGGCGTTCTCGCTGGCCATCCTGATCATCCTGCTGCGGGCGGGTGACAGCGGGACGGCGGCGCGGCTGTCCGGCATGGCGCAGGGCGTGGGCTACACGATGGCCGCGTTCGGGCCGCTGCTGGTCGGCGTGCTGCACGACCGCGGTGGCGATTGGAGCGGCGCAGGCTGGCTGTTCGTGGTGGCCGGGCTGGGTGCGGCCGTGGCGGGCGCGCTCGCCGGGCGGGACCGGTTGGTGGGGTGACGTCTCATACCGGCAGCCCATTGGGCTGCCGGTATGCGCGCGGGGTTGGTGGGGTCGCCGAAACGCGCAGCGTTTGCGGCTGAGGTCGCGCGCCAAAAACGACTCTGATACCGGTCGCCCGATGGGGCGGCTGGTATCAGGGCAGCCGGGCGAGCCGTCCGAACAGCAGGTCGAAAAAGCTGCCAGCGTCCGCCTGGTTCAGCCACATGGCATTGACCGGCCGGCCGGTGACGCCGAACCAGTCGACGACGGTCATGCCAAGGGTTAGCGGGCTGGAGGTTTCCACATCCACGTTGATGCGCTGCCCGGTAAAAAGGCCCGGCTGCAGCAGATGGGCGATCACGCAGGGATCGTGCAGCGGCGCATCGTCGTCATCGGAAAACAGCACTGCCAAGGCCCGTGCCGCGGCCGTGTCAACCTGCCGCAGCCGGGCCAGCCTGGTACGCGTCAGCCGGACCTGTCGCGTCAGGTCGAGCGGCAGCAGAGTGAGCGGGACGCCGCTGTCCAGCAGCACCTTCGCCGCGTCGGGATCGGCGTGGACGTTGAATTCGGCCGCAGGCGTAACGTTGCCGCCCGCGCTGCGCGCACCAGCCATCCACACCACCTCCGCAATGCGGGCGGCGATATCCGGGGCCTTGACCAGCGCCATAGCGAGGTTGGTGGCGGGTCCGAGCAGGCAGAGGGTGATCTCCCCGGGTGCCGCGGCGCGCAATGCGTCGATCAGGAAATCCACGCCGTGCTCCGGACGCACGGGCGTGGCCGGCTCCGGCAGTTCCAGGCCGCGCAGCCCGGTGTCGCCATGCACGTGCTCGGCGGTGATGGGCGGGCGCACCAGCGGCCGGGCGCAGCCGGCATAGACCGGGATGTCCGGTCGGCCGCCCAGCTCCAGCAGGCGGCGCGCGTTGCCCTCGGTGCGCGCGAGCGGCACGTTGCCGGCCACCGCGACCAGCGCGAGCAACTCCAGCTCCGATGGCGCAGCCAGCGCCAGCAAGATGGCCACGGCGTCGTCCTTGCCGGGGTCGGTGTCGATGATGATCTTCCGAGCCATCGCCTATCCCCTATGCAGCCGGGCAGCCTGGGTCACGCAGGCCTCGAACACATCGAGCGAGTCGAACGGACGGTTCCGTCCATCGTGCGGAAGGACGATCGGGTGGCCGCCGCCCTGCACTGCCGCACCCTGTATCATCAGGTTGTCCGGCAGTCCAAAACCCTCGACGCTGAGGCCCGGCATCGGATCGGGCAGCGCCGCTGTCTGCTCGCGGCAACGCTCGGCAAACGCGGCGGCGCTGTTAGAATAGCCGAAGACCGGCCGGCCGCGGCCCAGGAACCAGCCGACTTCGATCAGCGTACCGCCATCGGCCGACACGCCGCGGAAGGGAGTGAGGTTGGCGATGATGATATCGCACTCCTCCATCATGGCGATGTCCTTGCGGTAGATGGTGGCCCATGCGTCCGCATCGCTCATGTCCTGAATAGGGCCAACGTCCTCGTTGAGAGGCGGGCGGCCCTCGATGCCGTGGCGGGCGCAGATCGCCATCTTGCGGCGGGCATGGGCGACGGCGTCGGGCAGGAAGACATCCGGGCCGGCGAGGTAGGCCTTGATGGTCATCAAAGGTTCTCCGGCCCGAACGAGTGCGGCAGCAGCTCGGCAAGGCTGGTGCGCAGCAGCGTGATGCCCGCGCTGTCCACGATATGCACTAGGGTCTCCGCTCTGCCGAACTCCCGCAGCTTCTGCCGGCAGCCACCGCAGGGGGTACAGGGCACGTTGCCGCCACCAGCCACCACCAGCGCAGCGATGCGGCGCCCGCCCGCAAGCGCCATGGCGGCGATGGCCCCCGCTTCGGCGCAGGTGCCCTCGGGATAGGCCGCGTTCTCCACGTTGCAGCCAGCGTGGATTGCGCCCTCGTCAGTACGCAATGCGGCGCCGACGGCGAAGCGGCTATAGGGTGCATAGGCCGCGGCGCGGGCGGCCAGGGCTGCATCGACAAGCGGATCGGGCGACATCAACGCTCCTTCACATAGGGTTGGCCGCTGGCCTTGGGCGGAATGCTGCGGCCGACGAAGCCAGCGAGCAACACCACGGTCAGCAGATAGGGCAGCGCCTGCACCGCCTGCACCGGGAAGGCGCCGACGCCGGGCAGCTCGACGCCCTGCAGGCGGATGGCGGCGGCGTCCAGCAGCCCGAATCCCAGGCAGGCCAGCAGGATCGGCCAGGGCCGCCAGCCGCCCAGAATCATGGCCGCGAGCGCAATATAGCCGCGCCCAGCGATCATGTCGCGGCCGAAACCCGCGCCCTGCGCGATGGCGACCGACGCCCCGGCGACGCCGCATAGCACGGATGCGATCAGCACCGCCGCATAGCGCAGCCGCGCCACCGAGATCCCAGCGGTGTCGATTGCGGCCGGATGCTCGCCGCAAGCGCGCAGCCGCAGCCCGAAGCGGGTTTGGCCGAGCACATAGTCGCTGAGCGGCACCAGGGCGAGTGCGAGGTAGACCGGCGCCGTCTGGCCGCCGACCAGCGCGCGATAGACCCGGCCCAGCACCGGAACGCCGGCAAGCGCCTGGGTGCCGGGAAGGTCCATGGGCAGGAAGCGGGCAGTGGGCGGCAGCGGCGGGGTTTGCCCGCCGAGGTGGAACCAGGACAGCGCCAAGGTGGCCGTCAGCCCGGAAGCGACAATGTTGATGGCCATGCCCGAGACCACCTGGCTACCGCGCAGGGTGACGCAGGCATAGGCGTGCACTAAGCCAAGCAGGCACGCAGCCGCGATGCCTGCAATCAGGCCCAGCATGGCGCTGCCGGTCAGGGCCGCGCAGGCGGCGGCGGCGAAAGCGCCGGCCAGCATCTTGCCCTCCAGTCCCACGTCGACGATACCGGCGCGTTCGGACATCATGCCGGCCAGCGCCGCCAGCAGCAGCGGGGTCGCAAGGCGCAGCGCGGCCGCGAGCATGGGCAGGATAAGATCGAGGGCTTCCAGAGCTCAGGCCCTTGCCCGGCCCAGCAGGCGGCCCAGCGCCGGGCGCAGCATGTTGCCCAGCGCGCCCGCGAACAGGATCACCAGGCCCTGGATCAGCACCACGATCTCGGAGGGGATGTCCGGCGCGTCGAAGGCGAGTTCTGCGCCGCCCTGGGTCAATGCGCCGAACAGCAGCGCGGCGAGCAGCACGCCCACCGGGTGGTTGCGGCCCATCAATGCGACGGCGATGCCGGTGAAGCCATAGCCGCCGGTGAAGCCCAGCAGCAGGCGGTGCTGCGCGCCCAGCAGCTCGTTCACCGCGACGCCGCTGGCCAGCGCGCCGGACAGCGCCATGACCAGGATCGTCGTCCGGGCCTGGTCGATGCCGGCATAGCGGGCGACCTCGGCGCTCTCGCCCATGACGCGCAAGGCATAGCCCCACGGGGTGCGCCAGACCAGCAGCCACACCGCCGTCGCCGCCAGCAGCGCCAGCGGCAGCGCCAGGTTGACCGGCGCCGAGCTGGGGAAGCCGAAGGACGACAGCAACGGCAATGCCGTCGCCGGGGCGAACTGCCGGGTCTCCGGCGACATGGAGCCGGGCGCGATCAGCACGTTGACGATTAGATAGACCGTGAGCGAGGCCGCCAGGAAATTGAACATGATGGTCGTGATGACGATATGGCTGCCCCTTCGTGCCTGCAGCCAGCCGGGGATGGCGGCCCAGACCGCGCCCAGCCCAGCGCCGGCGGCCATCACCATGGGCACCAGGAGCACGGCCGGCAACGCCTCCAGGTTCAGCGCCGTCAGCGTCACGCCAAGCCCGGCCATGGCAGCCTGGCCCTCGGCGCCGATGTTGAACAGCCCGCCCTGGAACGCCACCGCCACGGCGAGCCCGGTGAAAGCCATGTTTGTGGCATAGTAGAGCGTGTAACCGATGGCGTCCGCGGAGCCGAGGCTGCCGGCCGCAAGCGCGGTCAAGGCCACGGCCGGTTCATTGCCGGTAGCCAGCACCAGCAGCGCCGTGATGGCGAGCGCCAGCAGCAGGTTCAGCACCGGCAGCAACGCCAGCTCCGCCCAGCGCGGCAGGATGCTCAAGCCGCGCGCTCTGGCCCGACGCCGGCCATCAATAGGCCCAGGCGCTGCTCGGTCGCCTCAGCGGCTGTAAGCTCGCCCATGATCCGGCCATCGAACATGACCAGGACGCGGTCGGCCAGCGCCAGGATCTCTTCCAGTTCCACCGAGACCACCAGGACCGCCTTGCCGGCGGCGCGGCAGGCCAGCAGGCGCCGGTGGATGGCGTCGATGCCGCCGATGTCGACGCCACGGGTCGGCTGCCCGACTAGCAGCACCGAGGGCTCGCGCTCGATCTCGCGTCCGAGGATCAGCTTCTGCTGGTTGCCGCCCGACAGCAGCGCCGAGCGCAGCGCCGGGTCGCTGGGCCGCACGTCGTATTCGTGCATCAGCCGCCGGCCGTGGGCTGCAATCTTCCCCGGTGACAGAGACCCAAGGCGCCCGCGGTAGGCCAGGTCGTCCTGATAGCCGAGGACGGCGGAGCTGGCGGCGCTCGCCTGGCGCAGCAGGCCGCTGCGCAGCCGGTCCTCCGGCACATGGGCGAGCCCCTGGCGACGCAGCGCAGCCGGGTTGAAGCCGCGCCCGGGAAAGACTGTGCGGCCGGCGAGGCGGATTTCCCCGGCGCTGGGGTGGCGCATGCCCGCCAGGGCCTCCAGCAGCTCGCTTTGGCCGTTGCCGGCGACGCCCGCGATGCCGACGATCTCGCCGCCATGCAATGTCAGGTCGACGCCCCTCACCCGATCCACCCCGGCCGTATCGCGCACCACCAGGCCATGCGCCTCCAGCAGCGCCGGGCCGGGTTGCGGCACCGGGCGGGCTGCAGCCGCCGCCAGCCGGCGGCCGATCATCAGCTCGCCCAACTCAGCAACCGAGGTGGCGGCGGTGTCGCGATGCGCCACCATCTGCCCGGCGCGCATCACCGAGACGCGGTCGGTGATGGCCATGACCTCGCGCAGCTTATGGGTGATCAGCAGCACGGTCCGGCCCTGGCCGCACAGCGCACGCAGCACGCGGAACAGGTCATCCGCCTCCTGCGGCGCCAGCACCCCGGTCGGCTCGTCCAGGATCAGGACCTCTGCGCCGCGATACAGCGCTTTCAGGATCTCGACCCGCTGCTGCGCGCCCACCGGCAGGTCCTCGACGTGCGCATCGGGATCGACCTTCAGGCGGTAGGCGTCGCCCAGCCGGGCCAGCTCGACACGGGCGCGCGCGGCGCCGGGCTCCAGCCGCGCGCCGCCCTCCGCGCCCAGCAAGATATTCTCCAGCACGGTGAAACGCTCGACCAGCATGAAGTGCTGATGCACCATTTCGATGCCGAGGCGGATGGCGTCGCGGCTGTCGCGGATAGCGGCGAGCCGCCCGTTCACCAGGATCTCGCCCGCGTCGGCTTGGTAGAAGCCATGCAGGATCGCCATCAGCGTCGACTTGCCGGCGCCGTTCTCGCCAACGATGCCGTGGATCGTGCCGCGGCCGACCACAAGGTCCACCCCGCGGCAGGCATGCACCGCTCCGAACCGCTTCTCGATCCCGCGCAGCTCGATCGCGGGCGGGGCCGCCGCTGGTTGCAAGATCAGTTCGGACAGGCGTTGTCGGTCAGATAGTCATGCACGGCCGTGCGGCCGGCGATGATGTCGGCCTTCGCCTGGTCGATGCGCCCGCGCATCTCGGCCGTGACGATGGCGGCATTGTTGCCGTCGAAGGCAAGGCCCACGCCATCCTCTGCCAGGCCCAGCACCTGCGTCCCCGGCCGCCAGTTGCCGGCGCGGGCGGTTTCCAGGGTCGAGCGGGTGGCGACGTCGAGCTGCTTCACCATGCTGGTCAGCACGTGACCCGGATGCAGGTAGTTCTGGTTGGAGTCGACGCCGATGCCGAACTTGCCCGCGTCCGCCGCCGCCTGCAGTACGCCCACACCCGTAGCACCTGCAGCCTGGAACACCACGTCGGCGCCCCGGTCGATCTGCGACCGGGTCAGCTCCGCGCCGCGCACCGGATCGGCCCAGGCGGACGGGGTGGAGCCGGTCATGTTCTGCAGCACCTCGATGCGGGGGTTCACCGCCCGCGCGCCCTGCGCATAGCCGCACGCGAACTTGCGGATCAGCGGCACGTCCATGCCGCCGACGAAGCCGATCTTGCCGGTGCCGCTACGCAGCGCCGCCAGCATACCGGCGAGGTAGCTGCCCTGCTCCTCGCGGAACAGGATGGACTGCACGTTGGGCGCCTCGGCGACGGAGTCGATGATGACAAAACGCAGCGCGGGGAACTCGGCGGCAACGATCTTCACGGCGCTCGCCTGGTTAAAGCCGACAGCGACGATGGGGTCCTGACCGCGCCGGGCGAAGTTGCGGAGCGCCTGCTCGCGCTGGGTGTCGTTTTGCGGCTCGAACTCCCGCACCGTTATGCCGCTGGCTTTGGTGAACGCCTCCGCGCCGTCGTGGACGCCCTCGTTGAACGACTTGTCGAACTTGCCGCCCATGTCAAAGACGATGGCGGGCGTGACTTCGGCCGCCCGGGCAGCACCCGTGGACAGGAGCGCAACCAGCGCGGCGGCAAGCAGTCGTTCCATCATGGGACCTCGTTGTCTCTGCGGCGCGGACCAGGATCGTCCGCAGGCGCCAGACTACACGGTCGCCACCGACCCGCCATCGATTCGCATGTCCAGCCCGGTGATGAAGCTGGCCTGCCTCGAGCACAGGAACACGACGGCCGCCGCAACCTCGTCCGCTCTGCCACGGCGCTGCAGGCCGAGCGTCGGACTGACCGCATTCACCAGGATGCCGTGCTCCGCATAGGTCTTGGAGAGGCCCTTCGAGAGGTTCAGGGTCACGGCCTTGGCAGCGCAGCACGGCGGCTCATCCACATAGGGCTGCTCCGCATCCTCGGAGCCGAACAGCACGATATGGCCCGTTTTGCGCTCCATCATGCCGGGCACGAAGGCGCGGACGACCCGCACAGCGCCCATGAGGCGACAACGGCATAGACCTCGCCGTGGGCAGCGAGGTCCTGGGCGGCCTTCGTGATGGTGTCCGCCGTCTTGTCGGTGATCACCACCCGTGCGCCCTCGTCGAGCAGCATCCGCGCCGTGGCCAGCCCAATGCCGGAGTCCGCGCCCGTGACGACCGCGGTGCGGCCCTTCAGTCCAAGGCCCATGGTTGCTCCGTTTGCCTGGCTCATGGAGGAACGCGGTGTGGTTGGGTCCGTTGCCTGGGATGCAATGCAAGAACCCGCTAGCCATGATCGATCCACAAGCGAACGCCGTGCTGCGGGACATGCAGGCCCAAGCAAAGCCGATGCCGGCTGACTAGGACGAATGGCTCCATGGCTACCGTGCGCAGCTTGACGCCTTGCCGCGCCTACTTCGACGTCGATTACGTATTTACCCAGGCGCTGCACAGGGAAAAGCAGCCCGGTGTGGGTTAGGCTATACCTGCGTTGCTTGGCTTCATCTGCAGATCTGCAACTATTGAGATTGGAATGAATGCATGGTCGACATCAACGAGATCAAGGAACATGCCGATGTTATCGGCGCCGATGGCGTCCACGTCGGCACGGTCGATCATGTCGAGGGCAACCGCATCAAGCTGACGAAGAAGGATTCGGGCGACCAGCGCCACCACTACATCTCGGCCGGTCTCGTCGCCGAGGTCGAGGACGGCACCGTCCGGCTTTCGGCCAACGCCGATGTTGCCGTTACGTTTGAAGAGACAGCCCCCGAGTGAAGCAGCGTCCGGCGCAGCCACAGTGATTGCGTGGTCGCGCAGTGACTGTGGCCGCCGTAGTCTCTAGCCATGCTCACGGACGAGTATGATGGTAATAAGAAGACCGGGATCAATCTCTCCCCTTCGCGTCGTCGATCAGCGATCCATAGACTAGGCTCCGAAACGTAAGGCGGTAATACAGCCGCTGTCCTGGCGCCTGGATCAGCATGATCGGCACCAGCTTTTCCTCTGGATCGACCCAGAATGCGGTGCCGGCCGCCCCGCCCCAGTTGAACTCGCCGACGCTGCCGGGATAGGCCGACATGCCGCGCTGCGTCCGCACCGCTACCGTAAGCCCGAAGCCATAGCCCGGCCCTGGCGCGAAATTCGGCCCCTGCGATAGCGCCGGGCCCAGATGATCCGACGCCATGAGCTCGACCGTCTTGCGCGACAGCAGCCGCACGCCGTTCCCCTCGCCGCCGTTCGCAAGCATCAGCGCGAACCGCATGTAGTCGGATGCCGTCGACAGCAGCCCCTCGCCGCCGCCGAGGAAGATGCGTTGCTGGGTGACGTCGGTAAGCTGCGCGGTCTCCTTGGTGTCGGGATCGGGCCCCGGCTGCGCCACGCGGTCGAGCTTGTCCTTCGGCACGTTGAAGAAGGTGTCGGTCATGCCGAGCGGCTTGAAGATGCGCTCGTCCATGAACGCGTCGGCGCGCTGACCGGACACCACCTCCACCAGAGCCAGCAAGACGTCGATCGAGCGGCCGTATTCCCAGCTCGTCCCTGGCTGGAACATCAGCGGCAGCTTGCCGATCGCTTCGACCAGTTGCTGGTCGGTCATCCGCGCCGAGAGCGGCTTGTCGCCGGCTGTGCCCAATTGGATGCCGATTCCAGCCTTCGTCATCGCCTGCTCGGCCGCCGAGCCGCCACCCCCATAGGTGATGCCCGAGGTATGGCGCATCAGGTCCTCGATGGTGATCTCGCGGTTGGCCGGGACCGTCGAGGCAACCCGCCTGCCCTGCCCATCGACGGCCTCGACCATCACCTTCGGGCTCTTCAGCGCCGGCAGGTATTTCGACACCGGATCACCCAGTCGGATCTTACCCTCCTCCATCAGCATCAGCACGGCCACGCCGGTGATCGGCTTGGTCATGGAATACATCCGGAAGATGCTGTCCTTCTGCATGGGCGCCCCGGTCGCCGGGTCGCGCACGCCGAAGGCCTCGTTAAAGACCACCTTGCCGTTGCGCGCGATCATGATGACCGCGCCGGGCAGGCGCTTCGCTTCGGTGTCGGCCTTGAACAGGGTGGTGATCCGGTCGAGCCGGCCGACGCCCACCTCCGCCGGTGCCGCGGTGGGCAGGTCGGCAGCAAACCCGGCAGAGGCCAGCAGCAGCCAGCCGCAAGTGGCAAGAAGCGCTCGTCTCAATGTTGTTCTCCCCGTTACTGTCTTCATTGTTGGTTTAGCCCACCAGTTGATTTGACATGGGTTGAGGCCAGAGTCGACGCTCCAGCCTGGTGGGGGGCGCCTGAAATGCAGACAGAATTTGTCGAGGCCAACGGGCTGCGGTTCGAGCTGCTGGAAGAGGGCAGCGGAGACCGGCTGGCGCTTTGCCTGCATGGCTTTCCGGAGCACGCCGTCTCATGGCGGCACCAGATGCCGCTGCTGGCCGGGATGGGCTACCGCGTTTGGGCGGTGAACCAGCGCGGGTACGGCCGCACCACCCGGCCTGCCAGGGTCGGGGACTATGCCCTGCCGGAGCTGCTCGACGACGTCGCGGCGCTGATCGACGCCTCGGGTGCCACAAGCGTCGTGCTGATTGGGCATGACTGGGGAGCGATGGTCGCCTGGTGCTTCGCAGCTGGGCAGATCCGCCCACTGGAGCGGCTCGTGATCATGAACGTGCCGCATCCGCTCTGTTTCCGCGCTGCATTGAAGCACTGGCGGCAGGCGCGCAAATCCTGGTACATCGCCTTCTTCCAACTGCCGGGACTGCCGGAGCGGATGCTCATGGCGAATGGAGGCGCGGCAGTCCGCCGGATGTTCGGCCGCGTGGCGCTGCCCCCGGATGTGCTCGCGGTCTACACCGGGCAGATCACCGAGCCCGGCGCGGCAACGGCGATGCTGAACTGGTATCGCGCCTCGCGGCTGCGCAGCCCGCGGATGCCGAACCTGGCGCGGATGATCGAGGTGCCGACCCTGGTAGTATGGGGCGAGCAGGACGTGGCGCTGGACCTGATCTGCCTGGACGGCACGGACCGTTACGTGCGCGACTTGACGCTGAAGCGGCTGCCCGGCGTGTCCCATTGGGTGCAGCAGGATGCGCCGGAGGCGGTGAACGGATTGCTGCGGGAGTTCTTGGGCTAACCCAGGGCTTCCCGTAGCAACCTCGTGCCTCCGCTGGGGTTAAGGCAGTCCCTACCCGGAGAACAGACATGCCGCACAGCAAGACAAAATCAGACAACGACACCAGCACCGCACGATCCGCCAAGGCGCAGAAGGCCGACGAGGTCCAGAACGCCGGCAGCGCCAAGGCCGGCGCCGGCCACGCCGAGGTGCACGAGGGCGGCAAGGCGCCCGCTCCGACCCATGCCAAGGGCGCGCCGATGCCCGCCAGCTCCCGCGCGGCGGCGGAGGGCACGACCGAGGAGGGCACCAGCTCCGCGACCGTCGGCAAGGCCGAGAAGGAGGCAGCCGCCCAGAATGCCGCGTTGACCAAGGAGCAGCACGGCCGCGGACGCCGCAAAGCGGAGTGACCGCATAGCCTAAATCCGCATCATGCCGATCAGCGCGGCGGCGAAGGCCTTGGTCCCGAGCGGCCCGCCCAGGTCGGCGGTGCGGCCGGACGGGTCGCCGATCAGCCGGTCCAATCCGGCCTCGATCATCCCGCCCGCCCGCAGCAGCCGCTCGTCCCCGCGCCGTTCGCCCAGCCAGGCCAGCAGCATCCCAGCGGACCCGATCAACGAGGCCGGGTTCGCGATGTCCCGGCCCGCGATGTCCGGCGCAGAGCCGTGCTGCGCCTGCGCTACCGCATGGTCCGACCCGGCGTTCAGCGATGCCGCGAGGCCAAGGCTGCCGGACAGCTCGGACGCCTCGTCGGACAGGATGTCGCCGAACATGTTGGTGGTGACGATCACGTCGAACACGCTGGCGTCGCGGATGAGCAGCGCCGCCATCGCGTCGATCAGCTTCTCTTCGTAGCGCACCTCGGGAAAGCGCGCCGCCACGGTGCGCACGCATTCCAGGAACAGGCCGTCCGACACGCGCAGCACGTTCGCCTTGTGCACCGCCGTCACCAGCTTGCGGCGCAGCATGGCTAGGGCAAAGGCGCTCTCGGCGATGCGCATCGAGCCCTCCCGCGTCACCTTGCGGAACGCCATCGCCAAGTCCGGCGTGGGCATGATCTCCCCGGTGCCCACGAACATGGTACGGTCGGCGTAGAAGCCCTCGGTGTTTTCCCGCACCACGACCAAGTCGACCGGCACGCCGCACCGCGGCACGAAACCCGGACGGGTGCGCGCCGGGCGGATGTTGGCATAGAGGTCCAGCCGCCGGCGCAGCTGCCCGGAGGGGTTGAGGCCGCCCTGCTCCGTCGGCGGATACTCGTTGTGCGACACCGGGCCGAGGATCACGCCGTCCGCCCGCCTTGCGGCTTCGAACACCGCGTCCGTGAAGGTGGTGCCCTCCTTTGCCAGCGAGGCGAAGCCGATCTCGGCATAGCTGAAAACCGGGTCGAAGCCGACCAGCCCCGCCACATGGCGCAGCACATCGACGGTGGCGACGCTGATCTCGGGACCGATGCCGTCGCCGGGCAATACCAGGAGCTGCATGGTTTCCTTCCTATTCCTGCGTCACGACGAGTCTGAGCGACGCAGCCAGCAGGGTCGCCGCCAGCATGATGCCCGACATCGCCATCAGCCCGGCGGTGAACGATCCCGTCGCGTCCCGCAGCCAACCCATCATCGCCGGCCCGACGAAGCCGCCCATCGTGCCGATCATGTTGATGAACGCGAGGCCACCCGCCGCCGCGACGCCGGTCAGGAACCGCGTGGGAATGGTCCAGAAGATCGCCCGCGCCGCCGTCACACCCACCAGCGCCACCGTCAATCCGATCAGCCCGAGCAGCAGCGAGCCGGACACGACCGAGATCGCCAGGCCGACGGCCGCGAGCAGGCAGGCGACGGTCAGGTTGCCGATCTTGCGGCCGGTGCGGTCCACGTGCCACGCCCAGGCCAGCATACCGGCGGAGGCGAACAGATACGGGACCGCCGAGACGAAGCCGATCGTGAGGTTGTCGAGGTGGTGCTCCTTCATGATCAGCGGCAACCAGAGGCCGATGCCGTAGGACCCGAGGGTGAAGCCGAACTGCACCGCCGCCAGGATGATCACCCGTACGTCGGCAATGGCCGCCAGCACCGAATGCTTCGGCCGCTCCCGTACCTCGGCGGCCAGCAGATCGACCAGGGCAGTGCGCTCGTCCGGGGTCAGCCAGGACGCCTCCTGCGGCCGGTCGGCGAGCGTCCGCAGCACGAGGATGCCGAGCCCGACGCAGGGCAGGCTCACGGCGAGAAACAGCCACTTCCACCCGGCGAGGCCAAGCACGCCGTCGAGTTCGAGCAGCAGGCTGCAGACCGGGCCGCCGATCACTGAGGAAACTGGAATGCCAACCAGGAACCAGGCCAGCATGCGCGTGCGATACTGCGTGGGGAACCAGGCGGCGATGAAGAAGGTGATGCCGGGGAAGAACCCGGCCTCGGCGATGCCAAGCAGGAAGCGCACGGCATAGAAGCTGTTCGGCCCCACCACCAAGGCGGTCGCGGCGGAGGCGATGCCCCAGGTGATCATGATGCGCGCGATCCAGCGCCGCGCGCCGAAGCGGTAGAGCGCCAGGTTGCTCGGTATCTCGAACAGCGAGTAGCCGAGGAAGAAGATGCCGGCGCCGAAGCCGAACTCTCCGGCGGACAGGCCGATGTCCTTGTTCATCGTCAGTGCCGCAAACCCGAGGCAGGTCCGGTCCAGGTAGTTGAAAACGTAGGCGACCGTCAGCAGCGGCACGAGGCGCCACGCCGTTTTCCGCAGGGCGCTTTGCTGCACCGGGTCCATCGGGCCAGCGCTCCCGCCAAGCCCGGCACCGTCCAGCCGCATTTGCTCCGATCTAGAAAGCATAGAGCTGGGCAGGATTAAGCGCCATGACCCGGTCGGCCAGCTCGTCCGATCCTAGTGAGGCGCGGAAGCCGTCCACCACGGTCGCATAGGCGAGGTCCCGGTAGGCGAGCGGCACGGCGTTGCCGGTCTGCAGGTCGTGCGGCGGCGTGTGCGGCCAGTCGCTGCCCCATACGCATCGCTCGGCGGCAACCTCGAGAATCGCCTTGGTCCAGGCTGGGTCGGCTTGCAGCGCGAGCGGGTCCGGGCTGACGCGATAAGGCGCCGACAGCTTTATCCAGACATGCGGGTTACGCAGCAGCTCCAGCAGGCTGCGCCCATGCACGCTGTCTGGCGCAGCGCCGGAATGCAGCCCGTAATGGTCGATCACCACCGGAACCGAAGACGCCGCCAGCAGCGCAGCGGCCTCCGCTAGCATCGCGATAGGAGCGATGACCTCCACGTGCCAATCGACGCTGTGCGCTGCCTGCGCCAAGGCCGCGAACTCAATCTGCAGCGCGCGGGCAGCCTGGCCGGACAACGTGCTGTATAGGTTGAGCCGCGCCCCGCGGACGCCGTGGGCGTGCATGCCGAGGAGGGCCATACGACCGACGGCGGCCGGGTCGATCACCGCGACTCCCCGGCCGCGATCGCCCAAGGCCGCGAGCCCTTCGAGCAGCAGCGTGTTGTCGGTCCGGTAGAAGCTGGGCTGCACGACCACGAAGCGCGTCACGCCCATGGGAGCGGCGACGCGTTCGATCTGGCCGAGCGTCGCGATCCCGGGCGTATAGGTCCGGGTTGGCGCGAGCGGATAGGCCTCGGGCGACCCGACGATATGAATGTGGCTATCGCAGCGCATGGCTCAGGCCCTCTGTTTGACACCTGTCTGCCGGGCCGCGATCGTTGGGTCAAATAGGACAGGGGCGGCTCATGCGCGCGATGGTGGTCGGGGAGAACGGGCTCGAGCTGCAGGACATCCCGGCGCCGCAGCCGGGGCCGGGCCAGGTGCTGGTGCGGGTGCGCGCCGCGGGGCTGAACCGGGCGGAGCTGGCGATGGCGGCCGGGCACGCGCATGGGGCACTGGGCGGCAAGGGCTCGACCATCGGCCTGGAATGGGCGGGCGAGGTGGCCGGCGTCGGCGCGGGCGTGCCCGGGTTCCAGGAGGGCGACCGTGTGATGTGCTCCGGCAACGGCGGCTATGCCGAATACGCCGTCACCGACTGGGGCCGCACCAGCCGCCTGCCCGACGCCAACATGGGATGGGAGCAGGCCGCGACCCTGCCGATCGCGCTGCAGACCATGCACGACGCCGTGGTGACCAATGGCCGGCTGCAGCCCGGCGAGGCCGTGCTGATCCAGGGCGCCAGCTCCGGCGTGGGGCTGATGGGGCTGCAGGTGGCGAAGCTCATGGGCGCTGCGCTGGTGATCGGCTCCTCAACCAGCGCGGTGCGGCGCGGGCGGCTGCACGAGTTCGGCGCTGGCCTGACGATCGACAGCAGCGACCCGGCCTGGCCCGACGCGGTGCTCGAAGCGACCGGCGGCAAGGGCGTGGACCTGGTGGTGGACCAGATCTCGGCCGCCGTCGCCAACGGCAACCTGCGGGCGACGCGCGTGCTGGGCCGCATCGTCAACGTGGGCCGGCTGGGCGGCGCCATGGGCCCGTTCGATTTCGACCTGCACGCCGTTCGGCGCATCAGCTATATCGGCGTGACCTTCCGCACCCGCAGCCTGGAGGAGGTGCGCGAGATCAACCGCCGCATGCGCGAGGATCTATGGGATGCGGTGGCGGCCGGCCAGCTGCATCTGCCGATCGATCGCAGCTTCCTACTCAATGAGGCGAACGCCGCGCAGGCGCACATGCGGGCGAACGCGCATTTCGGTAAGATCGTGCTGACTGTCTAGTCCATCATAAGGAGCCGCCATGTCCCTGTTCGACGCCCTGAAGCCCGAAGCGCTGGATCCGATCATGGCCGGTTTCCAGGAGTTCGGCGCCGACAAGCGGCCGGAAAGGATCAACCTGGGCGTCGGCATGTACTACGACGAGGACGGCCGCATCCCTATCCTCGGCGTGGTCGAGGCGGCGGAGCGGCGCCTGGCCGAGCGCGTCGCAACCTGGGGCTACCTCATGCCCGACGGCCTGCCGACGCTGCGGGATGGGGCAAAGCGGCTGGTGTTCGGCGATGCGCTGGTCGCCGGCATGGGGAAGCGGATCGCGACGGTGCAGAGCCTCGGCGGCACTGGGGCGCTCAAGCTCGGCGCGGACGTCATCCGGCGAGTCGCCCCGGACAGCGTCGTGGCGATGAGCCGGCCGACCTGGGGCAACCATCCGGCCATCTTCGGAGGCGCCGGGCTGCGGGTCAGCGAATACCCTTATTTCGACTCGGCGACCGGCGGCGTGGACTGGCCGGCGATGCGCGACGCGGTCGCCGCTATGGCGCCAGGGACCGTGCTGCTGCTGCATGCCTGCTGCCACAACCCGACCGGCGCCGACATCTCGGCCGAGGACTGGCGGACGCTCGCTGGATTGATCCGGGAGCGGCGGCTGGTGCCCTTCCTGGACATGGCCTATGCCGGGTTCGCGGAGGGGCTGGAGGTGGACAGCCAGCCGGCGCGGCTGCTGGCGGAGCTCGGCGTGCCGCTGTTCGTGGCGACGTCGTTCTCGAAGTCCTTTGCGTTGTATGGCGAGCGGATCGGGGCGCTGTCGGTCGTGGCGGCCGATGCGCGGCAGGCCGGCCTGGTGCTGGAGCAGGTCAAGATCGCGGTCCGTACCAACTACTCGACGCCGCCCTCGCACGGGGCGCTGCTGGTTTCGACCATCCTGGGCGACCCGGCGCTGCACGCCCAATGGATCGCGGAGCTGGATGGCATGCGGCAGCGAGTCCGGCGCATGCGGGAGGGGCTGGCAGCCCGGCTGTCCGGCAGTAACGCTTTGGACTTTGGGCGGTTTGTGCAGCAGAAGGGGCTCTTCTCCTATTCGGGCCTGGGTGCAGCGCAGATGGCGCGGCTCAAGGACGAGTTTGCCATCTATGGCGTCAGTGACGGACGGCTGTGCATGGCAGCGCTGACCGAGCGGACGCTGGACCGGGTGGCGGCGGGGATCCGGGCAGTGGCTTAGACCGGCAGCCCATTGGGCTGACCGGTATGCGCGTGGGGTTGGTGGGGCGGCCGCGCGCCAAAAACGACTCTGATACCGGTCGCCCGATAGGGCGGCTGGCATTAGACCTCTGCCATCATCACGGGAGGCGGAGCGGCGAAGCGCTCGAAACCGCTCGCGCGACGGTCGGCTGAAAGCGGCGAGAAACGGTCATTCAGCGAAGCCAGCAATACTTTATGCCCTTGCATTAGTATGCAACCACAAGGCAATGCCCTACCCCGCTGCCTTATCACGGCTTTGATCGCGTGATATGCTTGGCAGCGCCCCGGGACTCGACAGGACTCACTGTGAATGCAACACGGCTAACTTCCGCCGGGCCACGCCGGTTTTGACGCAATCGAGGTTGGCCAATGGCGCGCTCTGATGCCGAAGGCGGCCAACCGCGGCCCATTATCGGCCGGTCGCTCGCGATTGCCGCCGTCGCGGTTGGCGGAACTGCTCTTGGCATCGCGTCGAACCGGACCGGATTTGCCGAGCAAAGTGTCAGCGTCATGCGGGCGCTCTGGGTCGTCCCGGGCCTCGTCGCGCTGCACCTCGGGCAGTTGCTGCTGGCCGGCGTGGCTTGGCGCTGCTTGTTTGCCGGGTCGGGGCCGGGCGCAGCGATATTCTACCGCCTGCGCATCATCCGCGAGGGCATCGACTCCCTGCTGCCGGTGGCGCAGATCGGCGGCGAGATCGTAGGTGCCCGGCTGCTGTCGCAATATGGCATCGCCCCGAGCCGGGCCGGAGCCAGCGTGATCGTGGACGTCACGATCGAGTTCCTGACGCAGGTTGCCTTTTTATTGGCGGGCCTGTGCACTCTGGCCTGGCTGTCGCACGGGGCAGCGGGATGGGGCATATGGCTCGGCGCGTTGCTCGTCGGCGTCGGTGCAACGGCAGCACTCCTCCTTGCGCAGCGTTTCGGCCTGCTGCGCGCGGTGGAAGCCTTAATGCGCGGGATCGCCCGGCGCTGGCCGGTCCTGGCCGGCACGTCCCTCGACGGACTGCACGCGGCGGCGCTTGGCTTCTATCGCCGGCCCACGGCGCTGGCGGGGTGCATCCTGTTGCACCTGCTTGCCTGGGGATTGGGCAGCATCGAGACCTGGGCCGTCCTGAACGTGCTCGGTGTGCCAGCGACCCCGTTGCAGGCATTCACGGTCGAGAGCCTCGGCATGGCCGCCCGCAGCGCCGGCTTTGCAATCCCCGCCGCGCTTGGTGCGCAGGAGGGCGGTTTCGTATTGGCTGCCGCGTCCGTTGGCTTGCCGGTCGGACCGGCCTTCGCGCTGTCGTTGACCAAACGACTGCGCGAGATCCTGGTCGGCCTTATCGGCCTCGTGCTTTGGCGATTGGTCGTCCGCCGGCCAGCGTTGCAGGGATAGGCGAGTTGTCGACTGGCGTGGGCCTTCTAGCTGATCTGGCTGCGCTGCTGACTATCTGCAGCCTGGCCGCCGTGGCGGCTGGCGCCATTACGGTGCAGTGCTTCGCGGTTCGAAAGGCCGGCACTGCACGATGCCGTCCGGCGGTCACGGTGCTCAAGCCGCTTTGCGGCGATGAACCCCAGTTGGAGGCGGCGCTGGCCTCCATCTGCGGCCAAGCCTATCCGGCATTCCAGATCATATTCGGCGTACAAGACGCAAGCGACCCGGCGTTGCTCACGGTGCGCCGGATACAGGAGCGCTTCCCAGCCTGCGACATCGCGGTGGTGGTCGACGCCACGTTCCATGGCCCGAACCGCAAGATCAGCAACCTGATGAACATGATGCCGATGGCGCGGCACGACGTGCTGGTATTCTCCGATAGCGACCTGCACGTGTCACCCTATTACCTTGAACAAATTGTCGCCGTCCTGGAGGCGCCGGGAGTTGGCCTGGTGACGACCCTGTGCATCGGCCTGCCGACCGCGGCCGGGCTGGCTGGCCGGCTGGGAGCGAGCGGGATCAGCCACTCGTTCCTGCCGGGCGCCCTGCTGTCCCGGGCGCTGGGACGCGAGGACTGCCTTGGCACCACCATGGCATTGCAGCGGGACATCCTGGCAAGCATTGGCGGGCTCGACGCCCTGGTCAGGCACCTGGCCGACGATAACGTCCTGGCCCAGCGGGTTCGCCAGCTCGGCCTGGGTGTCGGGCTCGCGGGCACGGTGCCGATGACGGCGGTGCCGGAGAAATCCCTGAGCGCACTTTGGCAACACGAACTGCGCTGGGCACGCACGATCCGTGCGCTTGAGCCCATGCTGTTTGCCACGTCCACGTTACAATTTCCGCTATTCTGGGCCACGGCCGCATTTGCGTTCAGCGGTGGGTCTGCCTGGTTCGGCGCACTGTTTGCCACAGCCTGGGCGGTGCGCGCCGCTGCTGCACGATGGATCGACCGTGCACTGTTCCAGGAGTGCTGGCCGATCGTTGCTGCGCCTATATGGCTGCTCCCATTCCGTGACCTCATGTCGGTCAGCCAAATCGCTGCGAGTTATCTGGGCGCACGGGTCGTTTGGCGCGGACACGTCATGCACGCCGATGATGGCCGGACCTCAGCGTTGACGCGCGGCTAGCGTCTGCTCGCTCCATGACTTTCAAAGCAGGCGCTCAAAGCCCCAAATAAATCCGCTGCACCTCCGGATCCCGCGCCAGCTCGGCGGCCGGGCCGTCCAGCACGCTGCGCCCGGTCTGCAGCACGAATGCATGCTGCGCGATCTCCAGCGCCAGCTCCACCGACTGCTCGGCCAGCAGCAGAGTCATGCCGTCCGCATGCAGCCGGACCAGCGTCTCATACAGAGCCTCCACCACCGCCGGCGCTAAACCGAGGCTCGGCTCGTCCAGCAGCAGCATCCGCGGTTCGGACATCAGGGCGCGGCCCATGGCCAGCATCTGCCGCTCCCCGCCCGACAGGGTTCCCGCCCGCTGCCGCCGCCGCTCCGCCAGGCGCGGGAAGAAGCTGAACACCCGGTCGAGCGCCGCGGGCAGCCGCGACTTGTCTTGCAGCGTGATGGCGCCCAGGCGCAGGTTCTGCTCCACGGTCTGGCCGACGAACAGCCGCCAGCCCTCGGGCGACAGCGCCAGCCCGCGTTTCACCACGGCATAGGCGGGCTGGCCGGTGATGTCCGCCCCCTGCCAGACTACCTGCCCGGCCGCCACCGGCACCAGCCCGGCGACCGCGTTCAGCGTCGTCGTCTTGCCGGACCCGTTGGAGCCGATCAGCGCCACCACGCTCCCCTGCCGCACCTGCAACGATACGTCCGCTACACCCACAAGGTCGCCATAGCGCACGGAGAGATTCCGCACGTCGAGCGCCAGCACCGTCACGAAGCGGCCTTCCGTGTCATGCTGCGGCCTAGATAGGCGGACACGACCGCTGGGTCGGCGACGACATCGCGCGGCGCGCCGTCCGCGATCACCCGGCCCTGGTGGAACACCACGGCGCGATGCGCCAGGGTCAGGATCACCTCCATGATGTGCTCGACGATGATGAGGGTGATGCCGCGCGCATGGATGCGGCGCACCAGCTCGATCGCAGCGCGGATTTCGACCGGTGTCAGCCCGGCGAGCGCCTCGTCGAGCAAGAGCAGCCGCGGCGCCGTCGCCAGCGCACGGGCGATCTCAAGCTGTTTGCGCCCGGGCGTGCCCAGACTGCGGGCGCGGCTGTTGGCGAGCGGGGCCAAGCCGGTAAACTCCAGCACTTCGGCCGCCGCCGCCTCCGCCGCAGCCCGGCCGGGGTGGCACAGAAAGGCGCCGACCAGCACGTTCTCGGCCACGCTCATATCCTCGAATGTCACCGGCACCTGGAAGCTGCGGGCGATGCCGAGGCGCGCGTGCTCCTCCGGTGTCGCATGGGTGATGTCACGGCCATCGAAGGCAATGGTGCCCGCGGTGGGCGCGACGTCGCCGGCGAGGGCGTTGAAGAACGTGCTCTTGCCCGCGCCGTTGGGACCGATCAGGCCGATGATGTCGCCCTCGGCCACGGCCAAATCCGCGCCGTCCACTGCCCGGAACGCGCCGAAGCTTTTGACGATGCCGCGCGCCTCAAGCAGCACGGCGCACCCGTTGCGCCAACGCATGTCCAAGCTCGGCCAGGCCGCCGGGCTGGAAGCGGGCAATCAGCACTATTACGGCGCCATAGACCACGTAGGTGATCCCCGTACCGGACCCGCCGAACGCGGCGTTGGTGGCCTCCTCGAGCGGGACCAGGATCGCGGCGCCGATCAGCGGGCCGAACAGCGTGCCGGCGCCGCCGAGGGCCGCGATGATGACCATCTTCACCGAGACCAGCACGCCTAGCACGCTGTCCGGATCGGCGAACCCGACCATTACGCCATACAGCGTGCCGGCGAGCGAGGTGAAGCTGGCCGAGAGCAGCAGCGCATACAGCTTGAATCGCCGCACCGGCACGCCGAGGCTGCGGGCCGCGCGGTCGCTGCCGTTGATGGCGCGCAGGTAGTAGCCCATGCGGCCACGCTGCATCGCCCAGGTCAGCCCCAGCAACACGGCCAACACGCCGAGGAAGATCCAGTAATAAACGCGTGGATCGTTGAACTGCAGGTCGGCCAAGCTCCGGGGCACCGCCGGCCCCATCAGTCCCACCGCCGCGCCCAGCAGGTCCCAGTTGGTGACCAGCAGCCGCACCAGTTCCGCTGCAGCGATGGTCGCCATCGAGAAATAGTGCCCGCGCAGACGGAATGTCGGCAGCCCGGTGACGGTGGCGAGCAGCAGGCTGACGGCAATGCCGAGCGGCGCACCCGCGATCGGCGGCCAGCCGAGCCGGTTATAGACGATGAGCGACGCATAGGCCCCGGCGCCGAAATACACGGCGTGGCCCACCGAGACCTGCCCGGCATAGCCGCCGATCAGGTTCCAAGCCGAGGCCGAGATCGCCCCCAGCAGCACCAGCGCCCCGACCCGCTGATAGAACACGTCCCCAATAAGGAGCGGCAGCAGGGCGAGCACGAGGAGCAGCGCAGCGGCCGCGAGCACCGCTCTCATGCCTGGCCCAACAGGCCCTGTGGCCGGACCCACAGCAGCGCCAGGAACAATGCATAGATAACGACGTCCTGGTAGACCGCACCGGCCCAGAACGCCGAGAGCGCCTGGATCACGCCGATCAGCACCCCGGCGATCAAGGCGCCGGGCACGCTGCCGAACCCACCGAGTGACACAGTTATGAACGCGATCAGGGTCAGCGCCTCGCCGACCGTCGGCGACACATAGAAGAACAGCGCGATCAGCGCTCCAGCGATCCCCGTGCTGGCGCCGGCGAGCGCCCAGGCCAGCGCCTGCATCGGCTCCGGCCGGATGCCGACCAGCATTGCAGCCGACCTGTCCTCCGACACGGCGAGCAGTCGGCTGCCGAGCATGGTCCGGGTCAGCATCAGGTGCATACCGAGCGTCAGCAGCAGCGCGACGCCGCCGGCCAGCAACCGCGCCGCCTCGATCCGTAGGCCGCCCACCGCGAAGGTGCCGCCGACCAGCGTGTCGGGCAAGGTCACGAAGTTCGCACTGAACGCCCAGAACGCGCCGTAGCGCAGCAGCAGCGCCAGGCCGAACGTGGAGAGGATCTGCGCCAGCATCGGCCCACGCATCACATGGCGGATCAGTCCCAAATAGACTACCGCGCCCAGCCCCGCGAGCAGCAGCGCCGCCAGCGGCACCGAGACGAGCGGCCCCGCCCCCACCAGCGTATAGGTGAAGAACGCCACATACATCCCGAGCATGACGAAGTCGCCGTGCGCGAAGTTGACGACGTTCATCATGCCCCAGATCAACGTCAATCCGGAGGAGAACAGCGCATACACCGCGCCCATCAACAGCCCGCTGACGATGACCTGGAGAAGGATCAAGGCAGGCTGCTAGTTGCCCCAGCCCTGGAACGGCAGCGCCGGCTGCGCAGTGGCAAGCCTGTCGGGCCAGATCGGGACGTAGGCTCGGTTGCGGAGCTGCACCAACAGCGTCGCCGCCCGCTCGTTCTGCCCGTTGGCATCGAACTTCACGCCGTCGTAGCCGATCATCAACTGGTTCGCCGCTAGGTCCGTCGCCCGCAGCGCCGCCTGGACCTTGGCCGGCTCCGTCGACCCCGCCCGGTTGATCGCCTCGCACAGCACCAGGAAGCCCTGCATCCCCCGCGCGCTGGTGTCGTCCAGGTCATGGCCGGCCTTCTTCTTATACAGCTCGTTCACCAGGAACGGGACGGTGCCGGGCTTGCCGATGTCATACGAGCTGCGGTTGACCGCGCCCTCGGCCAGGTCGCCGACCGCCGCGATGAATGCGGTGTCCGAAAAGCCGGAATCGTCCCCGATCAGCACCGGCGGCTTCCAGTCCAGGTTGCGCATTGTCTTCATGAACAGGATCGAGTCCGACGTGTAGCTGACGAAGATCGCCACGTCCGGGTTCGCCTGCTTCATCTGCAGCACCTGCGCGCTCACGTCCGTGCTGTTGGCGGAATAGGCGATGCGCAGCGCGATCTTCATCCCCTTCGCGTCGAGCGCCTTGCTGATCGCATCGCCGGTCGAGGTGCCGTATTCCGTATTTTCATTGACCATGGCGATGGCGTTGACCGCACGGCCCTTCGTCTTCAGCCCGGTCAGGAAGTCTGCATAGGCCGCGCCAAAGTCGGTGCCGATCGGCGTCGGCCGGAAAAACCACTTGAACCCGCGCGTGGTCAGGCTCGGCGCGCTCGCCTCGCCAGCGAGGTAGGGGATGCCGTAGCGCTCGGCCACGGCACTTGCCGTCAATGTGGCGCTCGATTGATAGGCGCCGACCAGGGCGACCACCTTCTCCTGCGTGATCAGCCGCAGCGCCTGGTTCTGCGCGACGGCCGGGTTGCCCTGGTGGTCGGCGAACACCGGCTCGATCTTGCGGCCGCCCAGGCCGGGCAACCCGGACGTCGCCGCGAGCGGCAGAGCGGACAGCTCGGGATGCGGGTTGTTGACGATCTCGGCCGCGATCTCGACCGCGTCGCGCAACGCCGTGCCGGCCGATGCGGTGCCGCCCGTCAAAGGGTAGATCGCGCCGATCCTCACCGTCTCCTGCGCCCCGGCCGACGCCGGCGCAATGAGCAGCATCAGGCCAGCTATCAACAACCGCTTCGAGATCATCCTGCATTCCCCTGCGCGGGTCGCTGCCCACCCGTGCCAGCTTCTCACACCGATTGCCTCGGCAGCAAGCTGGCGCGCTGCGTAGCCCGGCGCAGCCGCGCCATGGCGACGATGCCCAGGAACGGCCCGATCGCCAGGACCATGAAGGCGTGCCTCCACCCGACCCAGCCGACCACGACCGGAATAAGCTGGATGCTGACCAGGGTGAGCAGGAAGCCTAGGCAGGTCTGCAGGGTCAGCATCGTGCCGACGAGGGACCTCTCGCTGAGCTCGGCGATGGCGGCGGAGAACTGAGCGGAGTCGGCAATCACTGCCACGCCCCAGACCAGGCTCAGCAGGAGCAGCGGCCAGGCCGGGCCGCCGAACAGCAGGCCGACGCTGGCGGCGCACAGCCCGCTGACCGCCATGGCGACGATGGTGACGACCGCGCGGCCATAGCGGTCGGCCGCCCAGCCGCCGCCCATCGCCCCGAGCGCTCCGACCGCCACGACGGCGAAGGCCGCAAGCTCGGCGTTCACCGGCGGCGCATCGCCGTAGCGCACGCGGAGGCTGGCCGCGAAGAAGGCGCCGATCCACGCCCACATCGCATACAGTTCCCACATGTGGCCGAGGTAGCCGAGGTTGGCGAGCCGCACTCCCCGGTTGCGCCACGCATGCAGGGCATTGCCGGGCCGCAGCGGCGCCGCGGCAGAAAGGTTTGGCCCCAGGCTGGCGGCGCGGATCAGCACGGCGGCAAACAACGCGCCCATTGCCGCCGCCGCGACCGGCCAGCGCCAGTCCAGCCCGCCCGCGACCGCCACCAGATGCGGGGCTGCGGAGCCGAGGGTCAATGCCGCGACCAGCAGGCCTACCAGCAGTCCCAGGTCGCCCATGGCCCAAGTTGCGGCCAGTTTCATGCCGACCGGATAGACCGCTGCCATGCAGGCGCCCGTGACGAAGCGCAGAACCGGCACCGCTGCGGAGCCGGGCTCGCAGAACAGGATGGCGACGTTGGCGAGCCCCGCGATCGCCGCCCCGGCGGAAAACAGGCGCCGGAGGTCGAAGCGGTCGGGCAGGCTCAACAGGGCGCTGAGCAGAGTGCCCGCGACGAAGCCGCCCTGCACGCTGCTGGTGAGCAGCGCCTCGTGGAACGGCGTCAGCGAGACCTGCGCGCGGATCGCTGACAGGGATGCGGTGGTCGCGAACCAGGTGGACATGGCCGCGACCTCGCTCGCGAGCAATACAACAAGGGACATCCGTCGGCTGGCCCGTCCCATCATCGGTGTCCCTGCCCTTCCCTGGCTTCGGCCTCAGCGGCGCCGGTCCATTTGGGCCGAAGCGTCGCGTGCCTGTCAAACCTGCGTTCGTGAGGCGGCGGCTACCATCCAGGTCGCTCGATCAAGCCGAGACGCCCTGGTCATCGGCATCCACAACCCATAAGAGTTGGGCGAGCGACAACAGGCGGGGCGGCACGGCCACGCAGCCCAAGCCATCTACACACGGGGATGCAGCCATGGATCAGACCGGTTTCCGAGCTCTCGTCGCGCGGAAGGACGGCGGCGCGCAGACAGTCGCACTCGAAACCCTGACCGACGCCGACCTGCCGCAGGCGGACGTGACGGTCGACGTCGAGTACTCGTCGTTCAACTACAAGGACGGTATGGCGCTCAAGGGTATGGGCCGCATCCTACGGCAATACCCGATCACGCCGGGCATCGACTTCGCCGGCACCGTCGCGCAATCCGGCAGCGACCGGTTCCGGCCCGGCGACAAAGTGGTGCTGACCGGATGGGGCGTTGGCGAGAGCTGGTCGGGCGGCTTTGCCGAGCGCGCCCGGGTCAAGGCGGACTGGCTGGTTCAGCTCCCTACCAGGCTCGACACGAAGCAGGCGATGGCGGTCGGGACCGCTGGGCTGACGGCCATGCTGTGCGTCATGGCGCTCGAGCGCCATGGGATCCGCAAGGGCGGCGACGTGCTGGTCACCGGCGCCGCTGGAGGTGTCGGCAGCGTCGCCATACGGTTGCTGTCGCGCCTCGGATATCAGGTGACGGCGCTGACTGGCCGCGCCAGCGAGCGGGATTTCCTGGAGCGGATGGGCGCTGCGGCTATCATGGAGCGCGCCGAATACCAATCGCCGGGTAAGCCGCTGCAGGCCGAACGCTGGCAGGGCGCCGTCGACACGGTGGGCGGCACGATCCTGGCCAATCTGATCGCAGCCATGGCCTATGGCGGCGCGGTCGCGGTCTGCGGACTGGCAGGCGGGACCGACCTGCCCACGACGGTGTTTCCCTTTATCTTGCGCAACATCGCCCTGCTCGGGATCGACTCGGTCCAGTGCCCTGCGGCGCTGCGGGACGAGGCTTGGCAGCGCATCGCACGTGAGTTGCAGGCGGACGACTTCGCCTTGGTGACGGAGGAGATCGGCCTCGATGCACTGCCTGCGCGCGCAGACGCCATCCTCGCTGGGCAGGTCCGCGGACGCACGGTCGTGAACGTCCGGCAGACCTAGTTTGCGCACCTCTCGAACTGAGGCGGATGCGCCCGTTGGCGACGCGGCTACCCGTTGTAGTGGATGTAGGGATAGCTGCGGCCGCCGACGCTGCCCGGGGTGAGGCTGAGCTTGCTCTGCGCGTCGGCGAGGCGAAGGCCGGCGAACGTCACGGACCCGTTGGTTGCAGTGCCAGCGCCGACGAACGCCGCATGGATCGTCGCCCCGGTGTTGCCGACCACGCCCTCGTTTGCGGCCATCACCATGACGCTCTGCCCGGCGACATAGTCCCACAAGGTCGCGCTGTCGCCGGGGCGGAAGTTCAGGATCGTGTCCCAGGTCGTGCCCGCGGTGCCGTCGAGGAAGAACGTGTCGCGGCCGCCATCCGCGCCGGTGGCGCCGACGAGGAAGTTGGAGCCGAAGCCGCCGTTCAGCACGTTGCTGCCCGCGCTGGCCGCCGGCGCGTCGTCGCCGGAGCCACACTTGATGAACGTGTTTGGCGGCCTGGCAGCGATGCCGACGCTGTCTGCGCTGGCCCAGATGTATTGCGATTGCAGGCAGTTCACCGGGTCCGCATACTGCTGTCTTGATAGGCGAATGCCGCCGCTTGAGCCTACTCAGAGCAGCAGTCCGAACGCTTGGACCGCCAGTTGCGCCGTCGTGGGCTGGGCCTGAGCGGCGCTGCTCGCCGCTGCGACCAGATAGCGCTTCACAAAGGTCTCGACGAAGTTCTTGTTCTTAAGCTGCTTGATGTCGAGCCTGCTCGTGATCGCGGTCTCTTGAGCATTCAGCGTCTGATAGGCGATTTCCAAAGGGATCCCGAGCGTCGTCGTCACGACCCGGCGCAGGACTGGGTTGCCCAGGATATCGTCTGCCTTGGTGACCGAGGCGGCCTGGTCCCGGAACGTCAGCGCGTCCGATAATCCAGGCGTGGTCGCGTCGAGCGACTTGCGCCAACTGATTTCGGCATAAGCGCTCGCCATGGTAGCAAGCACTTTTGGATTGCGTAAGATGGCCAACCCCTTGTCGGCAAAGTCGTAGGTCGCTGCCGCAGCTTTCCAAGCCTTATTGGGCAGCACGTTGGCCAACGACTTCGGATCACTCGGCTTCGACAACAGCGCCTTGGTCGCCAGCGCGGTGTAGCCGATCTGGTCCGCCAGGCCATTCACGGTCAGCAGCACCCGCTGCACGACCGGGTTCGCAAGCAGGGACTTTACATCTTTGGCATTGGCGACGGCCTTGCTGAATGCGGCGAGGTCGCGCTGCACGTCCGGCTGCTTTGCCTGCGCAGCAATCTTCTTGGATTGATTCTGCTCCGCCTGGCTCAGCGCCAAGATAGGGTTACCATACGCGACACCGCTCGACGGCGTGCCGCTATACAGCACACTAAGGTCAAGGCCGTTGATCGAGCCGCTCATGGTTAGCCGGCTAGCCCGGCGGTAATGTCCTCGTTCACCGCGATCAAGAAAGCGAAGTCTGGCATCGGACCCCGCATCTCCCGTTGCAGCGCCTGGCCGACTGAGATGATCGACGCCCGCAATCCAACCGGCAACGCGTTATCCGGGTCGCGCAGCAGGTCGCCGATCATCATCCACAACCGGCTATTGTCCGCCAGCGCCTTGACCTGATCGAGCGGCGCGCCATTCTGCGCCGCACGCAGCGCACCGGTCACGCGGCGGAACACGTCTGCTTCCTGCTCTCGCGGGCTACGCCGGGCGGACGCGGCCCGGTATGCACGATTGGCCTGTGTTTGCTGCATGGCGACGCTCCCTCACTGCAATGCCGTGCGGGGCTGGGCCCCAATCTCGTCGCGGTTGTCCTCCGTGTGGCGACCGAGCACGGTGTCTTCGTGCCGAATGATGCGCCGTGTCAGCTTCAGGGCGGCGTAGCACTCGTCGGCCTCGACCAAGGACAACACACGGTCCAAGATGTCACGCGCCAGCGCGGACGTAGTGGCGGCGCGAAAATCGGCGATGGTCGCCCGCACCTGCACCATGCCGCGGACCCGCTCGTCCTCAGTGCCGATATAGGCGAGCTGCAGCGCAAAGTAGATGCGCCGCGCCGGGCTGTCGGCGTGTTCCGGGGTCATGATCTGCTTGCCGAACAGGAAGCGCGCGTGGGTCGTCAACTCGATCCGGGTTCGGGTGCGGAAACGGAGCGAGGCCCCGTTCACGATCATCGCCTCGCCGGCGTGCAGTTCAAGGACTAGGTTGGTCATGCGGGTTTCCCGGTTGGTTGATATGCCTCGACCCCGAGGCAACGGTCCGGCGGCGCGCCTTTTGCCCGCCGCCGGACGAGTTACTTGAACAAGCTCAGCAAGCTTTGCGGAGCCTGGTTGGCGAGCGATAGCGCCTGCGTGCCCAACTGCTGCTTGATCTGCAGCGATTGCAGCTTGGCCGACTCCTTCGAAAGATCGGTGTCGATCAAGGCGCCCAGGCCGGCGTTCAGGCTGTCGATCTTCGAGCTGTTGAACGTGACCGTCGCGTCCAGCAGGTTCGAGTCGGCGCCGGTCTGGTTTAACTGGTTCGCCACGCCCTTCAGCGCCGTGGTGAACGCCGTCGCGCCGGTGGTTGCCGTCAACGCCAACGAAGCCGCCGTTTGATCGGCGCCCGCGGCGGCGGCCGTGAACGTGTCTGTCCCCGTCGCGCCACGGCTGAATGTCGCACCGATCAGCCCGGCCAGCGTAGAGGCCAGCGTGCTGTTGTCAGCGCCCGAGATCGCGCTGGTCGACCCGGATTCGCTGTTCACCACGGTCTTGCCGGTGCCTGCTACGGCGCCGGAGGCTTTACCCAATAGGCTCTGGCCATTGTAGGTTGAGTTGTCGACGTAGTTGGCGACCCCGATCACAAGGTTCTTGTAGGACGTGACATACTGGTCGCGCTGATCCTGCGCGATGCTGCTGTCGCCGATTTTTACCAGCAGCGTCCTCGCAATGTTGACGCTGTCCGAAATCTTGCCAAGCGCGCTGAGCGACGTGCCGACCAGGCCCTTGGCGTTGCCAAGCTGCTCGTTCACGCTGGTCAATGCGCCCACGTCCGACCGCACCCGCTGCGCCACGGCAAACGCACCGCCGTCGTCCGTCGCATCCGCCACGCGCAGGCCGGTCGAGATGCGCTTCTGCGACGCCTGAAGCTGTGTGTTTGTGGAGTTCAGCGAAGCAAGCGCGACCTGTGCGCCGATGTTCGTGTTTACTGAGTTCAAGGACATAGTGACTTACCCCGTACAGTCCGCACACGATCCGATCGGTGCAGCCCGCTTTAGTTCACAACGCCGGATTTTGCCGACGTAGGAGCAGTCTCGCCGAAAAGGTTTAGGAAAGTATGAACCGGTTCAAAGAAAAATCGCCGAGGCGCCTCAAGCAATCCAGCGATATAGCCAGGTCTCCGAAAGCGGCCCCTGCTCGCCCTGCAGCGCGCACCGCAGCTCCGCCACTACAGCGCCGGCCGGATCGAATACGATGCTGATCCGCCAGCCCCCGGTCTCCGGATTGGCACCGGAATAGCCCTCCTCGACCCGCCCAGCACTGCTGCCAAGCTCCACCCGCGTCTTCGCGACAGCCGGCAGCGCCTTGACCGCATCCCCGATCAGGTCGAGCACAAACACCCGCGTGCCCGGTGCCGTGCCCGCGCCTGTGCGCATCTCCACCACCCGCGCCAATCGTGCATCGCCCGGCGCATCGGCGCCCCAGTGCATGCGATAGGTGAAGCTGTATTCCCCGCTGGCCCGCAGCGGCTCGCGGCCGCGCCAGAACGCGACGATATTGTCATTATATTCGCTGGCCGTCGGGATTTCGACCAAGTCCACGGCGCCCACGCCCCAATCGCCGATCGGCTCGATCCACAGACTGGGCCGACGGCCATACAGCACTTCCAAGTCGCCGAACTCGCGAAACTCCCGCGTGCGCTGCATTAGGCCAAAGCCTCGCGGGTTTGCGTCCAGGAATGCGCTGAACTGAACGGCGGCCGGGTTGGCCAACGGCCGCCATAGCCGCTCGTTCCGGCCCGTCACTACGGCAAGGCCATCGCTGTCGTGCACGGCGCTCCGCCAATCGTCCGAACGGCCATGATCCCGAGCGCTGAAGTAATACATGCTGGTCAGCGGCGCGATGCCGACCTCAGCCATATCGGTTCGGGGAAACAGGACGCTCTCGACGTCCACCACCGTGGTCTCGCCCGGGCGCATGGTGAAGCGGAACGCGCCGGTCGTGCTAGGGCTGTCGAGCAGCGCGTGGATCACCATCGTGCCGACGCCCGGTTGCGGACGCTCGAGCCAGAAAGCGCGGAACCGTGGGAACTCCTCCGGCCGCGGCGTGCCGGTGCCGATCGCAAGGCCGCGCGCCGACAGGCCGTAGAACTGGCCGCGGCCAACCGCGCGGAAGTAGCTGGCTCCCAGGAACACGCAGAACTCGTCGAACTCGCCGGGCCGATTGATCGCGGCGTGGACCCGGAACCCGGCGAAGCCCAGCTTATCCGGCACGCGCACCGCCGGGTCGTCATAGTCGAACAGGTCGGAGTCATAAGGAACCGGCGACGCCTGGCCACCCTTGACCTCATGGATCTCCACCAAAGGCCGATAAAGAAACCCGCGTGGAAAAAACCCAACCTGGAACGGCAAGTCCTGCCCGCGCCACAGCGCCCGCTCCTGCTTGAAGCGGATGCCGCGATACTGCTCATAGCTCATGGACGATGCAGCGCCCGGCAGCGTCGTGCCCGGTTCCCGGAACGGCCGCTTTGCCAGGTCCTGGGCGGCGCGGCGCACAGTCGAGCCGGTGAACGGCACCGCCGCCGGCAGCACCGCAGCCGCAGCCAACCCAGCGCTCCCCTGGATAACCCGGCGGCGCGTGACCTCATCCACGGCGTTTCTCCATCCGGGCCAGGTTGCAAAGCTGCTGGCCGACGCCGGCGATTGTCAACCGATGGTCTGCACGCCCGCGCCCGCTTGCCTATATCTTGGCTATGCAACCGACCGTCCGCGTCATCGACCTTGAAACCACGGGATCTCGCCCACCCGACGATGGCGTCGTCGAAATCGGCTGGCAGGACGTGGCCGACGCCGGCGCGGCCGGCTGGCAGGTCACCCCCGAACGCGGCGCATTGTTCGTCGACCCACAGCGCCCGATCCCCTCCCGCACCGCGGCCATCCACCACATCATCGACAGCGACGTTGCCGAAAGCCCGCCCTGGCAGATCGTGGCGCCGCCCATCCTGGCCGTATCGGGCCTGATCGCGCTGGCGGCGCACCGGATCGAGTTCGAGCGGCGCTGGTGCGTCGACGCGATGACCGGCGGGTTGCCATGGGTTTGCACCTATAAATGCGCGCTTCGGCTATGGCCGGACATGCCGTCGCATTCAAACCAAGGACTGCGCTATGAACGCCGGCCCGTGGGGCTGGACCGCGCGTTGGGCCTTCCGGCGCATCGGGCCGGGCCGGACGCCTACGTCACAGCGCATCATCTCCGCGACATGCTGAATGAGACAAGCCTGGGCCAGCTCATCGCCTGGTCGCGCGAGCCGGCGCTGCTGGTCCGCGTGCCGTTCGGCCCCTTCCGCGGGCGCCGCTGGGCCGACCTGGACGACACGGCGCTGGATGCCATCCTGGCCCGCGACACCGACCGCGACATGCGCTTCACCGCCCGGCACGAGCGCGACCGCCGCAACGGGACTGTCCCAGCCCCGGCGCCGCAGGCCATGCTGCTCTAGCCACCATGGACCTCCCCCCCGGCATCGGCCGCGGCACGCCGGTGGTGCCCGGAAAACTGAGAGGCAACCCGCGCAGGGACCGGACGGCGAGGAAGCCGAACGCCTGCGCTTCCAGGGCATCCCCGTCCCACCCGACAGCCTCCACAGGGTCGACAGGCGCCGCCAACACCGTGCGCAGCCCGGCCATCAACGTCGCATTGTGCCGCCCACCGCCGCCGACCAGCCAGCGCAACGGCATCGTCGGCAGGTGCGCACGGGCACGGGCGACACTGTGGACCGTGAACGCCGCAAGCGTTGCCGCACCGTCCGTCAGGCCGAGCCCGGCTACGGCAGCGAGCGAAAAGGCATTGCGATCTAATGACTTAGGCGGCGTTTGGTCAAAGAACGGATCGGCCAGCAGCGACGCCAGCACGCCAGGGTCGACGGTGCCGGACCGGGCAATGCGCCCATCCTCGTCGAAGGCCGCTCCGGTGTGCCGGCCAACCCAGTCGTCCAGCAATGCGCTGGCCGGCCCGGTGTCGAAGGCCAGCAGCAGGTCACCCGCGATAAAGGTCACGTTGCCGACACCGCCCAAGTTCAGCACCGCGAGCGGCCCTGGCAGCCGCTTCGCCAATGCCTGATGGAACACCGGCGCCAACGGTGCGCCCTGGCCGCCGCTGGCGACGTCGGCATGGCGGAACCGGTTCACTACGGGAATGCCCAGCATCCGGTGCAGGCCCGGCCCATCGCCAAGCTGCCGGGTAAACCGTGCTGCAGGTCGGTGCAGCACGGTCTGCCCATGCAGGCCGATCACATCGATCGCTGACGCAGGCAGCCCGACCCGGTCCAGCAATGCGCGCACGGCAGCGGCGTTGGCGTCCGTGACGGCCGGCTCCAGCGTGACATCAGCCTCGGCCCGCGCGGGGTCCTGCATCAAATCGAGTAGGGCGCGGCGCAGGGCGGGCGGGTAGGGCAAGGTGAGCGACAGCCCTGTCTTGCTTACCACGACGCCGTCGGTCTCGATCAGCGCCGCGTCGACGCCATCGGCGGACGTGCCGCTTATCAGGCCGATGGCGGTCAGGCTGGATGCGGGTTTCATGCCGCCATCATGCAACAAGCTGTCGCCGCGTGCATCAGCCAGGCTATGGTCGCCGGGCACTGGGCAGGAGCGGACATGTATCGGGCCACCGCCGGCGGCGAGCGGCACTGCTTCCCGAGCCTCGCGGCACTGATGGCGCAGGCGACGCCGCTGCGCAGCGGCGACCAGCTCGCCGGCCTCGCAGCCGACAGCCAGGCGCGCCGGGTCGCGGCGCAGTGTGCACTGGCCGACCTGCCGCTCAAGGAGTTCCTGACCGAAGCCGTGGTGCCGTACGAGGCCGACGAGGTGACCCGGCTCATCCAGGACACCCACGATGCGGCCGCCTTCCAGCCCGTCGCGCACCTGACGGTCGGCGGATTCCGCGATTGGCTGCTGTCCGACGCCGCGACGACCGAGGCCCTGGCAGCCCTGGCGCCGGGCCTGACGCCCGAGATGGTAGCCGCCGCCAGCAAGCTGTGCCGCCTGCAGGACCTGATGGTGGTCGCAGCCCGGGTGCAGGTCGTGACGCGGTTCCGCAGCACGATCGGCCTGCCCGGCCGCCTGTCGACCCGGCTCCAGCCGAACCATCCCGCCGACGACCCGCGCGGCATCGCGGCCAGCATCCTGGATGGCCTGCTGCTCGGCTCCGGCGACGCCTGCATCGGCGTCAATCCCGCTTCCGACAGCCCCGACCGCACTCACGCCCTGCTCTGCCTGCTCGACGAGATCAGGCGGACGCTCGCGATCCCCACGCAGACCTGCGTGCTGGCGCACGTGACCACCATGCTCGATCTGATGCGCCGCGGCTCGCCGGTGGACCTGGTGTTCCAGTCGGTCGCGGGCACCGAGGCCGCGAACGCTGGCTTCGGCATCTCCCTGGCCCTGCTGGACGAGGCCCATGCCGCCGCCGAGGCGCAGCATCCGGGCGTGAACGCCATGTATTTCGAGACCGGGCAGGGTAGCGCCTTGTCGGCGGGGGCGCATCACGGCGTGGACCAGCAGACGCTCGAGGCCCGGGCCTACGCCGTCGCCCGCCGCTACCGGCCGCTGCTGGTGAACACGGTCGTCGGCTTCATCGGCCCCGAATACCTGTTCGACGGCAAGCAGATCACCCGCGCCGGGCTCGAAGACCACTTCTGCGGTAAGCTGCTCGGCCTGCCGATGGGGGCGGACGTCTGCTACACCAACCACGCCGAGGCCGACGGGGACGACGCCGACACATTGTTGGCCCTGCTCGCTGCGGCGGGAGTCACCTTCGTCATGGGCGTGCCCGGCGCCGACGACATCATGCTTGGCTACCAGAGCACCTCGTTCCACGACGCGCTGGCGATGCGCGAATTACTGGGACGCCGTCCCGCGCCGGAGTTCGAGGCATGGCTGCAGGAGCAGGGCTTGCTGGACCACGCCGGCCGCGTGCGCCCGCCGGAACTGCCAGCGGCGTTGTCGCAACGCTTCCACGCCTTGCTGGCCGCCGCATGACCGACCTGGCCTGGACGCCGGTGCGGGCCCTCACCGCCGCCCGGATTGGACTCCAGCGCTACGGGGCTTCGCTGGGCACCACGCCACTGCTGGAGTTCCGCCTCGCCCATGCCCGCGCCCGGGACGCGGTGCAGCATGATCTATTGGCGCTGCCTGCGTTGGAGGCACTCGGATTGCCGGTCGTGACGGTGCACAGCCAGGCTCCCGACCGGCGTACCTACCTGATGCGCCCGGACCTAGGCCGCATCCTTAATGTCGGGTCCATGTCCGCGCTCGCCATCCGTGCCGGGCAGCATGACTTGGCCATCGTCGTGGCCGACGGCTTATCGGCCCTTGCTGTCGAGCGTCATGCGGCGCCCGTGCTGGCGGCCCTGCTGCCTGCATTGCGGGCAACCGGCTGGGCGCTGGCGCCGCTGGTGGTGGCGCACCAGGCGCGGGTGGCCGCCGGCGACGCCGTGGCCCGCGCGCTGGGCGCCGGCGCGGTCCTGGTGCTGATCGGCGAGCGCCCGGGCCTGTCGGCGCCGGACAGCCTGGGCGCCTACCTGACCTGGGCGCCCGCGGTCGGGACAACGGATGCCGACCGCAACTGCGTGTCGAATATTCGTCCGGATGGGCTTGGCTACCAAGACGCCGCTTGGAAACTGGCCTTCCTGTTGGACCGAATGCGGACGATCGGCGGTTCAGGAGTAAGGCTGAAGGACGCCTCCGAGCAGCCAGCGCCAGCGGCCCTGCCCGATCACTACGGAGCTCCCCGATGCACGTCATGATACTAGATGGCCACCCCGACGAGCGCCGCTTGGTCAGCGCGTTGCTTGACCACTATGCATCCTCATTGCACCCCGATGCGACGGTCCGACGGATCGCCGTCCGCGACCTGGCGTTCGATCCGAACCTGCGCCGGGGCTATGGCACCGACCAGGAATGGGAGCCGGACCTTTGCGAGGTCGGCGCGGCGATCGAGGCCTGCGACCATATCGTGGTCGGCTTTCCACTATGGTGGGGCGGGGAACCGGCGCGCCTGAAGGGGTTGCTTGACCGCGTGATCTTGCCGGGGTTCGCATTCCGCTACCGGGATAAGGGCCAGTTCTGGGACCGGCTGCTCGTTGGGCGATCGGCCGACGTGATCATTACGATGGACACGCCGCCCTGGTATCTGCGCGCCGTCTATGGCGACCCGGTCGGCCGGCGCTGGCACCGACAGGTGCTAGGCTTCTGCGGCTTCGATCCCGTCCGGGTCCACCGGTTCGGGCCAACCCGGCGAGGCCAGGCAAAGAAGCGCATCGAGGGCTGGCACGCGCAGGTCGCCAAGGCCGCGGCGACGGCTCCTGCCTTGAAGCGTGGAACGAAGCTTATTGCTGCGTCCAGCCGGAGTGAATTCGAGAGCGCAATCCTCGAACGTCAGTCATGACGCATAAGCCGCGGCCATTTACCGCCGCACCACCTGCAGCCCGACCGCAGCGCCCACCATCGTGAGCGTCGGCCCGCCCGTCGACCAATCCGGCGCCTGCGCCACCAGCTCGTCCAAGGTGCCGCGCAAAGTCCGCTGGTCCGCCCGGCCACCGCGCTCGATCAGCGCCGCCGGGGTCGCCGAGTCCAACCCGGCCGCCAGCAGCCCGTCCCGCAGCGCCGGCAGGCTGTCCAGGCCCATATAGACCGCGAGCGTCCCGCCATGGGCCAGCACGGCGAAGTCGAGGTCGAGCGCCCCGTCCACCAGATGCCCGGTCGCCAGGGTCAGCGTCCGCGCCGCGTCCCGGTGCGTGAGCGGGATGCCGGCCCCGGCGGCGCAGGCCAGCGCCGCGGTCACGCCCGGCACCACCTCGAACGCCACGCCGGCCTCTGCCAACGCCTGTGCTTCCTCGCCGCCACGGCCGAACACGAAGGGGTCGCCGCCCTTCAGCCGCACCACTTTCCGCCCCTCCTGGCCCAGGCGGACCAGCAGCGCGTTGATCTCGTCCTGCGGCATGGAGTGCGCCGCGCGCGACTTGCCCACCGCAATCCGGTCGGCGTCGCGCCGGGCCATGTCGAGCACCTCGGTGGTCACAAGCCGGTCGTGCACGATCACGTCGGCCTCGCCCAACAGGCGCTGGGCCCGGATCGTCAGCAGGTCCGCGGCGCCAGGGCCAGCGCCCACCAGATAGACGATACCTGCTGGGTCGGCGCCGCCCTCGATCTCGCGCCGCAGCTCGGCGTCGGCTGCATCGTCCTCCCCCGCCAGGACCAAATCTGCGACACGCCCGCCCAGCGCACGCTCCAGCACCCGGCGGCGCTGCGCCACGTCGGGCAGCCGGCGGCGGATATCCTCCTTGTATCGATCGGCCAGGGCGGCGAGGCGGCCGAACGCCGGCGGCACCATCGCCTCGATCCGTGCGCGCAGCAGACGCGCCAGGACCGGGGCAGCCCCGCCAGACGACACCGCGACGCTGATCGGCGCGCGGTCGATGACGCTCGGCGTGATGTAGCTGCATAGGCTCGGGCGGTCGACGATGTTGACGGGGATGCCGCGCGCCTGCGCCGCCGCCGACAGCGCCTCTAGATCCGCGTCGGGTGCGTCGGCGCCGATGGCCAGCGCGCAATCATCCAGCAAGGCTGGGTCGAAACGCGCCGCCGTCGCCACCACAGCGTCGGCCCGGCGCAGCGCATCGGCCTTGCGCGATGCCGCCTCGCCCTCGCCCACCACCAGCACGCGACGGTCCGTCAATGAAAGGAAGATCGGAAAATACTGCATGGCGTTAACAGTCGAGGCTTCCCGGCGCGGCGGCAAGGTGTTCAAAGCGGCGATGTGAAGGTCGTGCAGGTCACCAACGTCGATTTCTCGCTGCGGCACTTCCTGCTGCCACTCATGCTGGCGGCCCAGGCGCGCGGGCACGACGTGCTGGGCGTCTGCGCTGACGGTCCGTTGCTGGCCGACGTGCGGACGGCCGGGCTGCGCACGGCGCCGTTGCCGATGGCGCGCAGCCTGTCGCCCATTGCACAATGGCGCGCGCTATGGGCCATGGTGGCGCTGTTCCGGGCCGAGCGGCCTGACCTGGTCCACGCCCATATGCCGATCAGCGGCTTCCTGGCCCGGCTCGCCGCGCGCATCGCCGGGGTGCCCCGCGTCGCCTATACCTGCCACGGCTTTTTGTTCAATCAGCCGGGACCATGGTGGCGCCGGACACTTGGCCTAGTGACGGAGTGGCTTGGCGGCCGGCTGACCGACATCACCCTGACCGTCTCGACCGAGGAGGCCGCCGACGCCCGCCGGCTGTGGATTTCTCGCAACGCCGTGCCGGTTGGCAACGGGCGCGACCCTACGCGCTTTCGCCCCAACCCCGCCGCGCGCGCGCAGGTGCGTCAGGCGCTCGGCGTGCCCGACACGCAGGTGGTGATCGTGATTGTCTCCCGCCTGGTGCGCCACAAGGGCTATCCCGAACTACTCGCCGCCATGCGCGACGTGCCCGGCGCCGAGCTGTGGGTCGTGGGCGACCGCCTGCCCTCCGACCATGGCGCGGACCTCGAGCCGCTGTTCGACGCGAGCGGGATCGGCCCTCGCCTGCGACGGCTCGGCTACCGCGTGGACATCGCCAACGTGCTGGCGGCCGCCGACATATTCACCCTGCCCAGCCACTTCGAGGGCCTACCGATGTCGGTGATCGAGGCTATGCTGACCGGGCTTCCGGTCGTCGCGACCGCCATCCGCGGTCCGCGCGAGCAGGTGGTGGATGGGGCGACAGGGCTGCTGGTTCCGCCAGCGACCATTGTGCCGCTGGCCGTTGCCCTCAACCGTCTCGTCGCCGACCCGGCGCTGCGGATCCGCATGGGTGCAGCCGGCCGGGAGCGCGCCATAGCCTTGTACGACGAGGCCGCCGTGCTGGCGCGTACGCTGGACCTGCTGGGCCTCTAGCGTTATGGGTCGCCATGACCCCGATCCGCATTCAGCGCGCCCTGATCTCCGTTTCCGACAAGGCCGGGCTGGTCCCGCTGGCCGCCGCCTTGGTCGCGCACGGGGCCGAAATCCTGTCCACCGGCGGCTCCGCCCGCGCGCTGCGGGAGGCGGGGATCGCCGTCACCGAGGTGGCGGACCACACCGGCTTCCCCGAGATCCTGGATGGCCGGGTCAAGACCCTGGTGCCGCAGATCCACGGCGGCATCCTAGGCCGCCGCGACCTGCCGGAGCACGTCGCGCAGATGCAGCAGCACGGCATCGCGCCGATCGACCTGGTTTGCGTGAACCTGTATCCGTTCGAGGCGACGGTCGCGGCCGGCGCTGGCCCGGCCGAGTGCATCGAGAACATAGATATTGGCGGCCCCGCCCTGATCCGTGCCGCCGCCAAGAACCACGGCCACGTCGCCATCCTGACCGATCCGGCGCAATACGACGCGCTGCTCGCCGAACTGGCCGGGCACGGCGGCACCACCTATTCGCTTCGGCTGCGCCTGGCCGGCGAGGCCTATGCCCGCACCGCTGCCTATGACGCGGCGATCGCTGCCTGGTTCGCGCGCGACGAGGCCTTTCCGGCGCGGCTGACGCTGTCTGGCACCTTGCGCCAGACCCTCCGCTATGGCGAGAACCCGCATCAGCAGGCTGCATTCTATGTGCACGGCGCTCGTTCAGGCATCGCCAGCGCCACCCAGGTCCAGGGCAAGGAGCTGTCCTACAACAACCTGAACGACACCGACGCCGCCTTCGAATGCGTGGCCGAGTTCGAGGGCCCTGCCGTGGTGATCGTGAAGCACGCCAATCCCTGCGGCGTGGCCGTCGCCGGCACGAGCGCGGAGGCCTGGGATTTGGCGCTGCGCTGCGATCCCGTCTCGGCGTTCGGCGGCATCGTGGCGCTGAACCGCACGCTGGATGCCGCCACGGCCGAGCGCATCGCCGCGATCTTCACCGAGGTCATCGTCGCGCCGGATGCCGACGACGACGCCCGCGCCATCCTGGCCCGCAAGAAGAACCTCCGTCTGCTGCTGACCGGTGGACTGCCCGACCCTGCGGCGCCGGGCATCACGGTGCGCAGCGTCGCAGGCGGCTTCCTGGCCCAATCCCGCGACGCCGGCCGCGTCGACCCAGCCGCCCTTCGCGTCGTGACCCGGCGCGCGCCGAGTGCGACGGAGCTCGCCGACCTTGTCTTCGCCTTCCGCGTCTGCAAGCACGTGAAGTCGAATGCGATCGTCTACGCCAAAGGCGCCGCGACGGTCGGCATCGGCGCCGGACAGATGAGCCGGATCGACAGCGCACGCATTGCCGCGTGGAAGGGCTCCGAGGCGGGCCGCGCCGCCGGGCTCGACAGGGCGTTGACGGAGGGCAGCGTCGTGGCGTCGGACGCATTCTTCCCATTTGCGGATGGTCTGCAGGCTGCCATCGCGGCGGGCGCCACTGCCGTCATCCAACCAGGCGGCTCCATTCGGGACGACGAGGTGATTGCGGCGGCGGACGCTGCAGGGATCGCTATGGTCATGACGGGGATGCGCCACTTCAGGCATTGACAAGATTGCGGATGCGAGGCTTTGCCGACCTGACGTCAGGGCGCCGGTCTCGCTGGACCGATCAACAACGGGGAGGACGGCCGCATTTACGCTGACTTTGCCGGAAGCCTACTCGGCGGACATCTCAGCAGCGTTTAGTTGTTCGGCGCTAGCAGCCTGTCGGAGTGAGGTTGCGAGCTATTTCGCGTGCCGGGGCTAAGCATGCGTTGCTGGGTGGCGCTGGGACGGTTTCTCGCGCTCGAACTTGCTGACTGAGGAGTATGGTGGCCAAAATGGCATCGCGGCGACGAGCGGCGGTGCCATTCCAGGCCCAGCTGGCGCGCTTA
>JAABVA010000383.1_pt1 | contig 57278 bp, 47 predicted proteins | sample 5560331 | NCBI WGS metagenome assembly JAABVA01 (sample SAMN12812661, study PRJNA571458) | rock metagenome | isolation source: Antarctica rocks | place: Antarctica: Victoria Land, Mt New Zealand sud | collected 2016-01-07
TTCAACCAGCTCAAACAGTGGCGCGGTCTCGCGACCCGCTACGACAAGCACGCCCGGACCTACCGGGCCGCGGTCCACCTCGCCGCGGTCCTCCTCTGGCTCCGACCATTAGGAGACACGCCCTAGGCGTCGACGACCCTGCCGCCTGCGCCCGTCGCTGATCGAGCAGCCTGCGCCCCTGGCTGATCGGGCCTCCCGAGCGGGGAGCTGGTCGGGCGCCTGCGCGGGGAGCTGGTCGGGCGGAGGGCTCCGTACGATGGCACGGTGACGGTACGACCGGTCGTGGTCTTCGGCGACCCGGCACTTCACCGCCCGACGACGCCGGTCACCCGTTTCGACGAGGAACTCGCGGTACTCGTCGAGGACCTGGTGGAGACGATGGCCGCCGCGAACGGGGTGGGGCTCGCGGCCAACCAGATCGGCTCTGATGCGCGGGTCTTCGTGTACGACTGCCCGACACGTCGCGGCGACCCCGACAGCACTCGGCACCGCGGGGTGCTGGTCAACCCGGTCCTGACGGTCGCGCCGCGGCGGGAGTGGGTCGGTGAGGAGCCCGACGAGCTGGGCGACGAGGGCTGCCTCAGCGTCCCGGGTGAGTCGTTCCCGCTGCTGCGGTCACCGTGGGCCCGGGTGCGTGGTCAGGACGTGACCGGCCGCGCGACCGTGGTCGCCGGGACGGACCTCTTCGCGCGCTGTCTGCAGCACGAGACCGACCATCTCGACGGGTTCGTGTACCTCGACCGGCTCGCGCGGCGCGAGAACCGCCTGGCGCGCCGCGCCGTCCGGGCGCAGGGATGGGGGCGCCCCGGTCTGTCGTGGATGCCCGGGGTCGACCGCGATCCCTTCGGGCACGACGACCCCGACGACCTCCTTCCCACGGCTGACGGGCGCGCCGGCAGCGACGACGACGACGGAGCTGCCGCCAGCAGCGACAGGACGGCCGACCTGGGCGCGGGTCCGGGGAGCGGCGCCGCCTCGGCCGGCGGGCCTGCCGGTTGGGGGCATGGCCTGGGGCATCGAGCAGACCGGGACGCAGCGGGGATCGGTCGGATCGCCCTTCGCTGAGACCCGGACTCGCCGCCTACGGAGCCCCGGGGAACGCAGCGACCAGCGGGGTGGTCGGGTGCGCGGTGGGCCGTCGTGTCGCTCGTGTCCTGAGCGCATGGTTGCGCGGGTGCGTGGGCGAATCTGGGCAGCCCGGTGCTGGGCTGGGACGTGCCCGTTCGCCACTGCCGGGGTGACCGGCCGGCATCCACAGACCAGGAACATGCACCACGGCGACCGCCGACCACGTCCCTAGCGTCCGGGTCGTGTCCCACCACAGCGGGCCTGCGGGTCGCCACCTCCGTGGACCGACGCCGGTGTCGGCCTGGGACCTGCTGGGCGGCGGCCCCCAGTCCGACGCCTCCGGCACCGGCGTCGTCGAGGTCCTCGACGATCACCGCGACGACCACCGTGACGACCTCGACCTCCTCGACGCCGACGACGACGCCGACGACGCCGACCGCGGCGACCTCAGGGACACCCGAACGCCCGGGGGCGTGTACGACGGGGACGACTCCGACGACGGCGGTGGTCCGGACGACACCACGGGACCGCCCGCCACCGGCGACGCGGACGAGCCGGTCACCAGGCCACGGCCGCGGAGTCGCCCTGCCCCGGGCGACTCCGCGGGGGCGGTTCGCGGCCGGGTCGGTGCGGCCCTCGCCCGGTTGCGGGCCGCGGTGTTCGACCAGTTGCCCCTCACCGGACAGCGCGTCGCGGTGGGACTCGGCCGGCACTGGTGGCTGCCGGTCGTGGTGGCCGTCGCCGCACTCGCCCTCGGCGTCGGGGCTGTCGTCCGGGCGCGCCCGAGCTCGGCTGCGCCGCTGACGCACGGCGCGGCAGCACCACTGACACACGGCGCGGCGCCGGCAACGACGGCGGGGACCGCGCCGACGGCTGCGCCAGGAGTGACGCCGATCGTGACCCCGGACATCACGCCGGGGGTCGTGGCGGGGGTGGCGACGGCCCCGGGGTCGGGCGGCACGGCTGCTGCCGCGTCTCCCGCTCGGCTGTCTCCCGCGTCGGGCGCGAGCGGCATCTCGGTGGCCCCCGGGGAGGCGTCCGGCGCGACCGCCGCTGGCGGTGTCGGCCACGAGCCCGTCGTCGTGGGGGTCGTCGTGGTCGATGTCGTCGGCCGGGTGCGACGGCCGGGTGTCGTCCGCCTCCCGAGGGGTGCACGCGTGGTCGATGCGCTGCGGGTCGCGGGGGGCGCGGTGCCCGGAACAGACGTCACGAAGCTCGACCTGGCCCAGCCGCTGACCGACGGCACGCAGGTCCGGGTGGGACTGGCGGGGCCGCCGATCGTGGGTCCGGCTGTGCCGGGCGTCCCTGCCGGGAGCGGTCCGGTCGCGCCCGACGCGCGCACCGGGACCACCGCGGGCGTGGCCGGGTCCGCCGCCGCGACGTCGTCGGCGCAGGTCGGGGTCGTCAACCTGGACACCGCATCCGCCGAGCAGCTGGACACCCTCCCCGGCATCGGTCCCGTCCTCGCGCAGCGGATCGTCGCCTGGCGGACGGCCCACGGACCGTTCTCCACGGTCGACGATCTGGACGAGGTGTCCGGCATCGGCACGGCCACCCTCGCCAAGCTGCGCGGCCTGCTCACGGTCGGACCCTGACCCGGTGCGCCCCGACCCGGTGCGCCGCGACCCCGTGCGCCCCGACCCGGTGCGCCGCGACCCGGTGCGCCGCGACCCGCCGGTCCGGTTGCCGGATGACGGGCAGCCCGCAGCCGGCGTCCTCGACCTGCGCCTCGCGGTCGTCGCCGCCACCGCCTGGGGCGGGGTGCTGCTGGGGGTCGGTGCCGGCAGTCGCTGGCCTGCCCCGCGGGCGTCCGACGCCTTCGCCGGTACCCCCGGGTCGGCCGTCGCCATCGCGGCGGCGGTGGTGGCGGTCCTGACCGCGTCGCTGGCCGCGGGCCTCGTGCGTCACCGCCGAGCGCGCCGCTCCGGGAGCCGCTAGCCGGACCTTGCCGTCGGCCCGCCGTCGGTGTCCCGGTGGGACGTGGGGTGCTGGGTGGCTGTCCTGCTCGCGGCGACCGCCTGCGGAGCCGTCCACGGCGTCGCGACCCGGACCAGCCCGCTCGCCGTCTCGGCCGCCGCCGGGCGGACGGTGCACGCGGTCGGCAGGGTCAGCGCGGTCCCGAGCCCGGTGCGGTCGGGAGCGCCCGGCACGATGCTGGTGCGCCTGCACGTCCAGCGGCTGGAGTCGGTGCGGGCGACCCCCACTGGCCCCGTCGGCGACGTCCTGGTCAGCGGGGATGTGAGTGTCCTGGCGCCCGCAGGCTGGGCCGGCGTGGAGGTCGGCGAGCAGCTGCGCGCCCGGCTGAGGCTGCAGCCGGCTCCGGGCGGGCGGCGGGTGCAGGCGTGGGCGCAGGCACTCGGTCCGCCCGGACGACTGGCCGGACCGGACGCGCTCGACCGCCGGGTGAACCGGGTCCGCGATGGCCTGCGCGCGAGCTGCCGGCTGCTCGCTCAACCGGCGCGCGGACTGGTGCCCGCCGTGGTGGACGGGGACACCCGGGGGGTGAGCGCTGCGACGACGTCGGACATGCGGGTTTCCGGACTGCTCCACCTGTCGGCGGTCAGCGGGGCCAACGTGGCGATCCTGCTCGCGACCGCGACGGCGCTGCTCGGGCTGGTGGGTGTCGGTCGGATCGGCACGACGGTCGTGTGTCTCGGGCTGGTCGGCGGGTTCACCCTGGTTGCCGACGAGGCGCCCTCCGTGCTGCGGGCCGGGCTGACCACCGTCCTCGGGCTGCTCGGTGCCCGGTCCGGCGGCCCGGGCACCGGCCTGCGGACCCTCGCCACCGCGGCGGCGGTCGTGGTCCTGACGAGTCCGGACATGGCCCGAGATGCCGGGTTCGCCCTCTCCGTCGGAGCGACCGCCGCCATCCTGCTGGCCTCCGGAGGTTTCACGACGGCCCTCGGGAGGTGGCTGCCGCGCCCTCTGGCGGCCGCCCTCGCGGTGTCGATCACCGCCCAGCTGGGAGCCCAGCCCGTGGTCGGCGCGCTGTCGGGACAGGTGAGCCTCGTCGGCCCGGTCGCCAACCTGCTCGCCGCGCCCGCGGTCGGACCGATCACCGTCGTCGGCCTGCTCGCCGGGGCCGTCAGTCTGCTCAGCCCGGGCGCGTCCGCGGTGGTCGCACTCGGCGCCGGGCCGCCCGCGTGGTGGCTCGCCACCCTCGCGCACACCTGCGCCCACCTTCCCGGGGCCGCTGCTCCCTGGCCCGCCGGCTGGCTCGGCGTGGGCTGCGCCGTCGCCCTCGCGGTCGTGGGCCTGCTGTACGGACCGCGCGTGCTGGGCCGGCGCCACACCGCCCTGCCGGCTGCCGGGGTCCTCATCGGCATCGTCGTGGGACCACTCGTGCTGCCCCGGTGACCTCCAGCCAGGGGTCGACGCCCGGTTGGTGGACGGGCAGGTGGCCGCCGGCGGGGAGACCACGTCCACCCGGTGGCCGCTCGTGACCCTCCGGTGTCGGCGCTGTGGGGACGTCCAGCGTGTGGACCACGCCGAGCGAGCGGCTCGGCGCCGACGTCCGGGTCGAGGAGCGACGACCGCGTTTGGCTGGCCACGGCCGCCTCGGGCCAAGACGGCGAACGTCACCCGCCGGGACCGACGCGCCATTGGGAACGACCCGCCCGGAGGACTGTTCGGTGCACGACCGATCGCGTTGACTGGACGAACCGGCAACGAGAGGACACGTCAGGTGGACAGGGGAACCGTCTGGTTCGTCACCGGAGCTGGGCGCGGTATGGGTGTCGACATCGCCCGGGCCGCCCTCGCCGCCGGCCACCGGGTCGTGGCGACCAGCCGCGACCGCAACCGGGTCCGCGACGTCCTCGGCGAGTGCGAGGACCTGCTCCCCGTCGCCCTCGACATCACCGACCCGGACGCTGCCCGGGCCGCGGTCGACACGGCGGTCGACACCTTCGGCGCGATCGACGTCCTGGTCAACAATGCCGGCGTCTTCTACGCCGGCTACTTCGAGGAGATCAGCCCCGCCCAGTTCCGCCGGCAGCTGGAGACCAACCTCTTCGGACCGCTGAACGTCACCCGGGCGGTCCTGCCCGTGATGCGCGCCCAGCGCCGTGGCCACGTCGTGACGATCACCTCCACCGCGGGCCTCGTGGGGGTCGACTTCTGCGCTGCCTACTCCGCGTCGAAGTTCGCCCTCGAGGGCTGGATGGAGTCACTGCGCAGCGACGTGGAGCCGTACGGGATCGCGACCACGATCGTGGAGCCCGGGTTCTTCCGTACCGACCTGCTCGTCGAGGGGTCGTCGACGATCTGGCCCGAGCTGTCGATCCCGGACTACGCCGAACGGACCGCGGCGACGATCGCGGCCTGGCGGTCCATGAACGGCCGCCAGGGCGGGGACCCGGCCAAGCTCGCCGCCGCCCTGGTCGCCCTGACCGACTCCGCCGACCCCCCGCTGCGCTGGCTCGCCGGCGCGGGCGCCGTGCAGACCGCGGAGGCGAAGGCGCACGACCTGCTCGCCCACGCCGACGCCCACCGCGCGCTGTCCTCCTCCCTCGACCACGACGACGCTGGCGCTGGCGGCTGACCGCCCGCCGGTGTGTCCGGAACCGGTGCGACGCGCGTGCCGCGTTCGCCGGGACGCGGGCGCGGGACGGTCGAGTGCGTTCTGCGATCCTCGGGTGCATGAGCCCGCCGACCCGACCGACCGGGTCGGGTGCCGACGGTCCCTCCGGCCTCGGGACGGTCAGCGTGGTCCTCGGTCCGGAGGAGCTCCGGCGCAGCCGAGCGGTCGCCGCGATCGTCGCGGGCGTCCGCGCGAGCGAGCCGGCGGCCGACGTCGAGGTCGTCGACGGAGCGTCACTGACCGCCGGTGCGGTCGCCGGGCTGACCCAGCCGTCCTTGTTCTCGACCAGCAGGGTGGTGATCCTCCAGGGCGCCGACGTCCTCGCCGACGAGGTCGCCGCCGAGCTCGTCGGACTCGCCCGAGCACCGGACGCCGACTGTGCCCTCGTCGTCGTCCACCCGGGCGGCAACCGCGGACGCGGGGTCGTCGACGCACTGCGCAAGGTCGGCGCCGCGGTGATCGCCTGTGACCGACCGAAGCCGCGGGAGGTGCCGGACTTCATCGCCGGCGAGGCATCCGTGCACCGCGTGCGGATGGACCGCCTCGCGGCACAGCGTCTCGCCGACGCCGTCGGGATGGACCTGTCCGCCCTCGCCGCGGCGGTCTCGCAGCTGGCAGCCGACCTCCCCGACGGCGCAGCGACCATCACCGCCGAGCACGTCGCCCTCTACTACGGCGGGGTCGCGGAGGTGTCCGGCTTCGACGTCGCCGACGCGGTCTTCGCCGGGCGGACCGAGCAGGCGCTGGCCAGCCTGCGGTTCGCCCTGCAGGCGAACGTCGCGCCGGTGCTGCTGGCGAGTGCGATCGCCACCGGCGCGCGCTCGCTGCTGCGCTGCCACGGGCTCCGTCGGGGGCTGCCCGAGTCGGAGGTCGCGCGACTGCTCGGGGTGCCCCCGTGGAAGGTGTCCGGGGTCCGAGCCCAGGCCCGCTCCTGGGGCGAGGACGCTCTCGGCGCCGCCGTCGAAGAGGCCGCCGCCCTGGACAGTGCGGTCAAGGGGGGCACCACCGACCCGGGCTTCGCCCTCGAGCTGGCCGTGCTGCGGATCGGTGCTCTGCACGGCTGATCGACCCCACCGCGCGGCGCCTGCTCCAGCTGGCACCGGACTGCGCCGACCGGCAGCCGACCTCAGGACTTGACGAGCAGCTTCCCGAGCGACGACTTGCGGTTCGCGGCCTGGTTCTGGTGGATGACGCCCTTCGAGGCGGCCTTGTCCAGCCGCTTCGACGCGTCGCGCACCAGCAGGGTCAGCGCCTCGGTGTCACCGCCGACAGCAGCCGTCCGCACCTTGCGCACGGCCGTCCGGAGCTCGGCCTTCACCGCCTTGTTGCGCTGGCGCGCCTTCTCGTTCGTCTTGATCCGCTTGAGCTGGCTCTTGATGTTCGCCACGTGGTTCCCTGCCGTCGGTGTCGGGTGTGCTGTCGTCGAACGCGTGCGGGTGCGGTGTCTGCGGCCGTCGGCCGCGCACGCGCTCCACCGAGCGGACGCACCGGACAACTGTCCGAGGATATCCGCTCCGACCGACGACGCGGGCCGCCGGCGGCCGCTGACCCAGCCTCAGCTGCCACCCCGGCGCGCTCGTCCGCCCCCTGACCCCCGGGGTCGCGTGGGAAGCTGGCGCCCGTGACCGCGTCGAGGGCAACCGCGGACAGCGGTCAGACCCCGCCGGCCTCGATCCGCAACTTCTGCATCATCGCCCACATCGACCACGGCAAGTCGACCCTCGCCGACCGCATGCTCCAGCTGACGGGCGTGGTCGACGCCCGCGACATGCGGGCCCAGTACCTCGACCGGATGGACATCGAGCGCGAGCGCGGCATCACCATCAAGAGCCAGGCCGTGCGACTGCCGTGGCGCCCGACGGGGGCACCGGCCGACGCGACCCCGCACGTGCTCAACCTCATCGACACCCCCGGCCACGTCGACTTCACCTACGAGGTCTCGCGGTCGCTGGCAGCCTGCGAGGGCGCCGTCCTGCTCGTCGACGCGGCCCAGGGCATCGAGGCCCAGACCCTGGCCAACCTCTACCTCGCGATGGCCGACGACCTGACGATCGTCCCGGTCCTGAACAAGATCGACCTCCCGGGAGCCGACCCGGACCGCTACGGCGCCGAGCTGGCCACCCTCGTCGGCTGCGATCCCGCCGACGTGCTCCGGGTGTCGGCCAAGACCGGCTTCGGGGTGTCGGAGCTGCTCGACCGGATCGTCGAGCGGGTGCCCGCGCCGACCGGGGACCCGGCTGCCCCCTCCCGGGCCCTGATCTTCGACTCCGTGTACGACACCTACCGGGGCGTCGTGACCTACGTCCGGGTCGTCGACGGGCACCTGCGATCGCGGTCGCGGATCCGGATGATGTCGACCGGCACCGAGCACGACGTCCTGGAGATCGGCGTCTCCGCGCCGGAGCCGACGCCGACGTCGGACGGGCTGGGTGTCGGGGAGGTCGGCTACCTCATCACCGGCGTCAAGGAGGTCCGCCAGTCCCGGGTCGGGGACACCGTCACCTCGGCGAGCCGGCCGGCGACGGTGGCCCTGGCCGAGTACGTGCCGCCGCGGCCGATGGTCTACTCCGGGCTGTACCCCGTCGACGGCACCGACTACCCGGTGCTCCGCGAGGCGCTGGAGAAGCTGCAGCTCAACGACGCCTCGCTGGTGTGGGAGCCGGAGACCTCGGTGGCGCTCGGGTTCGGGTTCCGGTGCGGCTTCCTCGGCCTGCTGCACCTGGAGATCGTCCGCGAGCGCCTCGAGCGGGAGTTCGCCCTCGACCTCATCTCCACCGCCCCGTCCGTCGTGTACGAGGTCCTCGTCGACGACGGCACGACGCACGTGGTGACCAATCCGAGTGAGTTCCCCGACGGCAAGATCACCAGCGTCCGGGAGCCGGTCGTCACCGCGTCGGTGCTCGCCCCGGCGGACTACATCGGCGCCGTCATGGAGCTGTGCCAGTCGCGGCGGGGGACCCTGCTCGGCGTGGACTACCTCTCGCCGGACCGGGTGGAGATCCGCTACACGCTGCCTCTCGGCGAGATCGTGTTCGACTTCTTCGACCAGCTGAAGAGCCGCACGAAGGGCTACGCCAGTCTGGACTACGAACCGACCGGGGACCAGGTGGCCGACCTGGTGAAGGTGGACATCCTGCTGCACGGGGAACCCGTCGACGCGTTCTCCTCGATCGTGCACCGCGACCGCGCCTACGCCTACGGGGTCGCCATGGCGTCCAAGCTCAAGGAGCTGATCCCGCGGCAGCAGTTCGAGGTCCCGATCCAGGCCGCCATCGGTGCCCGGATCATCGCGCGGGAGAACATCCGGGCGCTGCGCAAGGACGTCCTGGCCAAGTGCTACGGCGGGGACATCACCCGCAAGCGGAAGCTGCTGGAGAAGCAGAAGGAGGGCAAGAAGAAGATGAAAGTGGTCGGCCGGGTCGAGATCCCCCAGGAGGCGTTCGTGGCCGCACTGGCCACCGGCGACGGCCCGGCCACCGGGAGCCGCTGAGCGCGCGGCGCACCGGTGCCGGCCGGCAGCCGGCGCGGCCTGTGCGTCGTGGCCCGTGCGCCCCGGCCGCGGCGGTGTCGGAGCCGACAGAAGCCGCGCCCGCGTCTGGTGGCTGTCACCACCCACCGCCGACGGAACTGACGACGACGCTGGAACGACTGTCCGCGACGCCGCGTCCGGCGCGTCGCGGTGACCGGGAGGTTCCATGACCCACACCGTCGACACCCAGACCCAGGGCGCCGGCCCGACCGCCGCCCCGGCTCGCGTGGTGACCGACGCACGCGGCGGCCGGCGCGAGCGCCACTCGGGACCGCGGGCCGTCCGGGTCGACACCGACCTCCCCGACGCGGCCACGGCGGCCACCCTGGCTGCAGCGGCTCCGTCGCTCGCCCGGCTGTTCCTCGACCGGGTCGCGGCCTCGAACGACGCGGAGGCCTTCCGGTACCCGCGGGGCGGGGGCTGGACGTCGGTCACGTGGCGGGAGGCCGGTGACCGCGTCCGCCGCATCGCCGCGGGCCTCGTGGACGCCGGCGTACGACCCGGTGACCGGGTGGCGCTGATCTGCGCGACCCGCTACGAGTGGCTGCTGGCCGACCTGGGGATCCTCTGCGCGGGTGCGGCGACGGTGGCCGTCTTCCCGACGACAGCCGGTGACGAAGCCGCGTTCATCGTCGCCGACAGCGGCGCGGAGCTGGTCGTCGTCGAGGACCCGACCCAGCTCCGCAAGCTCGTCGACCGCCGCGGGGACCTGCCCCGGGTCCGCCGGGTGCTCCTGATCGACGCCCTGGACCCCCCCGACGGCCCCGCGGTCGCGGTGCAGCCGGTCGAGGTCGACGACCTCGGCCCGGTGCGACCGGTCGACACCATGGCTGCGGCCGCCGTCGGTGCCGCGCAGGTGACCCCCACCGCCGACGACTGGGCGGGCACGCTGGACGAGATCGAGGACGCCGGCGGCGCCCGGCTGGCCGCCGACCCGGAGCTGGTCGAGGACGTCGTGGCGCGCCTCGGTCCGGACGACCTGGCCGCGCTGGTCTACACCTCGGGCACGACCGGCGTCCCGAAGGGTGTCCGGCTCGTCAACGAGTGCTGGACGTCGCAGGCCGCGGCGATCGCCGCCCGGGCCATCCTCACCCCCGACGACCTGCAGTTCCTGTGGCTGCCCCTCGCGCACGTGTTCGGCAACCTGCTGATCGCGGCGCAGCTGGCTGTCGGGTTCCCGACCGCCGTCGACGGCCGCGTTGACCGTCTGGTGGACAACCTCGCAGTGGTGCGACCGACCTGGGTCGGTGCCGCGCCGCGGATCTTCGAGAAGGCCCACGCGCGGGTCGTGGCGTCCCTCGGGACCAGCCAGGCCCGGCGGGCCGTCGTCGACGCCGCCGTGTCGGCCGGACTGGCCATGTCCCGCGCCCGGCGGGCCGGGCAGGTACCCGGCCCGGTCCTCCGCGCCCGGTTCGCCGTCGCGGACAGGCTGGTCTTCCAGAAGCTGCGCGACCGTTTCGGCGGCCGGATCAGGTTCTTCATCTCCGGCGGCGCGAAGATCGACGCGGACCTCGCGGAGTGGTTCGACGCGGCCGGCATCCGCGTCCTGGAGGGCTACGGACTGACCGAGACGACCGGCGCGGCCTTCGTCAACATGCCGTGGCGCACCGAGTTCGGCAGTGTCGGGAGCGTGTTCCCGGGTGCCGAGGCCCGCCTCGGTGAGGACGGCGAGGTCTTCGTCAAGGGACCGATGGTCATGCGGGGCTACCACGAGCGGCCCGAGGAGACCGCGGCCGTCCTCGACGCCGACGGCTGGCTCGCGACGGGGGACATCGGGACGCTGCAGAACGGTTTCCTGACGATCACCGACCGCAAGAAGGACCTGATCAAGACCTCGAACGGGAAGTACGTGGCGCCGCAGAAGGTCGAGATCCTGCTGACCTCGACGTGTCCGTACCTGTCCGCCGCCCACGTCCACGGCAACGACCGGTCCTACTGCGTCGCGCTGCTCGCCCTGGACCCCGAGGCGATCGCGGACTGGGCGCCGACCGTCGGTCTGGGGTCGGCGTCCTACGCGGAGATCGCGGCGTCCACTCAGGCGCGGGGTCTCATCGAGCCCTACGTGCGGGCCGCGAACGCCCGGCTGTCCTCGTGGGAGACGGTCAAGAAGTTCGACCTGCTGCCGGAGGCGCCCGAGGCCGGTGGCGAGCTCATGACGGCTTCGTTGAAGATCCGCCGCAGCGTGCTCGAGCGCCGGTACGCAGGACGCATCGAGGCCCTGTACAGCTGAGCACGCCGCGCCCGCGGCGCTCCACGACGGTGTGAGGCGTGCCCGGAGCCGACACGTCGGGCGCTCGAGCGGGAGGGTCCACGAGGGTGGGACGGGGCCCGGCGCGCCGTCGTGGGCGGTGGTTCAATGGCGCCGCCGGGTCGGCGGACGCCGTCCGGTCCAGGCGTCGAGAGGACGCCCGAGCAGTCGGTGACGGGTGTGACCCGTGCCGGCGACGAGGAGACCACACGGTGAGTGATGTCAGCAATGCCGCGATCGTCGAGCAGCCGGCGCCGAGCGTCGCGTCGCGCGGTCGCCTGGAGACCGAGCGTGTCGAGCTCCAGGGGCGTCTGGAAGAGCTGACCGTCCGGGCCGACGAGCTGTCCGGGCCGGGAGACTCCGTCGACCACGCCCTCGCCCTCGAGCGGCAGTTCGAGCAGGAGCACGTCCGCGCCCGGCTCAACCAGGTCGAACAGCTGCTCTCGCTGCCGCCGCGGACCAACGACGTCCCCGACGGTGTCATCGGCATCGGCTCGCAGGTGACGCTCGCCTTCCCCGGCGGGGACGAGCAGACGATGCTGCTGGCCTCGATCGAGGAGTCCGACAGCGAGCACGAGGTCCTGACCTTCGACAGTCCGCTCGGTCGGGCGCTGCTCGGCAAGCACGTCGGCGACGAGGTCGACTACACCGCCCCGGCCGGCTCGATGAAGGTCCGCGTCCTGGGGGTCGAGGCGCCGGAAGCGGCCTGAGGTCCGCCGGCGACAGGGCCGCCGGGCACCGTCCGCCGGGAGCGCCCTGAGGTGTCGCCGGCGCCAAGTCCGGGCGAGGTGTGCCCCGGTGCCGCGGTGGCGCGGTGTTCGGACGGGCGGTGAGCAGCTGCCCCGGTGGTGCACCCGCCGCCGCAGCGCCCCCCGACCGGTGACGACTCGGTCGGAGTCTTCACAGGGCGTTCTCCACAGGCTGCGCCGGCGCGGCCGTTGTCCCCCGGCAGGTCCCGGGGATCTGACACGGCGTCGGAGCTTGCGGACCATCGGTGCCGGAGGTGGCCCCGGATGGGACGCAGGCAGGAGATCGGCCGCTACGGCGAGGACGTGGCGGTGCAGTACCTCATCGACCACGGAGTGGTGGTGCTCGCCCGCAACTGGCGGTGCCGCCTGGGTGAGGTCGACATCGTCGCCCGCGACGGGGATGCCGTGGTCATCTGCGAGGTGAAGACCCGTTCCGGCACGGGGTACGGGAGCCCGCTGGAGTCGGTGACCCCGGTGAAGCTCGCGCGCCTGCACCGCCTCGCCGCCCAGTTCCTCGCCGACACGGGCACCCGGGCGCCGCGGGTCCGCATCGACTGCATCGGCGTCCTCCGTCCGGTCCGCGGCGCGGCCGAGGTCGAGCACCGGCGGGGGATCCGCTGATGGCGTTGGGCCGCACGACGTCGGCGGCGCTGGTCGGGGTGGACTCCGCCCTCGTCGGCGTCGAGGCCGACATCGGTCCCGGGCTGCCCGGGTACAGCCTGGTCGGGCTCCCCGACGCCTCGCTGCACGAGAGCCGCGACCGGGTGCGGGCGGCGATCGTGAACTCGGGACGGAGCTGGCCGGACCGGCGGATCACGGTGGGGCTCTCGCCGGCGGACCTGCCGAAGAGCGGGTCCCACTTCGACCTCGCCGTGGCGCTGGCCATCCTCGGCGCGGCACGGCTGGTGGACCTCCGGCCGACGGCCAACGCGGTGCTCCTCGGCGAGCTCGGGCTGGACGGTCGGGTCCGACCGGTGCGCGGGGTGCTGCCCGCACTGCTCGGGGCGGTGCGGGCGGGCCGCGAGCGGGCGCTGGTCCCGGAGGGCAACCTCCGTGAGGCCCGGCTGGTGACCGGACTCGACGTCATCGGGGTGTCCAGCCTCGCCGAGGTGATCGCGCGTCTGAACGGCGACCCGCTCCCGGAGCCCGGCGTCGACGCAGCGGACGCCACCGACGCGGGACCGGTGTCCCTGACGGCCAGTGCCGACGCGGCGGCCGCGGCGGCGTTCGCAGCGGGCGGCACGCTCGACCTCGCCGACGTGGCCGGCCAGGCCGAAGGCCGGTTCGCGGTCGAGGTCGCCGCGGCGGGCGGTCACCACGTCTCGCTGCTCGGCCCGCCCGGTGTCGGGAAGACGATGCTCGCCGAACGTCTGCCCGGGCTGCTCCCCGACCTGGATCTCGACCAGGCGCTGGAGGTCGCGGCGATCAGGTCGGTCGCCGGTCTGCTGGGCAGCGGTGGCGGGCTGTCGGTGCTGCCGCCGTTCAGTGCGCCCCACCACACGGCCACCATCGCCGCCCTCGTCGGTGGCGGTGCCCGGCTGCCCCGCCCGGGCGCCGTCTCCCTCGCCCACCGCGGCGTGCTGTTCCTCGACGAGGCCCCGGAGTTCGCCCCGGCGGCGCTCGACGCGTTGCGGCAGCCGCTTGAGCGCGGGGAGGTCGTCATCGCCCGGGCGGCGGCGACGGTGCGGTTCCCGGCGCGCTTCCAGCTGGTCCTGGCCGCCAATCCCTGTCCCTGCGGCCGGTTCAGTGGCCGCGGCGCCGACTGCAGCTGTCCACCGGCAGCCCGCCGCCGTTACACCACCAGGGTGTCCGGCCCGGTGCGCGACCGGATCGACATCCACCGGACGCTGGGTCCACCGAGCAGGGCCGATCTGCGCAGCGACGCGTCGACCGCCGAGTCGACCGACGTCGTCCGGGGCCGGGTGCTCGCTGCCCGGGACCGCCAGCGACTCCGCCTGTCCGGCAGTCCGTGGCGCTGCAACGGCGAGCTGCCCGGCCCGGAGCTGCGTCGTCACTGGACACCCACGCCGGAGGCGTCGGACCACCTCACCGGATCTCTCGCCGCCGGCTCGGTGACCGCCCGGGGGGCCGACCGGATCGCGCGCGTGGCCTGGACACTGGCCGACCTGGCCGGTGTCGACCGTCCGGGTCTCGTCGAGGTCCGGGCGGCGGGCGTCCTGCGCGGCGGACCGGAGGCCGGCCGGTGATCGGCGACAGCGCACCCCCAGGGCCCCCGGGTCGCCCGCCCACCGGCTCGATCCGAGCGGACCCGCAAGCCACCGACAGTCCAGCCACTGACCGTCCAGCCACTGACCGTCCAGCCACTGACGCGGCCGACGCCGGGACCGACCCCACCGCAGCCACCAGCCGGGACCGCGAGGCGCGGATGGTCCTCTGCTGCATCAGCGGCGCCGGCAGTGCGGTGCTCTCCGACGCCGTCGACCGGCGGGGCGCCACTGTCCTGCTGCAGGAGGTGGCCGACGGCTCGAGCACGCTCCGCGGCGCTGACCGCTGGCGGCGCCGACTCGACAGCCTGGACATCAGGGCCGTCGAGGAACGAGCCGCGGCCGTCGCCGCCCGTTTCACGGTGCCCGGTGACGACGACTGGTGGCCCGGACTGGCCGACCTGGCCGCCGTCCGGTCGACGACCCACGGCGGCGGGGTACCTCTCGGGCTGTGGGTCCGGGGCGAGGTGTCCCACGCCCCGGCGGTCGCGGTCGTCGGTACCCGGGAGGCCACGGCGTACGGGGTCGGCGTCGCGGTCGAGATGGCCGCCGGGCTCGCCGAGTCGGGGGTCACGACGGTCTCCGGTGCCACCTTCGGCATCGACGCAGCCGCACATCGCGGCGCGCTCGCTGCCGGCGGTCGGACGATCGCCGTCCTCGCGTGTGGCATCGACGTGGCCTACCCGCGCGGGCATGCCGAGCTGCTCGACCGGATCGCCGGTCACGGGCAGGTCGTAGCCGAGATGCCGCCGGGAGCCACGCCGACGCGCCAGGGGTTCCTCACCCGCAACCGCCTCGTGGCCGCCATGAGTCAGGCGACGGTCGTCGTCGAGGCGGCTCTCCGGTCGGGTGCGCTGAACACCGCGTCCTGGGCGGAGGGTCTGGTGCGGGTCGTCGGAGCGGTTCCCGGTCCGATCAGCTCGCCCCTGTCAGCAGGCTGTCACCGCCTGGTCCGCAGCGGCTCCGCGGTCCTCGTGACCGGCGCCGACGAGGTGCTGGAGCTGGTCGGGCCGCTCGGCGGCGCGTCCGTGTCGTCGACCCAGGACCGCCCCGACGCCCGAGCCGACCTCGGTGGGACCGCCAGGCGGGTGCTCGAGGCGCTGCCCGCCCGGGGCGCGGTGGGACTGGGGCGACTCGGCGCGATGACCGGCGAATCGCCGCTCGCCCTGCTCGCGGCCCTCGGCGAGCTGGGCGACAGCGGGCTCGCCGACCGCTCCGACGCCGGCTGGTGCCTCAGCGCCGCCGACCGGGCTGCCACGAAGGCCCGGTCACCCGCGGGCCGCGCCTGACTCGGGCCGGGGCCGCTCGGGAGCTGGCGCCGGCACGGACCTCCACGGGCCTCGAGCGCCCTGTCGGGCGAGATCCGGTCAGCGCACCTCGCGGCCTCGCGATCGCCCGGTGTCGGAGGAGCCGGTTCGCGCGGCGTCCCGATCGCCCCGTCGGGTGCCGGGCTCGGGCCGGTCCCCGATCGCCCTGTCGGAGGTGCCAGTTCGCGCGCGTCCTGATCGCCCTGTCGGGTACCGGGCTCGGGCCGCGTCCCCGATCGCCGTGTGCCGCCTCACGGCGGGCCCCTTTCTGTCGGGTGCGCGAGTTCGTCCGTCCCGCGAATCCCTGGCCGGCGAGACAAACTCTCCTCACCATGACTGGCGGTCACTCGGACGAAATGATCGGCTCGTGCGGTCAGGCCCCCTCGGGGTCGACTCGTCCTCGCGGCACCGAGCCGGGTCGTCAGTGCCTCGTCGGGTCCAGGGGATGTCGCGTCGGCCGGCCCCTCGAGGCGCCGAGCGTCATGGGTGCAGGCGCGCTCGACCGACCGCGACCCGGATGGCTGCGGTCGGGTCGACCACGTCGCGAACCCACCAGGGCAGGGAGCCCGCGCAGTCCCCCGGCAGGCAGAGCGGCGGCAGGGCATCGGCGCCACCGAGGTGAGCTCCTCGGGAGCGGGCGAGCCCTGGACCGTCCGCCGACCGTCGGGCCCTGACCGCCACGCCGCCCCCGATCCGGCCACGGACCACCTCCGCCCGGACGACACTCGAACACAGCGGCCGGTAGCCCGCCGCGTCCACCCACCGCTGCAGACGGGTCGCGGCCGAGCCGGCTCCCGTGGCCACCGCCGACTCGTCCGGGGGGACCGGTGTCGGAGCGTCGCCGGGCCGCCACCACGGCTGAGGTGCCGGGTGGGCCGTTGCGCCCACCGAGCCCGACCTGCTGGCCGCCACTTCGCCGCAAACACCACCGCTGAGGACGGTGCCCGACCCGCCCGGTCGACCGTCCGCGGCGGAGAGCCGGCCGAGGGCACTGACGATCCTCGGTCGACCGGCGAGCAGGCAGCGGTTCTCGGCTGCTCCCAGCAGGGCTCGTCCGATGCCCCCGCAGCGGACGGGCCGGTCGACGTAGGGGCCCATCAGCTCGACACAGTCTTCGGCGAGGTCGTGGACGGCGGCGTCGGCCGGACCGTCCCACCTGAGCTCGACGAACCCGACCGGGAGTGACGCAGCGCTCAGCTCGGCCAGCGTCGGGTGGCGGCTCGAGGCGTCCGGCGCTCGGTCATGAGTCGACCCAGGAGGAGTCGGTCCGGTGGCCCGGGGCCAACCGGCAGCGGGACCGCTGATCGCCCCGGCGGCTGGCGCGACCGGCAGTCGGCGGGTCGGTGGCGGCCAGGGGTCGAGGTGGCTGGTGGTCGAGGGAGTCGAAGGAGCGGTGCTGGTGGCGGTGCTGGTGGACGTGGTGGTGCCGGTCGAGGTCGCCGAGGTCGCCGACCGACGGGCCGATTCCGGTCGCCCCGCGGCCGACGACGGCACCGCCGGCCCGTGTCGGGCGGTCAGCGACAAGGCTGCGGGAGCGGTGCCGACTGTCGGAGCGAGCGCTCGGGACGAGGGCGCGTGCGCGGGGCGCGATCGGGGCTCGGTGCCCTCGGGTACGACGATCTCCGGATCGATCCAGGCGATCAGCACGATCGAGGTACCGGCCGCGTGGGCGGCCACGACGTCGTCCCGGCCGGCTCGCCCGAACAGCTCTCCCGCCCGGAGGAGATCCGGCCCGGTCGCAGGTCGGATGTCGCAGACGACCGGCGCGCACACACCGCTCACGTGTGTCAGCCAGTCGGGGTGGACGACCAGGTGCGGTCCGTCGTCGACCGGTGCCGCAGGGCGCCGTCTCGGCATCAGCGTCCCCGACGGGTCAGCGGCCTCGGCCGACGGCGTGCGACGAAGGACAGCAGCCTCTCGATGACAGGGAGCAGGAGCCCGCCACCCCCGACGACCGTCGCCACCAGACCCACCGCCCCCAGCTGCTCGATGACCCGGCGTCCCCCCGGGGCCATGGACGACCGCAGTCCGCTCGACTGCGACGGCGGGCCGGACCCCTGGACCGGGTGCCCGGCGGCGCCCCGCGGCGACGCCGACGGGCTGCCGCGCCGCGCAGCTGCCGCGCTGGACGCGCTCGCCGCGGCGGAGGCGCCTGCAGTGGACGGGTCCGCGGGCGTCCGAGCAGGCGACGCCAGGGGCGCCGCCCTCGTCGACACCGCATGGCTCGACCTGACGAGCGCGATGCCGGCGGTCGGTGTGGCAGGCAGTCGAGGTGGCTGGACGGTCCGGGTGCCGGCGACCGCCGCTGTCGGCGGGAGCAGGCGGACCGGTCCGTCGCCGAGGAGGGCGATCGGATCGACGTACTGGCGCGGCGCGGACCTGTCGACGTAGGCGCCCCACTTCACGCACGTCCGCGGGGCACACAGCTGCGGCAGCACCGCGACCGTCCCGAGCACCGTCCCAGCGACGACGCGGACGCCCGCCGGCACGGCGGCGACGACCGGCTGGTACGTCGTGCTGATGCTGCCATGGTCGACCGTGACCGACGGGACGCCGGCCACCAGACCGGCGAAGGCCACCGTCCCGGCGCCCGCCGCCTCGACGGGCTGCCCGGGTTCCGCGGCAAGTGCGACACCGCGGCGACCGGGGGCGTAGGGACCAGCCGGAGCAGTGAACTGCTCGAGGACGAGCGGTCGAGGCTGGATCGGCCACTGCCAGCGGAGTCCGACGGGAGGCGCCTCGGTGGTGGGCGCCGCCGCACCACGAGACACCGCCGAGCCGGAGCGTGGCACCGCCGAGCCCCGGCTGGCCAGGCTCGACATCGTCCAGCCCGCCGGCGCCGACCGGGGCGCGACGGAGCCGGCTGCGGGAGTCGAGCCTGCCGCCACCGCGCCAGCGGCGAGGGCCACGACCGTGCAGGCCGCCCGCAACCGCTGGGCCGACGACCGGGCCGACGGGGACGGCCCGTCGGCGCGAACAGACGTCCGGTCGGAGCCGGTCACGAGCGTTGCGTCGGCCACGCGTCGCCCACCGGCCGGGTGGCCGTGCGGGGCGTGGACCGCTCGGTGGCGACTGGACGAGGGCTGGCTCATGTGCGCACTCCAGCCGCGATCCGCCGGTCGGCCCAGCGGGCGGTGCCGGACGGGGGACGATGCCCCGCTCCCCTGCGAGCGCCCGCCTGTGGACGACGGCGCAGCCGGGCCGTCGTGCGTCCGGGTGGCGGTCCGACCCAGGGATCCCGACCGGTCGTCGTGCCCCCGGTCCCGGCGGCGGCCTCGGTTAGACTCGGCCACATCCGGGCATGCCCGGAAATCCGCATGCCGCAGACCCGCGGTCTCCGACCGTCGGGTCCTCGTCCAACCGGTCTCCGCAGCAGCCATCAGGGTGCTCGGGGTCGGACGGTGCGGCATCAGGCGTCCCGGCAGCCGCGGGGACGGAAAACCGGAGCCCCGGCCGCCGCGCGGACCGGGGACATGAGGGTGCCCTGCACCCGAGGAGGTCGCGGCCGATGGCCGTCGTCACGATCCGCCAGCTGCTCGAGAGCGGCGTCCACTTCGGGCACCAGACCCGTCGGTGGAACCCGAAGATGAAGCGCTTCATCTTCGCCGAGCGCAACGGCATCTACATCATCGACCTTCAGAAGTCACTCGGCTACATCGACTCGGCCTTCGAGTTCGTCAAGGAGACCGTCGCCCACGGCGGCACGATCCTCTACGTGGGGACGAAGAAGCAGGCGCAGGAGGCCATCGAGAGCGAGGCCCAGCGCGTCGGGATGCCGTTCGTCAACCAGCGTTGGCTCGGGGGGATGCTGACCAACTTCCAGACGGTCAGCAAGCGCATCCAGCGCCTCAAGGAGCTCGAGGAGTTCGACTTCGCCGACACCAGCAAGGGCCTCACCAAGAAGGAGCTGCTGCACCTCTCGCGCGAGAAGGAGAAGCTGGGGCGCACCCTCGGCGGCATCCGCGACATGGGCAAGGTGCCGTCAGCCGTCTGGATCGTCGACACCAAGAAGGAGCACCTCGCGGTCGACGAGGCGCGCAAGCTCGGTATCCCGATCGTCGCGGTCCTCGACACCAACTGCGACCCGGACGAGGTCGACTACAAGGTCCCGGGCAACGATGACGCCATCCGCTCGGTTGCGCTGCTCACCAAGGTGATCTCCGAGGCGGTGGCGGAGGGGCTCATCGCCCGCCACGGCGGTCGGGCGCAGGCCAGCGGTGGATCGCAGCCGAGTGAGCCGCTCGCCGACTGGGAGCGCGAGCTGCTCGGTGACGGGTCGGCCGGTGCCTCGCCGGTACCGACCCCCGCACCGAGTCCGGCCACGGTCCCCGCCGACGCCACGGTTCCCGCGGACACCGCGGCCACTGCTCCTGCCGACAACGCGGCCCCCGCGCGAACCCCTGCCCCCGCCGACACGACGGCACCGGCCGCGGACCCGGTTCCGAGCAGCGGCCCGACCGACGACGCTCCGTCAGCGCCGGATGCGACCGCGGTGCTCGACGCCGGCTCGACCGTCGATGCCCCGGCACCGGCGGACGGAGCAGCCCCGACCACGGTCGGCGACGGTGGTGACGCGACCGAGGTCGCGCCGGCACTCGACGGGGCTGCGAGCGCCTGACGGGTCAGCGCCGGCCGCTACCGCGGTCGGCCACCCGCGGCTGACAGCGGGAGCACGCCGTGGGTGCGGCGAAGGTGCGCCGCACCCACGCCGTCCGCGAGACAGACCACACGAGCGATCCGGCTTGGACAGCGGCCTGCGGGCCGCGGGAGGAAGGCACTGCGATGGCGAACGTCAACGCCGCGGACGTGAAGAGGCTCCGGGACGCCACCGGCGCCGGGATGATGGATTGCAAGAAGGCCCTCGAGGCGGTCGACGGCGACTTCGACGCGGCCGTGACCTTCCTGCGTGAGAAGGGCCAGAAGGACGTCACCAAGCGACAGGGGCGGACCGCGAGCAACGGCCTGGTCGCCGTCTCAGGTGCCGCGATGGTCGAGATCGCCACGGAGACCGACTTCGTCGCGAAGAGCGCGGAGCTGCAGACCGTCGCGCAGCAGGTGGCCGATGCCGTGGCCGCCGGCGGTTCGTCGGAGCTGGTCGACGTCGCGGCGGAGACCCTGCCGGATGGGGCGACGGTCAGCGACACCATCGCTGCCCTGAACGCACGCCTCGGGGAGAAGATCGAGCTCCGCCGGGTCGTGCTGCTCGAGGGGACGATCGCGACCTACCTGCACCGACGCGACCCCGGGCTGCCCCCGCAGGTCGGGGTGCTGGTCTCCTACACCGCCGACGGCGACCGGGACACGGCGCAGTCGACGGCTCGCGGCGCGGCCATGCAGGTCGCGGCGATGCGTGCGAGCTACCTGCGTCGCGAGGAGGTCCCCGACGGGGTCGTCGCCGCCGAACGCGACATCGCGGCCAACCTCGCGCGCAACGAGGGCAAGCCCGAGGCGGCCCTGTCGCGGATCGTGGAGGGTCGCCTGAACGGCTTCTTCAAGGACGCAGTGTTGCTGGAGCAGGAGTCGGTCATGGAGCCCAAGCGCACGGTCGCCGAGGTGCTCTCCGATGGTGGCGTCACCGTCACGGGCTTCGCGCACTTCGAGGTCGGCGCGGCCTGACCGTGCCCGACGCCGGGACAGCGGCCGACGCCGGAGCCGACGCCGATGCCCGGACCCGACAGTCCGGCCCGTCCGCGCCGCACCCGGTGCGCCGGGCCGGGTGGCGGCCCGGGGGTCCGCTGCCGCACCGGGTGGTGCTGAAGCTGTCGGGCGAGGCCTTCGGCGGGGGGAGCCTCGGGGTCGACCCGGACGTGGTCTCGGACATGGCGCGCCAGATCAAGTCGGTCGTCGACGACGGCGTGCAGACGGCTGTCGTCGTCGGCGGCGGGAACTTCTTTCGCGGTGCCGAGCTCCAGCAGCGTGGGATCGACCGGGCTCGCGGGGACTACATGGGGATGCTCGGGACGGTGATGAACTGTCTGGCGCTGCAGGACTTCCTCGAGCGTGCAGGCACCGCCACCCGCGTGCAGACCGCGATCGCGATGGGCCAGGTCGCCGAGCCGTACATCCCCCGGCGCGCCGTCCGACATCTCGAGAAGGGCCGGGTCGTCATCTTCGGCGCCGGCGCCGGGATGCCCTACTTCAGCACCGACACGGTCGCGGCCCAGCGCGCGCTGGAGATCGACGCCGACGTCCTGCTGATGGGCAAGGCCGGCGTCGAGTACGTGTACGACAGCGATCCCAAGACCAACCCCGACGCCCGCCGCTACGACCACCTCACCTACGACGAGTTCCTGGCCAAGAACCTGCGGGTCGCCGATGCGGGCGCGATCAGCCTGTGCCGGGACAACGACCTGCCGGTCGGGTTCTTCGGCCTCGAGGCCGCCAACTCCATCGAGGCCGCGGTGCGCGGCCAGCGCGTCGGGACCGTGGTCAGCCGTTGACCTGGCGCAGCGCGGTCCGCCGGCCGGGCGCCCTGCGATGAGAGCATGCACCGACGAGACGGAGGCCCGATGAGCATCGAGACCGTGCTGGCCGAGGCCGGCGACAAGATGGACAAGGCAATCGACGTCGCGCGGGAGGAGCTCGCGTCGATCCGGACCGGCCGCGCGCACCCCGCGATGTTCGCGAAGCTGACCGCCGAGTACTACGGCACCCCGACACCGCTGAACCAGATCGCCTCGGTGCAGATCCCGGAGCCCCGCCAGGTCCTCATCTCGCCGTACGACAAGTCGGCCATGGGTGCGATCGAGCGGGCCCTCCGCGACTCCGACCTGGGCGTCAACCCGAGCAACGACGGCGCGGTGATCCGGCTGTCGCTGCCGCAGCTGACCGAGGAGCGGCGACGGGACTTCGTGAAGCTGGCCCGCGGACGCGCCGAGGACTCCCGGGTCTCGGTGCGGACGATCCGGCGGGCGGCGAAGGAGAGCCTCGACCGGATGGTCAAGGACGGTGACGCCGGCGAGGACGAGATCGGCCGCGCCGAGAAGACGCTGGAGGCGACGACCAAGAAGCACGTCGACTCCATCGACGACCTCCTGCGCCGCAAGGAGACCGAGCTGCTCGAGATCTGACCGGGCCGACGACAGACGGGGGAGAGATGGCGAGCGTGTCGGTGGACCCGGTCGCCCGACCGCCCGGACGGGCCGGGCGCAACCTGTGGTCCCGGGTGGGCGTCGGCCTGCTGCTCGGCGGGGTCGTCGGACTGTCGCTGTTCGTCGTCCGGTGGCTGTTCGCCCTCTTCGTCGTGGCGGCGGTGGTGCTGGCGGTGCTCGAGATCGCCGGCGCCCTGGCCCGCCGTGCCCTCGTGGTCCCGCGGGTCCTGGTCCTCGCCGGCTCGGTCGCGATCGTCGTGGCGGCCACCGCCTTCGGCCCGCTCGGACTGGTGGTCTCGGCCACGATGGCCGTCACGGCGGTGGTCCTGGCGACCCTGGTGATGCCCGCCCGGACGCCGGCGTCGCCGACCGGTACCGGCCGCGGCGCACTCTCGGTCCCCGACGCCCGTGACACCGCCGGGGCGATCTTCGTCATCGCCTGGATCGGGATCCTCGCGGGCTTCGCCTGCCTGCTCCTGCGCCCCGCGGACGGATCGTGGCGGACCTTCACGTTCATCCTCGTGGTGGTGGCGTCGGACACCGGCGGGTTCGCCGCCGGGGTGCTGGCCGGCCGGCACCCGATGGCGCCGCACATCAGCCCGAAGAAGTCCTGGGAGGGCTTCGGCGGGTCGGTGGTGCTCTCGGTGGCGGTCGCGGTCGCGGCGGTCACGTTCCTGCTGCACGGACGCTGGTGGGCGGGGGTGGTGCTCGGTGTCGCGGTCGTGCTCGCCGCGGTCCTCGGCGACCTCGCCGAGTCGATGGTGAAGCGGGATCTCGGCGTCAAGGACATGAGCTCGCTGCTGCCCGGGCACGGCGGCCTGCTCGACCGCCTGGACTCGATGCTGCTCTCGGCGCCGGTCGCGTGGGTGGTGCTCGCCGTCCTGGTGGCCGCTCCCGGTGGGAGTGTGTGGCGGTGACGGTGACCGCGGAGACAACGGGCCGGTCGACCGGCGCGCAGCGCTTCGCCGGCGGGCAGCAGAGGGTCGGCGGGCAGCCCGCGGCCGGCGAGCAGGAACCAGCGGAGCGCCGCGTCGACCTCCCGCTGCCGGGGCTCCGCCCGCCGTCCGGCGTCCCCTTCGGCCCGCCGTCCCAGCGGTCGTACGTGCCGGCCCGACACCTCGCCGACCTCGGCGCGGCCGCCCGCCGGGAGGTCGTCGCCGGCCTCGGGATGCCGGCGTTCCGTGCCGGGCAGGTCGCCCGCCACTACTTCACCGGCCTGCGCGTCGACCCCGACAGCTGGACCGACGTCCCGGCCGCGAGTCGGTCCGCGCTCGCCGCCGCACTGACGCCCCGACTCCTCAGCCCGGTCCGGGTGCAGCGCGCCGACGCCGGCACCACCGTCAAGACCCTCTGGCGTCTCGGGGATGCGTCCCTCGTCGAGACCGTCCTCATGCGCTACCCGCGCCGGAGCACCGTCTGCGTGTCCAGTCAGGTCGGGTGCGCGCTCAACTGCCCGTTCTGTGCCACCGGCCAGGCGGGGCTCACGCGCAACCTGTCGGCCGGGGAGATCGTGGACCAGGTGGTCTCGGCCGCCCGGGCGCTGGCCGACGGCGAGGTGGCCGGGGGCCCGACGCGCCTGGACAACGTCGTGTTCATGGGGATGGGGGAGCCCCTCGCGAACTACCGGGCGGTCGTCAACGCGGTCCGGACACTCGTCGCGCCGACGCCGGACGGGCTGGGGCTGTCCAGGCGGCACGTGACGGTGTCCACCGTGGGGCTCGTCCCCGCCATCGACAAGCTGGCCGCCGAGGACCTGGGGGTGACGCTGGCCCTGTCGCTGCACGCGCCGGACGACGCCCTGCGCGACGAGCTGGTCCCGGTCAACACCCGGTGGAAGGTCGCCGACGCCCTCGACGCGGCGCGCCGCTTCTTCGACACGACGGGCCGGCGGGTGTCCATCGAGTACGCGCTGATCCGTGACGTCAACGACCACGGGTGGCGGGCGGACTCCCTCGCGGCGCAGTGCAACCGCCGCGGCCGGGGCTGGGTGCACGTCAACCCGATCCCGCTCAACCCGACGCCGGGCTCGCGCTGGACGGCGTCGGACCCCGCGGTGCAGGACGAGTTCGTCCGCCGCCTGGAGGCCGCCGGTCTACCGGTGACGGTCCGCGACACCCGCGGCAGCGAGATCGACGGCGCCTGCGGCCAGCTGGCGGCGCTCCAGCTCTAGGTCGGGGCTACCAGCGCGCGTCCGTTCGGACCGGGCGTCGGCCCCCCGTCGGCGTGTGCGGACGGCGTCAGCTGCTGGCCGCCCGACTGCCCCGGGGCCGCTGTCGGTGGCCCTGCCTACCATCGGCTCCGTGCCCGACGGTCGGATCGACCCGACGTTCGTCCTGACGATCTCCTGCCCGGACCGACGGGGCATCGTCGCGGCGGTCGCGGGTTTCCTGGCCGGCCACGACGTCGACATCCTGGACAGCCAGCAGTTCGGCGACGCGTCGACCGGCCGGTTCTTTATGCGCCTGCACCTGGCGCACGAGGTGCCGCGCCCGGACGCGGCGTCGCTTCGCGCGGCCTTCGGTGCCCCCGGCGGACCGGCGGCCGCCTTCTCGATGGACTGGGCGCTGCACGACACCCACCGTCCCCAGCGGGTGCTGGTGCTCGCCTCGACCCAGTCGCACTGCCTGGACGACCTGCTGTACCGGGAGCAGTCCGGTGCGCTGCCCGGGGTGGTCGTCGGCGTGCTCGCCAACCACGGGGAGCTCCGCCCGCTCGTCGAGGCCCGCGGCAAGGCGTTCCACCACGTGCCGGTCGGCCCCGGCACCCGCGACGCCGCCGAGGACACCCTCCTCGCCTTGGTGGCGGAGCAGTCGGTGGACCTCGTGGTGCTCGCCCGGTACATGCAGGTGCTGTCCCCGCGGGTGTGCCGGGCACTCGGTGGCCGGGTGATCAACATCCACCACTCGTTCCTGCCGAGCTTCGCCGGCGCGAAGCCGTACCACCAGGCCTTCGACCGGGGGGTCAAGCTGATCGGCGCGACCGCCCACTACGTGACCGACGACCTCGACGAGGGCCCGATCATCGAGCAGGAGGTCGCCCGGGTGGACCACGCGATGGGCCCGCGCGAGCTGCTGGTCGCCGGCCGGGACCTCGAGCGCCTCGCCCTGGCGCGGGCCGTCACCTGGCACCTGCAGCACCGGGTGCTGCTCAACGGCGCCCGGACCGTCGTGTTCCGGTGACCATCCCGACGACGGGTGGCGCCGGACCGGACCGCGCCGGTACCGGCGGCCGCACCGGGCGCCGCGACGTGGTCGTCCTGGGGTCGACGGGATCGGTCGGCACCCAGGCCCTCGACGTCGTCCGCGCGCACCCGGACCGCCTCCGCGTCGTCGGCCTCGCCGCTGGTGGCGGCCGCCCGGAGCTGCTCGCCGCCCAGGCCGCGGAGTTCGGCGTGCAGCGGGTGGCCGTGGCCCGCTGGGCCCCGGTCAGCGGGCCCGGCGGGACGGGGGTGGAGCAGCGGCAGCCGCTGCCGACCGGCTGGACGGTCGGTGAGGATGCCGTCGCGGAGCTGGCGGGTTCCGGCGCCGACGTCGTCCTCAACGCCCTCGACGGGGCGGCCGGGCTGCCGGCGACCCTCGCGGCACTGGGCGCGGGGTCCACCCTCGCCCTGGCGAACAAGGAGTCCCTCGTCATGGGTGGCGAGCTGGTCCTGGCCGCCGCCGCGCCGGGTCAGCTCGTCCCGGTGGACTCCGAGCACTCCGCGATCGCCCAGGCACTGCGCGGCGGCGCCGCCGCGGAGGTGGACCGCCTCGTGCTCACCGCCAGCGGTGGTCCGTTCCGCGGGTGGAGCGCCGACGCCCTCGCCGGGGTCACCGTCGAGGCGGCCCTGGCGCACCCGACCTGGGCGATGGGGCCGGTGGTCACCGTCAACTCCTCGACGCTGGTCAACAAGGGCCTCGAGCTGATCGAGGCGCACCTGCTGTTCGGCGTCACCTACGACCGGATCGACGTCGTCGTGCACCCGCAGTCGGTGGTGCACTCGATGGTCACCTTCGTCGACGGCGCCACGATCGCCCAGGCCAGTCCGCCCGACATGCACCTGCCGATCGCCCTCGGTCTGGCGTGGCCGGACCGCCTGCCCGGGGTGAGCCGGGCCTGCGACTGGTCGACCGCCGCGAGCTGGACCTTCGAGCCGGTCGACGACGAGGTGTTCCCGGCCGTCGCCGTCGCCCGTGCGGTCGGCGTCGCGGGCGGGACCGCGCCCGCGGTGTTCAACGCCGCCAACGAGGTGGCCCTGGCCGCCTTCCTGGCCGGCGAGCTCGCCTACCCGGGGATCGTGGCGACCATCAGGGCTGTGGTCGACGACCACGCGACGGTCACCGGTCCGACACTGGACCAGATACGCGCGGCCGACGCCTGGGCCCGCGCCGCCGCGGCGACCGTCATCGCCGCGGCACCGACGCACCGACGTAGAGCAGGGAGCACATGACAGCCACCGCAGATGCACCCGCCGCACCCGGAGCGGGTCCGGCGGCGTCGCCACGGCGGCCCGCGGCGGTCCGCCGCTGCGGCGGACCCATGGCCGGCCGCCGCTGGGGCGGACCCATGGCCGGCCGCCGCCATGGCAGTCCGCGGTGAACCTGCCCCTGGTCGTCGGCGTCGTCGTCTTCGCCGTCGGGATCCTCGTGTCGGTCGCGCTGCACGAGGTCGGCCACCTGCTGCCGGCGAAGCTGTTCGGGGTCCACGTGTCGCAGTACATGGTCGGTTTCGGGCGGACCCTGGTCAGCCGGCGGCGCGGGGACACCGAGTACGGCCTGAAGGCGCTGCCGCTGGGCGGCTACGTCCGACTGACCGGGATGTACCCGCCGGCCCGCCGCCGGGCGCGCGGACCGTTCGCCGCGGTGATCGAGGCCGCCCGTGAGCAGGCGCTCGCCGACATCCCGCCGGAGGCGCGCAGCCGGGCCTTCTACACCCGCGAGCCGTGGCAGAAGCTGGTCGTGATGGCCGGCGGCCCGGTGATGAACCTGCTGCTGGCCTTCGTCCTGCTCGGGGTCGCCGACGTGGCGATCGGGGTCCCGACCCCGGTCCTGCGCCCCGTCGTCGCCTCGGTGTCACCCTGTGTCCCGTCCAGCACGACCGCAGCCTGCACCGCGGGCGACCCGCCGTCGCCGGCCGCCCGCGCGGGGCTGCGAGCGGGCGACCGCATCGTCGCGGTGGACGGGCGGTCGGTGAGCACCTGGGCGCAGGCGCAGGGACTGATCAAAGCGGCGACCGGCAGCACCGCGATCACCCTCGAACGGGCGGGCGTCCGCCGCACCGTGGCGCTGGTCCTCGCCCACGTCAGCGATGTCGCCGATGACGGCAGCCGTCGCCGTGTCGGCTTCCTCGGTGTCAGCGCGGAGGCGAGCTGGACGTCCAAGCGCAGCGGGCTCGGCCCGGTCGCGAGCACCTGGTGGTCGCAGGTGAGCGGCACGGCCCGGGCGATCGTGCACCTGCCCCAGCGGGTGGCGACCGCGGTCACCGACGCCGTCTCCTCCAGGCGACGCAGCGCGGACAGCCCCAGCAGCATCGTGGGGGCCGGCCGGGTCGGCGGGGACATCGCCTCGGCGCAGATCCCGCTCTGGGCCCGGGTCCAGCTGTTCATCGGGCTGCTGGCGTCGGTGAACGTCGCCCTCGCGGTCTTCAACCTCATCCCGTTGCTCCCGCTGGACGGCGGGCACATCGTCGGCGCGCTGTGGGAGTGGATCCGACGCGGCCTTGCCCGGCTGCGCCGGCGTCCCGATCCAGGATTCGTCGACGTCGCCAAGGCGATCCCGCTGGCCTACGCGGTCGCCGGGCTGATCGTCGTCTCCTCGGCTCTGCTCATCTACGCCGACGTGGTCGACCCGGTCCGGTTCGGCTGAGGTGCCGCGACGACGTCGCCCCGGCGGCAGGACACTGGGGAGGTGACCATCGACCTCGGCATGCCCGCCCCGCCGCCGCCCGTGCTCGCGCCCCGTCGGGTGAGCCGGCAGATCAGGGTGGGGAAGGTCCTCGTCGGCGGTAACGCCCCGGTGTCCGTCCAGTCGATGTGCACCACGCCCACCACCGACATCAACGCGACGCTGCAGCAGATCGCGGAGCTCACCGCGACCGGCTGCGACATCGTCCGCGTCGCCGTCCCGAGCCAGGACGACGCCGACGCCCTGCCGGTCATCGCCCGGAAGTCGCAGATCCCGGTGATCGCCGACATCCACTTCCAGCCGCGCTACGTGTTCGCCGCGATCGACGCCGGCTGTGCTGCCGTCCGGGTCAACCCCGGCAACATCCGCAAGTTCGACGACCAGGTGAAGCAGATCGCGGCGGCGGCCCGCGACGCCAGGGTGTCGATCCGCATCGGGGTGAACGCCGGCTCGCTCGACCCCCGCATCATGGCGAAGTACGGGAAGGCCACCCCCGAGGCGCTGGCGGAGTCGGCGCGCTGGGAGGCGTCCCTCTTCGAGGAGCACGACTTCCACGACTTCAAGATCTCGGTCAAGCACAACGACCCGGTCGTCATGGTCCGCGCGTACGAGCTGCTCGCCGCGGCGGGGGACTGGCCGCTGCACCTCGGCGTCACCGAGGCGGGGCCGGCCTTCCAGGGCACCATCAAGTCCGCGGTCGCCTTCGGGGCGCTGCTGTCGCAGGGCATCGGCGACACGATCCGCGTCTCGCTGTCCGCCCCGCCGGTCGAGGAGGTCAAGGTCGGCATCAAGATCCTCGAGTCGCTCAACCTCCGCCCGCGCAAGCTCGAGATCGTCTCGTGCCCGTCGTGCGGGCGGGCCCAGGTGGACGTGTACACCCTGGCCGACGAGGTCACCGCAGGTCTGGAGGGCCTGACCGTGCCGCTGCGGGTCGCGGTGATGGGCTGCGTCGTCAACGGACCCGGCGAGGCCCGCGAGGCCGACCTCGGCGTCGCCTCCGGCAACGGCAAGGGTCAGATCTTCGTTCGCGGCGAGGTCGTCATGACGGTGCCCGAATCGGAGATCGTGTCGACGCTGCTGACCCAGGCCCGCTTGCTCGCGGCCGAGATGGGCGACACCGTCACCTCCGGCGCAGCGACCGTCACCGTCGGCTGAGCACCTGGTCCACCGCGAGGATGCGGGCCGCCCCGCCGGTGCCAGACTTTGGGCACCGGCGCCGGAGGTCATCGCCTCTGGAGCCGGCCGGACGACGGTGAGGTCCGGACACGGTCACGTCGGGACGGTGACGTCTGGACGCGGTGCCGTCTGGACGGTGACGTCGGGCCATGGTGACGTCGGGACGGTGACGTCCGGCTGGTGACGTCCGGACGACGTGCCGTCCGGACGAGGTGACGGGGGGCGGGCGGTGGTCGGGGGCAGGACCGTCGCACCGGACTCCCTGGACGCCACGCGCCTGGTCGGTCAGTGCGACCTGGCCGAGGTCCGGCGCCTCGTCGACCGCGACCCGTGGGCCAACGTGTTCCTCGACGCCCGGCTCGCCGCGGCCGGGCTGGATCGCTGGCGACTCGGGGCGCAGGTCTGGGGCTACCCGTCGGCCGGCCCGCTGCAGGCGCTGTGCTATCTCGGGTCCAACCTCCTGCCCCTGCTGGACGCGGCGACCGATCCCGGCTTCTCCCGGGAGGCCGCCGCCGGGGCGTTCGCGGCCCGGGCGGCGGCCGCCGGTCGCCGCTGCTTGTCCGTCGTCGGGACCAGGACATCGGTCGGACCGGTCTGGGACCGCCTGCAGTCCGTCTGGGGACCGGCGCGCGACGTCCGGGGGCACCAGCCGTACCTGGTGCTCGACCGCGACCCGACACACCCCCTCGACCCGGCGGTCCGGGCGGTGCGGCCGGAGGAGATCGACGTCCTCTACCCGGCGTCGGTGGCGATGTTCACCGAGGAGGTGGGGGTCTCACCGGAGCTGAGCGACGGCGGTACGGCCTACCGGGCGAGCGTGGCGGAGCTGATCCGGTCGGGTCGGGCGTTCGCCCGCATCGAGCGCGGCGAGGTGGTGTTCAAGGCCGAGGTCGGCGTCGTGTCGCCACGCGCGTGTCAGGTGCAGGGCGTCTGGGTCGCTCCCCGTCTTCGCGGTCGCGGCCTGGCGGCGCCGGGGATGGCGGCGGTCGCGGCACTCGCCCGGTCGCGGTGTGCACCGGTGGTGACCCTCTACGTCAACGACTTCAACGCCCGCGCCCGCCGCGCCTACCGCGACGTCGGCTTCCGTGAGCACACGGTCTTCATGTCGGTCCTGCTGTGACCCTGCGGCCGCAGCACCGGCCAGGGCGGCGGTGGCCCGGCCACTGACACCAGCGGCGGTGACCGGACTGACGGTGGTGGCGCAGTGGCGGCGACGCCGTTCCCCCCCGGACCTGTCGGTCGAGCTGGTCGGACTCGGCGCGACCTTCGTCTCCCACGTCCTCGGTACCGCCACCTGACGCCGTGAGCCGGAGGGGTCGGCGGACACCGCCGCGGCACCGACCCCCCACCTAGACTGAGCGGTCGGGCCGACGACCACGCCGGCCGCCAGACCACAGCGCCGGGAGGTGTCGACCGTGCCGGCCAGGACGACGGAGTCCCTGCGGGTGGTCGTCGAACCGGTCGTGGCGGCTGCCGGCTTCGACCTGGAAGACCTCACGGTCACCCCCGCCGGGCGTCGCCGGCTGCTGCGCGTCACGGTCGACGCGGACGGCGGGGTCGACCTGGACGCCGTCGCCGAGATCGCCCGGGTGGTGTCCGCGGCCCTCGACGAGGTCGACGTCCTCGGTGCGGTGCCCTACGTCCTGGAGGTGGGGTCGCCCGGTGTCGAGCGGCCCCTGACCGAACCCCGTCACTGGCGTCGGGCGGTCGGCCGTCTGGTCGCCGTCACCCCGGTCGCGGGTCCGGCCGGCTCCGGCGCCGCCGTGACGGGTCGGGTGCTGCGCGCCGAGGAGGCGGCCGCCGTGCTCGACGTCGACGGCGTCGAGCGGGTGGTCGCCTACACCGCCGTCGCGCACGCCCAGGTCCAGGTCGAGTTCCGCCGCCCGGGCTCGGACCCGGGCGTGGAGCTCGACGAGGTCGAGGGCGACGACCCGGACAGTGACGACCCGGACGGTGAGCCGGACGGTGACGACCCCGACGGTAACGACCCGGACGGTGAGCCGGACGGTGACGGCCCGGACGGTGAGCCACACGGTGCGGACCCGGACGGCGCGGCCCCCGGGGGGTCGCCGCCGGGGTGAGCGAGTCGCCGCCCGCCCCCCGGCCGGGCTCGTGATCGGCCCGGCACCCGCACGACCGGATCGGAGAGGACAGCCACCGTGGACATCGACATGAGCGTCCTGCGCACGCTCGAGCGGGAGCGGGGGCTCGCGCTGCCCTGGGTGCTCAACGCGATCGAAGCGGCACTGCTCGTCGCGTACGAGCGGGGCGAGGAGGACCGCCGTGGCGCCCGGATCGCCCTGGACCGCAAGACCGGGCACGTGACGGTCTGGGCTCGGGAGAAGGCCGAGGACGGCACGGTCCGCGAGTACGACGACACCCCGTCGGACTTCGGGCGGGTCGCGGCCGCCACCGCCCGCCAGGTGATCCTCAACCGCCTCCGCGAGGCCGAGGACGAGAAGCTGTTCGGCGAGCTCGCCGGGCGCGAGGGCGAGCTGGTCTCCGGCGTCGTCCAGCAGACCCGCGACCCCCGGCTGGTCATGGTGGACCTCGGGCCGGTCGAGGCGCTGCTGCCCCCCGAGGAGCAGGTGCCGGGGGAGTCCTACACCCACAACACCCGGCTGCGCGTCTACCTCACCGACCTGCGCCGCGGGACCCGCGGTCCCCAGGTCACCGTGTCGCGCAGCCACCCCAACCTCGTGCGCAGGCTGTTCGCCCTGGAGGTCCCCGAGATCGAGCAGGGGATCGTGGAGATCGCCGCGATCGCCCGCGAGGCCGGCCACCGGACGAAGATCGCGGTCCGCGCCCGTCGCGACGACGTGAACGCCAAGGGCGCCTGCATCGGCCCGATGGGCCAGCGGGTCCGCAACGTGATGGCCGAGCTCGGTGGGGAGAAGATCGACATCATCGACTGGGACGCCGACCCGGCGACCTTCGTCGCCAACGCCCTGTCGCCGTCACCGGTCCGCAGCGTCACCGTCGTGGATCTGGCCGCGCGCTCGGCGCGGGTCGTCGTCCCGGACGCCCAGCTGTCCCTCGCCATCGGCCGCGAAGGCCAGAACGCCCGCCTCGCCGCGCGTCTCACCGGCTGGCGCATCGACATCCACTCCGACGCCGAACCCGGCGACCCGAGCCCGCCGGGGGATCCGGCCGACCGGTCCCGTCCCGAGATCGCGGGTCCCGCGGGTCGTGGCGGCACCGGGGAGCGCCGGGGAGCCACCGGAGGACTGCGGGCGCCCGGCGTCCGGCCGCCAACGGTCCGGCCGGCGGCCACCCGCCCGCAGCCCCGCCTCCCGGTCCCCCCGGGTCGCTGACCGGTCCCGCCGCGACCGGTGGGAGCGGGGCCCGTGCCGGCGGGCCGCTGCGCCGGTGCGCGGGCTGCCGTCGGGTGGCGGCCCGGGCCGACCTGCTGCGCCTGGTCTGCGACGCCGACGGTCGGGTGGCGGCCGACCCCGCGCGGCGGGCCGCCGGCCGGGGGCTGAACGTCCACCGCACCGCCGGGTGCCTCCGCCGGGCCGTCGAGCCGCGGGTGCTGGCGCGGGCCTTCCGGCGGCCGGGACCGTTCGACACGACCGGCCTCGCAGGGCTGTCCGAGGGACTGGCGACCCATCCCGACGCCCCCGAGCGGCAGCGGTCGTGACGTCGGTCGCGAGCGGTGTCAGACTGGGGGTACCCGGGACGCCGTCCCGGGACGATCCGCTCCGTGCGCACCCTGGTGCCGCGGAGCGCCGACGCGGAAGCAGGTCGACGTGTGATGGACGCGCGATGAGCTCTCGGCGATGAGCAGCACCCCGCTCTAGGACGGATCCAGGGTCTGGCGACCCGGGACCGCCAGACAGGAGATCAGTGGCAAAGCCCCGGGTCCACGAAGTGGCCAAAGAGCTCGGCGTCTCGAGCAAGGACGTCATGACCAGGCTCACCGACATGGGTGAGTTCGTCCGGTCCGCCTCCTCCACCCTGGAGGCGCCGGTCATCCGCCGGCTCCGCGAGCAGCTCGGTGGCAGCACCGGTGCCGCGACTCCCGCGTCCGGGACCCGTCCGGCCACGGTGGCGCGGTCGGCGCCGACCAGCCGGTCCACGCAGGCGCCGCCGTTCGCAGCCAGCAGCCCCACCGTCGCGCCGGCACTCCAGCCGGCGAACGGTGCAGCCGCCGAACACTCCCTGCACGACACCGGCCCGGCCACCGCTCCGTCGACAGCCGCTCCGTCGACAGCCGCTCCGTCGACAGCCGCTCCGTCGACAGCCGCTCCGTCGCCGGCCGCCTCGTCGCCGCTCGGGGTGACGACACCGGTCGCTGCTTCGCCGTCGTCCGCCCCTCGGCCGGCGCCCCGCGTCGTCCCGTCGCCGGCTCCTGCGTTCGGGAGGGAGACAGTCGCCGTGCCGCCCGCCGAGGTGCAGACGGCGCCGCCGTCTGGCAGCGGCCCGTTCCAGCCGGCAGCGACGACGGGGACCGGGTCGGTCTCGCCGGAGCAGTCGGCCACCGCGGCTGCACCGCCGGCGTCCGCAGCGCCCGCGACGGCCGCTGTCGACGGCACCGCTCCGGCGGCCTACGTCCCGACCAGGCCCTCCGCCCGGACGCCGGGGGGGCTGCCGGGAGCCCGTCCGGGCAGCCCGACCCGGCCGGCCCCGGCTCGTCCGGGCAACAACCCGTTCAGCTCCAGTCCCTCCGGGATGGGTCGGGCACCGGCACCCGGGCTGCTCCGCCCGGCACCCGGCGCACCTGCCACCGGCCCGGGCGGCGGGGTCGGACAGGTCCCCGGTGCCCCGACGGGTGCGGCGGCGACCACCAGCCCGACGGCGCCGCGACCGTCCTCCCCGGTCGGTCCGCGCCCGCCCCTCGGCGCCGGCGGCCCCCGGCCGGTCCCGGCCGGCGGGCCACGCCCCAACCCCGGCGGCATGCCGCCGCGGCCGGGTGGCTTCGGCGGTCCGCGCCCCGGCGGGCTCGGCGGCGGTCCCCGTCCCAACCCGGGTGGACTCCCGCCGCGCACGTCGCGCCCGGTCGGACCGGGTGCCGGACGTCCGGGCGGGCCCGGTGGGCGTCCGGGCGGTCCGGGTGGCCCCGGTGGCCGTCCGGGCGGGTTCACCGGCGGTCCCGGTGGACGAGCGGGCGCACCCGGTGGCGCCGGCGGTCCCGGCGCCGGCCCGGGCGGCTTCGCGGGTCGTCCCGGCGGCCCGGGCGGTGCCGGCGGTCGCGGCCGGGGCGGTACCCAGGGCGCCTTCGGCCGTGGTGGCCAGAAGGGTCGTGCCCGCAAGAGCAAGCGGCAGAAGCGCCAGGAGTACGAGAACTTCCAGGCGCCGTCGTTCTCGGGCACGCGGATCCCGCGCGGTGACGGCCGGATCGTCCGGCTGTCGCGCGGGTCGTCGCTGTCCGACCTCGGCGAGCAGATCGGCGTGGACGCGGCGTCGCTGGTGAAGGTGCTGCTCAGCCAGTACAACGAGGTCATCACCGCCACCCAGTCCGTCGGCGACGAGACCCTCCAGCTGCTCGGCACCGAGCTGAACTACGACATCCAGGTCGTGTCGCCGGAAGACGAGGACCGCGAGCTGCTCGAGCAGTTCGACCTGTCCTTCGGTGGGGAGGAGGACGAGGAGGACCTCGTCCTGCGGCCACCGGTGGTCACCGTCATGGGTCACGTCGACCACGGCAAGACCCGCCTGCTCGACGCGATCCGCAAGACGAAGGTCGCGGAGAAGGAGGCCGGTGGGATCACCCAGCACATCGGCGCCTACCAGGTGGTCGCCGACACCATCGCCGGCGAGCGGCCGATCACCTTCATCGACACCCCGGGCCACGAGGCGTTCACCGCCATGCGGGCCCGCGGCGCCCAGACGACGGACATCGTCGTGCTGGTCGTGGCGGCCGACGACGGGGTGAAGCCGCAGACGACCGAGGCGCTCAACCACGCCCAGGCAGCCGGCGCACCGATCGTGGTCGCGGTCAACAAGGTCGACAAGCCGGGCGCCGACCCGACCCTGGTCCGCAGCCAGCTGACCGAGTACGGGCTCGTCGCGGAGGAGTTCGGCGGCCAGACGCTGTTCATCGACGTCTCCGCGCTGACCGGTCAGGGGATCCCGGAGCTCCTCGAGGCGATCGTCCTGACCGCCGACGCCGAGCTCGACCTGCGCGCCAACCCCGACCGCGACGCCCAGGGCATCGCGATCGAGGCGCACCTCGACCGCGGTCGCGGCCCCGTCGCGACCATGCTCGTCCAGCGCGGGACCCTGCACGTCGGGGACTCGGTCGTGGCCGGCGACGCCTACGGGCGGGTCCGGGCGCTGCTCGACGACACCGGGCAGCCGATCCAGGAGGCGCTGCCCAGCCGTCCCGTCCAGGTCCTCGGGCTCTCGGCTGTGCCGGGCGCCGGTGACCAGTTCGTCGTCGTCGCCGAGGACCGGATCGCCCGCCAGATCGCCGAGCGGCGCGAGGCCCGCGAGCGGGCGGCGGAGCTCGCCAAGAGCTTCGGTCGCCGGACGCTCGAGGACGTCATGAAGCAGATGGAGCAGGGCGAGCTCGACGAGCTGCTGCTCATCCTGAAGGGCGACGTGTCCGGGTCGGTCGAGGCCCTGGAGGACGCGCTGCTCAAGATCCACGTCGGTGAGGACGTGTCACTGCGCGTCATCAGCCGCGGGGTCGGGGCGATCACCGAGAACGACGTCAACCTGGCCGCGGCCTCGAACGCCTTCATCATCGGCTTCAACGTCCGGGCCGAGAACCGGGCACGGGAGCTGGCCGACCGCAGCGGGGTGGACATCCGGTACTACACGGTCATCTACTCCGCGATCGACGAGGTCGAGGCGGCCCTCAAGGGCAAGCTCAAGCCGGAGTACGAGACGATCGAGACGGGATCGGCAGAGATCCGGGACATCTTCCGCTCGAGCCGGTTCGGGAACATCGCCGGCTGCCTGGTCACCGCCGGGGAGATCCGACGCAACGCCAAGGTGCGCCTCGTCCGCGACGGCGCTGTCGTCACCGACGCCCTGTCGATCGCCTCGCTGCGCCGGGAGAAGGACGACGCCACCTCGGTGCGGGAGGGCTTCGAGTGCGGTATCAGCCTCGGGGCGTTCAACGACATCCGGGTCGGGGACCGCATCGAGACCTTCGACGTCCGCGAGAAGGCCCGCGCCTGAGCGGGTCTGTCGCGCGACCGGCCGGCCGTACACCTGCAGCATGTCGGTCGGCCGGTCGGCTCCGGACAGCCCGGCAGGAGCCGTGACGGTCTCGGCGGGCGGGCACCAGCCGTGAGGGCCCGAGCGGGGCGCCGGTGGTGATCGGGTGGTGCACCTTCGACGTGCTCCTGGGCGAGGTCGCCTCGCTGAAGGACAAGCGCAGTCTCGTCCGACCGGTGCTGGCCGAGCTGCGGCGCCGGCACCCGGTGTCCGCTGCCGAGACCGCCCACCAGGACCTGCTGCGGCGCTCCGAGCTGTCGGTCTGCCTGTGTGCCGGCGACGGTCAGCACGTCCGCGAGGTCCTCGACGCCTGCGAGCGTCTCGTCGCGGGCCGACCCGAGCTGGAGCTGCTCTCGGCCCGGACCCGGCTGGTCGACTCCGACGACGTCTGAGAACTGGTCGCCGCGCGGACCGTGCGCAGCCCGCGACCCGCGTCGGTGCCGGTACCGCTGGACCGGCAGCTCACTGCCTGTTGGTGGGGCCTTGGGCACTGCTGCGTCGGCTCAGGCCACCCGACGGTCGGGCAGGGCGGTCCCGGACGGCAGGAACCGGGCGGTGGGCGCGGGGCGGCGGTCACCGCTGACGACCAGCTCGACGCGGCCGGCGCCGCCGCTCGCGTCCGGTCCGACGACGCCGCCCGCCACCCCGGCCGGACGCGCGGCGAAGTCCTCGGCGACCCGACCCGCGAGCTCGAGGTAGGCGGCCCGGGTGACCGGTGCCAGCGCGTCGAGGTCGGTCTCGGCGCCCACCTCGAGGTGCGGGTCGAACGGGACCCGCACCACCGCCCGGCAGCGGCCCGCGAAGTAGCGCTCCATCGCGGCCAGGTCGACCTGCCGACTCGTCGGACGGACCGCGGAGATGACGGTGACCGACTGCCGGACGAGGTGTCCGTGGCCCTGCGCGGTCAGCCAGTCCAGCGTCGTCGCGGCGCTGCGCGCACCGTCGACGCTGCCCGAGCTGACGACCACCAGGGTGTCGGCGCATCCCAGGACGCCGGTCATCGCGTCGTGCAGCAGCCCCGTCCCGGAGTCGGTGAGGATCACCGAGTAGTAGCGACCGAGCAGGTCGACCACCTGCAGGTAGTCCCGAGCCGTCACCGCGGTCGCGACCGACGGGTCGACGTCGTTGGCGATGACCTCGAGGCGTGACCGGGCCTGCGACGTGTAGCGGGCCAGGTCGGCCCACGAGGTGATCGCGTCGTGGTCGGTCAGCAGGTCGCGCAGCGTCGCCGACGTCTCCCGCGCGAGCCGGTCGCCGAGGGTGCCCGCGTCCGGGTTCGCGTCCACGGCGACCACCCGGTCACCGCGCAGCGAAGCCAGCGTCGACCCGAGCACGATCGTGGTGGTCGTCTTGCCGACGCCGCCCTTCAGGGAGATCACCGCGACGCGGTGGGTGCCGGCGATCGGGGTCTGCACCGTCCGGACGAGGGCGTCCTGGCGCAGGTCGGCGGCCGACGGGGCGGGTCGGACAGCGCCGTGCGTGAGCACCGCGACGGCCCGCCGCCAGCCGCCGGCGGGGCTCGGGGCACGGCGGTGGACCAGCGACGCCGCGTCGAGTGCCGTCGACGGCAGCGGCTGCGGTCGCGTCGGCGGGGTGGGGGGCGGCAGCAGGGGCGATCCCGCATCGAGCTGGCCGCCCGAGCCCGGCCGCGCGGACTCTCGTGCCGGTGCCGGTGCTGGTAGCGGCGTCCCGGCGACCTCGGCCGGGGCCACCGGCCGAGCGGCCTTCGACCGGGCGACGTCGAGGTCCGGGGCCTCGCGTCCAGGACGATCGGTGACGGCAGCACCGGCCCCCTCGGCGGTGCCGGCAGTGACAGCGGTGCCGGCAGTGACAGCGGTGCCGGCAGTGACAGCGCCCGTGACCGCAGGCGCGCTCGCCGGGGGTCCGCTCGACGACGGTCCCAGCCGGTCGGCCAGCGACATCGACACCTCGACGCGGTGGGCGGCGCGGTGGTGCCCGGCACCGCCCGTCGCGCCCGGATCGACGTCGACCGGGACCGCCGGGCGCACCCTGTCGGCCTGCTGGTCGTGTTGCCGGTCGCGCTGGTGGTCCTGCGACTCGTGCGGCACTCGGTCACCTCCTCGCGACCGGGGCGACCCTACGGACAGCGGCCGTCGCGACCCCCGTCCCGGAGGCCGCCTGTGTGCTCGTCCATGATCCCGGAGTCTGCTGGTCACCACCCGTCGCCGTCTGGCCCTCGCCACCCGGGTGGGGAGGCGGTCGGCGGTCGGCAACGCCCCGGGAGGCGGCCCTACCCTGGGTCGGCAGCCGGACGTGGCATCCGGTGTCGGGCTTCGCGGGACCGGCTCCGCAGGATCGGCTGCGCGGTAACCGCGTGAGACCGGGGCGTCGGCGCGCCGTGGCGCGCATGGCCGGGACGGTGACCAGGGGGGCAGATGAGCGCCGAGCGGGCGAGACGGCTGGCAGACCGGATCCAGGTGATCGTGGCCCAGACGCTCCAGGGCCGGGTGAAGGACCCCCGCCTCGGGATGGTGACGATCACCGACGTCCGGGTGACCAACGACCTGCGCGAGGTGTCGGTGTTCTACACCGCGTTCGGCGACGAGGAGTCCCGGACCGAGTCCGCGGCCGCACTGTCCTCGGTGACCGGCCTGGTCCGCAGCGAGGTCGGCCGGGCCACCGGCCTCAAGCACACCCCGAGTGTCGTGTTCATCCCGGACGCGATACCGGAGAACGCCCACCACATCGAGGACCTGCTCCGGTCGGCGCGCGAGTCCGACGAGGCGGTCTCGGCACGCTGCGTCGGTGCCGAGTACGCCGGGGACCCCGACCCGTACCGGGTGCCCGCGGCGGCCGCGACCGACGACGACGACGACTTCCCGCTGGACAGCGAGGGTCCGGACGGCCCGGTGCACCTCGACACCCCGGCGCGCCCGAGCTGATGGCAGGCCCGCCCCCCGGCGGCTTCGCGATCCTCGACAAGCCCGCCGGGTGGACGAGCCACGACGTCGTCGCCCGGTTGCGCCGGGCGTTCGGCACCCGGCGGGTCGGGCATGCCGGGACCCTCGACCCGATGGCGACCGGGGTCCTGGTCGTCGGGGTCGACTGGGCGACGAAGCTGCTGACCCACGTCGTCGGCTCGGACAAGTCCTACACCGCGACGATCCGCCTCGGGTCGGCCACCATGACCGACGATGCCGACGGCGAGCCGCTGACGACGGCGGACGCCTCGACCGTCGACCCGGCGGCGCTGCGGACCGCGGTCGCCGCGCTGACCGGTGAGATCACCCAGCGGCCGAGCTCGGTGTCCGCCATCAAGATCGACGGCCGCCGGGCGTACGCGCGGGTGCGGGCGGGGGAGGACGTCGTGCTCCCCGGACGGTCGGTGACGATCCGGGAGTTCACCGTGGTCGGGTCCCGCGTGGACGGGCCCTCCCTCGACCTCGACGTCGCCGTCACCTGCACCACCGGCACCTACGTCCGGGCCCTCGCGCGCGACCTCGGCGCGGCGCTCGGCGTCGGCGGGCACCTGACCGCCCTGCGGCGGACGGCGGTCGGTCCCTGGACGCTCGCCGAGGCTCGGACGCTGGACGCCGTCCTGGCCGAGCCGTGCTTCGTCCCGGTCGCCGCGGCGGCGTCCCGCCTGCTGCCGGCGGCGGTGGTCGACGACGACGGCGCCGCCGCCCTGCGCGCGGGCCGCCGGGTCCCGCGGCCGGCCGACGCCGCGGACGGGGTCCTGCTCGCCGTCTTCGGGCGGACGGGCGAGCTCGTGTGTCTCGCGCGGGTCGAGGGCGGGGAGCTGCGCCCCGAGGCCGTCCTCCCGGTCGGCTGACCGCCCGCGGCGGCCGCGGCAGCTCGCGAGCCGATGCAGCGTCCACCGGGGAGGATGGGCGGGTGGCCGGCCCGGACGACGACGCCGGCCGGCCCGTCGTCGTCATCGGCAACTTCGACGGCGTGCACCGCGGTCACCTCGCCGTCCTGGCCGCGGCGCGGGGTCTCGCCGGCGCCGGCCCGGTGGTCGCCGTCACCTTCGAGCCGCACCCGCTGGCGGTCCTGCGCCCCGACCACGCCCCGGCCGTCCTCACACCGCTGGCGGAGAAGCTGCGCCTGCTGCGGGCAGCGGGTGCCGACGACGTCCTGGTGCTCGTCTTCGATGCCGCCCTCGCCGGCTGGTCGCCGACGGAGTTCGTCCAGCGGGTGCTGGTCGACCGCCTCCGCGCCCGGGTCGTCGTCGTCGGGGAGAACTTCCGGTTCGGACACCGCGCGGCCGGGGACGTCGCACTGCTGCGTCGTCTCGGGGGAGCCGCCGGGTTCGCCGTCGTGCCCGCTGCGCTCGCGACGGTCCCCCTGGGTCCCCGGGTGTCGTCCTCCCTCATCCGCGAGCGCCTCGCCGCCGGTGACGTGGAGGCCGCCCGGGCCGCTCTCGGGCGACCGTTCCGGCTGTTCGGACGGGTGGTGCGCGGTGATGCTCGCGGGCGGGAGCTCGGCTACCCGACGGCCAACCTCGACGTCGCCGACGGGGTGGTGTCGCCGGTGGCCGTACCCGCCGACGGCATCTACGCGGTGCGGCTGCTACGGGCCACCGACCTCGCCGCGGCTGCCGAGCAGTCGACCGTCGGGGCCGCCGATCAGGCGAGCGGGACAGCCGATCAGGCGAGCGGGCCGGCCGATCAGGCGAGCGGGACAGCCGTCGTCGAGGACCTCGAGCCGGGACTCCCGGCGACCCTGTCGATCGGCACCAACCCGACCTTCGACGGGCTCGAGCGCCGGATCGAGGCACACGTCCTGGACCGCGACGACCTCGCCCTGTACGGCGAGCGGGTCGCCCTCGACGTCGTCGCCCGCCAGCGCGCCACGGTCCGGTTCGACTCCGTCGACGCCCTCGTCGACCAGATGGCGCGCGACACCGCGGCCACGCGTGTGGTCCTCGGCCTGCCGGGCCCGCACACCGCGCGGCTGCCGCCGCGCGCTGTGGTCGACGGGCTGGGCGACGAGCTGGGCGATGGGATGGATCTGCGGGTGCCGAGCGCGGGCGACGCTGCCCCGCGACCGGCACCACGACCCGCCTGACGACCCGCCTGACGACCCCGGCCGGCGTGCGCATGGGTCGCTGACCAGCGACGGGCCCGGGTCCCGCCCGTCGTCGCGGCCGGTACGGCGAGCCACGCTGCTAGCCTCGGAGGCGCCGTGTATCGGCCGCGGATGCCGCACAGCCCGGCGAGCAGCGCCGGCGCGCCGCGCAACGACATCGCCAGCCGACGTCGCCGGCCCTCCTGCGGGGTGCCGGGGCCGGGCCGGGGCGGAGAAGGGCAGCCCGTGTCCCTGGACACCACCCACAAGAAGCAGATCCTCGACGAGTACGCGATCCACCCGACCGACACCGGGTCGCCGGAGGCGCAGGTCGCCCTGCTCACGACGAGGATCCGCGAGCTCACCGAGCACCTCAAGGTCCACAAGCACGACCACCACAGCCGCCGCGGACTGCTGCTGCTCGTCGGCCGGCGCCGCCGGCTGCTGCAGTACCTCTCGCGGGAGGACGTCGCCCGCTACCGGTCGCTCATCCAGCGCCTCGGTCTGCGCCGCTAGGACCACCTGCACCACCAGTTCGACGACCACCGCCCGACCGGCGCCGCCACCCGCCGGTCCTCGGTAGTGGCCTCCGGGTGATCCCGTGGGCCTCGATCGAAGACCGGCACAGCGGCCCGGGTCGGGTCCGGCGGACCGCGTCCCGCGATACGCCGACGATCCGCTGCGCGCCGACGACCGCCTCCGTGGCGGGCCAGCGCGCCGCCTCCTGAGGAGATCCATGACCGCCACCACCACCACGATGAGCGGGGCCGACGTCCACACCAGCGTCGCGACCCTCGACAACGGCCGCTTCGGCACCCGCACCGTCCGTTTCGAGACCGGGCGCCTCGCCCGTCTCGCCAACGGCTCGGCCGTCGCCTACCTCGACGACGACACCATGCTGCTCTCGGCCACCTCGGCGTCCAAGAAGCCCAAGGACAACCTCGACTTCTTCCCCCTCACCGTCGACGTCGAGGAGCGGATGTACGCCGCCGGGCGCATCCCCGGCTCGTTCTTCCGCCGCGAGGGCCGTCCGAGTGAGGACGCGATCCTCACCTGCCGCCTCATCGACCGGCCGCTGCGCCCGTCCTTCGTCGACGGCCTGCGCAACGAGATCCAGGTCGTCGTCACCGTCCTCGCGCTGCGTCCGGGCACCCTCTACGACGTCCTCGCGATCAACGCCGCCTCGATGTCGACCCAGCTGGCCGGCCTGCCCTTCTCCGGCCCGATCGGCGGCGTGCGGGTCGCGCTGATCGACGGGCAGTGGGTGGCCTTCCCGACCCACGCCGAGCTCGAGGACGCCGTGTTCGACATGGTCGTCGCCGGCCGGGTCGTCGACACCGGCAGCGGCACCGACGTCGCGATCATGATGGTCGAGGCCGAGTCGACGCCGGCGACCTGGAACAAGGTCCGCAGCGGCACCCAGGCGCCGACCGAGGAGGTCGTCGCCGGCGGTCTCGAAGCCGCGAAGCCCTTCATCGCCGCCCTCTGCGCCGCTCAGCAGAACCTCGCCGACGTCGCAGCCAAGCCGACCGGCACCTACCCGACCTTCCCCGCCTACCAGTCCGACGCCCACGCCGCGGTCGAGGCCGCGGTCGGCGACGAGCTGGGCACCGCGCTGACGATCACCACGAAGAAGGAGCGCGAGGCCGAGCTGGACCGGGTCAAGGCCCTCGTCCTGGAGAAGGTCGGCGCGCAGTTCGCCGGCCGGGAGGGCGAGCTGTCCGCCGCCCTGCGGTCGCTGACGAAGGCGGGGGTCCGCGACCGGGTGCTCCGCACCGGGATCCGGATGGACGGCCGCGGCCTCGCCGACATCCGCCCGCTGTCGGCGGAGACCAACGTGGTCCCCCGGGTCCACGGCTCGGCGCTGTTCCAGCGCGGCGAGACCCAGATCCTCGGCGTCACGACGCTGAACATGCTCGGCATGGAGCAGAAGCTCGACACCCTGGCGCCGGAGACCACCAAGCGCTACATGCACAACTACAACTTCCCGCCGTACTCGACCGGTGAGACCGGTCGCGTCGGTTCGCCCAAGCGCCGCGAGATCGGCCACGGCGCGCTCGCCGAGCGGGCGCTGGTGCCGGTGCTGCCGACGCGCGAGGAGTTCCCGTACGCGATCCGCCAGGTGTCGGAGGCCCTCGGTTCCAACGGGTCCACGTCGATGGGCTCGGTGTGCGCCTCGACCCTCGCCCTGCTCGCGGCCGGCGTCCCGCTGCGGGCCCCGGTCGCCGGCATCGCGATGGGCCTGATCTCCGGCGTCGTCGACGGGGCGGCGAAGGCCGTCGCGCTGACCGACATCCTGGGCGCGGAGGACGCGTTCGGGGACATGGACTTCAAGGTGGCCGGCACGTCGGAGTTCGTCACCGCGCTGCAGCTGGACACCAAGCTCGACGGCATCCCCGCCTCGGTCCTCGCCGGTGCGCTGACGCAGGCGAAGCAGGCCCGGACCGCGATCCTCAAGCTCATCAGCGAGGAGATCTCCGAGGCGGCCGAGATGTCGCCGTACGCGCCGCGGATCATCTCCCTGATGATCCCGGTCGACAAGATCGGTGAGGTGATCGGGCCGAAGGGCAAGGTCATCAACCAGATCCAGGCCGACACGGGCGCGAACATCTCGATCGAGGACGACGGGACCATCTACATAGGCGCCGTCGACGGCGCCTCGGCCGAGGCCGCGCGGGCGGTCATCAACGGGATCGCCAACCCGACGATGCCGGAGGTCGGCGAGCGCTACCTGGGCACCGTGGTGAAGACGACCGCCTTCGGCGCGTTCGTCTCGCTGCTGCCCGGCCGTGACGGCCTGCTGCACATCTCCAAGCTGCGGTCCCTGGCCGGCGGGAAGCGGGTCGACAACGTCGACGACGTCGTCGCGGTGGGCCAGAAGGTGATGGTGGAGATCGGCGAGATCGACGCCCGCGGCAAGCTGTCGCTGGTGCCGGTCGTCGAGGGAGTCGCGGCCGACGGCGGCGGCTCGAACGGTGCCTCGAACGGTGCCCCGAACGGTGGTGCGGGCGCCGGGGTGCCGGCCGGCGCCGGTGCCGCGTCGGGCGTCTGAGCCAGCCGCGGTGACGGGGCAGACCTCCCGGCCGGGAGCGTCCGAGCAGGTCGGTGGCGGTCCTGGCGCGCGGCGGCCGCGGACACCGAAGGTGGTGTCCGCGGCCGACCAGCCGGTCGGGTCGACCCGGACGGTGCTGACCGAGACCGGCCCGCACGGTGAGGTCGCGTCCCGGGTCCGGCGCACCGTGCTGCCGGGCGGGCTGCGGGTGGTGACCGAGGCGATGCCCGGCGTGCGCTCCGCGGCGTTCGGCGTCTGGGTCGCGGTCGGCTCGCGCGACGAGCGGCCGTCGCAGGCGGGCGCGACCCACTTCCTCGAGCACCTGCTGTTCAAGGGCACCCGACGCCGCAGCGCCCTGGACATCTCGGTCGCCCTCGACGCGGTGGGCGGGGAGGCCAACGCGTTCACCGCGAAGGAGAACACCTGCTACTACGCCCGGGTCCTGGACACCGACCTGCCGCTCGCGGTGGACGTCGTGTCCGACCTGGTCACCTCGGCGACCGTGACGACGGCCGACGTGGACAGCGAGCGCGGGGTGGTGCTCGAGGAGATCGCCATGCGCGACGACGACCCCGGGGACCTCGTCCACGACGTGTTCACCGAGTACCTGTGGGGCGACACGCCCCTCGGACGCTCGATCCTCGGCACCGTCGACTCGATCACCGGGATGGGCCGCGGGGTCGTCAACGGGTACTACCACCGCCGGTACACCGCACCGCGGATCGTCGCTGCCGCGGCCGGCAACGTCGACCACGCCACCGTCGTCCGCCTCGTCCGCGACGCCTTCGCGGCGGGTGGGTTCCTCGACGGCGACGGGGTGCCGGAGGCACCGCGGGCGCCGGGCATCGCGCCGGCGGCGCGACCCGGGCTGACCGTCCTCGACCGCCCGACCGAGCAGGCCAACCTCATCCTCGGGATGCCGGGACTCGCCCGCGGCGACGACCGGCGGTTCGTGCTCGCGGTGCTGAACGCAGCGGTCGGCGGCGGCATGTCGAGCCGGCTCTTCCAGGAGATCCGCGAGAACCGCGGCCTGGCGTACTCCGTCTACTCCTTCGTCGAGCACCACTCCGAGAGCGGTGTCGTCGGGGTGTCGGTGGGGTGCCAGCCGAAGAAGGCGCGGGAGGTGGTGGGCCTCGCGCGGGAGGTCCTCGCCGACGTCGCCGCCCACGGGCTGAGCGCCGCCGAGCTCGAGCTCGGCAAGGGGCAGCTGCGCGGCGGGCTCGTCCTCGGCCTGGAGGACTCCGGCTCGCGGATGTCGCGGATCGGCAAGGCCGAGCTGGTGCTCGGCCGGCACCCGTCGGTGTCCGACCAGCTGGCCCGCATCGACGAGGTCACCCCGGACGACGTCCGGGCACTGGCCGCCGAGCTGTTCGCGGCGCCGCCGACGCTGGCCGTGGTGGGGCCGTACCGCACCGACGCAGCGTTCGCCGGCCTGGTCTGAGGCGCGGTGTGACCGCCGCCCCGGGGGACCCTGCACTCGACGGTGCCGGTCTCGACGGTGCCGTACCCGACGTTGCCGTTCCCGACGGAGTCGCTCGTGATCGAGGGCCGCTGCGGGTCGCGGTCTTCGGCGCCGCCGGGCGTCTCGGGTCGGTGCTCGTCGAGGCGATCGAGGACGCTGACGACCTCGAGGTGGTCGCCGAGCTCGGCCGGGACACCTCCCGTTCGGTGCTGCGGACTTCTCGCGCCGAGGTGGCCCTGGACGTGACCGGCCCGGCCGCGGTCGCCGCCGACGTCACGGCGTGCATCGAGGCAGGCATCGACGTGGTCGTCGGCAGCTCCGGTCTCACCGGGGACGACCTGACCCGGGTGCGCCGACTCCTGCAGGCCCGGGTCGACGCGGCGCCGGGCGCGCACCGGACCGGCGTGCTCGTCGCCCCGAACTTCTCCGTCGGAGCGGTGCTGGCCGAGGCCCTCGCGGTGCGGGCCGCCCGGCACCTCCCATCGGTGGAGGTCATCGAGCTGCACCACGACCGCAAGGTGGACGCTCCCAGCGGTACCGCCCGGCGGACGGCGTCGCGCATCGCCCGCGCGCGCACCGCTGCCGGCCTCGCCGACGTGGCGGATGCGACGGTGTACGACCCCGACGGCGCCCGGGGAGCGCTGATCGACGGGATCCGGGTGCACGCGGTCCGCCTCCGCGGTCTGCTCGCGTCGCAGGAGGTGGTGTTCGGCGGGCCGGGGGAGACCCTGACCATCCGCCACGACTCGACCAGCCGGGAGTCCTTCGTGCCCGGGGCCCTGCTCGCGCTGCGCCGGGTCGGGTCGCTGCCCGGTCTGACCGTCGGGCTGGAGGGGCTGCTCGGCCTGGACGCCGCCGCCGGCCCCGCCGCAGCTGCTGAGGCCGGGGTCGGCTGAGCCGTGCGGACGCGGGTGCTCGTGGTCGCCATGACGCTGGCGGCGGCAGCCTGCGCGGCGGGGGTCGCCTGGCAGGCGGTGCTGCTGATCCGCGACGGCCGGGCGGTCCCGGTCGTCTTCGGCGTGGGCCTGCTGGTGCTGCCGCTGCTCGGGGTCTTCACGGTCGTCACCGAGCTCCGATTCGGCGCCGCGTCCGGGCGCCTCGCGCGCCGCCTCGCCGACGAGGGCGGTCTACCGGCCGACGACCTGCCGCGACTGCCGTCGGGACGGGTGGTCCGCGCCGCGGCCGACGCCCGGTTCGACCGCTGGCGGGCCGAGACCGAGACGGCGCCGACGGACTGGCGGTCCTGGTACCGACTCGGCCTGGCCTACGACGCCGCGCGGGACCGCCGTCGCGCCCGCGGCGCCGTGCGGCGGGCGATCGCACTCGCCGCCAGGGATCCTCACCGCTCTGACCGCCGGCCCGGCGCATGATCTGTCGGCCCGGCGCATGATCTGTCGGCCCGGCGCATGATCCGCCGGCCCGGCGCATGATCCGCCGGCCCGGCGCCTGACCGGAGGAGTGCGCGGGGCGGGCGCTCGGCGCGCTGGGCGGGCGCCGGGCCCGCTGCGCAGGGCAAGCTTGCGCCCGGGCGGTCGGGCCCGGCCGCCGGCCGGAGCCGACCTCGGTCGGGGAGCCCGGCCGGTCCGGCGGCGTCGCCGGGTACAGGTACACGCGGGCGCGGGTCGCCCGATGTCGGCGGTCATCCGCCGGGAGGGTCAGGGGATGTCCGAGAGCACCGAGCAGTCCAGCACCGAGCAGTCCAGCACCGAGCAGTCCAGCACCGAGCAGTCCAGCACCGAGCAGTCCAGCACCGAGCAGTCCCGTACCGAGCAGCCGGCCACCGGGTCCGACGGCGCCACGGCGCCGGCTGGTCCGGCCGTCGCCGAGAAGACCGTCTTCGTCCTCTACGGGGCGACGGGCGACCTGGCCCACCGCCTCGTCCTGCCGGCACTGTTCCGGCTGGCGAAGGACGGGCTGCTGCCGACCGACTGGCGCCTCGTCGGCAACGGTCGCGGGGACGTGTCGCACGAGGACTTCCGCAAGCGGGTGCACGACAGCCTCGCGGAGTTCGGTGCGGCTCCCGAGGGACCGGTGTGGGACGACTTCGCGTCCAAGCTGCTGTTCGCCGGTGGCGGCTTCTCGAAGGACGATCCCGGGTCCCTGCTGACGGTCCTGGAGGATGCGCACGCCCAGCTCGGCGAGCACGGCGAGATGATCCACTACCTCGCGATCCCGCCGTCGGCGTTCGAGCGGATCACCCAGGGCATCGGGGAGCACGGCCTGTCCTCGCACGCGCGGATCGTCTACGAGAAGCCGTTCGGGACGTCGATGCAGGAGTTCCGGGAGCTCAACGAGCTCGCCCACACGGTCTTCGACGAGTCCGACGTCTACCGGATCGACCACTTCCTCGGCAAGGAGGGTGCCCAGGCCATCCAGGCCGTGCGGGCCGGCAACACCCTGGTCGCCGCTGCCTGGTGCCGCGACTTCATCGACAGCGTGCAGATCGACGTCCCGGAGACCCTGGACATCGGCACCCGCGCCCAGTTCTACGACGGCACCGGCGCGTTCCTCGACATGATCGTGACGCACCTCATCCAGCTGGCCGCACAGGTGGCGATGGAGCCGGCCGGCTCGGACCCCGAGGAGATCGCCCGGGCGCGTGAGCAGGTCATCGCGGCGTTCCGGCCGATGCAGCCCGCCGAGGTCGTGCTCGGCCAGTACGACGACTACGGCCAGGCGCCGGGCGTGGCGGCGGGCTCCCAGACGGACACCTTCGTCGCGGCGCGGCTCTGGGTGGACAACGAGCGCTGGCAGGGGGTGCCGTTCCTGCTCCGCACGGGGAAGGCCCTCGCCCGGTCCGCGCAGCGGGTGAGCATCGTCTTCCGGCGCCCGGCCGACGCCCCGGAGGGCACTCCCGCGCGCGGCAGCGTGCTGACCTTCGACCTCGCCGGTGACGGCGGGGTGTCGCTGTCCCTCGTCGGGAAGCAGACCGGCCCGGGGGAGGAGGTCACGGTCGGGGAGGCCGACCTGCCGCTGCCGCAGACCTTCGGCGGGGCGTCGCTGCCCGCGTACTCGCGCCTCGTGCACGACGTGCTGCGCGGGGACCGGGCGCTGTTCACCCGCCCCGAGGGGCTGTCCCACGTGTGGACGACCGTCGGCCGGGTGCTGGCAGACCGGCCCGCGGTGAAGAGCTACGCGCGCGGGTCGTGGGGTCCGGCCGAGGCCGCGGCGCTCGCCGGGCCGGAGGGCTGGATCCTCGGCTCCTGACCTGACGGCGGGTCAGCGGCGTCGACGTGCGCGCCGGTCCTGCGGCAGCCTCAGTCGAGGCCGACGTGCAGGCGCACCTCGCTGAGGGCGCCGGCCACTGCGGCGCTGCTGCCCGCGTCGCTGCCGCCCGCATCGCTGCCGCCCGCGTCGCTGGAGTCGGCGCCATCGGGCCGTTCGATGTCGTCGCGGGTCAGTGACCGGTGGGCGCCGTCCGGAGTCCACCCGGCGTCCTGGAGGACCCGGCGCAGCAGGTCGTCGGTGGTGGGCACCCAGTGCTGGGCGCGGGTGAAGCCGTCGGCGGCCAGGGTGTCGGCCGCGGCCGCCGCGAGGGCCGCGAGCAGCTCCGGGCCGCCGCCGGCCGGGGTGTCGGGCAGGTCCGGGCGCATCGCGTCGCGCACCGCGTGCAGGGCGAGGACGTCGCCGTCGACCGCGAGATCGGAGTCGGGGTCCTCGGCGGGGCCGGTCGCGACGAAACCCCGGACGGCGCCGTCCTCCACGGCGACCAGCACCCGGTGCCGCGCCGTCGGCGGCCGGGTGATCGCCCGCAGCCAGGCCGCCTGCAGCTCCGCAGCGTCCGGGACGTCGGTGCCCGTGCCGGCGAGGGCGCGTCGGTAGTCGTCGTGCTGCACCGCCGCGACGGCCGGGGCGTCGGTCGCCCAGGCCAGGCGGACGGTGCGGGGCGGGCCGTCCTCGGAGGGTGAGTCCCCGTCGGCATCTCCGCGATCGGGACCGGCTCCCGCGTCGGGAGCCGACCGGGCCGGGTCGGCGGGGCGTCGCACGTGGTCCGACGTCGGGAAGGGCAGGTCGGCGGGCACCCGCCTAGCGTCCCAGCCGGGTCCGGCGGTCGTCGGGCGCCCGCCCTCCCGCACCGTCGTCGCCCCACCGCCTTCGCCCCACCGACGTCGCCAGACCGCCTCCGCCACACCGACGGCCCTGGGCGCGCGACCCGGCCGTCCCGCTAGGTTGGCCGACCGTGCTGTTCAGCGTGCGGGGTGTCCTGGTGGACCTCGACGGCACGCTCGTCGACTCGACCGGCGCGATCGTCCGGTCGTGGGTCCGGTTCGCCGGCGAGTATGGGATCGGGGTGCCCGAGCTCGTCGCCGCACGGGGTCACGGCCGGCGCTCGCAGGACGTCATCGCCGACCTGGTGGCGCCGCCTCGCCGGTCCGCCGCCTTCGACCGGGTGCACGCGCTGGAGCTCGCCGACCTGGACGACCTGACCCCGGTGCCCGGGGCCGCAGCCCTGCTGGCTGCGCTCCCGCCGAGCAGCTGGGGCATCGTGACGTCCGGCTCGCGACAGCTCGCCACGGCCCGGCTGCGCGCGGCCGGGCTCGGGGCCCACGTCGATCGACTGCTCGTGACCGGCGACGACGTGGACGCGGGCAAGCCCGACCCGGCGCCCTACCTCGCCGGTGCCGCTGCTCTCGGGCTCGCCCCGGGGGACTGCCTGGCCGTGGAGGACGCTGCCGCCGGGATCGCATCGGCAGCAACGGCCGGGATGGCGACCCTCGCGGTGACGATCACCACCCCGGCCCGCGACCTGCCGGCGGACGCGGTCGTGTCCGACCTGACGACGGTCACGGTCTCGGTCGCAGGTGCGGGCGGCCGTCTGGTCGTCGAGGTCGACACCTCCCAGCTGGTCCGCGACCCGGTCGAGGTCCCGACCGACGCCCGCTGAGGCGACTCGGCGAGCAGCGGGCGGCGGGCAGCAGGTGCCGACCGCGGGCGGCGGCCAGCGGGTGTCGGGCGGCGGACTGCAGGACGGACCAGGGCGTCCGGGCCGAGCTAGCCTCCGCCATGGTCGAGCGGCCGCTCGTCGTGGGCGCCGGCGCCGCCGGGCTCGCGGTCGCGGCTGTCCTCGCCGGGCGGGGCATCGCGTGTGACGTGCTCGACTCCGCGTCCTCGGTCGGCGCGGTCTGGGCCGACCGGTACGACAGCCTCCGCCTGCACACCGCCCGTCGGCTGTCCGGACTGCCGGGTCTCCCCATCCCGGCCCGGTACGGCGCCTGGGTCGCGCGCGACGACGTGGTCGCCTACCTCGGGCGCTACGCCGACCACCACCGGCTGGCCCTCGAGCTGGGGGTCCAGGTCCGCCGCCTGGACCGCGAGGGCGACCACTGGGTCGTGCACACCTCGGCCGGTGACCGGCGGACCACCCAGGTCGTCCTGGCGACCGGCTTCTGCCGCCGACCGCTGCTGCCCGACTGGGCCGCCGCCGAGGTCGGGGCGGCGACCGGGGCGGCGACCGGCGCCGAGCACACCGGAAAGCACGGGGTCGCGGCGGGCAGCCGGGGTGCGAGCTCGCCGGTCGTCCTCCACTCGTCGGCCTACCGCAGCGCTGCCGGGTACCGCGGCGGGAGGGTCCTCGTCGTCGGCGCCGGCAACTCCGGCTCGGAGATCGCGGCGGACCTCGCGGCGAGCGGCGTCGAGGTGCTCCTGTCGGTACGCCGCCCACCGGACCTGGTGCGCCGCGACCTGCTCGGGGTGCCGAGCCAGGCCCTCGCCGTCGCGACGCGCGGGCTCCCGGCCGGCGTGGTGGACCACCTGTCCCGGGCGCTGCGGCGCCTGAGCTTCCCGGACCTCAGCGGCTACGGACTGCCGGCACCCGCCCGCGCCGCCGCCGGGCCCGGGCTCCCGGCGACGATCCCGATCCTCGACCACGGCTTCGTCGCCGCGGTCCGCAGCGGTCGCATCCGGGTGGTGGGGGCGGTGGCCGCGCTGGCCGACGGGGCGGTGAGCTTCGTCGACGGCACGACGGTGGCGGTCACCGCGGTGGTGTGTGCCACCGGCTACCGGCCCGGCCTGGAGGAGCTCGTCGGCCACCTGGGGGTCCTCGACGAGCACGGGTCGCCGCGGGTGCGCGGCGCCGGCACGCTGCCGAGTGCGCCGGGACTCCGCTTCGCCGGCATCGGTGTGACCCGGACCGGGCAGCTGCGGGAGATCGGGCGGGAGGCCCGGGCGATCGCCGCGGTGGTGGCCGCCGGGGCGTGCTGACGTGCGCCGACGCCGACGCCGACGCCGACGCCGGCCCCTGCTCCGGTCTCGATCCCTTCGCCGCTGCCGCTGCCGCTGCGGGTCGGAGCCGAGGTCGGGTCAGGTCAGCTCAGAAGGCGGCCGCGGGCAGGTCGCGGGTCCCGTCGGCGAGGGCGTCGACGATCCGGGCGGCCACCGCGTCGGGGTCCCGGCCGGTCGCCATCCGGGGCGCCTGCCCGGCGATGGGGCGGCCGGCGAGCCCGGTCTCGGTGTGCGGCGGACGGATGTCGAGGACCCGGATCCTCGCCGACCGCAGCTCGCGCGCCAGCGCGGCGTCGAAGGCGGTGACCGCGGCCTTGACTGCGGAGTAGGCCGCCATCCCCGCGGTCGGCACCTCCGCGACCACCGCGCTGACCGTGGCCAGGAACGCGGCCCGGCCGGCGGCGGCGGACTCGGTCAGCGCCGGCAGTGCCGCCCGCGCCAGTCGGACGGGCGCCAGCAGCGACACCGCGACGAGCTCGTCGAGCACCTCGTCGGTCAGGCTGGCCACCGGCCCGAACGCGACCACACCGGCGGCGTTCAGGACGCCGTCCAGATGGCCGTGGACGGCGAGGGCGCGGGCCACGGCAGCGGCCGGAGCGGCCGGGTCCCGCAGGTCGGCCACGACGAGCTCGACCCGCCCGCCCGCCGGGTCGCCGCCGGGTCCGGCCGGGAGCTCAGCCGCCGCCGCGAGCCGCCCTGCGTCCCGCCCGACCAGCGTCAGGTGGGCGCCCGCGGCGACCAGGAGGCGGGCACACCGGGACCCCAGCCCGCCCGACGCACCGGTGAGCAGGATCGACGAGCCGGCGAGCGGTGCGGGTGCCATGCGCGCCACGGTGGCACGGCCCCCGGCGCCACGGTGCACCGCCCCGAGGTCGCCCGGTGGCCGGCGTCCGCCCTCCGGCGACGCCTGCGGCGGTAGGTTCGACCCCGTGCCGGGGACATCGAACGCCACCCCGGTGGACGCGGCCGCGGTCCTGCGCGCGGGCGGGGTGGGCGTGGCGATGGTCACCCCCTTCACGCCCGACGGCGCGCTCGACCTCGGCGGCGCCGCCGCGGTGGTCGAGCACCTGCTCGGCCTCGGGACCACCGTCCTGGTGGTCAGCGGCACGACCGGGGAGTCGACGACCACCTCCGACGAGGAGAAGGACCGCCTGCTGCGGGCGGTCGTCGCCAGCGCCGGTGGCCGGGCCTGCGTCCTGGCCGGGGTCGGGACCGCGCACACCGCGCACAGTGTCGAGCTGGCCGAGCACGCCGCCGCCGCGGGCGCGGACGGCCTGCTGGTGGTCACCCCGTACTACAGCCGGCCGTCCCAGGCGGGCCTGCTCGCCCACTTCACCGCGGTCGCCGACGCCGGCGGGCTGCCGGTGATGGTCTACGACATCCCCGGCCGCTCGGCGTCGGTGATCGCCCCCGACACGCTGCTCCGTCTCGCCGAGCACCCGCGGGTGGTGGCGGTCAAGGACGCCACCGGTGACCCCGTGCGGGCCGCCGCGATGCTGGCCGCGACCGGACTGGCGTGGTGGTCGGGCACCGACGAGCTGAACGTCGCACAGCTGGCGGTCGGTGCGGTCGGGGTGGTGTCCGTCGTCGGGCACGTGACCGCCGGGTCCTACGTCCGCATCGTCGACGCCGTCGCCCGCGGCGACCTCCACGACGCCCGCACGATCGACGACGCCCTGCGGCCCGTCGTCACGGCCCTCATGAGCCCGGGGCCGGGCGCGGTGACCGCCAAGGCCGCCCTCCAGTACCGGGGCGTGCTGACCGGACGGACCGTCCGCCTGCCCTACCTGCCTGCGACCGACGACGAGGTGGCGCGGATCGCCGCCGCCCTCGCGGCGTGGGACTCGAACCGCTGAGGAGCACCCCGTGACCGCTGTCGACATCACCGCCCACGCCGCACCGGGGACGCAGCCGCGCCGCCGGGCGCCCGGTCCGCTGGCCCGCGGGGCGCTGCGCATCACCCCCCTCGGCGGGCTCGGCGAGGTCGGGCGGAACATGACCGTCCTCGAGCTGGACGGCCGCCTGCTGATCATCGACTGCGGGGTCCTGTTCCCCGAGGACCACCAGCCCGGGATCGACCTGGTGCTGCCCGACTTCGAGCTGGTCCGCGACCGCCTCGTCGACGTCGAGGCCCTCGTCCTCACCCACGCCCACGAGGACCACATCGGGGGCGTCCCCTACCTGCTGAAGGAACGCCGCGACCTGCCCGTCATCGGGACCCGGCTCACCCTCGCGATGGTCGAGGCGAAGTGCCGCGAGCACCAGATCCGGCCGATCGAGCTGACCGTCGCGGAGGGCCAGCGCGAGCGCTTCGGCCCGTTCACGTGCGAGTTCGTCGCCGTCAACCACTCGATCCCGGACGCGGTCGCGGTCGCCGTCCACACCACGGCGGGCAGCATCCTGCACACCGGTGACTTCAAGCTGGACCCGACGCCGCTCGACGGCCGGACCACCGACCTGCGCCACCTCGGCCGGCTCGGGCACGAGGGCATCGACCTGCTGCTCATCGACTCGACGAACGCCGAGGTCGCCGGGCACACCCCGTCCGAGCGCACCGTCGCCCCGGCGATCGACCAGGCGATCGGCAGCGCGAGCGGCCTCGTGATCGCGGCGACGTTCTCTTCCCACGTGCACCGCGTGCAGCAGATCATCGACGCCGCCGTGCGCCACGGTCGGAAGGTCGCCTTCGTCGGCCGCTCGATGATCCGGACGATGACGATCGCCCGCGAGCTCGGCTACCTGCACGTCCCGGGCGGTGTCCTCGTCGACGGCCGCCACCTCGACGGCATCGCGCGGGACAAGCTGCTGGTGATGAGCACCGGGTCCCAGGGGGAGCCGCTGTCCGCCCTCGCGCGGATGGCCGGCGGCGCCCACCAGTCGGTGCAGCTGGAGAGCGGCGACACCGTGCTGCTGGCCGCGGGCACCGTCCCGGGCAACGAGATCGCGGTCTCGCGGGTGCTCAACGGGCTGATCGGGCTCGGGGTCCGGGTGGTCCACCGCGACAACGCGGCCGTGCACGTGTCCGGCCATGCCCGGGCCGGGGAGATCCTCGTCGTCTACGACGTGGTCCGGCCCCGCCAGGTGATGCCGGTCCACGGGGAGCTGCGCCACCTCACGGCCAACGCCGCCCTCGCCGTGTCAACCGGCGTCGACGCCGGCAACGTCCTCATCGGCGGCAACGGCGTCTCGGTCGACCTCACCGACGGCAAGGCCGCGATCGCCGGGGCCCGCACCTGCAACTACCTGTACGTCGACGGCCGTGGCGTGGGGGAGATCGACGAGGACGCCCTCAAGGACCGCCTCATCCTCGGTGAGGAGGGGTTCATCCTCGTGACCGCCGTCGTCGACACCGTCGCCGGCGTGCTGGTGTCCGGGCCGGAGATCTCCTCACGGGGCTTCTCGGAGTCCGACACCGCGACCGACCCGGTCCGCCCGCTGGTGGCCGAGGCGATCACCCGGGCCCTGGCCGGCGGTGAGCGGGAGGCGTACGCCCTCCAGCAGGTCGTCCGCAAGGTGGTCGGGCGCTGGGTCGGGGACACCCACCGTCGCCGTCCGATGGTGCTGCCGGTCGTCATCACCGTCTGACCCCGGGGGCGCGTCCCGCCGCAGACCCTGCTGGGCCGGGCGCGCCACACGTGCCGCGACGATGCACACCCCCCGTCGGACCGCTCCGGCACCCGATCTCAGCTGCGGCACAGGCCGTCCAGCGACCTCCTGTCCTCAGTGGCGACCTGCTCAGCTGCCGCGCAGCAGGGGTCCGCATCGGCTCCCCGACGCCCCCCGGCGGGTTCCGCGCACCCCCCGACACAGGTTCCGGCCAGCTGTCCCGCAGGTCCGGCGCAGGTCCGACCCAGGTCGGGCGCAGGTCCGCCGCGAGGGTGGGCGACGGCGTCGGGCGTGGTCGGCGCGGCGGTCGAAATCCAAGCAGGACTGCGGATCCGCCACAGAAGGCGCTCAGGCGCGGGCCGCTTCCCTTCTGGTCATCGGGAGGCGGCATCCCCACGACCGTGGGTGCAGTCCACGGCGACAGGCCTCCTCCCCGACCTGGAGGACGACATGGACACCACCACCGCACCCCTGATCGCCCAGTCCGCTGCAGGTCGTCCCGCGAAGGCGTCCCGCACGCTGCGTCGCCTGACGAGCACGGCCGTCGCCGTCGCCGTCGGGGCCGGCACCGCTCTTGGTGCAGCCGTTCCCGCGAGTGCCGCGACCACCGCGCCGGCAGCCCACGGGACCCGGGCCGCCGCCGCCGCCGCGCCCACGACGGCGCAGCTCGAGGCGCAGTTCCTGACCCTGCTGAACCGGCACCGGACCGACGCCAAGCTCAAGCCGGTGACGGTCAGCTCCGACCTCGTCTCGATCGCCCGGTCCTGGTCGTCGACGATGGCCGGCAGCAGCAACCTCGCCCATGACCCCGACCTCGCGAACCTGGTCACCAACTGGCAGGTCGTCGGCGAGAACGTCGGGGACGGCACCGATGTCCGCAC
>JAABVA010000384.1_pt1 | contig 57234 bp, 49 predicted proteins | sample 5560331 | NCBI WGS metagenome assembly JAABVA01 (sample SAMN12812661, study PRJNA571458) | rock metagenome | isolation source: Antarctica rocks | place: Antarctica: Victoria Land, Mt New Zealand sud | collected 2016-01-07
ATCACGCCGATCTCGCTGCGGCGGAAGCTCCCTTGCATCGTCAGGTGCCGCTCCAGCGAATATTTCACGGCCGCCGCGTCGAGTTTCTCGCCGTCGTGGAACACGACGCCGGGGCGCAGCTTGATCAGCAGGTCGGTTGGGTCCACCCACTCGTAGGACAGCGCCAGTTGCGGCACGATCTCCAACTTCTCGTTGATATCGAACAGTTTGTCGCATACGCCGGCGAATACAATACGGCCGACATAGGTGCGGGCCAGAGAGGGATCCATGATGTCCGGGTCCTCGCGCAATGCAATGCGCAGCGTTTGGGCCTGCACCGCCCCAGACAGCAAGATCAGTGCAAAGGCGGCCGCGAGAATCAGTCTGCGCATCGGTAAGCTCCTCGATCGCCCTAGTAATGCCGGGCGTTGCTGATGCTGGCAAGCGCTGGCGTAGCAGGCTACACCATGCGCCCCCAGCAGACTGTGCAAACCATGCGCCACTACCGGATCGCATCAATACCCGCCGATGGCATCGGACCGGAGGTCGTCGCCGCCGGCCTGGAGGCGCTGGACGCGGTGGCCGCCCGGGACGGCGGGTTCGCGCTGCAGGTGGACCATCTCGATTGGGGGTCCGACCACTATCGCCGCACCGGCGTGCTGATGCCCTCGAACGGGTTGGAGCGGCTCCACGGCGCAGACGCGATCCTGTTCGGCGCGGTCGGCGCGCCCGACATCCCCGACCACGTGACGCTTTGGGGCCTGCGCCTGCCGATCTGCCAGGGTTTTGACCAATACGCCAACGTCCGGCCCACCCGCATCCTGCCCGGCGTCACCAGCCCGTTGCGCGGCGTCGGGCCGGGGGACCTCAACTGGCTGATCGTGCGCGAGAACAGCGAGGGCGAGTATGCCGGCCATGGCGGGCGCGCCCATCGCGGTCACCCGGAGGAAATCGCGACCGAGACCGCGATCTTCACCCGCCGCGGCGTCGAGCGGATCATGCGCTTCGCCTTCGATGCGGCGCAGAAGCGCCCGCGCAAACTGCTGACGGTGGTTACTAAGTCGAATGCCCAGCGGCACGGCATGGTGTTTTGGGACGAGATCGCGGCGTTCGTCGCTGCGGACTACCCGGATGTGGCGTGGGACAAGGAGCTCGTGGACGCGATGACGACTCGAATGGTGCGCCGGCCCGGCAGCATCGATACGGTCGTCGCGACAAACCTGCACGCCGACATCCTGTCCGACCTGGCCGCGGCGCTGGCCGGGTCGCTCGGTATCGCGCCCACGGGCAACGTGGACCCGGAGCGCCGTTATCCCAGCATGTTCGAGCCGATCCATGGCAGCGCGTTCGACATCACCGGCAAAGGCATTGCCAACCCGGTCGCGACCTTTTGGACCGCATCGATGATGTTGGAGCATTTGGGCGAAGCGTCCGCGGCCACTCTGCTGATGCACGCAATCGAGCAGGTCTGCGCGGCGGGGATCATGACGCCCGACCTCGGTGGCAGGGCGACCACGGCCGAGGTGACGCGCGCGGTGTGCGAGGCGGTCCGCGGGACGAACGCATAGCAGAGGCCGGGTTGCACAGGACGGGGGGGCCGCCCATACCCTGCCCATGGCCCCACCGTTGCTGCTGCTGCACAATATTCGCCTGGCCCTTGGCACCGCGCCGCTGCTGAATGGCGCCGAGCTTGGCGTGGGCGCTGGCGAGCGTATCTGCCTCGTCGGCCGCAACGGGTCTGGCAAGTCCACCCTGCTCAAGGTCGCGGCCGGGCTGCTGCAGGCGGATGGCGGCACGCGCTTTCTGCAGCCCGGCACCACCGTGCGCTATCTGCCGCAGGAGCCGGACCTCTCAGGCTTTGCCACCACGCTCGACTACGTGGAGGCCGGCATGGGACCAGGCGACGACCATCACCGCGCCCGCGCTCTGCTGGATCAGCTCGGTATGACCGGCGAGGAGGATCCTACCCACCTCTCGGGCGGCGAGAAGCGGCGCTGCGCTTTGGCCCGCACCCTGGCCCCCTCCCCCGACCTGCTGCTGCTCGACGAGCCGACGAACCACCTGGACCTGCCGGCCATCGAGTGGCTGGAACAGGAGCTGGCCAGCCTGCGCGCCGGACTGGTGCTGATCAGCCACGACCGGCGCATGCTGGAGAAGCTGTCGCGCAGCATCGTCTGGCTCAACGGCGGCCTCACCCGGCGCATCGACCGCGGGTTCGCCCACTTCGAGGCCTGGCGCGACGAGGTGGAGGACCAGGCCGAGCGCGACCAGCATAAGCTCGGCCGGCAGATCGCCCGCGAGGAGGACTGGCTGCGCTATGGCGTCACCGCCCGGCGCAAACGCAACGTCCGCCGGCTGGGCGAACTGGGTGCGCTGCGGCAGAAGCGGCGCGAGCTGGGCGGCGGCGACAATCCGCTGCGCCTGGTCGCGACCGAGGCCGAGCTGTCGGGCAAGCTTGTCTCCGTCGCCGAGCATGTGAGCAAGACGTTCGACGGAACGCCGGTAGTCCGCGATTTAACCTTGCGGGTGCTGCGCGGCGACCGGCTGGGCATCGTGGGGCCCAACGGGTCTGGCAAGACCACGCTGCTGAGACTGCTGACCGGCGTGGAGCAGCCGGATGGCGGCGAGATCAAGCTGGGCACCAACCTCGCCGAGGTGACGCTCGACCAGCAGCGCGCCAGCCTCGACCCTAACGCTACCCTCTCGGACACGTTGACCGCCGGCGGCGGCGACACCGTGGTCGTCGCCGGAGAGCGCCGGCACGTGATTGGCTACATGAAGGATTTCCTGTTCAAGCCTGAGCAGGCCCGCACCCCCGTCGGCGTATTGTCGGGCGGAGAGCGCGGGCGGCTGATGCTCGCCTGCGCCATGGCCCGCCCCTCCAACCTGCTTGTGCTTGACGAGCCGACCAACGACCTGGATCTCGAGACGCTCGACTTGCTGCAGGAGATGTTGTCCGAGTATCCCGGCACTGTCCTGCTGGTGAGCCACGACCGCGATTTCCTCGACCGCGTTGTGACGAGCACTCTGGCAGCCGAGGGCAGCGGGCGCTGGGTCGAGTATGCCGGCGGCTATAGCGACATGCTGATCCAGCGCGGCCAACCGGAGGCGGTAGCGCCGGAACGCGCCCGGAGCAGCAGCCCGAAGTCGCTGTCCCGCTCGGCCGGCAGCCGCAAGATGACGTTCAAGGACAAGCACGCCCTGGAAACGCTGCCGAAGCAGATCACGACGACGGAGACGGAAATCTTGCGCCTGCAAAGGCGGCTCGCCGATCCGGACCTTTACCGCCGCGACCCGGCCGCCTTTCGCAACGCGACCGAGGCGCTGGCCCGGGCGCAGGCCGTCCTTGCGGAAACCGAGGAGCGCTGGCTGGGTTTAGAGTTGTTGCGTGAGGAGTTGGGAGCTTAGGATCAGATCATGGCACGCGCTATTTTGCTTTTGTCCTTGTTGGCTCTGGCCGGTTGCGGATTGGCGGCAGCGCCATGCCGTGTGACCTCGGCGGCGCTGAAGATCGTTCCGGTCGTCGGCCATATCGCGGCAGCCCCCACGGACGCCTGCGCCGACATCATAGACTAGGGTGTCGTTGCTCCGCCTAGACTGGCGGGGCGCATGAGCCCTTGATTGGCGCGAACTGGCTGTGGCGAGGCGTGCACCGCGAATGGAAGCCGCAGGGGCCCCTGTTTCGGCGGAGTCGGAGGGCTGCGCAAGCTTGCCTGCGCAACGCTCTCGTCAAAGCTGGAATGCAGCACAACGACGCCATTTGGCCCGCGTACGGTCACCTCACCGGCCATGATCGCCTCGATGACGGTGGCGCCGAGGTGATCGCCCTCGCCCATCACGAGCGGCCTGCCGCCATCGGTGTTGGCGAATAAAGCGAATTTGCCGACGGGGCTCACCACCACGCCAGTTAGGCGTGGCATCGGCCTGGACGGGCTTGCGGTAGAAGCGGCGATATCGGTTGGCGGCCGCCGGTTCGAGCTGAACAACGGCCGGGCGAGCGTCTTCTCAGTGTCTGGGCTGTGATCTCTTTCAGCCCTAGCAAGCGCCAGAATGGGCTTCGGTGGAGAAAGGTCCAGCACGGCAATGCTAACCTCTCCGTCCCCTGCCAGGCTCATTACACTCAGCATGATCGCGCCGATCAGTCCGGCAGCGGTCAGCCCAAGAACGAACCAGGCAACGTGCCCGGTGTCGCGCTTGGCACCGGAGTGGTTGTTGATGCTCATCTTGTCAGAAGCGTACCAGCTCAGGGCGGCAAATCGAGATCATGGGCCGAATGCAGTGAGCTTGCCACCATAGTCAGCGACGAGCAGCAAGCCATTGACGATAGTGGGGGATATGAGAACGCCGCCCGTGAGCTGCCGCCCGCTGTCCCAGAGATAGTTGCCAGCGGAATCATAGGCGAAAACCGAGCTTGCGTTGCCTGTCGAGTAGTAGATCACGCCGTTGGCCACCATCGGCGGGATCATCGGGTTGTCCGACCCCGGAGTGGCATTCGTCCCGATCGTCTGCTGCCACTGCAGCGAGAGCGTGCAATCGTTCGCCACCCCGAAGGCGAGCAGCCCGTGTGGGTAGGTTCCTGACTGATCGTCCTTCGGATTGCCCAAATAGAGCTGTTGAGAGACCGGATCATAGGCAGGCAGGCCGATGAAGTCGCCAGCAGGCGCAACGTCTTGCGTGACCGCGATGCGCTGCATCGGCCCAGATGCAAGGGAAGCGGCGTCCCGATTATAGATGAATAGTTCGCCCGTCTTGTTCATTACCGCCATCTGCGGCGGGCAGTTCGCTGGTTGATACAGCACTGGGGTCGCACCGAAATCGGTGTCTTCCCCGGTGAGCTTGGGCGCGTTCGCAGCCATAAGTTGCAGGTTGGGGTCCAGCATGACGACCTGGTCCGCGTAGCCGCCGTTCTCGGGCGCTGCCAGCGAGTTGCCAGTCGCGATGTAGATCGCGGAATTGTCGGCCTCGACCGAGGCGCCGCCGAAGCTCCAGATACCGCCGCCGTCCGGCCCCGCGACCCCAGTCGGATACCAGCGGGCAGCAACCTTCGGCGCACTGGTCCCATCGTTGCCGACCGTAACCTTGATGAGCTGGCCGTGGTAGGGCGGTATGTCGCACAAGCCGGCAGTCGGCACGTAGACCGATCCGTTGACGTAGGTCAGGGCGCCGAAGTCGAACGTATCCCCATTCGGGGTGCCTTGAACGATGATCTGCACGGGGTAGCCGGGGAGCAGGCTGCCGGTGTCGAGAGCAAGCGCCCACAGTGTGCCGTCGCCGGGCACCAGCCACATCCGGTTGTTCGGCTTATCGATCACAGGCGTGCCCATGACGCCACTCGCACCGTTTGGCGCCGCGCCGCAGAAAGTTTGCGGCGCCGGCAACTGCGTTGCCCATCTCATCCCGCTGCCACCGGCGTCAAACGCAGCCGTAAGGCCGGTCACGTCGGCGACATAGACCAAGTCGACCGGCACCGTGTTGCCGGTTCCAGTGCCATCGTCGAGCAGGATCCCGCTGGCGAGCAATGGCTGCGTCAAGATCGGGCCGTTCATGGGAAACTGCCAGAGCTGATGCAATCCGGGGACCGTTTGCCCATTCAGGACAGTCTCTTGCCCGTTATAGCCCTGGCGCTGCGCCGTCTTGCCAAATGTCAGCCAGTCTTCGGCGTGCGCTCCGGTCGGCAAGATGAGGCTTACGAAGGCAGCAGTGCAGACATGCCGTGTAAGATGTTTGGAACACTGCATGATTTTTGCCCCGTTTGTGGCCATGAATGCTGCGGTGTCGAACCTCAACCGCCATCACTACAATGGACCCGTCACGAAACGAAAAATACAGATCAAAGTGCCTGGATCAAGATCGTGAAAATCTTGGTAAATACCCTGACCCAACTGACCACCACTTTTGCCATTACTCTAAGCGGCCTCGCGAGTTCAATCGTTGTTTCGGCCTGAACCCTAAGCACTGCCCCGCTTTGCTCGTGTAACGATCTGCGTCGGGTTCACGAACCTTAGCGCCAACAGCAGCCAGAGCAGCGTCGTCACCATGTAGATCACGGCCATCGCGTTGATGCTCTGGGTCGAGCGCACCCCGGCGGCGAATACCGCGTAGTACAGCGCCACGACCAGAGTTTGGCTGTCCGGACCTGCCGTGAGGAAGGTCAATTCGAACATCGCGATCGTGCGGACCAGCACCAGCAGCAGCGCCGCCAGGATGCCAGGCGCCAGCAAAGGCAGCAGGACATACAGGAACAGGCGGCCGGTGCTGGCGCCGAACACCCGGGCCGCCGCCTCCACCCGCGGGTCGATCTGCTCGATGAACGGGACCATGATGAAGATCACGAACGGCACGGTCGGCACCAGGTTGGACAGGATCACGCCCCAGATGGTGCCGGCGATGCCCGCCTGATACAGCACCGTCGCCATCGGGATGCCGTAGGTGATCGGCGGCACCAGCAGCGGCAGCAGGAACAGCAGCATGACGAGGCGCTTGCCGGGGAACTGCCGCCGGGCCAGGGCATAGGCGGCCGGCACCCCCAGCACGCCCGACGCTAGCACCACGGCGCCCACGGCCTGGAAGGTGACGAGCAGCACGTCCTCGAGCTGGAACTCCTCCCATGCCGAGCCGTACCAGCGCGTGGTGTAGGCCACCGGCAGCCAGGTGCCGAGCCAGCGGGTGGCAAAGGACTGCAGCACCACCGTGCCGATCATCGCAAACAGGTTGACCACGAACAGGATCACGACGGCCCAAACCGCCGCCGCCCACATACGCTCGCGGAGTGGTTTCTGCAGCATGGGGGACCGCTGCATCAGCCTTTCCCGCCGCTGGCCGGCCCGCTGTAGAACAGGCCGCGGAGCGACAGCACCAGCACCACCGTCCCCACCTGCGCCGCCGCCATGACGATCGCGATGGCCGACGCCATGGCGTAGTCGTATTCCTCGAACGCTGCCGTGTAGGCCGCGATGGAGATCACCCGCGTGGGCCCGGCCGGGGCGCCCAGCAGCACCGCGGAGGGAAACACGGAAAACGCTTGGACGAAGGACAGGCAGAAGGTGATCGCCAGCCCCGGCATCAGCAGTGGCAGCACGATTTGGCCGAAGCGCGCCCGGGCTCGCGCGCCCAGCATGGCGCCAGCCTGCTCGAGCGCCGGGTCGATGCCGGTGACGTAGGACAGCGTGAGCAGGAAGGTGAACGGAAACCCGGTGATGACCAGGGACAGGAACACGCCCCAATAGTTGTGCACGAGGCGGACCGGCGCGTCGATCAGCCCGGCCCAGAGCAGCGCGCGGTTCAGCCAGCCCTGCGGCCCCAAGTAGTTCAGCAGCCCCTCCGCCACCAGCACGGTGCCGAGAGTAATGGGGATTACCAGGATCGTCGTGAGCAGCCGCTGCCGCTGCATGCGCCGCACCCGCATCGCGACGGGCACAGCGACCAACAAATTGAGCAGGGTGACGGGGACGGCCATCCACAGCGTGCGCAGCACGGTGTCATACAGGAACGGGTCGGAAAAGAACCGGGCGTAGTTGGCGAATGCTCCGCCGGCCTTGGGCCGGAACGACAGCACCAGCCCATACAGGAACGGGTAGACGAACAGCGCGATCACGAACAGCGCTGCCGGAAGGATCAGCAGCGTCGTGCCGTCCAGCCCGCGCTGCGCGAGGCGCATGCGCAGCGGCACCGTCATGCGGCATAGACCAGTACGCGGCCGGGCTCGACGCCCAGGCGGATGGCGTCGCCTGCCACTACCCGTTGCTCGGAGCGGAAATGCAGCTCCGTCCCATCCGCAGCGTGCGCGATGCCGTAGAAGTCGCGGCCACGGTATTCAGCCGAGGCGACCGTCGCAGGAAGCGGGCCGCCTGGCAACGCCAGCAGGTCATCCGGGCGGATCGCCGCCAGCCCGTCGCCATCGCCGGCAAGGTCGATTGGCGTCGCGGGCATCATGACGCCGCCGACCGTCACCCGCCCGGCCACCATGCGCGTGGGCAGCACATTGCGATAACCCATGAACTCGGCGACGTCGGCGTGGGCGGGGCGCCCATACAGCTCCTCCGGCGTGCCGATCTGCCGCACGGCGCCGTCCCGCAGCACGACGATGCGGTCGGCAAGCGACAGCGCTTCGTCCTGGTCGTGCGTGACATAGATCGTCGAGCTGCCCAGCAGTCCGTGGATGCGGCGGATCTCGGCCCGCATCTCCAGCCGGAGCTTGGCGTCGAGGTTGCTCAGCGGCTCGTCCATCAGCACCAGCGGCGGCTCCACGACGATGGCGCGGGCGATCGCCACCCGCTGCTGCTGCCCGCCGCTGATCTGTCCCGGCAGCTTGTCCGCCTGCGCGGTGAGCCGCACGAGCGCCAGCGCCTCGTCCACCCGGCGATCGACCTCTGCCCGGGCGCGCCGCTGCATCCGCAGGCCGAAGCCGATGTTGCGGCGCACCGACATGTGCGGGAACAGCGCGTAGTTCTGGAACACCATGCCGAACCCGCGCGCCTCGGGCGGCAGGGTGTCGATGCGGGCGTCGTCGAGCCACACCGCCCCGCCCGTCAGCGGCAGCAGCCCGGCCAGGCAGTTCAGCGCGGTGCTCTTGCCGCAGCCGGACGGCCCCAGCAGGGCGATGAACTCGCCCCGCCGCACCGTCAGGGTGATGTCGCGCAGCGCATTCAGCAGCCCGAAGTCGCGGCTCACGCCCTCGAGCCGCAGTTCGCGGAAGTTCTTGGACGCCAGCGCCACGCTACTTGGCCGTCTTCGTGCCCACCTGCTCGTCCCAGCGGCGGAAGGCGAGCACCATCTTGTCGGCGTCGAGCGGCAGTTCGACCGGGACCTCGGCAATCAGCTTGTCATAGATGGGCCGGCCGAACTCGCGGATGTCGTCCTGGCTCTCCTGCGGCGCCATATCGAGCGTGACCCCGGCGACGCACGGGCCGGGATAAAGGTAGCCGCGGTCGAACGCCATCGCCTGGCTCTCCTTGCTTAGCAGGTGACTGACGACATCGAGCAGCACGGCCAGGCGCTCCGGCGGCAAACCCTTCGGGATGGCGGCGAAATGCGAGTCGCCGACCCAGTGGAAGCCGCGCAACACTGCGATCTCGGCCTCCTTCGGCACGACGCCCAGCACGCGCGGGTTGATGTCCCAGCCGGTCGTGCTGACGATCATGTCGCGTGATCCCTCGCCAAGCTCCTTCATGGTGGCGCCGGTGCCGGACGGGTAGTACTCGATGAACTCGCTCAAGGCTTCGAGGTAGGCCCAGGTCTTGGCCCAGCCGTTGACGGGGTCGCGCGGCGCGCTGTCGCCGAGCAGATAGGGCAGGCCCATGATGAAGGTGCGGCCGGGCCCGGAGTTCGCCGGGCGCGCATACATGAATCGCTTGGGGTTGGCCCGGCACCAAGCCAGCAGCTCCTCCACGGACCCTGGCGGCTGCTTCACCTTCGCTGGCATGTATTCCAGCAAGGGGCCCGATGGATAATACGAGATGATGCAGCCCTGGTTCTCCGCCAGCGTCTGCATGCGCTTGGCGGCCGGCAGCAGGATCTTGTCGAGGTCAGGCAGCCGGGCCGCCTGGTTCGGGAACAGCGGCTCCCACGACTTCTGTTCCATGCCCGCCGAGAGGCCATCCGTCCCGGTGAGCACGATGTCGATGTCGACCCGCTTCGCGTCCTGCTGCGCGCGCAGCTTGGCCGGCAGCTCCGGCGCTGGCGCTTTGCTGAACACGAACCGCGACACGTTCTTCGGGAACTTGCGGCGATAGGCCTCGAACGCCGGCTGGCTCAGGGCCAGGTTGCCGCCGACGTCGAAGACGTTGACGACCAGCGGCGTAGCAGGCGGCGTGATGAGCTGTGCTGCGGCGGCCATGGGCAGCATGGACGCTGGCCCCAAGCCGGCTAGCAACGCGCGCCGCGTCGTCTCGAGATCACCCATGGCCATTCCCCCGCATTTGTTCCGGTTGTTATTACCCATAGGGCTGCCGCTGCACAGTGGCGCGCCGGGGCTGGAAGCACCCCCCTCGACTCCCCGTGCGCTTGCGCCAATAAGGACGCGAACACGAGAGGATATTATATGGACCGAACCGCCGTTGCCGGCCTGCGGGTTGCGCGTGAGCTGCATGATTTCGTCGCCGAGGCCCTGCCGGGCACCGGAGTCGACGCCGACACGTTCTGGACCGGCTTTGCGGCCCTGGTACGGGACTTGGCGCCGCGCAACGCCGAGCTGCTCGCCCGGCGCGACGAGCTGCAGGGCCAGATCGACGCCTGGCACCTGTCGCAGGCGGGCAAGCCGCATGACGACGCGGCCTACCAGGATTTCTTGCGCAGCATCGGCTATTTGCTGCCGGAGCCCGCGCCGTTCGAGGTTGGCACCACCAACGTGGACGCCGAGATCGCCGGCATCGCCGGTCCGCAGCTCGTGGTGCCGGTGATGAACGCCCGCTATGCGCTGAACGCGGCCAACGCACGTTGGGGCAGCCTGTATGACGCGCTGTATGGCACCGATGCCCTGCCGGAGACAGATGGGGCGGAGCGTGGCCGGGGCTTCAACAAGGTCCGCGGCGCCGCGGTGGTGAAGCGGGCACGCGCGGTGCTGGACCTCGCCGTGCCGCTTGCCGAGGGTTCGCACTCGAATGCGACGGGCTATACGGTCAAGGACGGCGCGCTTTCGGTCACGACGCAAAGCGGCACGACGGGCCTGAAGACGCCGGGCAAGTTCGCGGGCTATCGCGACGACCCGGCCGCCCCGAGCGCGATCCTGCTGCGGAACAACGGCCTTTATCTCGAGATTCGCATCGACCGCGGCCACCCGATCGGCAAGGACGACCCGGCCGGCGTCGCGGACCTGCTGCTCGAGTCGGCCATCACCACGATCCAGGACTGCGAGGACAGCGTCGCCGCCGTCGATGCGGCGGACAAGGTCGAGGTCTATCGCAACTGGCTCGGCCTGATGCAGGGCACGCTGTCGGCGTCGCTGGAGAAGGACGGCAAGCAGATCGTGCGCCGGCTGAACCCGGACCGCGAGTACCTCAAACCCGACGGGAGCCCGCTGGTGGTGCCGGGCCGCAGCACCATGCTGATCCGCAACGTCGGCCACCACATGTATACCGACGCCGTGCTGACGGCCGACGGCGCCGAGGTGCCCGAGGGCATGCTCGACGCCGCCGTCACCTCGATGATCGCGATGCATGACCTGCGCGCCGCCGGCCCAATCCGCAACAGCCGCGCCGGGTCGGTGTATATCGTGAAACCGAAGATGCACGGACCGGACGAGGTCGCCCTCGCCGCCGAGATTTTCACTCGTGTCGAAGCCATGCTGAGCCTTGCGCCAAACGCATTGAAGATGGGCATCATGGACGAGGAGCGCCGCACCAGCGCCAACCTCGCCGCCTGCATCCACGCTGCCAAGGACCGGGTGGTGTTCATCAACACCGGGTTCCTGGACCGCACCGGGGACGAGATGCACACCTCGATGGAGGCGGGCGCCATGATCCGCAAGAACGAGATGAAGGGCACCGCCTGGATCAAGGCCTACGAGGACCGCAACGTCGACGTTGGCCTCGCCTGCGGGCTGCGTGGCCGGGCGCAGATCGGCAAGGGCATGTGGGCGGCGCCAGACCGCATGGCCGAGATGCTGGAGCAGAAGATCGGCCACCCGCGCGCCGGCGCCAACACGGCATGGGTGCCCTCTCCCACCGCAGCGACGCTGCATGCGCTGCACTATCATCAGGTGGATGTGGCGGCCCGGCAGGCGGAGCTGGCCGGCCATCCCCGCGGCACGCTTTCGGAGTTGCTGACCCTCCCCGTGGCCGACCGCCCGAACTGGGCGCCGGACGACGTGCAGCAGGAGCTGGACAACAACGTCCAAGGCATATTGGGCTACGTCGTGCGCTGGATCGACCAGGGGGTCGGCTGTTCCAAGGTGCCTGACGTCCACGACGTCGGGCTGATGGAGGACCGCGCAACCCTGCGCATATCGAGCCAGCATATCGCCAACTGGCTGCACCACGGCGTCGTGACCGAGGAGCAGGTGATGGAGACCATGCGGCGCATGGCGGGCGTCGTGGACCGTCAGAATGCCGACGACCCCGGGTATCGCCCGATGGCGGCCAACCTCGACGGCCCGGCATTCCAGGCCGCCCGCGACCTGGTGCTCAAGGGCCGCGAGCAGCCGAACGGCTATACGGAGTTCATCCTGCACGCCCGCCGGCAGGAGGCGAAAGCGGCCTGAAGCCGGCCGTTCTATAGCCGCTGGAACCGCAGGCGGGCCGGGAAGTTAGACCACTTGACGGCATCTGTTGAAACCGCGAAAGGACTGGTCCATGAGCCTGATCGTGATCGTCATCGTCCTCGTCGTGCTATTCGGCGGCGGCGGGTTTTACGGCTACAACCGCGGCTATTATGGCGGGCGCGGCTATGGCGGAGGGCTGGGCCTGGTTCTTCTGCTGCTGATCCTGTTCCTGCTTTTCGGCCAAGGCCGCTTCTACTAGCGCCGCTTTCGCCAGCTAAATTTCGGCCGCCGGCTCCGGCTGTGCGCTGACGCGGGAGACCCGGCGGCCGTCCATTTCCACCACCTCGAAACGCCAGCCCGCGAACACGATCCGGTCGCCCGTGCTCGGCAGCCGCCGCAGCAGGGCCAGCAGCAAGCCGGCGAGGGTGTGATAGCTGCCCTCGGCCGGGAGGTCGGGCAGTTCGAGCCGAGACTTGATTTCGTCCACGGGCATAGCGCCGTCGAGCAGCATGGCACCGGTGACCGCTGCCTCGCCGTCGGCCGGCTCGCCCACGATCGCCTTCAGCACGTCGGCCGCCGTCACCACGCCCTCGAAGCTGCCATACTCGTCCATCACCAGCGCGAGGCCGAGCGGATCGCCCTTCAAACGCTCCAGCGCGTCGAGCGCGGTCACGGCGTCGGGAATAACCATAGGCTTGCGCATCGCCGCCGCCACCGATAGGTCGCCGCCGTCCAAGATGCGGTCCAAGATGTCCTTCGCCTGCACAACGCCTACCACGTTGTCGATGGAGCCGTCGCAAACGACGAACCGGCTGTGGGACGTGGCCTTCAGGGTCGCGGCGATATCGCGCCGGGGATCGGTGCGGTCGATCCAGGCAAGCTCGTTTCGCGGCGTCATGATTGCGCGCACCGGCTTGTCCGCGAGCCGCAGCAGGCGCTCGATCATGTCCCGCTCCTCGGTCTCGAGCACGCCGTCCTCGGCGCCTTCGGCCAGCAGCGCCTTCAATTCTTCCTCCGTCACCGCCTGCCGCTTGTCGTCATACGAGCCGAACAGGCGCAGCACCAGGCCGGACGACTTGCCCAGCACCCAGACGACCGGGCCGCCGATGCGTGCAAGCCAGGCGAGCGGCGGCGCCACGCGGGCCGCGACCATCTCCGGCCGGCGTAGCGCCAACTGTTTCGGCACCAGCTCACCGAGGACAAGCGTCAAATAGGTCGTGAACACCACGACAATCGCGAGCGAAAGGCTGGCCGCGAAGGGTGCTAGCTCGGGGATGGCCTCAAACCAGGGTTCCAGCCGGGCGGTGATCCGTGCGCCGCCGAACACGCCGGCCAGCACGCTGACGAGGGTAATACCGACCTGCACCGTCGGGAGGAAGCGCTGCGGTTCGTCGGCCAGCAGGCGGGCCGTGGTGGCGCCGGCCACGCCCTGCCGCTCCAGCACCACAAGCCGCGCCCGGCGGACCGAAACCAGGGCCAGCTCGCTCATGGCGAACACGCCGTTGACCAGGATGAGCAACAGCACAACGAGCAGTTCGAAGGTCAATCCCATAGTGGCGTTATAGGTTATTCTTGGGGAAAGTCAGCGCCTGCCACGCTTCCGACATCCCGCCGACAGAAGCACGCCGCAATGCCGGCATAGCCGCCGGTTCCTTTCCGCTGCCATGATGCCCTGACATGCCCGATCGCTTGCATTGCTGTCGCTGACGTGGGCGGCGCTGGCCGCGATCGCTCATGCTGGATGGGCCGACTGGCAAGCCAAGCTGTGGTGCGCCGTCCTGCTCGCGCAGTCACTTCCGTATCTCGCCGCGCTCACCGTCGCGGTGCTGGCCGTCATACCGGCGTGGCAACCCCTGTCGCCGCGGATAGGCTTCCGCCTAGTTGCACGAACGGGGGCCGGCGACTAAGCCGCAGGACAGACATCCTGGAGCCTGCCCATGACCCGGCCGTTGCCGCCGTTCGCCATCATGTTGGGAATTGCTGGCCTGCTGCCCTTCATCGTGTGCAGCCTGGGCGCGCTCAGCCTGTCGAGCGACGGCTCGACGCGCTCGCTGCTGGCCCTGGTGGCCTACGGCGCGACCATTCTGGCGTTCCTGGGCGGGGTGCACTGGGGCTTTGCCCTCGAGGGCAGCAATAATCCGTCGCAGCGGATACAGCGGGCGCGGTTCGGCCTGGGAGTCGTGCCCTCGCTGATCGGCTGGGCGGCGCTGCTGGTGACGTTCATCGGACTGCCCACCACGGGGCTGCTGGTGCTGACCGCCGGGTTCGTTGCGACGACCGTCGTCGAGGCCCAGGCAGCCCGCCGCAATTTGATGCCGCGCCGCTACATGTGGCTGCGCTGGGGATTATCGATCGTCGTCGTCGTCTGCCTGGTGTCCGTCAGCCTGATCCGGGCGTTCGGCGGCCGGGTAGTGCTTTGATGCCTTTGCGGGCCCGCCTGCTTCCGGGTGACGCGTCAATCGCAGCCTGAGCCTGGGCCGCCTGCACTGCCGCTGATGGACAAACCGCCAGTCTATTACTAGCGTGCAACGGATCGGGACGAAGCTGCAGATGACGAGGGGCGATGAAGGTATTCTGGGACCCGGCGCAGCTTCTGCACGCGCCGCGCTTCTTTCTACAGCGCGGCGTCGTCCGCACAAATCTCGAGGCGCCGGCCCGCGCCCAAGCACTGTTGCAAGGCTGCCAGATGTTGGGCCTGCCTCCGGCCATACCGCTGCCGGCCGATCGTGCCGCGCTGGAGGCCGTTCATTCACCTGCCTACCTCGATTTCCTGCGTGATGCGCCGGCTGCCTGGAGCCTGCTGCCCGACCACGGGCCGGAGCTCGTGCCGAATATACACCCCGCCCCGGAGATGCTGGCGAACGGCGCGCGGCCGAGCCGGACGGTCGTCGGCCAGCTCGGATGGTACACAGCCGACACATCCTGTCCAATTACTGCCGAGACCTGGCCGGCCGCCATTGCAGCCGCTGCCTGCGCCATCGCCGCAGCCGACGCGGCTGCTGCGGGTGGGACCGCCTATGCGCTCACACGGCCACCGGGCCATCACGCCTATCCAGCCCGCGCCGGCGGCCATTGCTATCTGAACAACGCCGCCTTGGCTGCCCAGCGCCTAGTGGATCGCGGTGCTGACCGCATCGCTGTGCTGGACATCGACAGCCATCACGGCAACGGCACGCAGGGCATATTCTGGGACCGCGAGGACGTCCTGTTCGTGTCCGTGCACGGCGACCCGAACGGCTACTACCCTTGGTATGTCGGCCATGCTGAGGAGCGCGGCGGCGGTTCAGCCCTTGGGTGCAACCAGAACCTGCCGCTGCCGGTAGGAACCGGGGACGAGGGCTGGCTCGATGCGCTGGATGCCGGGCTTGCGACCATCCGGCAGTTCGGCGCCGACGCGCTGGTGGTCAGCCTAGGCTTCGACGCTTCGCAAGACGAGCCGCTGGGTTTCCTACGGGTTACTCCGCAGGGATTCGCCAGGGCGGCCGGGCGCATCGCGGCGTTGCGGCTGCCGGCTGCAATCGTGCAGGAGGGCGGCTACAACACGGAAATCCTCGGGGTCCTGCTGCGGGGCTTCCTTTCGGCCTATGGCGCATGAGCATTGCCCGGATCCGCAGCTTTGCCTTCAGCGGCATCGAGGCGGTTCCGGTCGAGGTTCAGGTGCAGATCTCCTCGGGCCTGCCCGCCTTCCTCGTGGTGGGCCTGCCCGACAAGGCTGTCGGCGAGGCGCGGGAGCGGGTGCGCGCCGCACTGACCGCCATGGGCCTGTCCCTCCCGCCAAAACGCGTGCTGATCAACCTGGCGCCGGCGGACCTGCTCAAGGAGGGCAGCCATTTCGACCTTCCGATCGCTCTCGGCGTGCTTGCCGCCATGGACGTGCTGCCGCGGGACGAGATCGCGGGATATGCTGCATTGGGCGAGTTGTCGCTTGATGGCGCCGTCAACGCCGTCGCGGGCGTGCTGCCGGCGGCCATGTCCGCCTCCGCCCGCGATCTCGGCCTGATCTGCCCAGCAGCGCAGGGAGGCGAGGCCGCCTGGGCCGGCCGCATCGAAATTCTGGCAGTGCCTGACTTACGCTCGGTCATCAACCATTTCCGCGGCACGCAGGTGCTGGCCCCGCCCGAACCCGCTGGCACGCGGGAACACGAAGCCGGCCCCGACCTCAACGAGGTGCGCGGTATGGAGACCGCCAAGCGCGCGCTCGAGATCGCCGCAGCGGGCGGCCACAACATGATGCTGATCGGACCGCCCGGCGCGGGCAAGTCCATGCTCGCCGCTCGCATGCCCTGGCTGCTGCCCGACCTGCGCCCGGTCGATGCGCTGGAGGTCAGCATGATCCACAGCGTGGCCGGGCTGCTGGAGGGCGGCCGGCTGGTCATGCGCCCGCCCTATCGCGAGCCGCACCACGGCGCGTCGCAGGCCGCGCTGACCGGCGGCGGCCAGCGCGCCAAGCCAGGCGAGGTCAGCCTGGCGCATCGCGGCGTGCTGTTCCTGGACGAGCTGCCGGAGTTCCCGCGCCCCGCCTTGGAGGCGCTGCGCCAACCGCTGGAGAGCGGCCGCACCACGGTCGCCCGCGCCCTCGCCCACGTCACCTATCCGGCGCGCTTCCAGCTTATTGCTGCCATGAACCCGTGCCGCTGCGGCTATCTCGGCGATCCCGCCCGCGCCTGCAGCCGGGCGCCCCGCTGCGGCGAGGACTATCTGGCCCGCATCAGCGGCCCCTTGTTGGACCGCATCGACGTTACGGTCCATGTACAGCCGATCCCACCCACTGAGTTGTCCCGCGCGCCACCCGGCGAGGGGAGCGCCGCCGTCGCGGCCCGCGTCGCGGTGGCCCGCACGGCCCAATGCACCCGATACGGCGACGATGGTCCGGCGACCAACGCCGAAGCCGAGCTGGGCGCGATCGAGCTGCAATCCGATGCCCGCGTGCTGGCCGAAACCGTCGCCGAGAAGCTGCGGTTGTCCGCGCGCGGGTTCACCCGTGTGCTGCGCGTCGGGCGCACCATTGCCGACTTGGCCGGTGCGGCCCTGGTGCGCCGTGCCGATGTGGCGGAGGCGTTGGCCTATCGCCCACGCATCCCTGGGCGTCCCGGCTAAGCCTCAAGGCGGAACGCGTCGGCGATGCGGCGGACGCGGCCGGCGCCGTCGACCAGCAGCACGTCGAAGCGCACGCCGGCCCGGCCCCATTCGGGGTGCTCCGCCAGCGCGGCCTCGCCGGCCGCCAGCAGCCGGGCGCGCTGGCGAGGCCCCAAGGCAACCGCGGCGGAATGCAGGTCCGGACGCGCCTTCACCTCGATGAAAGCCAGCAGCCCGTCGCGCTCCGCGACTATGTCGATCTCGCCGGCAGGGTTGCGCAGGCGCCGGGCCAGCACGATCCAGTTCTCGCGCTCGAGCGCCTCGCAAGCAGCCTGCTCGGCCATGACGCCAAGCGCCTGCGCGGCTTGGCCACGACGCGCCTGCTCGGCCTTGCCGCGACGCGCCCGCTCGGCCTTGCCACTATGGACCTGCGCAGCCCGGCCGTGGTCGGGCCGGATCGTCACCGGCTGCGGAAGGTCTCTGTCGTGTCCACGCCGGCGAACTCCGCCACAAGCGTGTAGCCGACGCCGAGCAGCACGGGCCCGAGAAAGATACCCAGCAATCCGAATGCCAGCGCGCCGCCCAGGACACCCAGGATCGTCAGCAGGAACGGCAGCTGGGCGCCGCGCGAGATGAAGTAGGGCCGGATGACGTTGTCCGAACCGCTGATCGCGAACAGGCCATAGATCCCCAGGAAAATGCCCCAGCCGGTATGCCCCGTGCTGAGCAGCCACAGTGTCGCCGGTATCCAGACCACCGGCGCGCCGATCGGCAATACCGAGAGGAACCCAGCGATCGCTCCCAACAGCAGCGGACGCGGCACCCCCGACAGCCAAAGTCCGAACGTCGTAAGCAAACCCTGCACGATTGCGGTGCCGAGGATGCCATAGACGGTGCCCCGTATCGTCAGGCCGGTCACCTCCACCAGCCGGGCCGCTTGGCCGCCGGCGATGCGGTGCACGATCCGATTAAGATGGATAGCCAAGCTGTCGCCCGACGCCCAGAAAAAGAATGCCACCAGCAACGCGATGATGAACTGCACTAGGCCGCCGGCAATGCCGAGCAGCACATTGAGGCCATTCTCGGCGATCATTCCGAAATATGGCTTGAAGAAGCTGACCATCGCGCTCAGGTCGGCCGCCCACACATTCCAGTAGTCGGAAAGCGTCGAGCCGACGACCGGGACCGCCTCCAGCCAGCCAGGCGCGCTGGGCAGCCCGCTGCTCAACGCGGTCTCGATTGAGCCGCGCAGCTGGTTCACGTCGTCGGCCCCAGCCGGCGCTGCAAGGGCCAGCGGCAACACGATCAGTACGGCGGTGAGCAGCACCATGATGCCCGCCGCCCAACTGCGGCTGGCACGCAAATGCGTCCGCAACCAGGCGAATACCGGCCAGGTCGTATAGACGAGAATGGCGCCCCACAGGATGGCCGATAGGAAGGGATGCAGCACCAATACGCAGCCGACCGCGATGCCGACGAGCAGCAGGCCCATCAGCAGGCGTTCCGCCACCAAGTCCGTGGACTGCTTCATGCCGGGCGATATCGGCCGCCCGTCCGAGGAAAGCAACCGGTTGTTCTAAGCTGCACCCGCAGATAGCCTGCCGGAAAACTGGAGATCCGATGATGCCGCGCCTCGCAGCCAACCTGTCCATGATGTTCAACGAAGTGCCATTTCTCGACCGTTTCGATGCTGCAGCGCGGGCTGGGTTTAAAGCTGTCGAGTTCCTTTTCCCCTACGAGCACCCAGCTGCCGAGATCAAGCGGCGGCTGGATGGCGCTGGGCTGCATCTGGTGCTGTTCAACATGCCGCCTGGGGACTGGGCTGGCGGAGAGCGCGGCACAGCGTGCCTGCCCGGCCGTGGGCAGGAGTTCCGCGACGGGGTGCGGACGGCGTTGGACTACGCGGGGACGCTTGGCTGCGGCCTGGTTCATTGCATGGCTGGGGTCGTGCCCGCGCGGGTGGCGCAGGGGACGGCAATGGCGCTTTACGTTGCCAATCTTGCCTGGGCTGCCGAGCAGGCATCGGCTCAAGGCGTGAAGGTCGTGATCGAGCCGATCAATAGCCGTGACATTCCCGGTTTTCTTCTCAATACGATGGCGCAGGGTGGTGACATTGTGAGCGCCATGGGCTTCGACAAACTAGGCTTACAATTCGACATTTATCACTGCCAAGTCACGGAAGGAGACATTACGAAGCGGATTGAAACGTTACTGCCCCTCATTGCTCATATGCAATTGGCGGACGTTCCCGGCCGTAATGAGCCGGGAACCGGTGAGATTGGTTGGGACTTTATCCTCCGAAGCATCGATTCTTTGGGATATGATGGTTGGATTGGTTGCGAATACCGCCCGATGGGCGATACAATCAAAGGACTCGCCTGGCGGAATCGCTACAACGTCTGAAAACTTAGACATTTTTAGTTAATAAATCTCGACGTTCGGCGAAGTTATCGATGGGTTGACAATGGGGTGGTGAACAGTCAACCCCTGGCTGCTTTGACGCTTGTATCTGGCAGGGCGCCTGCAGGGGGCTACCCTGCGCCTGCCTGGAGGTTTATCATGCGCTTTGCAGACATCGGACAGCAGCTTCGGGCCTATAGGCTAGAGTCCGGCCTGCGAGCGGAGGAGATTGCGGCCCGGCTTGGTGTCTCCAGGGCGGCTCTGTATCGCTCCGAAAAAGGTGAGGTCATCAAGCTTGACACGGTCAAGAGGTTGGCCGAGTTGCTTAAGGTCTCTCCTTTATCTCTTTTGGGCATTGGTGTTGAATACTACAGCCGGTCCGTTGGTTACTTCGAACGGATTCGACAGATCGAGGAATCGGCCGACCAGGTGCTGCAGGCTTACGGTTCCGGCCTGTATTTGACGACCTCGGACGCATTCGACGCCGCGATGGCCGATGGCTTGAATGAAATCGCGAGCCTGCCGGGCACCGACACTGCAGCATTTCGCACCAATGCCGATCAGGTGCTCGGCATCCTGTCCGCACGGAAACGGATCTATGCGCAACGCCGTCCGGGCATCATCGCGATCCTTTCGCCGGCGTCGATCCAGAGCTTCCTTACCTTTGGCCTGCTAGGCGGTCTCAGGCTGTCCGAGGCATTGCGGGTGAGGTGCCGTCGAGTCGCCGCGGCCGAGGTGCAGAATATCGCCTCCTTGATGGAAACCGAACCGATGGGGCTTCAGTTCGGGCTGCTGGCCACCTCCGAGCAGTCGAGCGGATTCAGCATATTCCGCTCCCGCGACCGTGCGACCCTGGCGGCCAACCCATTCCAAGCCGACAGCGTGCCCTCGGCACAAACCGGCGTTGCGATGGTCACAGGGGCCGACGAAGCCATCGCCGCACACCAGCGGGTCGCTGAGGCCATGTGGCGGGACGCAATAAAGGGTCCGGCGGCCGCGGTGCGCCTGCGGGAGATGCTGGTGGGTGCAGCCTGAACACCAAAGCTTGCCAGCCCGAGCTTTATCGCCCCTGGTGGTTCCACTGGCGTCCGTCGCGCTCTAGGTTTGGCCTATGGCCGCGCTTCCAACCCATCCCGATGTCCAGATCATCTCGAACGAGACCGCCTGGAAGGGCCGCTTCTCGATCGAGGCCGTGAAATTCCGCCACCGCCGCTTCGATGGCACCATGTCTGGGGTGCGCGACTGGGAACTGTTCCGTCGAGGCCGGGCTGCGGGGGTGCTTCCCTATGATCCCATTACCGACCAAGTGGCCCTGATCGAGCAGTTCCGCCTGCCTGCTCTGGCTGCCGGGCTCAAGCCTGTGATGGTCGAGATCCCTGCTGGCCTATGCGATGGCGGCGAGGACCCGGCCAAGACCGTTGTCCGCGAATCTAAGGAAGAAATGGGACTTGCGGTCGACCTCTTGGAAATGATCGGCGATTTCGTGCTGGCGCCGGGCGGCTCCGACGAGCGCTGCACGATGTTCGCCGGCCGCATCCGTGCGCCACAGGCCGGGCCGGATGGCATCATCGGCCAGGGCGGGCTCGTTGATGAGCAGGAGGACATCCGCGTCCGCCTGCATTCCGCCACCGACGCGATCGGGGCGGCGATTGCCGGACAGTTCCCAAACTCCGTCACCACCATCGCCCTGCTCTGGCTCGCCGCGCGGCGCGACTGGCTGCAGGCGCGTTGGGCTGGCCTATGACCCAGCGTCTGTTTCTCGAGGACAGTGCATTGTGGACGGCCGACGCGACCGTGCTTTCGGCGGGGCCGGACGGGATCGTGCTGGACCGCACCGTGTTCTATGCCCGCGCCGGCGGCCAGCCCGGCGACACTGGCGTGCTGCGCTGGGGCGAGGAGACGCGGGTGACTGAGGCTGTCAAAGGCGCGGGCGACACCATTCTGCACCTGCCAGCGCCCGGCGCGCTGCTGCCCGCTGCAGGTACCAAGGTCGAAGCCGTGCTCGACTGGCCGCGTCGCCATGCCCTGATGCGGATGCATACCGCGCTGCATTTGCTGTGCAGCCTGCTGCCCGGCGCCGCCGTCACCGGCGGGCAGATCGGCGCCGAGCGGTCGCGCCTCGACTTCGACCTGCCGGGCCCCCCCGCGGTCGGCACGCTGGAGGACGGGTTCCGCAGCCTGATCGCCGCCGATCACCCGGTCTCGTCCGAGTGGGTGGACGAGGCGGTGCTGGACACCAACCCAGGCCTGGTTCGCACCTTGTCCGTGCAGCCGCCGCGCGGAACCGGGCGGCTGCGCCTGGTCCGGGTCGGCGGTGACCGGCTGATCGACCTGCAGCCCTGCGGCGGCACGCATGTGGCAAGCACCGCGGAGATCGGCGGCGTGCGCGTGCTCAAGACCGAGAACAAGGGCCGGCAGAACCGCCGCATCTCGATCGCGCTCGAACCGGAGGCCTGACGATGGACCCGCTCATCAGCACGGAATGGCTGGCTGGCCAGCTCGGCGCTCCAGATTTGGTGGTATTTGACGCTACGTACTACTTGCCGACCGAAGGCAAGGACGGCGGCGAGGGGTTCGCCTCGGCGCACATCCCCGGCGCCCGCTTCTTCGACATTGGCGTGATTGCCGATCTCGACACAGCGTTGCCGCACATGGTGCCATCGCCGGGCCGGTTCGAACGGCTGATGGGTGAATTAGGTGTATCGAACCGCAGCCGGGTCGTGTTCTACGACCAAAAAGGCCTTTCCTCCGCCGCGCGCGGCTGGTGGATGATGGGGCTGTTCGGCCATGACCAGGCGTACGTGCTGGATGGCGGCCTGCCGAAATGGCTTCGCGAGGGCAGGCCGGTGCAGGCGGGACCGGCCGCGCCTGCCACGCCCGCGTCCTTCCAGTCGAGCTTCCGCGCCACTCGACTGCGTGGCATTGGCGACATGCTGGCCGGCGGCGAACTGGTGCTGGATGCGCGCCCGGCCGGCCGTTTCACCGGATCGGCGCCGGAGCCGCGGCCAGGGCTGCCCAGCGGCCACATCCCCGGCAGCCGCAACGTGCCGTCGTCCAGCTTGTTGGACACTGACGGCACCATGCTCGACCCGGCCGCCCTGCGCGCACATTTCGCCGCGGCCGGAGCCGATGGCACGCGGCCGGTCGTGACCAGTTGCGGTTCCGGGGTTACGGCCACCATCTTGAGCCTCGGACTGCTGCGCGCCGGCCTGCTGCAGGGCGCGGTTTACGATGGCTCCTGGACCGAGTGGGCCAGCCGACCAGACACCATTAAGGAAACCGACTGACATGCCCGACGACCAGACGCCCCGCAGCCGCCCGCAGGCGATGGAGACCCGCCTGTCGCACGCCGGGCGCGCCGGCACCCGGATACGCGGCTTCGTGAACCCACCGCTGCTGCGCGGCTCCACGATGCTGTATCGAAGCTGTGAGGACCGCCGTGCCAGCGCCGCGACGAGGTTGGACCAGGCGCCGAACTACGGCGTGATGGGCAACTCCACGCACCACGCGCTAGAGGACGTCGTGGCCGAGATCGAGGGCGGCACCCGGTGCCAGATCGTCTCGTCCGGCCTTGCCGCCGTCACCACGCCGCTGCTGGCCTATTTGAAATCCGGCGACCATCTGCTGATGCCCGACAGCGTCTATGGCCCGGCCCGCACGTTCTGCGATGGCATGCTGGCCGGGCTGGGGGTCGAGACGACCTACTACCGCGCCGACATTGATGCCGAGGGCATCGCGGCGCTCATGCGCCCGAACACGGCCGTGCTGTATGTCGAGAGCCCGGGCAGCCACACCTTCGAGGTGCAGGATGTGCCGGCGCTGGCGCGGGCGGCCCGCGCGCACGGCGCCAAGGTGCTGATGGACAACACCTGGGGCATCCACTTCTTCCAGCCGTTCCAGCACGGGGTGGACGTGTCGATCCAGGCGCTGACCAAGTACGTCGTCGGCCACTCGGACGTGCTGCTGGGCGGCGTGACGACGGCAAGCGACGCCGATTGGGAGCGCGTGCGTACGGCGGCGCTGGCGCTCGGGCAGTATGCCAGCCCCGACGACTGCTGGTTGGCGCTCCGCGGCGTGCGCACGATGGGCGTGCGGCTGAAGCACCAGATGCAGGCGGGAATGGCGGTCGCCGAGTGGTTCGCCGGGCGTCCGGAGGTCGAGCAGGTGCTGCACCCTGCCCTGCCCGGTGCGCCGGGCCATGCATTGTGGAAGCGCGACTTCACCGGCGCTTGCAGCCTGTTCGGGGTGGTGTTCAACCCGGAATACACCCCGGTGGCGACCCACGCGATGATCGACAGCCTGGAACTGTTCGGCATCGGCGCGAGCTGGGGCGGCTACGAAAGCCTGGCGCTGCCCACCACGGGATATGTGACCCGCACGACTGGACACGGCGCGTTCAAGGGCCCGGTGGCGCGGTTCCACATCGGGCTCGAGGACACGGCCGACCTTATCGACGATCTGGACCGGGGGCTCGCCGTGCTGCGGGCGCACGCGGGCGCATGAACGCCGCACTGATCCTGGACGCCATACGCTTCGACCGGGCCGGCCTCGTGGCGGCGGTGGCGCAGCAGCACGACACCAACGAGGTGCTGATGCTGGCCTGGATGAGCCGGGATGCGGTGGTGGAAACGCTGGCGACCGGCTGGGTCTGCTACTGGAGCCGCAGCCGCGGCGCGCTGTGGCGCAAGGGCGAGACGTCCGGCCAAACCCAGCGCCTGATTGAATTGCGGGTCGATTGTGATGGCGACTCCCTACTGCTGCTGGTGGACCAGCACGGCGTCGCCTGCCACACCGGGCGGCGTTCATGCTTCTTCCTGGCCGCACGGAACGGCGCGCTGGTCGAGATTGCCGCGCCGCTGGTGGCGCCAAAGGACCTCTACGGCTGAACCGGCTCGGCCCGGATCACGGCGGAGACGGGCAGCGGACCATAGAGATGCGGGAACGCGTCGCGGCCGGGCTCGCTGACTTCCCAGCGGAGGTCAGCGAGCTGTGCGGGGTCGAGGTGCAGCAGCACAAGGCCGGTCCGCCCGACGAAGTGCCGGCCCAGCACGTAGTCGAGCTGCGCCGCCGTGCATAGATGCAGGAACCCGTCCTGCGCCAGCATCGGCGGCGCATGGAGTCCGGATCGTTGCGCCTCCGCCCATGCCTCGGCCGAGGTGATGTGCAGCAAATCCATCCGGCCCTATGCCTCTCCGCTGTGTTGCGCATGCCCAAGCGCCCCCCTATGCAGTCGCGCATGGCCTTTGGCAACCAGCGATGCCCCTGATCTACTTGCTCGCGGGCGAGGCCAGCGGCGACGTGCTGGGCGCGCGGCTGATGGCCGCCCTCCGCGCCCAGCAGCCAGGCGCGGAGTTCGCCGGCGTCGGCGGTCCGCGAATGGGCGAGCAAGGGCTCGACAGCCTGTATCCCCTGGCCGACCTCGCGGTGATGGGGATCATCGAGGTGCTGCCCCGCATGCGCCTGCTGCGCCGCCGGCTGCACGAGACGCTGGCCGACATCGGGCGGCGCAAACCGGATGTGATCGTCACGATCGACAGCCCCGGCTTTACCCACCGCGTGCTGGCCGCCACGGCGAAGCTGGGCATTCCGCGCGTGCATTATGTCGCGCCGCAGGTCTGGGCTTGGCGCGCCCACCGCGTGCGGCACTATCCCGGCCTGTGGGACAAGCTGCTGTGCCTGCTGCCGTTCGAGCCCGCGTGGTTCGCCGAGCACGACCTGCCCGCCACTTTCGTCGGCCATCCGGTGCTCGAGTCCGGCGCTGGCCAGGGCGACGGCCCGCGTTTCAGGCAGGCGCATGGCCTGTTGCCGGGACAGCCGGTGTTGATCCTGATGCCCGGCAGCCGCAAATCAGAGGCGCCGCGCCTCTTGCCGGTGTTCGGCAAGACCCTGGGGCGATTGGCGTTGCGCGAGCCAGGGCTGCGGCCCGTGCTTCCGGTGTCCCCCGGCGTGGCCGACGTCGTGCGCCGCGCCGTCGCCCGCTGGCCGGTCCAGCCGCTGATCGTGACGGAGCTGCAGGACAAGCACGACGCCTACGCCGCCGCCGGGGCGGCATTGACGAAATCCGGGACGTCCACGCTCGAGCTGGCGCTGGCCGGCGTGCCGATGGCGGTCACCTACCGGGTCAATCCGGTGACCGCCGCCATGGCCCGGCGCATGATACGCGTGCCCTATGTCGCGATGGTCAACCTGCTAGCCGGCCGCGCCATCGTGCCTGAACTGCTGCAGCAGGACTGCACCGCCGAGACGCTCAGCCGTGTCGCATTGAGCCTTCTGGGCGACCCGACTGCCGCGTTGGCGCAGCAGGACGCATTCCGCGGCGTCATCGACAGCCTCCGGCCCCCGGTCGGCACGCCATCAGAAGCCGCGGCCCGCGAGGTGCTGCAGGTCATGGAGCAGGCCGGACGCCACCGCGCGGCGGCGTGAGGCGTCCATGCTCTCTGCGACATCCAGCGCCGCCGACAGCGCCCGGCGGCCGGCGGCGGCGTCGACCACCACAGGCGTGCCATCGAGGCAGGCGGCGACGAAGGCCTCATGCTCGGCCGCCATGGCGTCGCCCTCGGTCCAGTTGACCTCCTCCCGCCGGAAGCCGCCGGTGCCAGGCAGCGGCAGGCCGCGGTCCCTCCCGATCATCACCAGCTTGCGGGCGACGAAATCCGCCGACAGGTAGCCCTCCTGGGAGAACAGCCGCATCTTCCGCTCGGTCTTGAGCGAGATGCGGCTCGCGGTGATCGTGGCGACGCAGCCGTTCTCGAAGCGCACCCGGGCGTTGGCGATGTCCTCGTATGGGCTCGACACGGCGGCGCCGAGCGCGTCCACGCTGCTGATCGGGCTGTCGACCAGGGCGAGCACGAGGTCGAGGTCGTGGATCATGAGGTCGAGGATCACCGAGACGTCGGTGCCGCGCGGCTTGAACGGGGCGATGCGCGCCGCCTCGATATACAGCGGCCGGGTGATCCGGGCCGAGATGGCGCGGTGCTCCGCCGAATAGCGCAGCAAGTGGCCCACCTGCAGCACCAGCTTGCGAGCCTGGCCCTCCGCCGCGAGCGCGTCGGCCTGCGCCAGGGTGGCGGCGATCGGCTTTTCGATCAGCACGTGCTGCCCGGCAGCCATCGCCTGCATGGCGAGCTCGAAATGCGCCTCGGCCGGTGCGGCAATGATCAGGGCGTCGCAAGACGCGAGCAATCCGGCAAGCGGCATGGCGGGTGCGCCTCCGGCCTCGTGGCCCACGGCGGCGGCGCGGGCTTCGTCCGGATCGAACAATCCGGCCAGCACGGCCCGGCGGCTGCCCGCGACCTTCAGCGCATGGAACCGCCCGAAATGCCCGGCGCCGGCGATGCCGATGCGCAATGGATGCTGGATCATGCCCCCCTGTAGCAGCCAGGGCGCGACGGGGCCAATGCGCAGGGTTGCTTCCGCCGGGGGACCTCGGCATACCCGGTGGCGTCCCGCATATCAGGAACCACGCCTGCCATGATGCCCCGCTTTCCATGATGTACTTCAGTCGTCTCAAGATCACGATGATCCTCGGCGTCTGCCTGCTTGGCGTGCTGCTGTGCCTGCCGAACGCGCTGCCGGCGCCGGCGAAATGGCTGCCCTGGCCGCAGGTGCACCTCGGGCTCGACCTGCGCGGCGGCAGCTACTTGCTGCTGGAGGTCGACATGGCGGCCGTGGCGCACGAGCGGCTGGACAGCCTGGCCGATGCGGCACGCACGGCGCTGCGCGGCAAGGTCACGGGCTTCCAGCCGCCGCAGGTGCAGCCGGAGCAGAACCGCGTGCTGGTCCGCATCGCGCCGGGTCCGCAGCAGGACGAGGCGGTGCGGCTGATGCGGGAGGCCGCGAGGTCCACCGGGCCCGCCGAATACGACGTCGGCGCGCAAGGCAACGAGGTTACGCTGTCCTTATCGCCCGTCGCACTACGCGACCGCGCCAACTCCGCCGTGCTGCAGTCGATCGAGATCATCCGCCGCCGCATTGACGAGACCGGCGTGCTGGACCCGGTCATCAACCGGCAGGGCGACGCCCGCATCGTCGTCCAGCTCCCCGGCGTCGAGGATCCGAACCGCATCAAGGAGCTGCTGGGCCGCACGGCGCGCATGACGTTCCGCCTGTTGGACGAGACGGCGAACCTCACGGCCGCGCCTCCGCCCGGCGTGGATTTCCTGCCGCTCGAAGGGCAGCCCAACGTGAAGGAGCCGGTGCGCCGCCGGGTCGAGGTGGACGGCGCCAGCCTGACCGACGCACGGCCGGGCCAGGATAACCAGAACGGCCGCTGGGTGGTCAATTTCACCTTTGACAGCGTCGGCGCCAGGCGTTTTGGCGACGTGACCAACGCCAACGTCGGCCGCCGCTTCGCCATCGTGCTGGACGACAAGGTGATCAGCGCGCCGGTGATCCAGACGCCGATCACTGGCGGTCGCGGCCAGATCAGCGGCAACTTCAACGCCCGCAGCGCTCAGGACCTTGCGGTTCTGCTGCGCGCTGGCGCCCTGCCCGCGCCGCTGACGGTCGTCGAGGAGCGCAGCGTCGGACCGGAGCTCGGCGCCGACAGCATCCGCAACGGCGCCATCGCGCTGGCAGTCGGCTTTCTGCTGGTGATCGCCTACATGGCGGTGTTTTACGGGCTGTTCGGCTGGTTTGCCAACATCGCGCTGCTGATCAACCTGTTCATGCAGATCGGGGTGCTGTCGCTGATCGGCGCGACGCTGACCTTGCCGGGCATGGCGGGCATCCTGCTGACGTTGGGCGTAGCGGTCGATGCCAACATCCTGATCAACGAGCGTGTCCGCGAGGAGGTGCTCAACGGGCGCACGCCGCTCAATGCACTGGAAACCGGGTTCCGCCGCGCCTACAGCACCATCATCGACAGCAACGCGACCGCGTTCCTAGCGCACGTCATGCTGTTCGTGTTCGGCTCCGGGCCCGTCCGCGGCTTCGCCGTGACCATCACGGTCGGCATCGTGACGACGCTGTTCACGGCGACCCTAGTTGCGCGCATGCTGATGGTGCGGTGGTACGTGACGACCAAGCCCGCCTTGTTGCCGGTGTAATTTCCATGTTCATGCGTCCCCTGTTCCGGCTGGTCCCGGACAATACGACAATCCAATTCATGCGCGGGCGCTACATCGGCCTTGCAACGTCGGCCGTGCTGTCGCTGCTCTCGCTGGGGCTGTTCTTCTATCCGGGCCTGCATCTGGGCATCGACTTCCGCGGCGGCGTGACCATGGAGGTCCGCACCCCCGGGCCGGCCGACTTCGGCAAGATCCGCACGGCGCTCGCCACGGCGCAGATCCCGCAAGCCGGGCTGCAGCGCTTCGGCGGCGACGACCAGGTGATCATCCGCATGGACCCGCAGGGCGACGAGAAATCGACCCAGGCGACCGTGACCCGGGTGCGGAAGGCGCTCGACGAGGCGCAGCCCGGCAGCCGCATCGTTCGCACCGACGCCGTGGGCGCCGCCGTCTCGGCCGAGCTGTTCCGCAACGGCATGCTGGCGCTCGGTATCAGCTTGCTGATGATCTTGGTGTATATCTGGTTCCGCTTCGAATGGCAGTTCGCAGTCGGCGCGGTCGTGACCCTTATCTTGGATGTAACCAAGGCGATCGGGTTCCTATGCGTAACCCGGATCGAGTTCGACCTGGTGATGGTAGCGGCGATCCTGACCGTGATCGGCTATTCCACCAACGACAAGGTCGTCGTGTATGACCGTATGCGCGAGAACCTGCGCAAGTATAAGAGCATGCCGCTACGCCAATTGATCGACCTGTCGATCAACGAGACGCTGAACCGGACGCTGGGGACCTCGATGACGGTGTTCCTGGCGAGCCTGCCCTTGGCCCTGTTCGGCGGCGCGTCGCTGTCGGGTTTCGCGCTGATGATGCTGTTCGGCATCGTGGTCGGCACTTCGTCCTCGATTTTCATCGCAGCGCCCATTTTGCTGCTGTTGGGCGAGAACCGGCTGCGGAGGGACGCGCAGCCGGTGCCGGTGGCGGCAGGTCGGAAGGCATAACTAGCCTTTGGCTGTTGGGCCGTACAGCAGAGTCTTTGCTGGAAAGCCAAAATAGCCGTTTCAGGCTCATACGACAGCATGGGGCGGTGCTGTGCAGGTAAAAACGTGCTACCTCAGGTGAGAAGAAGTGCAATCCTGGTAAAGGTTGCCGTCAAACCGCTAGTAAATGCCCCGACGGCTGTGACCAGTACCGCGGAAATCAGAGCGGCCATGATGCCATATTCCACTGCAGTAACGCCGCGGCGTTCAGCGCAAAGGGCTTTGACAGATTCCATAGCTTCTAACATGCTCATACCTTCGTCGATTGTGGGTCAAATAGAGATTAGCGATTCGAGACAGGCGCTTAAGGCCTATCGGTGGCGACCATCGCGGTCACGCGTCCAACCAACGAACCAGAATGAATGATACACAATGATTCTTAATTTTTAATAAACGCGTCTTAGAATTAGTTTTGAAACAAGCTCGATGCTGCTCCCGATGTGCAATCATGGGGCACTCTGGCGAGCTACCGGCGATCGGGACCACGAGCACGCTGTTGCGGCAACAAATCGAGCCGTCGATCATCGAGACCCTGAACCGGACGCTTAGGACCTCAATAACGGCGTACCTCACGAGCCTGCCCTTGGCGCTGTTCAGGGGGCGTCGCTATCGGGTTTCGTGCTCATGATGCTGTTCGGCAGCCTAGTCGGCACCTCATCCACGATCTTCATCGCGGCGCCGATCTAGTTGTTGTTTGCCGAGAACCGGCTGCGGCGAGCCGCGCAGCCGGTGCCGGTGAGAGCGGGACGGAAAGCGTGATTTGAAGCCACGCCAGAACCGGACTTGGTGCAGACCGTGTGAAAACTCCATGCCGTAACGGCAATGAGCATCTTTCGAATCCGGCAATCGCTTGCTGTGACACGACATTGCGAGCTGACAGCCGTCACGGAGTCAATCTTGCGCGTCATGGGCGCGCCTTCGAGTTTTCACACGGTCTGGGTGGATAGCGGTCATATAACGCTCTCACCAGAAACGGCTGCTTTGCGTCCAACTCGGTCGTTCATCGACACCTGGAAACATCCCAGAAGCGGACATGCCGTCCAAATAGCCTGATGAACGGGCTTGGTGGACACCGGAACGTCTACTGTTAGGAAAATTCAACCGATTATCGGACATGCAGTTCACGGCCGGCTTGGCTGCTTCCGCCACATCCGATAGAACGGAAACACTTTGGTAAAGTATAGTTCATGAGGCAACTTTGGGCCGCACGCGCACACGAATCCCAACGCTCTAAACGGTCGGGTTATCGTCGATGACAGTCAAGTGCACAGAATATTGGCTGAGAAGGCAAGCGCAAACGCCCGGCTGGAGGCTCTCTCTAACATCTATCCAGAAGTCGAAGATGATCCCGAATACGAGGGTGAGGTCACAATAGTTCGCCTCAGTAACTTTAACCCGGAGTTTTTGCCGTGACCGAAGAGCAGGAGTTCATTCAGGAGCTTACATCGAATTACAAAGAATCCGGATGGACTGCCTTGAGTCCAATCGATTGCCGCGATGAACTTGGGTTCGAGCCAGATCTGCTTCTGCGTAGAGGTGATGAAGTTGTCGTAATTGAGGTAAAAAGAGAGGGTTTCGTAGGAACGAAAGCTACTAAACTTATTCGAAACTTAGTTGAGAGCAAGCCCGGTTGGAAGTTCGAGTTAAAATTCTTACCTTCCAGCAGAAAAAGATCAGATCACCCTGTCAAGGTTGTTGACATTAATCGCCGGATCAAACTGTCGAGTGAGTTACAACGGAATGGCAATTACAATGAAGCTTTCATATTGCTTCGGACTGCTATGAAGGCAGCACTCCGTAATGTTGTAGTTTCTAAAGAAGATACCAACATGCTTGCATCTGATTCTCTCTTTGAGAGAGCTTATGAAGATGGATACATTTCTGATGGCGAGTTACGTCAGCTTTTGCATGGCCTTCAAGCCCGCAATCTTCTTGTGCATGGTCTAGATGTCGGAGATGCTGAGAGGGATAGTTCAGAAATAATGCAAGCTACAAAGCGTCTTTTCGCAAAGCTCGGCTACGATCAAATTCCAACGCCAGCCTGACTCTAAGTTCATCGAGCGGCGACATTAAGCGGGTCAAACAACTTGTCTCTGAACAGCCGGTATGAGGTCGGGAGCTGCCAGAGCGTCCGTCGGGCGAAGTGTCAGCATTTCCGTTTCGCCTGCCCGGAAGCGGACCGTCCTCTCCCGGCCAGCCCCTGCCATCTAGTTTTGTGGCTTAAATGTCCGAGAAAGGTCGGGTGTGGTCCGACTAGATAGCTTGAAAGCACTGGGCCTTAGCGCTCCCTGTTCCAACTCAACTTCCTCCGGCGAACCCCTTCAAAGCAGTTCCTCCGACCGGGCTTACCGTTAGGGCAGTTGAACTATCGGTTCCCCGACCATACCACTTGATACAATGCCACGATCTCCGCCTTAGTAGGCACGCGCGGATTATTGCCAGGGCTGCCAGACGCCAGCGCCTGGTTCGCCATAACGTCCAGTCGTGCGTCCCAAGCAGCTTTGTCGATGCCAAAGTCGCCGGGCGTCGGAACGTCGAGGTCGTGGTTCAACTGCGCAAGCCCATCCGCCAGCTTCTCCGCCGCAACTGCGTCGGTGTCGGCCGTGCTGGCAAACCCAATATGCCGGGCCGCCTCGGCGTAGCGCGCCTGCGCCGCCTCCAGCCCGAACCGTGTGATCGCCGGCAACAGCATCGCGTTCGACAGGCCATGCGGCACATGGAACGCAGCACCGATTGGCCGCGACATGCCATGCACCAGCGCCACCGAACTGTTGGTGAAGGCGATCCCGGCCTGCATCGCCCCGAGCATCATCGCCTCGCGCGCGCCAGCGTTGTCAGGCTCGGCATAGGCGTTACGCAAATTGGCGCCGATCAGCGTCATCGCCGCCAGCGCCTGCGTATCCGAATACGGGTTGGCCCGCTTCGACACATACGCCTCCAGCGCGTGCGTCAGGCTGTCCACCCCAGTGTCGGCGGTGATCCGCTTCGGCACCGTGAAGGTCAGCTCGTAATCCACCACCGCCGCGAGCGGCAGCGCACCCATGCCGGCGATCAGCATCTTCTCGCCGCGCTCAGTGTCGGTGATGACGGTGAAGCGCGTCGCCTCGCTGCCGGTGCCGCCGGTGGTCGGGATGGCGATCACCGGCAGCCCGGCCGCGTCCGCCTGCACCGGCACCTTGAAATCGCGCATATGCGACCCGGCGCCGGACGCCCGGCCGTGCGCCAGGATCGACATCGCCTTCGCCGTGTCGATCGGCGAGCCGCCGCCAAAACCGATCAGGCAGTCATACAGCCCGGCCTGCAGCAGCGCAGCGCCGGCATCGATGACGGTGTCGGTCGGCTCCGGCACCGTATCGCTGAATACGGCGGCAGCGATCCCCGCGGCCTCGAGCGGGTCCAGGCAGCGACGCAGCAGCCCGGAGCGCACCACATAGGGGTCGGTGACCACCAGCGGACGGGACAGGCCGAACTTGGCCAGCACGCCCGCGACCTCCTTCACGCTGCCGCCGCCCACCAGCATCAGTCGCGGCGAGACGATTGTGGCGCTCATGGCGTGGCGCTCATGCGCCGGCCTGCTGGGCTGCGGCCCGGCGGTCGGCATACAGCGCAAGGCGTCGCGCGGCAGCCGGAGCGGCCACTTGGACGGTCTCCATCGCTGCCGCGGCCGGCAGTTCCTCCGCGCGATGGCAGGCGGACAGGTGGTTGTCCTCGATCATGTGCAAGGCGGGGTCCTCTGTTCGGCAGCGGTCGACGACGAAGGTGCAACGGGTGTGGAAGCGGCAGCCCGCCGGGATGTCGGCCGGGCTCGGGACATCGCCGCCCGCCACCTGCCGGGCTAGCCGACGATGCGGGTCGGGCCGCGGGATCGCCGAGAGCAACACCCTTGTATAGGGATGTCGCGGATTGCCGAACACCGCATCCTTCGGCCCGATCTCGACGATGCGGCCGAGATACATCACCGCGACCCGGTCCGCCACATGCTTCACTACGGCAAGGTCGTGCGCGATGAACAGGTATGACAGCCCCAGGCGCGCCTGCAGGTCCTTCAGCAGGTTCACCACCTGCGCCTGGATCGATACGTCGAGCGCGCTCACCGGCTCGTCGCACACCACCAGCGCGGGTTCCACCGCGAGCGCCCGGGCGATGCCGATCCGCTGCCGCTGCCCACCGGAGAACTCGTGCGGATAGCGCCCGGCGTGATACGGCGCGAGCCCGACCAAGCCCAGCAACTGCTCGACGCGGGTTCGCCGGGCCGCCTGATCGCCGATGCCGTGCACGATCAGCGGCTCCTCCAGCGTCTCGGCAACCGTCATGCGCGGGTTGAGCGACGCGAACGGGTCCTGGAACACGATCTGCATCCGGCGTCGCAGCTTCCGCAGCGTGGCGCCGCGCAACTCGGTGATGTCCATGCCTTCGAACCATACAGCGCCCGCAGTCGGCTCGATCAGCCGCAGGATCAGCCGCGCCGTGGTGCTCTTGCCGCAGCCGCTCTCCCCCACCAGCGCCAGCGTTTCGCCCCGGAATAGCTTGAACGATACCCCGTCCACTGCGCGGACGTTGCCCACCGTGCGGGGGATCAGCAGCCCGCGGCGCATCGGGTAGTGCTTGGCCAGGCCCTCGACCTGCAGCAACGGAGCCTTCACGCGGCCAAGTCCTCGACCGGCGCCCGGATGCAGGCGGCTGTGTGATGATCGCTCAAACCGCGCAACGGCGGATCGACACGGGTGCAAGCGGTGGCGGCGAACACGCAGCGGGGGTGGAACCGGCAGCCCTCCGGCAGGGCGAAGGGCGCAGGGACGGAGCCCTCGATCGCCAACAGGCGGGACCGTGTCTCCTCGATCCGCGGAATGCTGCCGAGCAGGCCCAGCGTGTAGGGATGCTGCGGGTCGTCGAAGATTGCCGTGCCGCTGGCGCGCTCCACTACCCGGCCCGCATACATCACTGCGACCTCGTCCGCCATCTCGGCCACCACGCCGAGGTCGTGGGTGATCAGGATGATCGCCATGCCCGACTGCGCCTGCAGGTCGCGCAGCAGGTCGAGGATCTGCGCCTGCACCGTCACATCCAGCGCCGTCGTCGGCTCGTCGGCGATCAGCAGGTCCGGATCGCACGACAGCGCCATCGCGATCATCACGCGCTGCCGCATGCCGCCGCTCATCTGGTGCGGATACTCGTCGAACCGCCGTGCCGCGGCGGGGATGCGCACGCGGTCGAGCGCCGCCACTGCCCGCGTGCGCAGTTCGGCATTGGAGGCGTTGCGGTCGTGGGCGCGCATGGCCTCGGTGATCTGGTCGCCAACGGTGAACACCGGATTGAGGCTGGTCATCGGCTCCTGGAAGATCATGCCGATGCGGTTGCCGCGTATGGCGCGCATGGCGTGGTTCGGTAAGGCGAGCAGGTCCTGGCCGTCGAACACGATGCGCCCCGCCGCGACGCGCCCCGGCGACGGCACGAGCCGCATGACCGACAGCGACAACATGCTCTTGCCGCAGCCGCTCTCCCCCACGATGCCCAGGGTCTTGCCGGCCGCCACCGACAGGCTCACGCCATCCACCGCCGGCACGTCGCCTGCGGAGCCGCGGAAGACGGTCCGCAGCCCCTCGATTGTAAGGAGGTCGGCCACTCAGGAGCGGTAGTCGGGCCGGTCGTGCTCCACAAGGCGCAGACAGCTCTCCCACATCATGTCGTGGTGCTCGAGGCCGCCCGCACGGTCGAATTGCTCCGCGGTGTGTTGCCGCACTGCTTCCGGCGGCGTCACGAGTTCGGTCCCGCCCGCCAGCGCCGCGACCTGCGCCTGGCAGGCACGCTCGAGATAGTAGATGTTGCTGAACGCCTCGGGGATAGTGCGGCCGGCGACGAGCAGCCCATGGTTCTGCAGGATCATGGCCCGGTGCTCGCCGAGGTCGGACACCAGCCGCTCCCGCTCATCGAGGTCGAGCGCTATGCCCTCATAGCCGTGATAGGCCAGGTGGCCATAGAACTTCAGCGCGTGCTGGCTGATGGGCAGCAGGCCGTGCTTCTGCGCCGCGACGGCCATGCCGGCGGCGGTGTGGGTGTGGATGACGCAGACCAGGTCGTGCCGGGCCATGTGGATGGCCGAGTGGATGCAGAACCCGGCCGCGTTCACCCGGCGCGACTGGTTCTGGTCGCCGACGATGTTGCCGTCGTAGTCGATCTTGACCAGGTCGGAGGCCCGCATTTCGTGGAACAGCACGCCATACTGGTTGATCAGGAAGTGGTTTTCCGGCCCCGGCAGCCGTGCGCTGATGTGGGTGTAGATCAGGTCGGTCATCCGGTGATGCGCGACCAAGCGGTAGAGCGCCGCGAGGTCGCAGCGAACCTTCCATTCTTCGGCCGAGACGCCGGCTAGCGACGCTGGGGTTGTGGCGACGTTCATGGGGCGCGCTCCTGTATGATGGCCGATAATCGGCCCGGCGGCACGGCCCGGTCAAGCGTGGGAGCGATCAATACCCGCGGGCAGGGTCATACAGGTTCGGTGGCGCCTCGCCCCGTTCGAATGCCGCGATCGCGTCGGCGACATAGCGCGCCCGCGCCGGACGGGACGCGAGCGAGGCCAGATGTGGCGTGATGATGACGCCGGGGTGCGACCAGGCTGGATGCTCCGGCGGCAGCGGCTTCGGCTCGAACACGTCCAGCACCGCGCCTGCAAGGTGGCCGCTGTCGAGCGCCGCCATGACGTCTGGCAGGATTGCGTGCCCGCCCCGTCCGGCATTCACCAGGCCGGCGCCACGGGGCAGCTTGGCGATGGTCTCCGCCCGGATGGCGCCGCGGGTTTCGGGCGTGTCCGGCAACAGGCAGACCAGGATGTCGGTGCGGGCAAGGAAGGCATCCCGCTGCGCTTCCCCCGCGAAGTCCTCGATCCCAGGCAATGATTTGGGCGAGCGCGACCAGCCCGCGACCTGAAATCCGAGGCCTTGCAGCATCCGCGCCGCGTATGCGCCGAGGTTGCCCAGGCCCATGACGCCGACCCGCGTCTCCGGCGCGGTGCGCGGGCTGTCGAAGCTGTCCCACTTGTGCAGCCTTTGGCCCGCGATAATCCGCGGCAGGCCGCGCAACAGGGCCAGCGCGCCCAGGCAGACATACTCGCCCATCCGCTGCGCCGTTTCTTCCCCGCCCATCCGCTTGATGCCGACGTGGCACGGCCAGCTTGGATCGGCGGTGATGTGGTCCACCCCGGCGCCGCTGCTGAGGATCAGCCGCAGGTTTGGCATCGCCGCAAGGCGGCCCGGGGCGGGGCTCCAGACGAAGGCGTAGTGGACTTGGTCCGGTTGCAGGTGCGGATCGTCCAGCCAGCGAACCTGCAAATGCGGCGCCGTTTCGGCAAAATGCGCCTGCCAGTCCGCCACGGCTGCTTGCCCGCCCGAGTTCACCGCGAGGACTGTCCCCGGCTGACTGATTAGTGGATCTCGCCGGCCTTCAGCACTGCCGCCCGAAGCTTGGCCGGCGTGAAGTCGGCGCTGGCGCACACGTCGAGGATGACCTTCTCGCGCCGTGCAACGAGGGCTATGGCATCAGGCAGCATCCGCACCGCGTCGGCTGGAATCACGACCGCGCCGTGGAAATCGGCGTGGACGACGTCGTCATGGGCGGCGTTCATGCCGAAGATGTTCACCGGCTTGCCGAAGTCGACCATATGGACGTGTGCGTGGCTGGGGCCGATGCGGCCGCCGACGATCTGGAACCCCGGCGCGAGCATGTCACAGTCGCGGAACGACCCGTTGGTCACGCAACCCAGCGCGCCGAGCGCCTTGTGCACCGTCGAATGCACCTCGCCCCACCACGCGCCATAGCCGGGGCGGTCGTCCAGGTCCTGCAGCACGACGACGGTCGGTAGGTCCGCGTCGGCGACGTAGTCATACCAATCCAGTCGGTTCGCAGCCGGGCTGCGGGGAGACTCCTTCGCCCGGATCATGCCGACGCGGGCTACGCCGACCATGGGCGGCAGGCTCCGGTCGGCCGCGACCATCGATTCCACGGTGAAGCCGACGGCGCGCCGCTCGGGCACCACGATCTCCAGGCCGTTGCAGATGGTTGGCGTATCCCACTGCTGCAGGGCCTTCAGATCAACGAGCGTGTAGGGTCGTTCGGCCATGGCGTGTTCCCCCGGTTGGTGCGGCAGCATCGCGCAGGCGGCCACGTCCGGCAAACCGGCGCGGCGAGTAGGGCGCGGGATCGATGACCGGCGCCTGCCCGCTGATCAAATCGGCGACCAACCGGCCCGTGATAGGCCCGGCAGCCAGGCCCACGTGGCCGTGGCCGAACGCATAGAATGCGTCTGCGCAACCGCTCGCTGCGCCAATTACCGGCAAACCGTCCGGCATACTGGGCCGGTGCCCCATCCAAACCTTCACCCGGTCTGCCGGCAGATCTCGCGGCAAGTTTGGGAAGGTGCGCAGCGCATAGTCGCGCAGGATCGCCGCGCGGCGCCAGTCCGGTGCAGCATCAAGGCCAGCGAGTTCGACCTGTCCAGCGATGCGCAGGCCGCCACGGGTCATCGTGACCGCCATCTTGCCGTCGCTCGGCATCACCGGATGGCGCGGACCGGTCCCGGGGGCCGAGATGACGGCGTGGTAGCCGCGTTCGGTCTCGAGGCTCACCCGGTCGCCGGCGGCGCGGGCCAGCCCGCGAGAGTGCGCGCCGGCAGCAATCACCGCGACGTCGCACGACACCTCACCCGCCGTCGTCCTCACGGCCGCGAGCCGGTCCCCCACGATCCGCAGTTCGGTTGCCGATGCCTTCAGCCGCCCGGCGCCAAGTGAAACGGCGTGGCTCGCCAGTGCCGCGACATAGGCCCCGGGGTCGGTGCAGTTGCCGCCGGCCTGGACCAGGACGCCGAACGTGTAGCGCCGGTCGAGCTCAGGCTCCTGCTGGCGTAGTTCGTCCGCGTCCAGTTCGAGCCATTGCACGCCATTGTCCCGGCGCAGCCGCCACGCGAGGGCTTCCGCCTGGAAGTCGACGCGGCTCGGGAATATGTAGAGCAAACCACGGCGCTCGATGAGGTCGGCAACTCCGGCCTCCTCTGCAAGATTCCGATGGCGTTCAGGCGCATCAGCCACCAATGGGCGCAATCCACGGGCAATCGCCTCCACCCGCGCCACCGTGGACCCGGCCCGCAGGAAGCGCGCCAGCCAGGGCGCTAGCCGCGGTAGGTAGCTCCAGCGTATTGCCAAAGGTCCCAGGGGATCGGCGAGAAAGCGCGGCACGCGCCGCCAGAGGCCTGGCATGGTGGGTGGCACGACCGAACTCGGACTGAGCCACGCGCCGCTGCCGTAGCTCGCGGCCTGCTCGCCGCCGGGTTCGCCGGGTTCGATGATGGTGACGCGATAACCATCCCGCAATAGCTCTATCGCCGTGGCAGCGCCCACGATGCCGGCGCCGATAACGGCAACGTGGCGCGCCACAACGGGCCGGCAATCAGCGCCGGACGATTGCCTTCTCCTGGCCCCACTTCTCGGGACAGCGGATGCGGAACGGCCCGTCGACAACATACTCGAACGATTTGCGCTTCGGATTTTCCAGCGAAGCCCGCCAGGCCTGGATCGTACCGCCGTAGTACGCCTCTTCGGCACGCGCGGCGTGTAGGTAAACTCGGCCACCAATTGCCTCTTCGGCCACCTCGTCCGTCACGGGCCAGGTGCCGGTCTCATACCGAGTCGGCTCGGGCCCGACGCGTTTATTGCGCTGGCCCTGTTTACAAAGCAGATGCAGGTCAACGACCAACCGCCGGAACTCCCACCATAATACAGCCGATGGTGCCTTGGAGGCCCTCCCCCAAAGCATACCGCCGGTCAGGCCGCCGCGACGGCCCGGCGCGCCATTACGCCGATCAAGTGGGCACGATACTCCGGACTGGCGTGAATGTCGCCATTCAAGCCGTCCGCCGGAGTTGCCATCCCCGTGATGGCATCGGCCGAGAAATTCGCCGACAGCGCCTGCTCCATTGCGGTGTGCCGGAACACGCCACCCTGCCCGGCCCCGGTGATCGCCACCCGCACACCAGACGCCGTCTTCGCGACGAACACGCCTACAATGGCATAGCGCGACGCCGGGTTGCGGAACTTCTCGTAGTTGGACTTCTCGGCAATCGGGAACTCGATCGCCGTAATCAGTTCGCCAGGCTCCAGCGCCGTCGTGAACATGCCTTGAAAAAAGTCGTCGGCAGCGATGCTGCGATGGTCGGTGTGGATCGTTGCGTTCAACCCCAGCACAGCAGCGGGGTAGCACGCGGACGGATCGTTGTTGGCGAGCGATCCGCCCATAGTGCCGCGATGCCGCACCTGGGTGTCGCCAATCATGGCTGCCATCTTCGCTAGTCCCGGCAACATCCGCTTGATGTCCTCCGACGACTCGATTTGATGGTGCGTCGTCATGGCGCCGATGGTTATCGTCTTGGCGTCGGCTGCGATACCCTTGAGCCCAAGGTCCGACAGGTCGACGATCGCGCTCGGCTTGTTCAGCCGTTGCTTCAGCACCGGAATGAACGTCTGGCCGCCAGCGAGCGCCTTGGCCTCGACGTCCGCGCCCAATGCCTGCACCGCGGCAGGTATGGAGGACGGCTTGCTGTAGGTGAAATCATACATGCTGCTGCTCCCTACTCGGCCGCCATGCGCGGCTGGTTGGCTTGGATAATTGACCAGATCTTTTGCGGCGTGGCCGGCATATCGATGTGACGCACCCCATACTCGCTCAAAGCGTCCACTACGGCGTTGATGACCGCGGGCGGGCAGCCAATGGCGCCTGTCTCGCCCACTCCCTTGGAACCCAAGGGGTTGTGCGTACATAGCGTGTTCTCGGTCGAGGTGATCATCTGCGGGAAGTCGTGCGCGCGTGGCATCTGATAATCCATGAACGAGCCGGTCACCAATTGCGCCTCGCTGTCATAGATGGCGTTCTCCATCAGCGCCTGCCCGATGCCCTGGGCCAGCCCGCCCTGCACCTGGCCCTCGACGATCATCGGGTTGATCACCCGGCCCACGTCGTCCACCGCGACCATGTTCACGACCTCGACGGTCCCGGTGTCGCGGTCGATCTCGACCTCGCAGATATGGCAGCCGCCGGGGAAGGTGAAGTTCTTCGGATCGTAGAATGCGGTCTCGTCGAGGCCGGGCTCCAGCTCCTCGATCGGGTAGTTGTGCGGCACGTAGGCGGCGAGCGAGATTTCAGCCAGCGCCTTGCTCTTGTCGGTGCCGGTGACGGAGAAACGCCCGTCCTTGAACTCGATGTCCTCGACCGACGCCTCCATCAGGTGCGCCGCGATCTTCTTGCCCTTGGCGATGACCTTGTCCATCGCCTTCACCATCGCCGAGCCGCCGACCGCGAGGCTGCGGCTGCCGTAGGTGCCCATGCCGAATGGGATCTTCGCCGTGTCGCCGTGCACGATGTCCACCATGTCGACCGGCACGCCAAGCTGGTCGGACACGAGCTGCGCAAACGTCGTCTCGTGCCCCTGGCCGTGGCTGTGGGTGCCGGTGAGCACCGTAACGCTGCCGGTCGGATGCACCCGGATGTTGGCGACCTCATACAGCCCGGCACGTGCGCCAAGCTGGCCCACAAGCTTGCTCGGCGCGATGCCGCAAGCCTCGACATAGGTGGACATGCCGATGCCGCGCAGCTTGCCGCGGACCGCCGCCGCCCGGCGCCGGGCGGGGAAGCCGTCCCAGTCCGCAGCAACCAGCGCCGCCTTCAAGGTCGCCTCGTAGTCGCCACTGTCATACATCAGCGCCACTGGCGTCTGATACGGGAAAGCGTCGCGCGGGATGAAGTTCAGCTTGCGGATGGCAACCCGGTCCAGCCCGGTGTCGTGCGCGATCACGTCCACCAGCCGCTCTAGCAGGTATGACGACTCGGGCCGGCCAGCGCCGCGATAGGCATCCACAGGCACCGTGTGGGTGAACACTGCCTTCACCTCGGCGTAGATCGCCGGGGTCGTATAGACGCCTGCCAGCAGCGTGGCGCTTAGATAAGTCGGGATCGCGGGCGCGAAAGTCGAGAGGTAGGCTCCCATGTTCGCAAGAGTGCTCACCCGCAGCGCCAGGAACTTGCCCTGCGCGTCCAGCGCCATGGCAGCCTTGCTGTAGTGGTCGCGGCCGTGCGCGTCCGACATGAACGCCTCGCTGCGGTCGCAGGTCCACTTCACCGGGCGGTGGAGCTTGCCAGCCGCCCAGGTCACGATGGCCTCTTCGGCGTAGTGGTAGATCTTCGAGCCGAAGCCGCCGCCGACGTCGGGCGCTACCACGCGCAGTTTGTGCTCCGGGATGTGCAGCACGAAGGCGCCCATAAGCAGCCGGATCACGTGCGGGTTCTGGCTGGTGGTGTAGAGCGTGAACTCGCCAGACGAGCGGTCGAACTCGCCAATCGCCGCCCGCGGCTCCATCGCGTTCGGAACCAGCCGGTTGTTGGTCAGATCCAGCTCGACGACATGCGCGGCATGCGCGAAGGCCTGGTCGACGATCGCCTTGTCGCCGATGTGCCAATCGAAGCACACGTTGCCCGGCACATCGTCATGCACCAGCGGCGCGCCGGGCGCCACCGCGTCGCGCACGCTGGCGATGCCCGAGAGGTCGTCATAGTTAATCTCCAGCAGCTCCGCGGCGTTCTTGGCCTCCTGCCGGCTGGCGGCGATCACCACCGCGACGGGATCGCCGACGTGGCGCACCTTGCCGGTGGCGAGCACCGGATGCGGTGGCTCCGCCATCGGCGAGCCATCCTTGTTGTGGAGCTGCCAACCACAGGGCACGCCGCCGACGCCGTCCGCCTGCATGTCGGCGCCTGTATAGACGGCGACGACGCCTGGGGCAGCTGCTGCTGCTGCGGTGTCGATGCTCAGTAGGCGCGCGTGCGGCCGGTCTGCCCGGCGGATCACTGCATAGAGCTGGCCGGGCCGGTTGATGTCGTCGGTATAGTTGGCGCGACCACTGAGGAACCGATGGTCTTCCTTACGGCGAACCGAGGCGCCAATGCCTTCAAAACCCATGTTTTCCACTCCCTGCTGCCCGGCTTTTCGCCGGTTAACCTATTACGTTGACAGCCAGGCTATTCGGCCGCGAGGGGCATTTGCTTGCCATGCATTAATGGCCAGGCCGCCGCGATCGCCTTGACGATGTTATGGTAGCCGGTGCAACGGCAGAGATTGCCCTCGAGGCCGTGCCGGATCTGGTCCTCGCTCAGCCCTTCCGGGTGCATCTGCACCAGGTCGATGGCGCTCATGACCATGCCGGGCGTGCAGAAGCCGCATTGCAGGGCGTGGTGCTCGCGGAACATGGCCTGCATCGGATGCAGCGTGCCGTCGTTCGCGGCGATGCCCTCGATCGTCGTCACCTTGGCCCCATTCGCCTGGATGGCCAGCATGGTGCAGCTTTTGACCGATTGGCCGTCAATGTGTACGACGCAAGCGCCGCACTGGCTCGTATCGCAGCCGACATGCGTCCCGGTCAGGCCCATGCCCTCACGCAATAGCTCGACCAACAATGTCCGGCCCTCGATCTCGGCCGTGTGGTTGCGCCCGTTCAACATCAGCGATACCTGCGGCATCGTTTTCCTCCCCAAGTGCAGAACTTGCACGTGACAGCTGCATCACGTTGCGTGACGTAGTGTTCCCATTACGGCTGGCTAGGGTCAAGCGGGTGCCCGGCAGCAGATTGGCCGGTTTGCTTATGCCGCCTGGGGAAGCATCCTCAACGCGGGCAGCTCATCCAGATGACAAGCGGCCTTCTGTCCCGCGTCCATGTCCCGCAACATCGGCTCCTCGACACGGCACCGGTCGAACACATACGGGCAGCGCGTGTGGAAGCGGCAGCCGCTGGGCGGATTGATCGGGCTCGGCACGTCGCCGGTCAGGATGATGCGGTCGCGTTTGGCCAGGGGGTCTGGGACCGGCACGGCCGACAGCAGCGCGCGGGTGTAGGGATGCCGCGGGTTGGCGAACAAGGCCCGGCGGTCGGCGATCTCGACGATCTTGCCAAGATACATGACCGCGACCCGGTGCGTCAGGTGCTCGACGATCGCAAGGTCATGGCTGATGAACAGCAACGCGAGGCCCAGTTCGTCCTGCAGGTCGGACAGCAGGTTCACGATCTGTGCCTTGACCGAGACATCGAGCGCGCTGACGGCTTCGTCGCAGATGATCAGGTCGGCGCCGGGGGCCAGGGCGCGGGCGATGCCGATGCGCTGCCGCTGCCCGCCGCTGAACTCGTGCGGATAACGCCGCATGGCGTCGCGCGGAAGCCGGACGGTGTCCATGAGCTTGGCGACACGGTCGTCGACCTCAGCCGTGCCCTTCGCCAGGCCGAAATTGTGCAACGGCTCCGCGATGATGTCGCGCACCCGCATGCGGGGGTTGAGGCTGCTGAACGGGTCCTGGAACACGACCTGGATCCGCTGGCGCAGCGGACGCAACTGGCTCGCCGGGATGTTGTCGATACGGGCGCCGTCCAGCCAGACCTCGCCGTCGGTCGGATCGATCAGGCGCAGGATCGTCTTGCCGACAGTGCTCTTGCCGCAGCCGCTCTCGCCGACCAGAGACAGTGTCTCGCCCTTCTCGATCGAGAACGTCACGCCATCGACGGCATAAACCTGGCCGGTGATGCCGCCGAACACGCCGCCGCGTAGTGGGAAGTGTTTCTTTAGCGCCATGACCTCGAGGAGCGGCACCGGGCTCAAGCGGCCATCCCCTCAGGCATGGCATATTCTGCGTAGTGGCAGGCGACGTAATGGCCTGGCCGCTTGGCCTCGACCGCTGGGGCGACGGTGCGGCAAAGCTCCGTCGCGCTCAGGCAGCGTCCCGCAAAGGCGCAGCCGTTGATGGGCTTGCGCAGGCTGGGCACGAGGCCGGGGATCTCCGCCAGCTTGGACCGGCCGCCGGTCGACAGCGACGACCCGAGCCTCGGCACCGCGCCGAGCAGACCGCGGGTGTAGGGATGCTGTGGGTTGGCGAAGATCTCGCCCACCGTGGCCTCTTCGACCTTGCGGCCGGCATACATGACGACCACACGCTGCGCCATCTCGGCCACAACGCCGAGGTCGTGGGTGATCAGCATGATCGCCGAGCCGAGCCGGGTCTTAAGGTCGCGCATCAAGTCCAGGATCTGCGCCTGGATCGTGACGTCCAGGGCCGTCGTGGGCTCGTCGGCGATCAGCAGCTTCGGGTTGCAGGCCAGCGCCATGGCGATCATCACGCGCTGCCGCATCCCGCCCGAGAGCTGGTGCGGATACTCGCGCACGCGGCGGCCCGGCGCCGGGATGCCGACCAAGGTCAGCATCTCGACCGCCCGCGCCTCCGCTTGGCTCGCAGACAGGCCCTGGTGCAGCCGCAGCGTCTCGCCGATCTGGCGGCCGATGGTCAGCACCGGGTTCAAGCTGGTCATCGGCTCCTGGAAAATCATGCTGATGTCGTTGCCGCGGAGCTTGCGCATCTCCGGCTCGGACAGGCGCAGCAGGTCGCGGCCCTGGAAGCGGACGCTGCCGGCGATGCGGCCCGGCGGCTCCTGGATCAGGCGCAGCAGGCTCATGCTGGTGACGGACTTGCCGCAGCCGCTTTCGCCGACGATCGCCAGGGTCTCGCCGGCGTCGATGTGGAACGACAGGCCCTCGACAGCGCGCACCACGCCGTCGAGGGTGCCGAAATGGGTTTGCAAGTTCTCGACCTGCAGCAAGGGTTCGCTGTTCCGAGGCGGCGGCAGCGGCGTCATCAGACCCTCTTGGCCATGCGCGGATCGAGCGCGTCGCGCAGCCCGTCGCCCAGCAGGTTGACCGCCAATACCGTGAGCGACAGGAACACGGCCGGGAAGAAGACGATGTAGGGCTTCACCTGCCACAGCGCCCGGCCCTCGGCCATGATGTTACCCCAGGACGGGATGATCGGCGGGGTGCCAGCGCCGATGAAGGACAGGATCGCCTCGGTGATCATCGCCGATGCGCAGATATAGGTCGCCTGCACCGTGATCGGCGCCAGGGTGTTGGGCACGATATGGCGCCAGATGATCACCGGCACCCGCGTGCCGCAGGCGACAGCCGCCTCGACATAGGGCTGTTCGCGCAACGAGAGCACCACGCCGCGCACCAGCCGGGACACGCGGGGGATCTCGGCGATGGTGATGGCGGTGATGACGTTGCCGACGCTGCCGCGGGTCAATGCCATGAGCGCGATGGCCAGCAGGATGGGCGGGATGGACATCAGCCCGTCCATGACCCGCATGATGACGCTGTCGGCCCAGCGCACGAAGCCGGACACCAGCCCGATCACCATGCCGATCAGCGACGCGAGCGCCGCAACCGAGAAGCCGACCACGAGCGATACCCGCGCCCCATACAGCACGCGGGAATAAACGTCGCGGCCCAGCATGTCGGTGCCGAACCAATACAGGATTGAGGGTTCCCGCGTGCGCTTTGCCGGCGCTAGCGCAGTCGGGTCCACGGTCCACAGCAGCGGCGCCGCGATGGCCACGAACACGATGATCGCCAGCAGCAGCCCGCCTGCAAAGATCGTGGGATAGCGCCGGATAAAGGTGCGGATCTGGCCGCGCGGCCGCACCGCCGGCAGCACGTCCGGCATGGCAGCGGCAGGCGTTACGTGCGGCGCCGAGGCGGTGGCGACTGGCGCGTCGGGCAGGACGGTTGTGCTCAATACCGTATCCTCGGATCGAACGCGGTGTATAAAAGGTCGACGCCCAGGTTGACGAGGACGTAGACGAAACTGAACAGCAGCACTACGCCCTGGATGACGGGGTAGTCGCGCCGCAGGATTGCGTCCACCACCAGGCGGCCCAGCCCGGGGATCGCGAACACGCTCTCGGTGACTACGGCGCCGCCGATCAGCAGCGCCACGCCGATGCCGATCACCGTCACGATCGGCACCGCCGCGTTCTTCAGCGCATGCAGGAAAAGGATGGTACGGCTGCCGACGCCCTTGGCCTTGGCGGTGCGTATGTAGTCCTGGCTTAGCACTTCGAGCATCGTTGCGCGGGTGATGCGGGCAATAAGCGCGATGTACACGCCGCCGAGCGCCACCGCAGGGAGTACCAAGTTGTTCAGCCACGGGCCGAAGCCGCGCGAGATCGGCGTGTAGCCCTGCACCGGAAACCAATCGAGCTGCAGCGCGAACACGTAGGCCAGGATATAACCCACCACGAACACTGGCACCGAGAACCCGAACACGGCGAAGATCATGATCAGCCGGTCGATCCAGGTGCCCTGGTTCCACGCCGCCAGCACGCCCATCGGGACCGCGACCCCGATCGACATGATCAACGTCAGGATCATCAGCGAAACTGTCGGCTCAAGCCGCTGCCCGATCATGCGCGTGACCGGCAGGTTGGTGAAGATCGAGACGCCGAGGTCGCCGTTCAGCACGTGCCAGACCCACTCGCCGAAGCGGATCAGGAACGGGCGGTCGAGGCCCAGCCCGGCACGGATACGCTCCACGTCGGCCGGCGTCGCCTGGTCGCCGGCGATGATCGCGGCCGGATCGCCCGGTGCGATATACAGCAGGCTGAATACGAACAGCGCCACGATCGCCATCACCGGGATGGTCGAGAGCACCCGCCGGGCGAGGTAGCCAAGCATCAGGCGTATTGCCTCATGTCTTCTGGACGCCCCAGAACACCGGGAACGGCGCTTTGATCACACCGCTCACGTTCTTGCGCCAAGCCTGGTAGCCGAGGAAGAAGCCGGTCGGGATATAGGTCACGAACTCCATGGCCATCTTGTTGAGGTCCGTGACCGCGGCCTTTTCCGCGGCGGCGTCGGGCGCGTCATACCAGGTCGATATGCCGGCCTGGATCGCGTCCGACTTCGGCCAGCCGAACCAGGCCTTGTCGCCGCCGGCGTCAAACGCGGTATAGGGTGCCGGGTTGATGCAGTCCGCACCCGCGTGCCAGGTATGGAAGATATGCCACCCGCCCTGCGACGGCGGATCCTTCTTGGCCCGGCGCGCGCCGACCGTGCCCCAGTCGAGCGCCTGGTAGTCCACTTTCATGCCGATCTTTTGCAGCAGGTCGGCGGTGACGTCGCCCTGCGCCTTGGTGATCTGCACGTCGGTCGCGACGCACAGCACGATCGTCTCGCCCTTATAACCAGCCTCGGCCAGCAGCTTCTTGGCCTCGTTGTAGCGGCGCGGCCCCTTCAGCAGCTCGCCGCCTGCCTCGGTGTACGAAGCGGTGCCAGGGGTGAAGAAGCTCGGCAGCGCCTTCCACAGCTCGTCGTCGTTGCCGACAACGGCGCGCATGTAGTCCTCCTGATCCAACGCCATCATCACCGCCCGCCGCACCCGCGCGTCGTTGAACGGCGGGTGCAGGTGGTTGATGCGGAACGAGCCGATGTTGCCAAGGGGATCCGCGATGTCGACGTTGATGTTGCGGTTGCGCTTCAGGAGCGGCACCAGGTCGGGAACCGGGTTCTCCCACCAGTCGATCTCGCCATTCTGTAGCGCGGCCGCCTTGGTCGCGTCGTCGGGAAGGATCAGCCACTCAATGCGGTCGAACATCATGCGCTTGCCGCCGGACAGCCATTCCGCCGCCTCCGGCCGCGGCTCATAGCCCGCAAATTTCTGGAACACCGCCATCGAGCCCGGCACCCACTCGTCACGCTTGAACACCATCGGGCCGGATCCGACATATTCGGTGATGAGCTGGAACGGGTCCGTCTTGGCGATCCGCTCAGGCATGATCTCGGCGACCGGCGCATTGCTCTTGCCCAGCGCGAACAGCATTTTCGGGAATGGTTTGTTCAGGCGGAAGCGGACGGTGCGGTCATCCAGTGCTTCCAATGCGTCCATCGAGGCCTTGATCCGCTGGCCCATGGTGTCGCGCACCATCCACCGGTTCAGGCTGGCGACGACGTCCTTGGAGAGCACCGGCTCGCCGTCATGGAATTTCAGGCCGGGGCGCAGGCGGATGGTCCAGGTTTTACCGCCGTCCGTCGCCTCATAGGCTTCGGCCATCTGCGGCTTCGGCACCAGGTTGCTGTCCACGCCGAAGAGCGTATCCCAGATCAACAGGCTGGCGTTGCGGACGACATACTGGGTGCCGGCAATAGCATCCAGGCTGGAAAGGTTGGCCTGCGGCACGAAGCGCAGCACGCGTGCATTCTGCGCCATGGACAGCCTTGGCATGGCTAAGCTGCTTACGGCAGCGGCAGTTCCGGCGGTGAGCAAATCACGACGCTTCATGCGGACCCTTATGTCTGATCGGTCTTAACGAAGGCTTAGCAAGCTTCGGGCCATTATGGGCCTAGCATGCCATCAAACGCGCTTAACATTCCAAAATAAGGCAAACCCATTCAGCACGCCCTCCAAATTGCTGCGATATGCCGTAGGCTGAAGGTATTGACCCATCGGTATATAGGGCAGGCTTTGCAAAGCCTGTTGCTGGATCTCGGCGCAGATCGCGGCCTGCCTCGGCACGTCCGGCGCGTCGAACCAGTCGTTGCGAAGCTGCTCGATCCTTGTATCGGTCGGCCAACCGAACCAAGCCTGGTCGCCGTTGGTGCGGAGCGACAGGTGCCCCGACGGGTTTAGGTGGTCGGTGCCGGCCCAGGCGGTGCAGAACGCGCTCCAGCCGCCGGCCTCCACCGGGTCCTTCTTGGCGCGCCGGGTGACGACGCTGCCCCAGTCCGTCGCCTGATAGTCGACGTTCATCCCCGCGCGCTGCAGCATGTCGGCCACCACGTCCGCCATCGCCTTCAGCACCGGGAAGTCGGTCGCGGCCAGCAGCACCACGCGCTCGTTGTTGTAGCCGGCCGCCTTCAGGTCGCGCTTCACCTTGGCCATGTCGCGCGGCCCGGCGAACACGTCCAGGCCCACCGTGCTGGCCATGGGCGTATCGGGGCAGAGAAATCCAACGCCGGTCTTCGACATCTTCTCGTCCGTGCCGACAACAGCCGTCACGACGTCCTCCTGGCTCATCGCGCCCAGCAGCGCCCGGCGGATGGCAGGGTTGTTGAACGGCGGCTGCAGGTGGTTCATGCGCAGGATGGCGATCTGGCCCGAGGGCTCCTGCACCACGACCTTCACGCCTCTGCTGCGGCTGAGCACGCCCATCAGGTCGGCGGTCGCGTAGTCCCACCAATCCTGCTCATTGTTGATCAGCGCCTGCGCAGCGGTGGTGGGGTCGGGAATCGTGGTCCACTCGACCCGGTCAAAATTCACGATCTTCGGCCCCGAGGTCCAGTCGGTGCGGCCGGACGCGCGCGGGCGGTATCCGGTGAACCGTTCATAGACGACGCGGGCGCCAGGCACCCGCTCGTCGGCTTTGAAGCGGAACGGGCCGCTGCCGATCATCTCCGTCACCTGCGTGAACGGGTCGGTCATGGCGATGCGCTCCGGCATGATCGCCGGCATATACAAGGGCGTCTTCGCGAGTGCAGCGGGCAGCAGGGCGAACGGCTTTTTCAGCCGGAACACCAGCGTGCGGTCGTCCTTCGCCACGAGCTCGTCGGTCGCAGCCATCAGCGCGCCGCCGAACGCGTCCCGCTTGCCCCAGCGCTGCAGGCTGGCGACGCAGTCCCCCGCGCGGACCGGCTCGCCGTCATGGAACAAAAGCCCCGGCCGCAGCCTAAGCGTCCAGGTCTTACCGTCATCCTCGGTCGTGAAGCCTTCAAGCATCTGCGGCGAAGGGCGATACTCGCTGTCCTGGCCGAACAGCGTGTCGTAGACCATGAAGGCGTGGTTGCGCGTCACATAGGCCGTCGTCCACATCGGGTCGAGCACCGTGAGGTCGGCCTGTGGAATGAAGCGGAGCACCTGGCTGCTCTGCGCCTGCCCGATCGCCGGCGCCGCCAGGCCCGCTGCCGATCCAGCGAGGAATGTCCGACGCTTCATTCTCGTGCCTCCGAGTGCCTGTTCCGGAGCAGACCACGCCTCAACGCCATAAGCCAGCGGCGCGGCGTCATGACGCTCACCGGGCGACGAACGTCGCGGTTATTTATCCGCTTCGGCACTGTTGGGGCCGTTGGCTCCTTCGTCGACATCGCGACGGTCTATTGCGCGGGCTCCCCAGCCGGAACGCGCAGTTCGTCCGCATCAACGCCGGAGGCGAGGCGGCGCCGGCAGCGGGCCAGCCGATGATCTTAGTGGACACCAAGAAGAAAGAGCATGTGGGCGGCTTCAAGAAGGCCGGGCAGGCATGGCGTCCCCATGGCGCGGCGGAGGAGGTTCGGGTGCATGATGTCCTGACCAGGGTAGTTGGGCGAACGGTGCCGTATGGCATCGACGATTCCGCGGCGAAAGCTGGCTGGGTCAGCATCTGCATGAACCACGACACCCCGGCGTTGGCGTGCAGACGAGCCGCCGGTGGTGGACCGAGAATGGCAGCACGCGCCACCCGGAGGCTACGCGGCTGGTCCAATCGAGAGATGGACGGTCTCACCATAGGCCGTGATGCCTCCACGGCGAATGAGCCTACACCCTGCGACCAACCAAGCCGTCAGCCCGAGCGCTTGCTTCCGGATGAACCCTTAGCACAATTGCGCGACCGGCAGACCGCGGCTAGTGCTGGCCTGACATAATAAGGTGGACGCCATGCACATCGCGATCCTGGGCGGCGCAGGGTTCCTGGGCCGCAAGGTAGCCGCCCGGTTGGCGGAGGAGGGCATCCTGGGCGGACGGCCGGTCAGCAGCCTGACACTCTTCGACCTCGCCCCACCGCCCGTGCCGGACAACGCCAGCTTCCCGGTCAACAGCCTCGCGGGCGACCTCGCTAGCCTGCCCGACGCCGCCATACCGCCCGGCACGGACGTAATATTCCACCTTGCCGCCGTCGTCAGCGCCGCGGCCGAGGCCGACTACGAGCTGGCCCGCCGGGTGAATGTGCGCGGGACGGACGCGGTAATCGACGCCTGCCGCCGGCTTTCAAGGCCGCCGCGCGTCGTGTTCACCAGCTCGGTCGCGAGCTTCAGCGGCGGCCAGGGCGCCATATTGCCGGACGACGCGCGCCAGGTGCCCGCCAATACCTATGGCGCCCAGAAAGCCGCGGCCGAGCTGTTCCTGGCCGATGCCAGCCGCCGGGGTATGCTGGATGCGGCGTCGATCCGGCTGCCCACCGTCATCGTGCGGCCGGGCCGGCCTAATAAGGCCGCCAGCAGTTTCGTCAGCGCCATCCTGCGGGAGCCGCTATTGGGCCTACCGGCGACGCTGCCCGTGCCCGACGACTTCGCCGTATGGGTTTGCAGCCCGCGCCGGGCGGTCGAATGGCTGCTGCACGCGGCGTCGATGGACACGGGCGCCATGGGCCTTGACCGTGGCGTCAACCCGCCGGGCATCAGCGTCACTGTCGGCCAGATGCTGGCGGCATTGGACAGCGTGCGACCCGGCGCATCCGCGCTGGTGGAGCGCCGTCCCGACCTGGCCGTCGCCGCCATCGTGTCCGGCTGGCCGGCCGCCTTCGCACCTGTCCGCGCTATTGGCTTGGGCTTCAATGCGCATGAAGGCCTAAGGGAACTGGTGCACGCCTTCATTGATGACGACTTGGAAAACACACGTCGCGAACGAAATGCAGCTAGCTGACAAAACATGGCCGCTTTTTATGCTTTGGCAACGTTACCCCGTTGATAGTCGGGCATGGCAGTCGCAGTAGTGCAATATCCGGTCAGGCTGTCCGGTAACCCCGAAGCTCCGTTCTGGCTGATCCCACGCAATGTCCCTCCTTCCCAACATCATGAGCATCCCCGGTGCGAGCACCGCGGCGAGCACGCGCGTCCGGCGGGAGCGTCGGCCGATTGGGGACGCGGTCGCGCATGTTCCGCAAACGCTGCGCGCCCTGGTTCGTGCGGACGAGATCTGGCTCGTCATACTGTCGGCTTTCGTCGGCATCGGCGCCGGGCTCGTCGTCGTTGCGATGGAGACCACGGCCCAGCTCATGCACCGCGCGCTCTATCGCCTAGGGCCAGGCGAGTTCCTGTCCGCCATGCCGTCGGTGCCCACATTGCGCGCCCTGCTGGTGCCTAGCCTGGGTGGGCTGGTGCTGGGCGCAGCCGGGCTGGCGCTGGCCCGCTGGCTGCCGCGCCGCACCATCGATCCGATCGAGGCCAACGCGCTGTATGGCGGCCGGATGTCGTTCGTCGATAGCGTCATCGTGGTCGCGCAGACTGTCTGGTCCAACGGCGTCGGCGCCTCCGTAGGGCTTGAGGCCGGCTATGCGCAGATTGGGTCGGCCATCGCCTCCCGGCTGGGGCGCGCGTTCCGGGTGCGGCGCACCGACCTCCGACTGCTTGTGGGCTGCGGCGCGGCCGGCGCCATCGCGGCTGCGTTCAATGCACCGCTCACTGGCGCGTTCTATGCGTTTGAGCTGGTAATCGGCACCTATTCCCTAGTGACGCTTGCGCCCGTGGTGATGTCGGCAATCTGCGCCGTGTCGGTCATGCGCGTGCTGGCCGGCGCCGGCGAGGGCTTCGATATCCGCGTGCCGACCGCGATCGAGGCGGTGGACTACGTGCCCATCCTGGCACTTGGCATGCTTTGCGCCCTGGGCGGGATCGCCCTCATGCGCGGCGTCACGATCGTCGAGGAGCTGTTCCGCCGCAGCCGCATGCCTATCTGGCTGCGGCCGGGGTTAGGCGGCCTCGCGATCGGCGCTATGGCGCTCGTGTCTCCGGCGGTGCTGTCCTCTGGCCACTCGGCGCTGCGGGTCGCGCTTGATGCACCCTACAGTCTGCAGCAGATCGGGCTTTTGATCCTGCTTAAGGCATTGGCGTCCGCGATCAGCATCGGGTCCGGGTTCCGCGGCGGGCTGTTCTTCGCCTCACTGTTCCTAGGCGCGTTGGTCGGCAAGCTGTTCGCCGGCGCGCTGGCGCTGGTCACGGTCGTTCAGGCGCTGCCGGCGGTAATCTGCGCTCTGGTGGGCATGAGCGCCCTGGCCGTCGCCGTGGTCGGCGGGCCGCTCACGATGGCGTTCCTGGCACTCGAAAGCACGGGATCGCTGCCGATGACTGTCGCCGTGCTAGCCGCGAGCGTCGTATCGACCATGACCGTGCGCCGCACCTTCGGCTATAGCTTTGCGACTTGGCGCTTCCATTTGCGCGGCGAGGCGATCCGCAGCGCCGTGGACATCGGTTGGATGCGCAATCTCACGGTCGGCCGGATGATGCGGCGCGAGTATCGCCGGGTGCCGATCGACATGACGCTGGCCTCGTTCCGGCGGGAGTTTGCCCTGGGATCGGTTGCCCGCGTCGTCGCAGTGGACGACGCCGACCGTTACGCCGGCATCCTCGCGACCTCCGAGGGGCACGCTGCACCCGAGACGGCTGTGAGGTTGTCCGACGTCGTGCACCATCGCAAGACCGTGCTGCTGCCACAGATGACGATCAAGGAGGCCGTGCAGATGTTCGAGACGGCCGAGAGCGACGAGCTTGCGGTAGTGGACAGTGCCGAGGCCATGCGGGTAATCGGCGTGTTGACCGAGCAGTATGCGCTGCGTCGGTATAGCGAAGAACTAGAGAAGCGGCGGCGGGAGCTGTCGGGAGAGTAAGCTGCACAGGCAGCATCCCTGCCGAAAAAGAGACGACCCTATGGGCTGCAACAGGTCAGCCCTCGATCAGGCCATCCTTCCATGGCAATGCTTATATTTTTTGCCCGTCCCGCAGGGACATAACGCGTTGCGCGGCGTACCGCGCCAGGTCGAGGGATCGGCTGGGTCGATGGCCGTTGCGGCCAGCGCCCCCACGGCCACCCTCGGGCGCTCCGCCTCCAGCACGTCGCCTCCTGCATAGGGCGCGCTCGCAGCTGGATCGGAGTATTGCAGATTTTGACGCGCCATGGGCGTCAATGCTGGCTCCGGCGGCGCTTCCGGCCCCAACTCCACGCGCGCCAGCATGCTGGTAACGCGCTCCTTCAAATCGTCCAGCATGGCGTTGAACATCGCGAACGCCTCGCTCTTATACTCGTTCAGCGGGTCGCGCTGGCCGTAGGCGCGCAGCCCGATGCCCTGGCGCAGATGGTCGAGCGCCAGCAGATGCTCCTTCCACACTGCGTCGAGCATCTGCAGCAGCAGGCTCTTTTCCACGAACCGCATTATCTCCGGGCCCATGTTCGCGACCTTGGCCGCCATCTGCGCCGCCGCTGCCTCCTCGATCCGCTCGCGAATGTCGGTCTCGTCGATGCCCTCCTCACGACCCCACTCGGCGACTGGAAGATCAAGGTTCAGCAACCGCCGCAGGTCGTCCGCCAGCGCATCCGTCTCCCACTGCTCGGCATAGGCCTTCTCGGGGATACGCCGGGCGACCAGGTTCTGCACGACCTCGGCGCGCATCTCCTGCACCGTCTCCGATACGTCGTCGGCCCGCATGAACTCGCGGCGCTGCGCATAGACCTCGCGCCGCTGGTTGTTCATCACGTCGTCATACTTCAGCACGTTCTTGCGGGTGTCGAAGTTGCGCGCCTCGACCTTTTTCTGCGCCTTCTCCAGCGCCTTGTTGATCCAGGGGTGGACGATCGCCTCGCCGTCCTTCAGGCCCAGCTTCTGCAGCATGCCGCCCATTCGGTCGGATCCGAAGATGCGCATCAGGTCGTCCTCTAGGCTCAGGAAGAAGCGGCTGGCGCCCGGGTCGCCCTGCCGACCCGAGCGTCCGCGCAGCTGATTGTCGATGCGCCGGCTCTCGTGCCGCTCCGTCCCGATCACCAGCAATCCACCCGACGACTTCACCGCGTCATGATAGGCCGCGACTTGGTCCAGGATGCTGGCCTCGAGCGCCGGACGCGCCTCCGGCTCCACATTGGCAAGCTCGAGCTTGATCCGCATGTCGGCGTTGCCGCCGAGCTTGATATCGGTGCCGCGCCCGGCCATGTTGGTCGCGATCGTAATGGCGGCGGGTGCGCCCGCCTGGGCGACGATGGTCGCCTCCTGCTCATGGAAGCGCGCGTTCAGGACGGCGTGCGGCACCTTCTTGCGGGTCAGGATCTCGCTGATCGTCTCGCTTTTTTCGATGCTCGTGGTGCCCACCAGCACCGGCTGGCCACGGCCGCGGGCCTCCTCGATCAGTGCCGCAACCGCCTCATACTTTTCGGCGGCCGAGCGATAGACCTCGTCATCGGCGTCCTTGCGGGTCACCGGTACGTTGGTCGGAATTTCGATCACCTCGAGCTTATAGATCTCGGCGAACTCGTCCGCCTCGGTCATCGCCGTGCCCGTCATGCCGGCCAGTTTGGGATACAGCCGAAAGTAGTTCTGGAAGGTGATGCTCGCGAGCGTCTGGTTCTCCGGCTGAACCGTCACGCCCTCTTTCGCCTCAAGGGCCTGGTGCAGACCCTCGGAGTAGCGCCGGCCCTCCATCATGCGGCCGGTGAACTCGTCGATCAGCACCACCTTGTCGTCGCGGACGATATAGTCGACGTCGCGCGCGAACAGCGTGTTGGCGCGCAGGCTCTGCTGCACGTGGTGGATCACCGACACGTTGAAGATGTCGTAGAGGTTGCCCTCGGTGATGATCCCCGCATCGCGCAGCATCTGCTCGACGCGCTCCGAGCCCTCCTCCGTCATCGTGACGGTCTTGAATTTTTCATCTTTCTCGTAGGTAGTGGCGTCCTTAACGAGGTCGCGCACCACGACGTTCACAGTGCGATACAGGTCGCTGCTGTCCTCGGCAGGGCCCGAGATGATGAGCGGCGTGCGGGCCTCGTCGACCAGGATGCTGTCGACCTCGTCCACGATGCCATACGAGAACTCGCGCTGGACCATGTCGTCCAGCCGGTATTTCATGTTGTCGCGCAGGTAGTCGAAGCCGAATTCGTTGTTGGTGCCATAGGTGATGTCGGCGGCATAGGCAGCACGGCGTTCGTCGTCATTCAGGCCATGCACGATCACGCCCGTCGTCAGCCCCAGGAAGCCATAGACCCGGCCCATCCACTCGCTGTCGCGCGTCGCCAAGTAGTCGTTCACCGTCACCACATGCACACCTTTGGCAGCGAGCGCGTTAAGATAGACCGGCAATGTCGCAACAAGCGTCTTGCCCTCGCCAGTCTTCATCTCGGCAATCTTGCCGTCGTGCAGCACCATCCCGCCGATCATCTGCACGTCGAAGTGGCGCTGGCCCAGCACGCGCCTTGCAGCCTCCCGCACCACCGCGTAAGCCTCTGGCAACAGCTCGTCGAGCGTGGAGCCGGCGGCAAGCCTCTCGCGGAACTCCGCCGTCTTGTCCTGCAGCGCCGCGTCGGACAGGACCGCCATCGCCGGCTCATGCGCGTTGATCTGCGGCACCCGGCGCTGATACGCCTTCAGCGAGCGGTCGTTGGCGGAACCGAAGACGGCCCGGGCAATGCTGGCGAACATGTTGGCCCCTTGGGGTGGCGCGGCCCGGATCATAAAAGGGGCCGGGCGCGTTTGGTTTAGGCAATGCTCAGATAGGACCCGCATGGGCCAGGGTCAACGCGCCCTGCCCCTAAAGCCCGATCCAGGGAGAGAGGGAGACGGGGCATAGGCGCTAAAATAGGTCCCGGACGGGATATCGGATGTGAGGTTTGCGCCTTCGCGGCGCGTTGGCGAGGTGCCGGTGAACCATGGGGTGTGGGGCGATGAGGCTGGCCAGAGAGAGTGGG
>JAABVA010000385.1_pt1 | contig 57197 bp, 38 predicted proteins | sample 5560331 | NCBI WGS metagenome assembly JAABVA01 (sample SAMN12812661, study PRJNA571458) | rock metagenome | isolation source: Antarctica rocks | place: Antarctica: Victoria Land, Mt New Zealand sud | collected 2016-01-07
CCACGCAACTCATCCGCTTCCTCCGCACTCAACTCCAACGACGCCTTCGGTCGGCCAGTGAGCATGACCGAGGTTAACCCAACTTCAAGTGTTTTACCAGTTATCTCTGGGACAGCACACTAGGAGAACATGCGGAATTAGATTTGGCAGGTCCGGGCTTTCGAGCCCTCCGACCGGAATAACCTGCGCCTCCTCAAACCGGTTCCACGCGTAGCAAAACAGGCAGTAAATATTTTCGATTGGGATTAACGATTGACTCACAGCGGTGCCAGGAGCAGGTCTCGCCAGCTGTCTACCTTCTTGGGATTGTCGAACCAGTATTCGCGCAGTAGGGGTACGATCTCAGTGCGAATGACGCGCTGATACCATGCTTCGTCGATTTCATTGGTCAAGGGCTTTGCACAGAAAAAGCTGTGACCAATCGTGAAGCCCGGACCAAGATTTGCGATATCGTCTCTAATCTCTGCATTCAGTGCTCCTACCCGTTCGACGAGCGCTGAGATCACTGGCTCGCTTATGCCTCCTTCGCCAAGATGATCTCGAAATTTGCGTGCATTGACATTGGTATTCATATCGATGAAGGCAAACCGCCGTCTCAATGCATAATCGACCACGGCAAGCGACCGATCTGCCGTGTTCATAAGTCCAATTATGAAGACGTTGGCAGGGACGTGGAACGGCACCTTGCTTGAAGCGAGCGATATTGCCCAGCGCTGGTCACGCTTGTCACTTTCGATCAGCAGCATTAACTCACCAAGAATTTTGCTTAGATTTCCGCGGTTTATCTCATCGATGACGAAGACATAAGTGTGAGTCGGGTCTGCTTCTGCCTGACGACAGAACTCCACGAATTTACCTGGCCGCAACTCAAAACCGCCTGCCGTGGGCCGGAATCCCTCGACGAAGTCCTCATAAGAGTAAGACTGATGGAATTGCACGAACCCCAGGCGATTTCGTGCTTCCGTTCCCATGAGCGCAAACGCGAGCTTATGCGCAGCAAAAGACTTGCCGACCCCAGGAGGGCCCTGCAGAATAATGTTCTTTTTAGCCGCCCAGAGATGGAGGATCTCCTCGACCGCGGATCGATCAAGGAAGAGAGTCTGAAGTGCATCGTCGAGGGTGTACGGGACAACAGCTTCGTCGGCGGGAGTTCTGACCGTCTCTTCTAATGGAGCGTGCGGTAAACCGTGGCCACTAAGCGCTTCGTAAGCTCGGTTCAAGATAGACAGCAGGGTCGGGGTGACCTCAGTAAGGTATGCTCCCTGATTCAATCCTCGATGGCTGTTGTAGAACAGGCCTCGGGCACCGCTCTCGGCCAGCTCGCGCAACTCCGTTGCGAACGGCTCAATTTCGAGAAAAGCTGCACGTTTCAAGGGTGGGATGAGCTCTTGATGATCTGTCAGCCCGATACGAAATGCTGGCTCGCCTTCCCAATCGCTTCCCTCAATTCCAATGAAGTTCGGATCCGCTGTTTCACTCGCAACGGAGACGCTCGATATAGACTCATTGTCCGTCAGGTGGAAGACGACATCACCGGGAGCGACCTCAAGCATGTGCGCGTAGATGTTCCTTCCATCCTTCGAGCGCTGCGGCGACCAAAGCGCTCGTCCCAGGGCGTGCTCACCGCTTTGTCGGTCGGCACGAAGGTTTACAATGGTCTTCTCTATCCAGAATCGTTGGCGCCTCGGCTCGGCATCGTCCCCGAACTGTGCTGACCAGGAGCTATGATTGCGGAACCAAGTCCAATCCTGCGGATCATCGTAAAAGGCAAAGGCAATAAGCCTGTCCGCGAGCTCGCTGCCGGGGTGCAGCTGCCAGATAGTCGGTCGGAACGTATAGAAGTACCAATCGCGTGGCTCGAAGTCGTCGTCCCATAAAACGGAAACATGCTCACCATCTTACGATTTGCCGTAATCGTTCCTCGTGCTTTCACCCGCATCACAGAGACGCTCTTCCCCCGGTTATCAAAGGGCAGGTTTAGCTTTTGAACGAAAGCTGATTTGATGGCGATACGATCACCGATCTTCATCGATCGGACCGCCGCTGCCTCATTGTCTTTGGGGGTTCTAATCTCCCAAATACCCTCCTGACGAAAGCGCTCGACCTGATCTTCATTGCGGCCAAAACTGGCTCCTACAAGCCAGTAAGTTTCTGATGAGTCAAGCTCTAAACTCGAATGTTGGCCTAGATTTCTGCGAAACTGATCGTACTGGCCCAGCCAGGCGATGGGATTGGCGATGCGGTTGACGGGATTGTTCGAATCTGGGAAGAGCAATTGGAAGCGGTTGCCGCCGTTTCGATAGTCACTGCGGATCTCGTTAAGGACGCGGCGAAGTTGGGTAAACCTGTCGTCTTCATAGGCTGTGTCGAGATCCCCATGAGCACTGCCAAGGGCCGCCAGTTCCGTCTCAATCTTCCGCACCGCGGCCATTTTAGAGTTGACACTGTTCGCGCTGTTCCCGCGTAGCCTAAGCCACTCGCGGAATTCGTCGATTCGCATGTAAGGAATTCTCCAAGGACAATTCATCCAGTGTATTCGGCCTCAATGGCTTCGCGTTTACGACGGCGACCTCAGTTATTTAATACGTGGCCGGACGCGAAAGGCTGAACCCGGATGGCGGCGAGGATACCTTCAGGTCTCTTGATGAAGCGCTTACATTCTGAGCATCTGGACGGAAACAGGTTCATCGTTTTCTTCGATGGCACGACGTTCGAGGGATCCTCGGCAACCAGATAGGCATACCACTTTGTGTGACGACGCTGAATGTGTTCCCGCATGGCGCGGAAGTGAATTGGCAGTTTGCACGGTTCGCGCGAGGGAGCACAGCGGTCCAGCGAATAGCGCGCGGCCTGTTCGGGAGCTCCGGCGATCACATAGGCGAGACTGCGTGGCTGTAGGGACTTCCTCGCTCGCAAGCAGTTTTGCAGAATGGAGACGTTGTCCAGTAGTCTGCGGAATCTCTCATCGTCATCGCGGGCCGGAAACGTAACCAGCAGCGCGGCTCTGAGATCGTCGGAAGTTGCATGCCGCTTCTCGATTAATTTCTCAAGCTCCGGCCAAAAGCCTTCGATGAAGTAAACCATCTTGTCCCGCCGCACGGCGAACTCTGGGCTGGGGATCGCGGGAGACCTGCCAGCGGGTCGTTTCGGTATGGCCCGCTCATAGTGGGGGTAGTTTTCACCGTACATCTCATAATTGCCAACCTGTACCGCGCCTGCCTGGGCCGGGAAATGGTAGGTGTCATCCTGGTCCTCATTCGCGTGCCATTCAAGTTGAAGGAAGTGCTCGTCGATCACTCGCAAGCGCTCTTCGATCACTCGCAGGCGCTCTTCCTGGGACTCTGGAACTTTATTTTTGCCGTGGGCTTTCCGGTAAACCATCCGCGTATACGCAACCTCATCCGCAAAATTATCTCGTATACATGGGTGTTCTCCTCAAAATAGCTGAGATGGCGCTGAAGCTGGGCCTCTTCAAACCGTTCTGATTCCGAGATAGTGTCACTCTTGCTAGCTCGTTTAAGGGCAGGAGAGACGAATGATTGAAGCGAAAGATGTGACGGTAGAGTTGCGGTTTTCCAACAAACCCGGCAGGCTCAAAGCCTTTGCAGATGTAACCGTGGCTTTGGGCGACGCGGGTGAGTTCATCATGTTCGGTTGGTCTGTGATGGGCGACCCGATACAGGTTGTGCCTCCGGCTCGCCAGGGCAAATCCAAGTACTTCGATATCGTCCTGCTCTCCGGCAAATTGAAGACGATTGTCTATACCAAGATCGGACTGACTTACAACGAGGCGTTGAAGAACGCCAGGAAGGAGGTTGCATGAACTGTCTACGTTGCGGTGCGGAATCGACTATCTCGGTTTGCATGGTGCTATCCACCAAGGGATGCAGGCCACGGCTGCAAAAGTCATCGAAGGCTCTCCAGTTCTGCTCAACCTGCATGGGCGACCTCAAGCGGTCGGAAGCTAGGAAGCTATGGACGGCGGTTCAGGAAGCGCTCCAAGGGGCGTATACGTCGTTGCACCAGGTATAGGGACGGGCGTTGAAGCCAGTCCAAGGCACTTTCAGAGCGGGCCACGAGTTCCACCCATTTCTCGCCCCGCGACGCGACAGGCACCTTGGACTGGTTTGAGTGCCCGAAGGCCCAGTGCCTAGAGCGGTGCCAAAAATGGGGAGAGGCAGGGCTGTATCCGTCTTGTCTCCCATTGCTTGAAGAGAGGGGTGCGTCTTGTTTCAGAGTCCAAAGGGTCACGCGTTGGGAGAGTTTTTGTCGGAGTTCCGTTGGGACTGGTTCGTCACGCTTACGTTTGAGCATGAGGTGAAGTCCTTTACCGCCTACCGACGTTGCAAAGCCTGGTTAGGTGACCTGGAGCGAGCCGCTGCTTTTCCGATTGCCTGGTTTCGAGCCGATGAGTATGGCGAGAGAACGGGGAGGTTTCACCTTCACCTGCTGATTGCCAACGTCGAACATCTCCATCGCCTTACCTGGATGAAGCGATGGGAGCAGCGCAACGGCTACGCACGAATTCTGCCCTTTGATCCGGGTCTGGGAGCGGCGTTCTACGTCTCGAAGTACGTAACGAAGCAGGCAGGCGAGTGGGACATAAGCGACAATCTCGGAGCGTTCCGGGTGCAGCAAGTCGTCCTGCCTCTTACGGAGCAGCGGGTGACCATGACCGTGACGCAAACCAACAATGATGCAAAACGAACATCCGTGCGAACGCGGCGAAAACGAACCCAACTCGCTCTCTCGGATTTCACCGAACATGAATCTCCGGGTTCGGATCCGCTCCGCGATCACATCAGGCAAGAAACGAGGCGGCGGAGATGATGGCACGAGAAAGGACGCCCGGATCATCCGGATTGCCGGAGGTCATGGATGCCGGTGCCGCAGAGAACCTCCTTGAGCTTCTCACCGTGACCGAAGTGGCGGCTGCGTTGCGAGTTCCCGCATCTTGGGTCTATGAGCGAGTGCGCAGACCGGGAAAAGGTCGGATGCCCCATCTCAAGATCGGGAAATATCTTCGTTTCCGTCTCAAAGACGTGCGGATGTGGGTCGAACACGGCGCAGCGCAATGACGCTTGTATACACGCCAAATAGCCCATACACTGCGCCTACGACGCAGCATCGGCTAAACGAGTCTGAAAGGGCGTTACATGACTCCAAATAGTCGATTTCAGTATGGGTCAGTCTCGAAGAGAGGCAAGAAGACAAAAGTGTGGATCGGACGTTGGCGTGAAGAAGTCGCGGCTCGTGATAGCTCCATTCGCACCGTGCGAAGGTCGGTGATCCTCGGCAGGGTAGAGGACATGCCGTCGAAGCGGGATGCGGAACGAGAGTTGTGGGAACGACTGCAACTGCTCAACGTAGGGAAGCAAGCCGCATCGGGTTCGATGACTCTGAGGCGATTTGCCGAAGAGGTATGGAAGCCTTCAGTCTTCCCGTCGATCAAGCTGTCTACTCGTCTCTTCTATGACCACAACCTCAACACACATATTCTGCCTGTATTTGGTGACGTTGCACTTCGTCTCCTGACCAGGGATGGAATACAGCAATGGCTGCATGGAAAGTACCGGGGAGGGTTGTCCTGGAATTCGGTGCGTCATCTTCGTACCGTGTTTGGGACACTTCTAAACGGTGCCGAGATGGACGAACTCATCCGCCAGAACGTCGTCAAGAAGACCCGTTTACCCCGTCGCACCCTCCGGGAAGAATCGCCTACGGTTTCCCTGGAAGAGACCCGTTCCCTTCTGGAAGCGTTGCCGGAACCTTCCCGTTCGATTGCCGGAATGCTCGTCCTCACAGGCTTGCGAGTCGGAGAATTGCTCGCACTTCGATGGATGGACGTGGATTTGGCCGGGAAGGCTCTCAGGGTGCGGCAAACGGTTTATAACGGCGTCTTCGATACCCCCAAGACGAAGCGCAGCAACCGGGTGGTCCCGCTGTCACCTATGGTGCTGGACATCCTCGGACGGCAAAGGCAGGGAAGTGGCAAAGTGCTCATCTTTTCATCTGGTGCTGGTGGTCCGCTTTGTCGTCGCAATCTGCTCAACCGCCAGCTCAGGCCGACAGCGGAGAGGTTGGGACAGAGGGGGATCACTTGGCACTGGTTGCGCCATGCGACCGCGAGTCTACTCGATGCTTCGGGGGCTTCCCTGGGCACGGTACAGACTTTACTCGGGCATTCCTCGCCCGAGGTCACGCGGGAGCACTACCTCCACGCGGTCTCTTCTGAGTCGCGAAACGCCCTGGATCGCATGCAAGATTTGCAGCTTGGACCCAAATGGACCCAAATCGATGCACTCGAAGGGAGCCGTAGTTTCCTAGTGCATTAATTCCTTGGGATTAGTTGGTCGGGGCGAGAGGATTCGAACCTCCGACCCCCTGGTCCCGAACCAGGTGCGCTACCAGACTGCGCTACGCCCCGAACCTTGGTGATGACGGGAGGGATGCCAGCTCCGTGTGGCTTCGTTGGCACTTGCGTGCGAACTCAACCTGTTGCCGACTCGGGTTAGTTTAGCAGAGATCGCGGAGGGTACCGCCGATCTGGGGCCTTCTGCGGCTGACGGCAGCGTATGGGCCCGCTCGGCATAGCTGTAGACGTTTAGGGTGCCTGCCGCGCTGGTGCCGGCTTCGCGGCTACCGGCGAGGGCGTGCCGGTTAACTGAAGGCCAGAGCAGCGGGGAGCGCCAGGATGGCGAGGGCGACGACGACGGCGAGGGCGAGTGAGGCGGTGCTTTCGGAACGGCGAGTGCTGTGCATAGCGAGAGAGCTCCGGCAGACAAGTGAGACAAGGCGGTCATGGTGATCCCGGCTTTGTGGGCGGCGGCTGGGTCGGGACGACTGGATTTTAGTATGCTGCCGTGGATGCACACGAGGGGCCAAACCAATTGCGTCAACGAATCCCCCGCTTGCTTTACGCAAATTCTGCAAGTTCGAAGTTTGCGTACCTATAGGGAGTCGACAGGCTGCGCTAGGCGGACATTGCGATGGGTTACGTGGCCCCTTCCTGGTGGGCTGGGGGTGGTAAGCGGAAATATCTTCACTTTGCACTGCAGAGTTCTGCACAGGGAGTTTTCCCGATACGGGCTCTGCTGCCTGGGCAGTTTGGCGCAATGGAGGTCGGAGGGCGAGAATGGGGGGGAGCGAGGAGATCAATGGAACGTCGGCAGATTGTGGCGATGAGCCGGAGGGGCGAGGGCGAGGTGCTGGTGACGCTGGTTCGAGCGGAGGGATCCTCGTACCGGCGCACGGGCGCGCGCATGTTGGTGGGGGCGGGTGCGAGCTATGCCGGAACAATCAGCGGTGGATGTCTGGAGGCGGAGGTGGTGCGGAAGGCTGCCTGGAAGACGCGACTGGGGCCGGTGATGGACCGGTATTCGACGATGTTTGACGACACGGCGGAGATCCCTTATGGACTGGGTTGCGGAGGCGTGCTGGATTTGCTGCTGGAGCCTGCGGGGACGGCGGAGTGCGACGCTCTGTTGATGGCTTTAGAGCAGTCTTTAGAGGGGCGGGATGCGGTTGTTGCTACCTGGCTGCCGGAGGTTGGGCGGAGTCTTATGCGGGCGGTCTTTGCGGCGACCGGGGAGCTGAGGTTTGCGAGTGCAGATCTACGGCCGGAGGAGATTGCGGCTGTGGATGTGTTTCGGTCGACGGCTGCGGACGGTGTCTTCGTGGAGCGGATTGTGTCTCCGCAGAGACTGTTTGTGATTGGGGCGGGAGACGATGCGCGACCGGTCGTGAGCATGGCGGCGATGCTGGGCTGGAATGTCCTTGTGGCGGACGGTCGGGCGCAGATGGCGCGCGCGGAAAGGTTTCCGGAGGCGGAGCGGGTCATCGCCGTCCGGAGCGCGTCGGAGCTGGATGTGCGCGAGCGCGATGCAGTGGTGATCATGACGCACAGCTATGAACAGGATCGGGAGGCTCTGTCGGCGATGCTTTCGCTGAGCGCACCGCCGGTGTACCTGGGGCTATTGGGGGCGAAGCACAGGAGCAGCCTTCTGGTGAGCGAAGTGGCGGTGATGCTGGGCCGGTCTGTAAGCGACTGCTGCGATCGGATCTATGCGCCGATGGGACTGGACCTAGGTGGGGACGGTGCGGGCGCGATTGCGCTGGCGGTGGTGGCCGAGGCGCATGCCCGGGTGGAGGGGCGGCTGGGTGCCTCGCGACGGCTTTCGGCGGAGGACGTGGCGGAAAATGTCGAGCGAGGTGGTGCATCGCGCTACCTGCAGGCGCAGTGCGCGTTGTGAGGGTGGCCGCCGCATGATCCCGGTTGTGATTCTCGCGGCGGGAGCCTCGCTGCGTCTGGGCCGACCGAAGCAGATGGAGGAGCTTGGCGGAGAGAGCCTGCTGGCGCGTTCGGTGCGGGTTGCGGCGGAGGCTCAGCTTGGCCCGGTTTATGTGGTTGTGAGCGCTGCCGATGCCGCTGTGATCGCCGGGGCGCGAAGTCTCCGCTGTGAGGTGGTTCTGAATGGAGACGCAGCGGAGGGGATGGCAACGTCAATCCGGGCGGGCGTGGGGGCGCTTGGGGGCGCGGCGACGGGAGCCATTGTGATGACCTGCGACCAGCCCGCCGTTTCCCCGGCGCACTTGCGCCTGCTCGCGGCGGAGGCGGAGGGTGAGGTTGTGGCTTCGGCGTATGCTGGCCGTCGTGGCGTTCCGGCGTATTTTCCCTTGGCGATGTTTGGGAAGTTGATGGAGCTGCGGGGGGACGCGGGGGCTCGAGAGCTTCTGCGTGACGTCTGCGCGGTCGCGCTTAAGGGTGGCGAGACGGACGTCGATTCGGAGGAGGATCTGGAACGGGCTCGTGCGATGTTCGGGGGCGAATGATCGTTGTGATCCGGGCTCAAGACTTGGCAATGTGCCACAGATCTCCGGGGGGGAGATAGAGGGATGCGAGGCTGCCGACAATAGCGACCAGGCAAATGGAAGAGGGTAAAGGAGAGGTCGCCCCATCGGCTACCTCGCTGCGGAGGGACCTGCTGGGAGGTGCTCCGAAAGGGGCAGAGCGCCCGGGGGCAGAACCTCTGAGACCAGGAGGGTTTCAACGGAACTTTTCTGCTCACAAGGAGATGTGGGCCTAGCGATGGGAGTGTTCTTCTGCATCGAACGAAGTGCGAAGCCGGATGGTCGATGACAACCGGTGTTGATCTTTCGGGACAAGGATAGACGAAAGATCGAAGGCGGATGGGCGGTCGAGGCCTAGCAGATGCGCCCACGGAGCCGCGCAGAGGAATGGTGGCCAGGGGCGAGGGACGTACGAGGTTGGGGAGAGGTGAGCGAGTGAGCATGATGAACGGACGAGTTCTATCGAGGCGGGACTTCACGAAGATGGGGGCGATGGGGCTGGTCGCGGGCGCTCTGCCGCGGGTGGAGGCGCAAGCTGGCGGCCAGCGGATCGGGTACTGCATTATCGGCCTAGGGGAGATTGCCAAGCATTTCATGGCCGGCGTGCAGGGGAGCGAGCACGCCAAGGTGACTGGGCTGGTGAGCGGAGACCGCAGCAAGGCTGAGCGCATAGCAGCGCAGGCTGGCGTTCCGAAGGAGTCCATTTACAGCTACGAGGATATGGACCGGATGCGCGACAACAAGGCTATCGATGCGGTTTACGTGGCGCTGCCGAACAACATGCATGCGGAGTATACGATCCGGTCGGCGAAGGCGGGAAAGCACGTGCTGTGCGAGAAGCCGATGTGTGTCACGGTGGAAGAGGCCGAGCAGATGATTGCGGCGTGCAAGACGGCGAATGTGAAGCTGATGATCGCGTATCGCTGTCAGTATGAGCCGCTAAACCTCGAAGCGATCGGGATGATTCGAAGCGGGGCGATCGGGGAGGTTCAGTCGATCGAGAGCGCGTTCGGCTTTAACGCAACGAAGGGCGTGTGGAGATTGAACAAGAAGATGGCGGGCGGGGGATCGCTGTTTGATGTGGGTATCTACAGCCTGAATGCGACGCGGTACCTGACCGGCGAGGAACCGGCGGAGTTCCGGGCCTACACGTCTACGCGCGATCACGATGGACGCTTCGACCAGATGGAGGAGAGCGTGTCGTGGGTGACGCGTTTTCCGTCGGGGATCCTGGCGAGTTGCAGCACGACTTATGGGGCGATGATGCCGGGATTCTTTCAGGTGAACGGGTCGAAGGGATGGGTTGGGATGCAACCTGCGTTCAGCTACGAGGGCCTGCGGCTGCGGGCGAGTCTGCCCGGCGGACAGGAGATCGACAAGGCGAATCCGGAGAAGGATCCGACGCAGTTTCGGCGCGAGGCGGATCATCTGGCCGAGTGCATTCGCGAGAACAAGACGCCGAAGACTCCGGGCGAAGAGGGTCTGCGGGACATGCAGCACATGTTCGCGATCTATCGCGCCGCGGGCGTGACGCTTTAGGCTAACGCTGCTTGACGGTTGGTTTCTTCGCTCCGTTGGCGGGCGGGGCCGGGTGCTTTCCTTTGCCTCTTCCTTTGGTGGGCGGCTTCTTGACTGGCGTAGAAGTGGCGAGAAGGGGGATGAGGGAAGTGGAGATGGGAGATCCCAGGCCCGTGCAGGCGTCCCATCCGGGCGCGGCCGCGAAGGAGCCGTTGTTTCCCTGCGTTATGTCGCGGAAGCCCACAGCTGCCATGGGCGCGTAGATTACGCGATTGATGAAGCCTGCGGAGATATTGTTCCGGTGGTTCGCAACCGCGATGAGGCCTGCCCATAGCGGTGCAACCGCGCTGGTTCCGCCGATCACAAGCGTCTGTCCGTCGACGAGGATTGTGTATCCCGTAGAGGGATCGGCATTTCCGGCGACATCCGGAACACCGCGGCCGCCAGCCGGGACCGAGGGTGCGGGCACCTTGGCGTTTGCTTGCCAGGAGGGCAGGGGAAAGATGTTGCTGACGCCGCCGCCGGTTGCACCTTCGTTGTTCGCTATCTCGTTCCACACCACCTCGGATGCGATCGTGGTTCCGTTCGCGACGAGCTTGGTTCCGCCGCAGGCGAGCACGTGCGGACTCGATGCAGGAAAGTCGACGTTGTTTCCGGTGCCGCCGTCGCCGGATCCGTTGTCTCCGGAGGCGGCGGTGATGGTGACGCCGAGCGCGGCCGCGGCCTGGCAGGCGCTATCGAGAGCGGTGATCGCCTGCTGGGTCCAGGCGGACTCCTGCGCGCCCCAGCTGATCGAGATGACGCTGGGCTTGTTGGTTCTGTCGTGGACGGCGGTAGAGATTGCGTCGATGAAGCCCTGATCTGTATTTGGCGCGAAGTAGACGGCGATCTTTGCCCCGGGTGCGACGGCGGCCGCGATTTCGATGTCAAGCATGACCTCGCCGTCGGCTCCGGAGGGCGTACTAGGCGCATTCTTACCTTTGTCAACGGAGACGGTGGTGACTTTGGGCGGGTTGAGGCCGAGTGACTTGAAGTAGGCGCGGATGTCGGCGGTGCGGTAGCCGCCACCAAGCTCAATTACGCCGATAGTCTCCCCCGCTCCACTGGCGTTCCCGGGGAACTGGTACAAGCCGGCGATCTGTACTGGGGTGAAGGACGTGCCGGACGCATGCGAGACAATTGCGGAACCCCTGGCCGCAGGCTTGGCTGAGGCATTTCCGCGATTGCCGGAGATGCGGAAGTGGGGCTTTGCCTGGGGGCGATTGTCGAGGCCAAGGACGGCTTCAACCAAGCCGATGAGGTCGTTGGGGAGCTGAATCGCACCTTCGCGCACACGGTAGACGGCACCGTCGCAGGTCTGCTGCTGCAAGGTCACGCCGAAGGCTGCCTGCAAGGCGGCGGCGGTTCCGGAGAGCCGGATATTGCGGGTTCCGGGTGATGGCGATCCTGGATCGACGGCGAGTCCAAACTGTTTGGCGAAGCTGCGAACCGCCTTGACGGCGACGGGATCCGCACCGTGCTGCCCGGCGAACTGCGCGCGTGAAAGGCGCACGGTTCCGAGGGTCTGCGGGTCGATGGGGGACTTCGGCCGGACTACGACTGTGACCGTCAGGCGGCCCGAAGGCGCCTTTCCGCTCGGAGCCTGCCCCCCGAAGGCTGGCTTTTCGCTTCCGGGAAGGATGGAGCGGGGCTGCGCTGCCGCGCTCGGCTTGCTTCTGCTCGATGCCATGGGGGAGGGCCTCCGGGTGGAGCTTGAATTTGCGTGCACCGCCACAGATGGCCAGCGCGAATCGCTTGCATCCGACTCTACCGCAGCTTCAAGGCAAGATTTTCAACAGAGCAAACGACCCGATCACAAGGGTACCGGACCGATCGACGGGGGAACGCACCTTCCCTTACCGCCCCTGCGCCGCCAATTTTCTCTGGATGAGATCGGCCAGATGGCCGACAGTTTGGAGCGACTCCAGTTCCGCTGTCTGGAACTTGATTTTGAACGTAGCTTCGACGGCGACGATCAGGTTGATGTGGTTAAAGGAATCCCACTCGGGGACGTCGCCAGCGCTGAGCCCAGGCGAAAGGGTGAGGGTCTCGTCGTCGAAGAGATCATGGAATATGGGAGTGAGCTGCGCGTAAATGTCCTCGACCTGCATCCGTTTCGGGTTCCTTTGTGGCCTTTGGGAAAGATGGGGGCCGGGCGGTTTCAAAGATTCGGTGTCGCCGTTCTCTTCTGCGCCCTGCGGGAACGGCGGAGATTCCGGTGCTTAGAAGTGGCGCAGGTGCTCCACAGGCGCGTTTGGAGGATGCCCCGGATCGGCCGGTGCGGGGTCAAAGGGCAGACGGTCCGCACTGCGCTCCAGAGAGCGGCTTACGATGTCCCGGGATCCTAAGCCGATGGCAAGGGAGAGGGTTAGGACGATGCCACCGAAGAGTATGCCGAAGGCGAGTTCAACGATGGCGCCACCGACCTGCAGGTGATCGAGCACCATGGCGGCGGTCAACACCAGAACCAGCCACTTGACGCCCATGGAGAGGAAGCGGGCGTACTGCAGCTTTGCGTTGACCGCGCCGATGAGGACGGACCTTGAAAGGAAGCGGGCGATGATGGTGCCCGCGACCAGAAGGATAACGGCGCCGACCGAATGCGCGACATACGGCAGGAGAAAGATCGACATTTGCGCGCTGTTGGAATAGGACGCATCGAAGGCCGAGATGCCGATGACGAAGCCGAGCACGACGCATCCCCAGAAGACGAAGCGTGTGACCAGCAGCGTTGGGCTGTGTGAGGGAGAGAAGTCCGAAACGCCGGCGGTGGTGTTGCGACTGAGGCGCTCATCGAACCGGAGATTTGTAAGCACCTTACGCAGGGCTACCGAGAGCAGAGCGCCCACCGCCGACATCAGAAGAACGGCAACAAGCAGGGCGAGAATGCCTGGAAGAAAGCTGGCCAGTTTGACGAGCGAACGATGCATGGATTGGCTCAGTGCACCTCCGACCTGCTGCCAGACGGATGGAACTGCTTCCGGATAGAGGGGTACGGGATAGGCCGGAGCTGTGGGCGAAGCAGTTACTTGAAGCATGCTGGTTCTCCTTGCTAGTTCCGCTGATCCCGCAGATCCTCGCGGATGGTTGCGCTTTCGAAGACGATCCCGTGCGGCCGTGTAGTAACGGCATCAGGGATTGAAGCGATCCGGCCATCTCCAGCGGGAGACGAGGTAGGGTTTCTCTGCTTCGAACGCGGCTGCGGTCTCTTCCACATGCTTTTCCGCCGGAACGCCTGAATGGAGGAGGTTCAGGTGTGAAGCGACCCAGGCGAGGTAGAGAGGCGTGAGCGCGCCGAGCAGATGTCCCCGGTTTAGGGTGCGGAGACGGAAGGCGAGGATGAAGTCGTAGACGGTGCGTGCCCAGAGCGCGTCGGGCATCCGGAAGCCCTCGGTCGGCATAACGGAGAGTTTTTTGAGCCCGAGGAGAGTTTGCGGTGGAAGAACAAGCGACCAGATCTCTCGCAGGTTGGTGTAGGCGAGTTGGAAGGAGTCCAGCATGGGCTGGATTTCCGGCGCCAGCTCCTCCACAGAGTTGGCAGAGAAGGCTGTCTGGGCCTGGGTGACCCTGGACCGCTGCCAAAAGGCAGCCTTGGCCTCGACATCCGCGAACAGCGAACCGGCGACGATGGCGAGAATAGAGTTCAGGTCGGCTCCGGTGGGCTGTGGAATCGTGCGGTGGCTGGCATCCACCTGGACGACGGTGTAACCGGCTACGGCGGCCTCTGCGACCGGCCACACAAGGGTGTCGCTCTGCCCGAGCGAGGTATACCTCTGAGCCACTGTGCCCAGCCGTTCGGCCATGCGAAGGGAGAGCGCCAGGTCGACGGCCAAGGGGAAGCGAGGGCGTGCGCCGAACAGGGCTCGGGAGACGGGGTAGAGGATGGCGGAGTTGACCAGGCCCTCGCGCGGGCGGAGATCGTATCGGGGGATGACCAGGTCGGCGTTGGCGAAGACCGCATCGACAAGCGCACGGATGCATCCCGGCTGCACGCTCTGGGCCTCCGCACCGAGGACGAGGCAGGTTTCGGCTCCATGCCGATGGGCCAGATCGGAGAGGTTGAGGTAATCGCCTGCGGTCAAGATCCACGGAACAGCGGAGGAGACGGCCGGCACGTAAGGCACCAGAGTGACATTGCCATGCTCGCTTTCCCCGGGACTCGATCCACCCGGCACGGCGACCTTGACCGCAGTCTCCGGAAGAGCGGAGGCGATGTGGCTGAGGGTGGTTTCGAGAGCGTCCTGAGGGAGCGGAGCGAGGCTCACAAGCAGACGGCTTGGCAGGGTGTGGGCAACCGAAGCCTGCCCGGCTGCGGCCTGTTCCTGTTCGGTGATGTATTCGGATCCAGCCATTATTGTTCTCAGACTACCGGGCCCGGGGGCCATGCGCTAGCGGAGCAAGGCAAGAATGCCCGCCAGAGGGATGCGAACCCAGTCGGGTCGGTTGTTGAGCTCGTACTGCATTTCATAGAGTGCCTTTTCGAGCAGGCACGCGTCCAGCATGGATTGTGCCTCGGCGGGCGGCGGAAGCAGGGGGGCAAATGCGCGGATAACCTGGCGATAGCCGGCGAGGAACTCGGTTGAGACGGCATTTTGCCACAGCCTTGCCCAGGGCTCGACGTTGTGCACTTCCGGCCGGCGTTGCGAGAAGCGATCGAGCCCGGAGAAGGCGGCGTAGCTGAAGGATCGCAGCATACCGGCGACGTCTTTGAGCGGCGTCTGCTTTCGTCTGCGGACGTCGAGGGGACGAGCTGGCTCCCCTTCGAAGTCGAGGATGACGAAATCGTTCTTGGCGCGGAGGACCTGGCCCAAGTGGTAGTCGCCATGGATCCGGATGCGTTGGCCGAGGTCTGGGGATCCGGACTCGGAGGAGACTTTAGCTCGACTGAGCAGATCGAGTCTGCGGCTGACCAGACGCGCCGCATCGTCGACGACGCTCCCACCACTGGTATCGACTTCGGGCAGACGGGTGATGCCACGCTTCAGAGCGTCGAGAGCGCTTGTGATCTGGACCGAGATGCGATCCGCGTCGACGACCAGATCCGCTGTGGAGAAAGGTTCGGCCTTGAAGGCGGGATCGTCGGTCGGGGTTGCGAGAGCCAGGTGCATCTCCGCAGTGCGCCGACCGAGCAGAGCAGCCGCATCAAGGTAGAGACCGGCATGCTCCCATGCGATCTCGGGAGCTCGAGTTTGGACCAAAAAGCTTGCCGGGTGGCCGAGATCGCATGGGAGCGGGCGGGTGGCGACCGAGTCGTAGTATCGGCCCAGCTCCTCGAGAGTCCACTCCCAACCATCGCCCTCGTTGGCGACCAGGCCCTGGAGCATGGCGACGGTGGTCTCGACACCGGTAGCGGGGGAGACGGACCGAAGGTCACCGAGGAAGAGGGCAATGCGCGGGAAGTGGGCGACCTCCGTAAGGAAGCGGCCGATTTCTGTATCGGGGTTTTCACCTTTCTGCAGACGTCGAAACAATTTGAGGATCAGGCGGTCGTCGTAAAGGATGCTGGTGTTCGACTGCTCCGCCGAGCCGGTACGGGAGGGCAGGGGATCGCCACCGCGAACGGCGTCGAAGGCCGAGGATCGTTGGCCGACCAGATCGGAGATCTCGCCTTTCACCGTGGAGTTTGTATCGATGAGGGTGAGTAGGGCCTGCCGCAGGTCTTCGCTTGCCGTGGCATCGTGCAGGACAGCGGTGCTGGCGCCGGTGCTCAGGTTCGCAAGGATGGAGTTGGGGGAAGAAGCACGGATCGCCTCTGCCGCCTTGCCCGATGTGATTGCGAGGGGGAGCTGATAGAGATCCATCGTGTCGTCGGCGTAGGTGAGCCGAAGAAAGACGAGAACAGCGATTCCGCCGGGAAGCTGGACCGAATCCTCGACCTCGACTTCCCGTATCGATTTGGACTTGGCGCCGAACCAGCGCTGCTGGGGAAGGTACTTGGGCAACAGCTGCTGCAAGAGTTGCAAGCCGGCTCCGGTGAGGAGGTTCGATAGATCTCCTTTGAGGGCGCTGCGAGCCAAAAGGTCGAGAGCAGGATCCTCTTCGCGGGCGGGCGGAATGTCGGGCTTGGAAGGGGCGGGCTGCAGCTCCAACCAGAGGAACGAGTAGGGGGCGAGGGTGAGCGGATACGGCTGCCTGGTGATGGGGGGGAAGCTCACGTAGCCAAGCATCTCTATCGGCTGCATGTCATCGTGACGACTGAGGTCGAGCGAGACAGGCTGCGCGAAGCGGGAAAGGTTGGCGACGCACAAGACGGTCTCGTGGGATCCATCTTCACGATCCAGATTGCGGATGTAAGCCAGGATCTTGCGATTTTCGGGATGGAGGAACTCAAGCGTTCCCCGGCCAAAGACCTGGAACAGCTTGCGCAGCGCGATCATGTTGCGGGTCCACTGCAGCAGCGACGACTGGTCGGACTGCTGCGCCTCGACGTTGATCGCCTGATATCCCCAGATTGGGTCCATGATCACGGGGAAGTAAAGCTTTGCGGGAACCGCCTTCGAGAATCCAGCGTTACGGTCGGAGTTCCACTGCATCGGTGTTCGCACGCCGTTGCGGTCGCCGAGATAGATGTTGTCGCCCATCCCGATCTCGTCGCCGTAGTACATGATCGGCGTTCCCGGAAAGGATAAGAGAAGGGAGTTGAGCAGCTCGATACGGCGCCGGTTGTTATCGACCAGAGGGGCCAGCCGACGACGGATGCCGACGTTGATGCGCATGCGTGGATCGGCCGAGTACGCGAGATACATGTAGTCGCGCTCGTCGTCGGTGACCATCTCGAGCGTGAGCTCGTCATGATTGCGAAGGAAGAGCCCCCATTGGCAGTTATCCGGGATCTCCGGCGTCTGCGCCATGATGTCGGTGATGGGCAGGCGATCCTCCTGGCGGAGCGCCATGTAGATGCGCGGCATCAGCGGGAAGTGAAAGGCCATCTGGCACTCATCGCCATCGCCGAAGTAGGGGCGGACGTCGGCTGGCCACATGTTGGCCTCCGCGAGTACAAGGCGATTGCTGTACTCGGCGTCCATGGCCGCGCGGACCTGCTTGATCTTGACGTGGGTCTCCGGCACGTTCTCGCAGCTGGTGCCGTCGCGTTCGATCAGGTACGGAATTGCATCGAGCCGAAGTCCGTCCACGCCCATGTCAAGCCAGAAGCGCATCGCGTTGAGCACCTCTTCCATGACGCGCGGGTTGTCGAAGTTGAGATCCGGCTGATGCGAGAAGAAGCGGTGCCAGTAGTACTGCTTCGCGACCTCATCCCAGGTCCAGTTGGACTTTTCCGTGTCGGTGAAGATGATCCGGACGCCATCATAGAGCTTGTCGGTATCGGACCAGACATACATGTTTCGTTCGGGCGAGCCGGGCGGAGAGTGTCGTGCGGCTTGAAACCACGGGTGCTGGTCGGAGGTGTGGTTGATGACCAGCTCGATCATGACCTGCATGCCGCGCTGGTGAGCCGCGTCTACAAACTGCTTGAAGTCTTCGATGGTTCCGTAGCTGGGATTGACATCGGTGTAGTTGGCGATGTCGTACCCATCGTCTCGCAGAGGAGACGGAAAGAAGGGAAGGAGCCAGAGGCAGGTGACGCCGAGATCCTGCAGGTAGTCGAGTTTCGACATCAGGCCACCGAAGTCGCCGATGCCGTCGTTGTTCGAGTCCATAAAGGCACGAACGTGAATCTCGTAGATGATCGCGTCTTTGTACCAGAGAGGATCTGAGGCGCTTCCGGCTTTCTTCACGTGTTGCCCTTCAATAGCAATCTATCCACCTGGGCTTTGATGCAGCGTTGATACAGGGTAATGCCTCTCTCTACCGAGAGCAAAAAGGTCAGGAGAGCAGACGAACGCGGAAGATGTGAGCGGGCATCGTCTCCGGGCGCAGGGCGACATAGTTGCTGCGGTCTTTCCATTGATAGTGCTTGCCGGTGAGCAGGTCTTCGACATCAAAGGTACGGTTGTACGGAATACCGAGCTCACCCAGGTTCAGATCGATCCACCCGGCCTGTTCCTGGGTGGGATCGAGATTGATTGCCACGAGAATGATATTGCCCCGGTCGGATGTGGCCTTGCTGTAGCAGAGCAGGTGGGGATTATCCACATTGTGGAAGCGCAGACGATCGTTGCTTTGCAGCGCCGGGTTTGCCTTTCGAATCTGATTGAGCCGCGTCATCAGGGGCGCGATGGAGTGCGATGCGTTCCGGTCCCAATGCCGGATCTCGTATTTTTCGCTGTGGAGGTACTCCTCGCTGCCGGGCTTCATGGGGGTGTTTTCCCCGAGTTCGTAGGCGGGTCCGTATACGCCGTAGTTCGCGGTCAGGGTCGCCGCGAGGATCAGGCGCTGCATGAATGCCGGGCGTCCGCCCTCCTGAAGCGCGGCATGGAGGATATCCGGGGTATTAGGCCAGAAGTTTGGGCGAAAGAAGTCGCTGACCGGCGGATGGGTGATCTCTTCCAAGTACTGCTGCAGCTCCGCCTTGGTGTTGCGCCAGGTGAAGTAGGTATAGGACTGGGTAAATCCCGCCTTGGCGAGCGAGTACATGACGTGGGGACGAGTGAAGGCTTCAGCGAGGAAGATGGCCTCGGGGTGATCTTTATGGACCGAAGCAATGACCCACTCCCAGAACGGCAGAGCTTTGGTATGCGGATTGTCGACGCGAAAGATCAGGACGCCGTGTTTGATCCAGAACTGGAAGACCGACAACAGCTCCTCCCACAGGCCGCGCCAATCGTCGGATTCGAAGTTCAGCGGATAGATGTCCTGGTACTTCTTCGGTGGATTTTCGGCGTACTGAATGGTTCCGTCGGGCCGCATTTGAAACCAGTCGGGATGCTCCTTAACCCATGGATGATCTGGGGAGCACTGGAAGGCGATATCAAGAGCGAGCTCCATCCCGTGATCGTGGGCAGCCGCTGCGAGGTGCTCAAGGTCCTCGACCGTTCCCAGCTCCGCATGGACCGCCTTGTGCCCACCCTCAGGAGAGCCGATGGCCCAGGGGCTTCCGTGGTCTCCTTCAGCCGCAACTACGTTGTTGTTTGGGCCCTTGCGGAAGGCCGTGCCGATGGGGTGAATCGGCGGCATGTAGAGCACATCGAACCCCATCTCCGCTATGGATGGAAGCATCGCCTCGACATTCTTGAAGGTCCCGTGTTTACCCGGATCGGGTGATGCGGAGCGCGGGAAGAGTTCGTACCAGGAGGAGAAGCGCGCCCGCTCTCGATCGACCCAGACGGAAAGATCCTTGTCGAAACGGGTGGCGTATTTCAAATCGGGATAGCGGGCAGCCAGATCGCTGATCTCGTCGGCAAGCGGGTACTCATATACGGGGAAGTCCTGATCCGCGAGCCACCGCAGAGACAGAAGGATCTGCTGCAGAAGCTTGGCGTCGGGACCATCCGCCCGTGTTCTGATCTCGTCGAGCAGAAGGGCTCCACTGCGCAGAGCCAAGGGAATGTTCTGCGCGGGGAGATTGAACTCTGGATGAGCGGGGTCGGGCTGTGCCGCGATGCGTTTCTTCAGATCGGACCGCCACGTGTCAAAGTGATCGACCCAGGCCTGAATACTGTACTGCCAATCTCCGATCTGGTCGGCCGTGAAGCTGGCGGACCAGAGGTCATTGGTCAGCGCCGAAAGCGGTTTTGAGCGCCATTTGCGTTCACTGGAGTGGCGGTAAAGAAGCTGACCCGCGACATGGTCATGGCCGTCGCCGAAGATCGCGGCGGTGACTGCGATCTCATCCCCAACGACACGCTTTGCCGGATATCGCCCACAGTCTATCTGCGGTTGGACCTCTTCGACGATGACGCGCTTGCGACCTTCTCTAGGTTTCATCTCTTCCAGACTTAAAAGTATTTGTTGGGTCTTGAATCCGAGCGCGTTCGGGATGGTCGGGTCTACACGGGCGTGCATCAAACCCTAACCGTACCGTCTTTTGTAAACAGATGCAGCATCGGTGCCGTGCGGTTGCTGAGAGACTTAGATGTACCTGCAACGAAACAGGAGAGATCGTGGGGGAACGAAGAACACAAAAGCCGCTGCCGCTCCAGGGCGCGCGGATCGAGAATTACGCTGTGATTGGAGATTGCGAGACCGCTGCCCTGGTCTCCCTCGATGGTTCGATCGACTGGCTTTGCTGGCCCACCTTTTCGTCGGGCGCGTGTTTCGCTGCTCTGCTTGGGACGTCGGACCACGGCTTCTGGAAGATAGCTCCCCGAGAGAAGATGAGCGGGGTAAGTCGCCGGTACCGCCCGCAGACCCTCATCATCGACACCACCTATACCAGCGAAGACGGAGAGGTGGTGGTTACGGACTTTATGCCACCTCGTGGAGAGCACTCGCATGTGATGCGGATCGTGCGGGGAGTCCGCGGCAAGGTCCGGATGCGGATGGATCTCGCGATCCGCTTCGACTACGGCCGAAGCATTCCCTGGGTGACCACGGTGGGCCGCGATCTACGCGCGATTGCGGGTGCAGATATGGTCGTCCTTCGGACGGACGCTCCGGTCAAGGGGGAGGGGATGTCGACGGTGAGCGAGTTCACGGTGGGCCCGGGGGAATCGATCCACTTTACGCTTACCAATGCCTCGTCTCTGGGCGAGGTACCGGACATCCCTCCAGTCGAGAGGGCGCTGCGCGACACGTCGGCGTTCTGGGTCGAATGGATGAGCCGCAACACCTACCGAGGCCGTTACCAGACGATTGTGGACCGCTCCCTCCTTACGCTGAAGGCGCTGACCTATCGTCCGTCCGGGGGCATTGTTGCGGCTGTGACCTCCTCGTTGCCTGAGGAGATCGGCGGCGTTCGCAATTGGGACTACCGCTATTGCTGGCTGCGCGATACCGCTTTCACGCTGCTGGTTCTTATGTACGCCGGCTACGAGGACGAGGCCATCGCGTGGCGCCGCTGGTTGTTGCGAGCCGTTGCCGGATCGCCCGAGCAGGTGCAGACGATCTACGGCATCTGTGGTGAGCGCCAGATGAACGAGTGGACTGCCGATTGGCTGCCCGGATACGAGAACTCCAAGCCTGTGCGCTTCGGCAACGGCGCCGTGGATCAATTCCAGCTCGATGTCTTCGGCGAGGTCGCGGCCGCGCTCGCACGAACCCCGCCCGCCGAGGATGACATCCGCGTTGACGCGACCTCTGTCCAGGCCAAGCTGATCGACCACCTCTGCCAGGTGTGGAAGGAGCCCGATGATGGCATATGGGAGACCCGCGGAGGCCGCCAGCACTTCACGTATTCCAAGGTGATGGCGTGGGTCGCGCTTGATCGGGCCATTCAACACCATGAGCGCTTCGACGGCGGAGGGGACGTGACGCGGTGGAAGAAGAACCGCGAGATGATCCACCGCGAGGTGTGTGAGAAGGGGTTCGACCCGGAGTTGAACAGCTTCGTCCAGTCCTACGGATCCAAGGAGCTTGACGCCTCCAGCCTCCGGATCGTTCTGGTGGGCTTTCTTCCGCCGGAGGACCCAAGGATTCGAGGCACGGTCGATGCGATTCAGCGGCGATTGATGCGGGACGGCCTGGTCCAGCGTTACGATCCGCACACATCAAGCGACGGAGTTGCGGGCGGCGAAGGCGTCTTTCTGGCGTGCAGCTTCTGGCTCGCCTCGAACCTCCACCTGATCGGGCGGAAGGAGGAGGCGCGCGAGCTGTTTGAGAGGCTGATAGCGCTTGCAAACGACGTCGGCCTGCTCTCGGAAGAGTACGATCCCGAGGGGAAGCGGCTGCTCGGTAACTTTCCCCAGGCGCTCTCGCACATTGCGCTGGTTCATACCGCATTCACACTTTCCGGCATGTGGCGACCGCAGGCTGCTACCAAAGGCAAGGCCTAGCTGCGGCCTGGGAGAAGGGATCTCCAGCATTCGCTGCGAGGCCGAGCTCTGCCCTAAACTAGAGACTCCTACCTTTTACGAGAACTACGCGAAGACTAAGGATCATGCGAAGAATTCCGACCTCGACCTACCGCCTGCAGCTGCATAAGGGCTTCACCTTCGATGACGCCGCGGCCATTGCGCAATACATGTACGACCTCGGCATCTCGCACGTTTACAGCTCGCCCTACCTGCAGGCGGCGCCGGGCAGCATGCACGGGTACGACGTTGTGGATCACCAGCGGGTCAACCAGGAGCTTGGAGGCCGCGAAGCTCACGAGCGTTTTTCGAAACGCCTGGGCCAGAACGGCCTTGGACAGGTGCTCGACATTGTTCCGAACCACATGTCGCTCGGACAGGAGAACCGTTTCTGGTGGGATGTGCTTGAGAACGGTCTGGCGAGCCGGTATGCCTCATTCTTCGATATCGACTGGCAGCCGCAGGAGGAGCGTCTCCGGGACAAGGTGCTCGTCCCCATACTCGCCGATCAGTACGGCCGTGTTCTGCAGGATGGCGGTATCAAGGTGACGCGCAACGTCGACGTCTTTCTTGTGGAAGCAGCCGGGCAGAGTCTGCCGGTCACGCCGAACTCTTTGCCCGCTATCCTGAACCGTGCCGCCGAGTACTCGAGGTCCGACACGCTTAGCTTTCTCTCCGCCTCCTTCGGCCGGCTGCCGGTGCCGGATGCCTCCGACCGCCGCGCGGTGCTTGCGCGTCATCGCGATAAGACCGTTCTGTGGAAGCTGCTGAAGCGGCTCTGCGCCGAGGAGCCGGTAGTTTGCGAGGCCATTGACCGCTCAATTGCGGAGACCAATGCAAACCTGGATGCGCTGGACGATCTGCTGAACCAGCAGTACTACCGGCTGGCCTACTGGAAGACCGCTGATCAGCAGCTTGGATACCGTCGATTCTTCGACGTGAACACCCTGATTGGCCTGCGTATGGAGCGCGAGCACGTCTTTGAGGAGACCCACGCTCTTCTGATCGACTGGCTTCGCCGGGGCGTCCTCGACGGGGTTCGGGTCGATCATCCCGACGGCCTCCGAGATCCGCTCGAGTACTTCCATCGGCTGCGACAGCATGTTCCGGATGGATGGATTATTGGAGAGAAGATCCTCGAACCGGGGGAATACCTGCGCGAAAGCTGGCCGATCGATGGCACCAGCGGCTACGACTTCCTGAATGTGGCTGCGGGAGTTCTCGTGAATCCGGCGGGGATGGCCGAGCTGACCAAGATCTACGGGGAGTTCACCGGTGAACCGACGCATTTCCAAAGCATCGCTCACGACAAAAAGATCAACGTGATGGAGCAGGCGCTCGGAAGTGACGTGAACCGGCTTACCTCCGTTTTCGTCGAGATCTGCGAGACCAATCGCAACCAGCGGGACTTTACCCGGATTGAGATCCGGCGGGCACTGCGCGAGATCGCCGCCTGCTTCGCCATCTATCGCACCTACGTCGTCCCCGACCGCGACGAGATCACCGATGAGGACCGCTCCTACATCGAGCGGGCAATCACCTGCGCGAAGGACAACCGCACCGACGTGGATCCGACCCTGTTCGACTTCATCCGCGACGTCCTTACGCTGCAGGTGCGAGGTCGAAGGGAGACTGAGTTCGTTCTTCGGTTTCAGCAGTTCACCAGCCCAGTGATGGCCAAGGGCGTTGAAGACACTGCTTTCTACTGCTACGACCGTCTGATCGCCCTGAACGAAGTTGGCGCGGACCCCGCGAAGGATGGCACCAGCGTCGCGGAGTTCCACGCTTACAACGCGAAGATGCAGGCGACGCACCCGATGACGATGACGACGCTTTCCACGCATGACACCAAGCGTGCGGACGACGTACGGGCGCGGCTGGTGGTTCTGAGCGAGATCCCACGCGAGTTCCGGCAGACGCTCCGGCGCTGGTCACGGCTCAACGCCAAGCTGCGATCGGATGATTTACCGGACCGCAACACGGAGTATTTCTACTACCAGACCTTGGTCGGAGCGTGGCCGATCTCGCCGGACCGCCTCCACGCCTATATGCAGAAGGCGACGCGGGAGGCTAAGCAGCGCACCTCCTGGACCGCAAATAACAAGGAGTTCGAGGACGCTCTGAAACGCTTCATCGACGGCACGCTGGAAAATGCTCCCTTTGTCGCAGACCTCGAACAGATGGTGGCGCGGGTCCGGGATGCGGGCCGGACGAACTCCCTGGCGCAGACATTAATCAAGCACACATCGCCGGGTGTTCCTGATCTCTACCAGGGATCGGAGTTGTGGGATTTGAGCCTTGTCGACCCGGATAACAGGCGGCCAGTGGACTACCAGCTTCGCCGATCCCTGCTGGAGGAGATGAAGTCGCTTCCACTCACGCGAATCCTGGAGCGAGCTGATGATGGGCTGCCGAAGATGTGGACGATCTTTCGCGCTCTCCACCTCCGCAAGGAACATCCGCAATGGTTTGGGGCCGATGGGGCTTACGAACCGCTTGAGGTGAGCGGACGTCGCCGAGAGCACGCCATCGCCTACATGCGCGGGGGCCACACCATCACGGTCGTCCCTAGACTCACCCTGGGGCTCGACGGAGCGTGGGGGGATACGTCGATCGTATTGCCCGACGGCGTGTGGACGAATCGGCTTACAAGCGAAGAGTTTCCCGGCGGACCTCTCCGCATGGATCGCCTGCTGCGGCAGTTTCCGGTCGCGCTTCTGGTACAGGAGTAGAAAGCATGCACGAGATCTCTGTCTGGGCGCCATACGCGAGCAGCATGCAGCTGCAGATCGGCGCGGAGAAGTACACGATGGGTGGATCGAGCGGAGGCTGGTGGAACGCTGCAGCAGACGCTCCACCGGGGACTGAATATTCCTTCCTGATCGATAGCGATCCGACCCCCTATCCGGACCCGCGCGGTCTGCGACAGAGTGGAGGGGTGCATGGTCCATCGCGAGTTTACGATCACAAAGCCTACGTGTGGCGCGACCAATCGTGGCAAGGACCACCCTTGACCGGGGGTGTGATCTACGAGGTTCACGTCGGGACCTTTACGAAAGGTGGCACCTTCGACTCGGCGATTGAAAGGCTTCCGTTCTTGTCGCAACTGGGCATCACGCACATCGAATTAATGCCGATCGCCGAGTTCCCGGGCCAGTTTGGGTGGGGATACGACGGGGTCGCCCTGTTCGCCGTCGCCGAGATCTACGGAGGTCCGGACGCTCTCAAACGTTTTGTCGACGCCTGCCACCAGCATGGCCTGGCGGTCATCCTCGACGTCGTCTACAACCACTTCGGTCCGGTCGGCAATTATGCCAACAGGTTCGGGCCATACCTTACCTCGAATCATCGCACGCCATGGGGAGACGCGGTGAACTTCGAAGAGGGTGGAAGCGACGAGGTCCGGCGCTTTTTCTGCGACAACGCTCTGATGTGGATGCGCGACTACCACATCGACGGACTTCGCCTTGACGCTGTCCACGAGTACATGGACCGTTCCGCGATCCACTTCATGGAGCAGATGTCGAGTGAGGTGGACGTGCTCTCCTCCACGCTGGATCGCCGCCTGGTGCTGATCGCCGAGAGCGATCTGAACGATCCGCGCGTGGTAACGCCTCGCGAGGCTGGCGGGATGGGTATGGATGCACAGTGGAGCGACGATTTCCATCACGCCCTCTTCACCGTCCTGCATAAGAATGAAGCGGGCATGGGGTACTACGACGACTTTGGCACCATGGAAGACCTCGCGAAGTCGCTCCGTGAGGTATTTGTCTACGATGGAATCTATTCGATCTACCGCCAGCGCAAACACGGCCGACCGGTGCCGAGGCTCTCTGCCCACCACTTTGTCGGATTCATTCAGAACCATGACCAGATCGGGAACCGGGCCACGGGCGACCGTATCGAACACATTCTTGGCCTGCCTCGCTCGAAGGTAGCCATCGCGATCGTGATGCTCGCGCCATTCATCCCGATGCTGTTCCAGGGTGAGGAATACGCCGCCGACACAGCCTTCCAGTATTTCGCTGACCACGAGGATCCGGAGATGGCCCGGTCCGTCGCAGAGGGCCGGGAGAAGGATTTTGCGGCCTTCGGCTGGAACCCCGATGAGATTCCGAATCCGGAGAGTCGCGAGACCTTCGATCGATCCAAGCTTAACTGGGACGAGGTCGAGCAGGGAAAGCATGCCGAGATGCTGGACTGGACGCGGAGGCTCATTCACCTGCGTCGAAGTTCGCCCTCGCTTAACGACGGCGACCTTTCCCACATAAAGGTCAGGTACGACGAAGAGAAGCGCTGGCTGCTGATGGCCCGTGGAGGCATTCGGCTGATCAGCAATCTGGGCACTGAGCCGCACCTCTGCCCTAATCCCGACAATCTCGCCCTGGTGATGAAGTCTGCCGAAGGGGTGGAGTTGACTGAGACTCATGTGGTTGTGCCGCCGGATAGCGTTGCGATCCTCTCGGGCGAGGCGACCTAGCCTGTGTAGAATTTTCTTGCCTGAAGCTAGAGCAGGTCCAGCACCCGGTTGAGTTTCAGGCGTTCGGAGTTAAAGGGGTTCGCAATCAATGTCGGAAAGCCGCCTGGCCGCGCTCAGAGTCGTACTTTGCCTGTTCTTCGTCGTTTCGACAGTCGCGGTGGCGCAGACGGCCAGGCCATCCCTGGGCGAGCCTGCGATCTCTCCTGACGGCCACGAGATCGCCTTCGTCTCCGGCGGCGATATCTGGACGGTGCCTGCCGGGGGCGGCGAAGCGCACCTCCTTATCTCGCACCCCGCAACCGAGTCCCGGCCAATGTACTCGCCCGACGGATCGCGGCTGGCTTTCATCTCCACTCGCACCGGCGGCGGAAACATCTACCTTCTGACGCTTGGTACGGGCGATCTGATGCGCCTCACCTACTCCGATCAGCTCGATCAACTTGACGGCTGGTCGCGCGACGGCAAGTGGATCTACTTCACCTCGGCGGTCAACGACATCGCTGGGCTCGGGGATATCTTTCGCGTCAGTTCCGCTGGCGGCACTCCCCTGGAGGTGAGCCGGGAGCGATACCTTAGCGAATTCGAGGCGGCGCCCTCGCCCGACGGGCAAACTGTCGCGCTGATAGCGAAGGGCATCAGCAACCGCCAATGGTGGCGGAACGGACACGCCCACATCGATGAGACCGAGCTCTGGCTGAAACCGATCGCCGAGAGCGGAAGGTATCAGCGGCTTCTACCTGCCGATGCAAAGCACGCCTGGCCGATGTGGTCCGCCGATGGGAAGACGATCTTCTACATGAGTGATGCGAGCGGCTCTGAAAACATCTGGTCGCTCCCTCTCGCAGCTGCTCCTTCGGCGGCAAAGCAGGTTACTCATTTCAAGCAGGGCCGCGTCCTCTGGCCGTCCCTCGGCATGTCGGAGAAGGGCGGCAGCGCGGGGAAGAGCATCGTCTTCGAGCGCAACTTCGCCATCTGGAAGACGGACACAGCCAGCGGAAAGGCGGAAGAGGTTCCGATCCAGCTTCGCGGGCTGCCGGCATCTCCCGGCATCACGCACCAGACGGAGACCAACTTCAGCCGGCTGGCGCTCTCTCCCGATGGGACCAAGATCGCGCTTATAGCTCACGGCGAGGTCTTCGCCGCATCCGCGAAGGATGGCGGTGAGGCCCAACGGATTACCCATACCGCGGCAGCGGAGAGCAGCCCGATCTGGTCGCCCGACTCGCTCAAGATCGCTTACACCTCCGAGCGCACCGGAGCCCGGCAGATCTTCGAGTACGACTTCATCACCAGCAAAGAGGCCGCGCTGAGTGACGGCAAGGGTGAAGATACGTCCCCGATGTGGTCGCCCGACGGCAACAGCGTCGCCTACATCCGCGATGGCAAACAGCTCCACGTCCTTACCCTCGCGGCTGGTAAAGCAGCGGCAGCGGACAAGGTCGTGGTCACCGGTGCGCTGGAGCGGGACGCGGCGCTCGCCTGGTCTCCCGACTCACAGTGGATTGCTTTCACCATCGTTGACGCGCGGTCATTCAACAACCTTAACGTGGTGCAAGCGGCGGGTGGAGAGGCGCATCCGATCACGTTTTTGGCGAACGGACAGACGGGCTCGAGGATCTCCTGGTCGCCCGACGGCCACTACATTCTGTTTGACACCGCGCAGCACAGCGAACAGATTCAGATTGCCCGCGTCGACCTCCTTCCGCACATCCCGAAGTATCGCGAAGACGAGTTTCGCGAGCTCTTCCGGCCCTCAAAGACACCCGGCGTCACACCGTTACCCTCACCCGCGCCTCCGGAGACACCGTCCACCGGTCCCGCTAAATCCGATCCTGCGAGTCCGGATCACATCTCAAGCGAGCGCACCGCCCCTCAGGCGCCGGCCGCCGTAGTGAGTCCCGACCCCTCTCAGGCGGCATCCTCTCCGAAGAAGAAGGTCGAGCCAGTCAAGATCGTCTTTGAAGGCATTCACGATCGGCTCACTTTGCTTCCGCTCGGCCTCAGCTCTGAGGAGCCAGCGATCAGCCCCGACGGAAAGGTGCTGCTCTTCGCTGCGCGTTCGGCCAATCAGCAGAGCCTGTATACCTACTCGCTGGACGAGCTCGCCAAGGAGCCGGCCGTCGCCCGCCAGCTTACGTCCACTCCCGGATTCCGCTCCGATTTCGCGTTTACCGCGGAATCGAAGGAGGTTGTGTATCTCGAGAACGGCGTGGTCCACACGATAGCCATTGAGAGCCGCAACGCAAAGACGATTGCCGCCAGCGCTCCGATGGACGTGGATTTCGACGCCGAAAAGAAGGTTGTTTTCGAAGAGGCCTGGGGCATCCTCAACCGGCAGTTCTTCGACGCGAAGTTCAACGGGCACGACTGGCGGGGTCTCCACGACGAGTGGGCGCCCTACATCGCAGGTACGCGCACCTCGGACGAGCTTCGCCGCGATATCAATCTCATGATCGGCGAACTGAACGCTTCGCACTCCGGCATCAATCGACCGCAGGGCCGCGGCGCAGGGCCTCCTTCACGCATCGGCAACCTCGGTCTGCGCTTTGATCGGGAGGCCTACGAGGCGGGCCATGGCCTGGTCGTCCGCGAGGTGATCGCGCTCGGCCCGGCTGGGACCGAGGGGAGCATTCGCTCTGGAGACACGCTGGTCAGCGTCAATGGCGATCCGGTTGCCGAACACAGCAACCTCGATGCTCTGCTGCAGGACCAGGTCGGCCACCGGGTAGTGCTCGGCATGCGCCGCGACGGTAAAACTCGCGACGCCGTCGTCCTCCCGGTTCCCATCGCTACCGCCATCGGTCTGCTTTACCGGCAGTGGGTCAACGATCGCCGCGCCTATGTAGACAGGGTCAGCAACGGCAAGCTCGGATATGTTCACATTGCGGACATGAGCGACGGTTCGCTGCAGCAGCTCTACCTTGATCTGGATGCGCAGAACGAGTCGAAGCAGGGCGTGGTCGTCGACGTTCGCAATAATAATGGCGGCTATGTTAACGGATATGTTCTGGACGTCTTTACCCGCCGCAACTACCTGATGATGACGCCGCGGGACCTCTTCGCCATCCCCAGCCGCCAGAGCCTTGGACAGCGGGCTCTCGGTCTGCCGACGGTGCTGGTCACGAACGAGTCGTCGCTCTCGGACGCCGAAGACTTTACTGAAGGTTACCGATCGCTCGGGTTAGGAAAGGTGGTCGGCACGCCTACTGCTGGATGGATTATCTTCACCGGCGGCGAGCAACTGATTGACGGCTCAGCACTGCGCACACCCAGTACGCGCATTCAGGACCTTCGGGGACAAAACATGGAGATGCACCCGAGGCCCGTAGATATAGAGGTTGACCGTCCGCTCGGCGAGACACTCGCGGGAACTGATGTGCAGCTGGATCGAGCAGCCCGGGAACTGCTGGCTGGCCACTAGTTCCAATAGCATCGAGAAGCCGGCTGGTCACTGCGGCAACATGCGATTTCCGAGAAACTTTTGGGCGGTTGCGCCGTCTTCCTACTAGCTTCCATGGTTTCCATGCACATCGGCGAGAGCCCTTGCCCAGCCATTGCAGGACGAACAATCGGGCGCGGAGATGCCCGGTAGACAAACATCGCCAGGAACTCGAACCTCTGCAAAGGGGTCGAGGGCTGGCCGAAAGAAAAGGCATCGAAGAGATAGACGCAGAGGTGCACCATCTATGAGAGCGCAAACGACGGGTCTCGCCGTTCTCCATCTGAGCCTGATGTTTGCGACCGCCAGCTTCGCGAGTGACCCCCGCCTTGCTTTCGCACAGGCGCCCGCTTCCGCGCACGCTACACCCCAGCGAGGAACAGTCAAGTCGGTTGCGGGCGATAGCTTTACGATCGGCACCGATGCCGGGCAGCAGGTCGTCGTGAGCGTCTCGTCAAGCACACGCATTCAGCGACTGGCGCCGGGAAGTACCGACCTGAAGACCGCCGAGGCGGCCACCCTTCCCGATATCGCTGTCGGCGACCGGGTCCTCATCTCCGGAACCGCGGGAGAGACCCCAGGCGCCTTGACTGCTGCTCGTGTCATTCTGATGAAGTCCGGCGACATTGCACAGAAACATGAGGCTGAGCAGGGAGATTGGAAGAAGCGGGGAACCGGCGGCGTCGTCAGTGCGATCGACCCTTCCTCCGGCGCGCTTACAGTCTCGTCTGGCGCTCGCAAGTTGCAGATCCTCACAAGCCCCAGCACCAGCTTTCGCCGATATGCCGATGGCTCCGTGAGGTTTGAAGACGCGAAGCCCGGCACCCTCGCGCAGATCCATGCCGGCGATCAGCTTCTGGCCCGAGGCACGAAGAGCGAGGACGGCGGCTCGGTCCAAGCGGAAGAGGTTGTGAGCGGATCATTCAAGAACGTTTCGGGAACCATTGTTTCAATCGATGCCGTAAAGAACTCCGTGACGCTGAAAGATCTGGCGACCAAACGCAACCTCGCGATACAGCTCACAGCGAGCTCCGCTTTGCACAGACTTCCGCCAGAGGAAGCGGCGACGCTAGCTTCGCGCGCGAAGGCAGTCACAACCTCTGCATCGGGGGGCGCTACTCCTGCCCGCGCGGGTTCAACCCGACCGGATCATGCGATGTCCGCCGGTGGAGACTCTTCAGCAGACACTGGACACTCCCCCGCTCCGGATCTCTCGCAAATCGTCGCCCGGCTTCCCCCGGTCCCGCTGTCTGACCTCCACACCGGAGACGCCGTTATGATCGTCGCCGAGCAGTCTTCGGACGGCGCATCCAGTCTCACGGCCATCACGCTGCTCGCCGGCGTCGAACCTATCTTTGCGGCAGCCCCAAGTGGCTCGCCCGCCATGACGTTATCTCCGTGGAGCATCGGCGGAGGATCTCCCGATACTGGCTCGCAGTAGCCCCTGCAGCACACAACAGAATCTTGTCTCAGGAGTAGGAATGCCTTTTCGCGCAACTCTGAAGTTGCTGTTATTGCTCGTCCTCTGCCTCCCAACTGCGCTTAGAAGTTACGCTGAGCAGAGCACCGGAGCTACGGTTCGCGGCACGGTTGCGGACCCGGACCAGGCCGTGATCCCCGGCGCTACCGTAACGCTGACACCTACCACCGGCAAAGCGACGATCGTCACTTCGCAGCCCGACGGCACCTATGCGGCGCGTAATCTTTCTCCCGGGAGCTACTCGCTGACTGTGACCATGAGCGGCTTTGCGACGTTCGTCAGGCAGGGCCTCCGAATCAATCCGGGGCAGAGCCTCAACCTCGACGTCAAGATGAATATCGAGGTGCAATCGCAGGAGATGCAGGTGAATGCGCAGAGCGTCCAGCTCAACACGGACCCCGACAGCAACGCGAGTGCGACCACGATCAAGGGCAAGGACCTGGACGCGCTCTCGGACGACCCCGACGAACTCTCCTCTGAACTCTCCGCACTTGCCGGTCCCGCAGCGGGTCCTAACGGCGGTCAGATCTACGTGGACGGGTTTACCGGCGGACAGCTTCCACCGAAGTCTTCGATCCGCGAGATACGCATCAATCAGAATCCCTTTTCAGCGCAGTATGACAAGCTCGGCTACGGTCGCGTCGAGGTCTTCACCAAGCCCGGCACCGACAAGTTTCACGGCAACATCAGCGTCCAGGGCGGCCTGAAGGCCTTCAATACCTCGAACCCCTTCTTGGGCGCGGCGAATACCCAGCCCAACTACCACCGCCTATTCGTGCTCGGCAGCGTCAGCGGTCCGATTAACCGGTTTTCCTCATTCAATGTTGGCGGATCGCACCGCGATATCCAGAACAACGCCATCGTGAATCCTAGCGGCTTTTACGCCAAATCAGCGACGTCAACCACGCCCTGCGCCCCGGGCGACCTCACCTGCAGCTACTTCCCCTCCTACCCAGAGGCGGCACGCGCCGTCTTCAACCCGCAGACACGCAGCGATCTCAGCCCGCGCGTCGACCTCGCGCTGGGTGAGAAAAATACCCTCACGGTTCGATACCAGTACTACATCAACGGGAGTCAGAACAACGGCATCGGCAACACCGGCCTGCCTTCGGCGGGGTATAACAACGAGAGCAGTGAGCAGGAGATTCAGATCAGCGATACGCAGCTGGTGCGAAGCAACATCGTGAATGAGACGCGCTTCGAATATAGAAACAACCGCTCCTCCCAAATTGCGCTCAGCACCGCGCCGACCCTGTCGGTGCAAGGGATCTTCACGTCGGGTGGATCCAGCAACCAGACCTCAAAATCTACGGGATCTCACATTGAGTTTCAGAACTATACGTCTATACAACTCGCCAAGAACTTCATTCGCATCGGCGGCCGGCTCCGCAGTACCAGTGAGACCCTGACCTCGACCGCCCACTCGAACGGCACCTTCACCTACTCGTACCTGCTCGACCCCTGCACCGACCCCAACCCGAGTATCAAGCGGCCCTCGACCTGCGCGCCCAACGTCTCTACGCCCTGCGCTCAGGCAAACGCCAGCAGATCGAACTACATCTCGTCTTTTCAGTGTGGGCTCCCGAGCCAGTTCATCCAGGCGAAGATCAATCAGCCGACCGTGCGGGGCCGCTACACCGACGTGGGTCTCTATGCGGAAGACGACTGGAAGGTGAGGCCGAATCTGACCCTCAGCTACGGGTTCCGCTTTGAAGCGCAAAACAATATAAGCAGCGGGCACGACATTGCCCCCCGCGTCTCATTCGCGTACGGAATCCCACGCAAGAATGGGCAGACTTCTACTGTGATTCGCGGCGGCTACGGGCTCTTTTACGATCGTTTCGGACTTGCCGACGTGCTCACCAGCTATCAGCAGAACGGCGTGAACGTCGCCTCCTCGACCTTCAAGACTCCTGGTGCCGCCTGCCGGCCGTCCTCGATCAGCAGCTGCGGCAGTGGTAGCGTCAATCAAAGCTCGACCTACACGCTCGGTCAAAATCTTCGCAGTTCCTACATTCTCCAATCGGCGATCGGCGTTGACCAGCAGGTTGGCCGCGCTGCGTCCCTCTCCTTCAACTACCTCAATGCCCACGGTGTGCATCAGTACCTCAGCCGGGTCTATGTCGATCCCACCGCCTACAACTACCAGTTCCAGTCCGGTGGAGTCCTCCGTGAGCATCAGCTGCTCGTTAACGGCAACGTCCGTATGCGCAAGCTGTCGCTGTTTGGCTTCTACTCGCTTAACCTCGCCGACGCCAATACATCTGGCTCAGGATTTTTTCCAACGACGCCGATCGTCCGGGGTGTCACGACATCGATCGACACCCATGCCGATTACGGTCGCCCCGCCTTTGCCCATACGAACTTCGGCATTGTCGGCGGAAGCTGGACGCTGCCCTACAACGTCAGCTTTGGTCCGTTCCTGCTGGCGCAGTCCGGAACACCCTATAACGCAACTGCTGGAACGGATCCCAACGGTGACACCATCTACAACGAACGTCCGTACTTCGTGAATGGCAGTCAGGGAAGCTGCTTCAGGTCCGCAGACTTCAGCGGTGTGCAGACCGGATCACTGACGCCCGTTCCGATCAACTACTGCACCGGACCTGCGAATATCACCTTCAATCTCCGCCTCAGCAAGACCGTTGGCTTCGGTCCACAGACAGAGGCCGCTATCGCCGCCGCGAAAAGCGCTGCCGCAGGCGGTCCCGGAGGTCCAGGCAGAGGCGGCCCGGTCGGTCTTCGAGGAGGTCCGGGCGGCGGTCCTGGTGGTGGCGGTCCTGGTGGTCGCGGCGGCTTTGGGGGCGGGGGCACTAACACCGGTCACCGGTACAACTTGAATGTGGGTGTTCTGGCAAATAACCTTTTCAACAACGTCAACTACGGCACGCCCACAAGCACCCTTACGTCACCGCGTTTCGGCCAGTTCACCACACTTGCAGGCGGACCCTTCAGCAACGGTGCTGCGGTGCGCCAGTTCATCCTGCAGGCCAGCTTTAGCTTTTAGAGCAGAGTGCTCCAGAAAGCGGTGGGCGGGTCTCGAGACCTCACTCTCTTAGCAGCGAAGTGCCTCGGATCCTTCGTCAGTCACGCTGCGGTTCGCGTTTTGCTCCGATCGGTGTCGGCGCTCCTACCACTACGGTCTTCGCGTTTATAGATTCGCGCATACCCGCGGCTGAGAGCTCCCGCCCATAGCCCGATCGCTTGATGCCTCCGAACGGAAGCCGCGGGTCGCTTGCAACCATCGCGTTCAGAAACACCGACCCACACTCGAGTTCGGCTACCAGTCGCTGCTGCTCGACCGGATCGCGAGTCCAGGCGGACGCCCCCAGGCCGAAGGGTGTGTCGTTCGCTAGCAGAATCGCCTCGTCGAGGTCCTTCACCCGGAACAGCATCGCCACCGGTCCGAAGAGCTCTTCGCGGTAGACGGCGCAGCTTCGAGGAACGCCCACCAGCACGGTCGGGCGGTAGAAGTTGCCCTCGCCATCCATGCGCTCGCCGCCGGTCAGAACCCGTGCCCCCGCGGCTACTGCCGCCTTCACCTGCGAATCGAGCGCTTCCAGAATGCGCGGTGTTGCCAATGGACCTACCTTCGTGTCCGAGTGCATCGGGTCACCCACCCGCAAGGCCCTCATCCGAGCCACGAAGCCTACTTCGAACTCGTCGTAGATCTCGTCTGCGACGATGAAGCGCTTGGCCGCTATGCAGGACTGCCCGCTGTTAATCGTGCGGGCCCGGACCGCCGTGTCGACTGCGTCGCGGAGGTCGGCCGACGCCATTACAAGGAACGGATCGCTTCCTCCAAGCTCGAGCACGGACTTCTTGATCAGCCATCCCGCCTGCGCTCCTACCGCCCTCCCCGCCACCTCGCTTCCCGTGAGCGTTACCGCAGAGACGCGCTCGTCAGCGAGCACCATCTCTACCTGCCGAGCTTCGATCAGCAGCGCTTGAAAGCTCCCGCGAGGAAAACCCGCACGCCGCGTCAGAGATTCGATCGCGATGGCACATTGCGGAACGTTGGGAGCGTGTTTCAGTAGACCGACGTTGCCCGCCATCAACGCTGGTGCCAAGAACCGGAAGACCTGCCAGAACGGAAAGTTCCACGGCATCACCGCCAGCACGATGCCCAGTGGATCCCATCGAACATAGCTGCTGCTCGCCTCCGTTTGTACCGGCTCCGGCGCCAGCATCCGCACGGCGAACTCTGCATAGAAACGGCACACCGTTGCACATTTCAGCACCTCCTGGCGGGAGGCCTCGATTGGCTTGCCCATCTCGGCCGTGATGGTCAGCGCGAGTTCATCCGTCTCCTGTTCGAGCAGAGTTGCCAGCTTCCGCATCCACAGTGCGCGATGTTCGACGGGCACCGCCTTGCCGCTCCGGAAGGCATCGGATGCGAGCCCGATACGCTCCCGCGTCTGCGTCTCGTTCAGCGCCTCGAAGCGCCGCAGCAATTCGCCATTGGCCGGGTTGATCGATTCGATTGCCATGCTCTGAAAGATGCCCTGTGGATGCCTGACGTGATGCTAACCGACGCAGCATCGCTTCTCGCAGCAGCGTTCCTGGTGTCTTTGCAGAAAGCCGGAGATTGTTCGGTGAGCGACGGGTCAGGCGCGGCTCCGACTCCTCGGAGTTGAATGGCCCGTTCGTGGAGTTCCACCGCGCGCCCCGGACCGTTAGTGTCGAGTTCATGGACTCCTCCGGCCGATTTTCCTCGCGAAAGCATAACCTTCTTTACGATGCGCTCCATGCCTCCGGACAGAGCAGCGGCGACTACTCAGACTTCAACCGTTGCATGTCGGAGGCGAAATCCAAGGGACTCACATGGGTCCAGGGGCTCGACTACACCGTCAAGAAGCTCCAGCCGGCGGCGACCCGCGAAAGCGAACGGAAGCCAGCGGCAGGCTTAGGCCGGCTAGCGACCTGAGGCAGTTCCGAATACGCAAAAAGGCAACATGTTGGCGACATCGCATGACGCACGGTGTGTCTTCGCTTCGTCCAAGTCTCGAAGTCCGCGGACTGTACAATCAATCTGCCTCGACCGGAATTCTCCGGAAAGGGTAACGGCCCCGTTTGAAGTTGCTTGACGGGAATGCCGGCAAGAATGGTGTAGAGTCATGCCCAATTCCATCGAGTGGCCGCGTCCACGTCGACGCCTTCCACGAATACTCCTGCTCCTCACCGTTCTGGTCGCAATACTCCTTTGTAGCCGGACGGCACTCTCGTACTACGTGGACGCGCTCTGGTTCGGATCGCTTGGCTACGGCGGCGTTTTCTGGAAGACCCTGAGCCTCGAGTGGGTGGTTTTCGCGGGCTTTGCCGGAGCTACGTTTGCCTTGCTGTACGGGACCTTCCAGGTCTTAAAGCATGCGCACCTCGGGGACCTGCCCAGCACTCAGATGATCGTCATTGGCGGGCAGCCTTTGACTCTGCCGATCCGGCCGATTCTTGGACCCCTGTCGCTGATTGTCTCGCTCGGAATCGCCCTTGTGACCGGCGCGAGCATGATGACAGATTGGCCGACCCTGGCTCGCTTCTGGTACGCCTCGCGCACAAATGGGGGCATAAGCGATCCAGTTCTCGGCAAGCCACTGAGCTTCTACCTGTTCACGCTCCCGGCGTGGGAGGTTGTGACCGGATGGCTGACGACCATGGCCGTGATTATGTTCGCCGCCGCTCTTTTCTTCTTCTTTCTCAGCGGTGGCAGCCGGGTGCTGGAACGGAGACTTCGAAGCTACACGGCGCCTCCATGGCGCGGGATCTGCTTCGCGTCGGCGTTTCTCCTTTTGGTTCTATCCATGCGGACCTTTGTTGGCCGCTTTGAACGAATTTTTGCCGATCACACCATCTTCTCCGGTGCGACCTATCTTGACGCGCACGTCGTTCTCAAAGGCATGCTGATCGTCTCCTTGGCGCTACTTCTCGGTGCGATCATCGCCGCTGCGAGTGCAGTGGTGTCACCCCGTGGCCGATGGCTGGTGGCCGCGATTCTTCCGGCCGCGGTGTGCTTCTTCGCGTTGCAGGGTGTGAGTTGGTATGTCGGCAGCTTCATCGTGAAGCCCAATGAGCTGGTGCGAGAGCAGCCCTATATCGGGTACAACATCGAATTGACTCGGCAGGCCTATGGATTGAATCGGGTTTCGCAGAGGGAGTTCTCCGCGCAAACTACCGTGGAAGCGGCGGACGCGGCCAACAATCAGGCGACGCTGCAGAATATCCGGCTGTGGGACTGGCGTGCGCTCCAGGACACCCTGCGCCAAATTCAGGAGATCCGGACCTACTATGACTTCCCCGATATCGATATCGACCGGTACGAGATCGGCGGATCTATTCGGCAGGTGATGCTCGCGACCCGTGAGCTGAGCGTTGACAAGCTTCCCGAGAGCAGCCGTAACTGGATCAACGAAAAGCTGATCTACACGCATGGATATGGTGTGACTATGAACCCTGTGAACGGGTTCACGCCGGAAGGTTTGCCCACCCTGCTCCTGAGCAACATGCCTGTCCAGAGCACCGTTCCTGATCTCCAACTGACACGACCAGAGATTTACTTTGGCGAGCTGACCAATACCGACGTTTACGTGAAGACGCGGCAGAAGGAATTCAATTACCCGCAGGGCCAGACCAACAGCCTCACCTCTTACGAGGGCAACGGAGGCATTGTTCTCGGAGGCTTCCTGCGCCGGATTCTTCTTGCACTCGACCGCGGCGACCTGGCGAAGCTTCCTTTCAGCGACGATGTCAGCAGCGAAAGCCGCCTTCTGATGCGCCGTAACGTGCGCGACCGCGTGGCAGCGCTGGCACCCTTTCTCACTTACGACTCGGATCCTTATATTGTCGTCGGCGACGATGGGAGGCTGTCGTGGATCATGGATGCTTTCACGACCTCAGAGACATATCCGTACTCCCGCCACTACTCTCTAGACGGCGAAGCCACCAATTACGCGCGAAATAGCGTGAAGGTCGTGATCGATGCCTACGACGGAACGACGACGTTCTACGTCTTCGATCCGGACGACCCGATCATCAACGCGTATCGCAGGATCTTCCCGAACCTCTTCAAGGATGCGGCTGCGATGCCTCCGGCCGTGCACAAGCACGTCCGCTACTCGGAGCAGCTGCTCAGGCTGCAAGCAGAGGTGTATGGCCTGTATCACATGACCGATCCCGAGATGTTTTACAACCGCGAGGATCTATGGACGCCCGCGACGGAAGCCGCTGTGGACCAGCGTGGAGAGAGGACGACTCAGCCGATCGAACCTAACTTCGTGCTGATGAAGCTGCCAGGTGAAACGGGCGTAGAGTTCGTGGACATTCTGCCTTTCACCCCGGCTAACCGGAACAACCTCATCGGATGGATCGCGGGCCGCAGCGACGGAGCGCACTATGGGGCAGCGGTGGTTTATAACTTCCCCAAAACGAAGCTTGTTGATGGACCTTTGCAGGTCGAAGCGCGAATCGATCAGAACGCCCAGCTCTCAGGGCAGCTGACCTTATGGAATCAGCAGGGCTCCCACGTCCGGCGCGGTAATCTGCTGGTGATCCCGACCGGAAGCGCCCTGTTGTACGCGGAGCCTATCTACTTGCAGGCGGAGCGGAGTCCGATGCCAGAGTTGCGCCTGGTCGTGCTGGCTCTGCAGGACCGGCTCGCTTATGGACCCACCTTCGAATCGGCCATGGCGGGACTGTTCGGCGGAGCTACCTCGTCGACCAGTGCGGCTGCGGCACCTGCGGAATCGGCGCAACGCGCTCCGGAGCCGGGCGCTGCTCGCGGACCGGCGGAGGATCGCAGCGCGCTTATCCGGGAAGCGGCCCGGGATCTCTCGGATTACCAACGGCTGACGGCCGATGGCAAGCTCAGCGCAGCGGGGGAAAAGCTGGAAAATTTGAAGCGTGCGCTGGACCAGTTGAATGCTTCGGGCAGGTAACTTGACGCGCCACACCCTTGATCGCGGGTGGAGGTGAAAAGTGGGTGCCTGTTCCCGCCACCGTACAACAAGTCGTTAGCTCCACCGGAGGCAATCGAGAAGCGATTCTTGCAGAATTAGCATCCATCGAAGTATGTGTGCGCTCCGCGAGAAAGCCAGACGGCTATCCAGACCTGAGAAGCCAATGGAAAGCCTGATTGATCCTGTTGAAAGCGCGAAAGCCGCGGGATTGCGCTATGTCTCCGACATGAAGCCTGGCATCCGACGGAAGAAGTGGCGGGCAGGCTTCCGTTACATCGGTGTGGATGGAGCGCCTTTACGCGACGCGGAGACCCTGGCTCGCATCAAGTCCCTCGTGATTCCGCCGGCGTGGGCAGACGTGTGGATATGCCCTCAACCGAGCGGCCATTTGCAGGCGACTGGGCGCGACGTGAAGGGGCGGAAACAGAGCCGGTATCATCCGCGCTGGCGAGAGGTGCGCGATGAGACGAAGTACGAGCGCATGACCATGTTTGCGAACGCGCTGCCGCTGATTCGCGAACGGGTGGAGCACGACCTGGCGCTGCCGGGACTGCCCCGGGAGAAGGTGCTGGCAACCATCGTGCGCCTGATGGAAACCACTTTCATTCGCGTGGGAAATGTGGAGTACGCGAAGGAGAATCAGTCCTACGGCCTGACGACGATGCGACGCAAGCACGTAGAGATCGATGGAGCGACGATTACGTTTACCTTCCAGGGTAAGAGCCGCGTCAACCATTCGATCGATGTGAACGATCGGCAGCTGGCGAGGATCGTTAAGCGGTGCCGGGACATCCCCGGTTACGAGCTGTTTCAGTACCTGGACAGGGATGGAGAGCACCACTCGGTAGACTCTTCGGATGTGAATGAATATCTCCGAGAGATCACCAGCGAGCACTTCACAGCGAAAGACTTCCGTACATGGGCCGGAACGGTTTTAGCCTCCATGATGCTCCGGGAGTTCGAGCCGTTTGAGTCGGACACCCAGGCAACACAAAACGTCGTTCGCGCCATCGAGGCGGTCGCAAAGCGCCTTGGGAACACACCCTCCGTCTGCCGGAAGTGTTACGTGCATCCAGCGGTGCTGGAGAGCTATCTTGGCGGAACCATGATGGAGACGGTCGAACATCGTGTGGAGCGAGAGATAGAGGAGCGATCGCAAATTTTACGGCAGGAGGAGTCTGCCTTGTTACGTCTGCTGGAGCAACGATTGACTGCTAAAGCGGTGCTCTAATCTTCTTCTCAGTTCCCGGGTAGCTGACGGTGATTTGCGTCTGCACCTCGACGGGTCTTCCGCGAACCAGGTAGGGTCTGTAACGCCGCCAGGACACCGCCGCCAGCGCAGATTTTGTAAAGACCTTTGAGCCTTCCACGACATCCATCCGCCTCACGGTTCCATCCTTCGCGATGAAGGCGTTCAGAACGACCTTTCCCTCGATGTGCTCGCGTATTGCCTCGGGTGGGTAGACCGGAGCTCTTGCCGAGATAAGTTTCCGATCCATTCCCGACGGATCCACAATGAGGGGTGTTCCCCCAGCCGGTGCCAACCTGTCTCCGGCCGGCAGTCTCGCACCAGGCTCCCTGGGACTGACCCCACCCCCACCATCCGGGATTCGACCATCCGGGATTCGACCATCCGCGATTCGACCACCAAGGACGGGGGTCGACCGTGCCACAGCCCCTCTTTGCTTTTCCGGGCTTCGGACCTTTCGCTCAGGCGATCGCGCCTCGTTCCCTGGAGTTTCAGCCTTCGCCAACGTGATTGGCCTGGTTGCAAGACGCTCTCGAGTGGCTCGTTCCTTTCCGCTCACCGTGCCCGTATCAGGAGTCTGCTCGACTGGCTGCGTGCTGTAGGTCTGTGTCTGCCCCTGGCCCTGCTCCTGCAACCCCTTTTCCCTGGCAGATGGCGTGCTGGATACGATGCGGTCATTACGGACGCGCAGAGGCCCCGCTGACTGGATGGGATCCTGTGGAGACCGGAAGAATGCCGGAAGGCCGAAAAGTCCCGCGATCGCCAGCAACACTGCCGCCACACCCAGCAGCCTTCCGACCCGTTCCTTCCGGCTCTCCCCCTGTTTGGCGTCCATCGGGAAATCCCCCTGTCTCCGCCCAGCAACAATCGTCTCGCCTGTAAGCTCTAATTTCAGAGCACCTGGTTCTGACGCTACGGTGTCCGCATTCGTTAGACTCGCCGGAAGGTCTGAACGCCTTGTCACGTGCTCGTCCGCCACAACTTCGGTCTCCTCCGAAGCAAGTTCCTGCGGCCTAACTTCTTCCCATCCGGCTCCGGTGCTCTTCTCTCCGGAATGCGCTTGTGACACCTCTCGCCCGCCGGTCGCAAGGCCTTTGGCGATCAGACCATCTCTCCAAACCTCAGCTCGCCGTACGAGGGCGGCCTTCGTCTCGGCCGACAAGCTGGGCGAGATCAATCCACGCTGCCCGGCCTCGATGTTCTTATCCCCTGCGGGATCATTCTCGGGTCGCTGAATGAGCTCGGCCGACGTAGGCACAAACTGCGGAAAGTCTTCCAGGCGGGGCTCCATGCGGCCAATTCGCCGGTCGACGTCATCGAGGTAGACTTTCAGTTCTGTAATCGCGAGTTCCAGATGTCCCTGAATCTGTTCTCAATTCAAGGTGGTCTCTGTTGCCGCGGAAGGCGCCGCAGCGCTCGCTGGGGCCGGAATCTCGCCTGCCGCGGCAACCGGCGAGCTTTCGTTGGTTCGATTTGGACCGCTCTCGCCAAGATGCACAGCGTCATCAAGGAGACCGACTCCACTCGTCTCTCTCCAACCTCCGACGCCAGCGAGGAAAAGCCGCAGCATCTCAGCCGTTCTCGCCACGCCCGTTGAGCCAACCAGACCTCCGACCAGCTCCTCCCCGCCGCTCGCCAGGGCTATAACCGTCAGCATCTCTTCGCCTGAGAGGGAACCTCCTTCGATATTCCGAATGCTTCGCGCCGACCCTGAAAGATCGGTCTGGAACGCCCACTTTCCAGCAGCTTCGCTCCAAGAGCTTCGAAGCTGCCGACGGACCCGCAAGGCAGGCCATGAAAGACCAGAAGGCGCCGCAGATCACTCACGTACCGCCCATACCGGAGCGTCGTTTCGCGATGGTCACAGAACAGATTCATAGAGGCAAAGCGCCTCCTTTCAGCAGCGGCGCTTAGAGCGGCTTTCGAGAGTAGCGTACTCGCATATGGGTCATGTCTCTACGAATCTTTTGGGGGTTCAGGGTCAGAGAAAAGCAGTGCCCAGGTTTGCGACTTTTCTTGGTGGAGCTGAGCGGGATCGAACCGCTGACCTCCTCGTTGCGAACGAGGCGCTCTCCCAGCTGAGCTACAGCCCCACAGATGGCTGCAGCGCACCGTTTCGCGGGCCCCGCAACCTACACAAATACTTCCCGAGTGTACCAGCAACCAACCGGGTGCTCAAATTGCGCCGCGCTCCACCTTTCCTGTCACTTCGGTCCCGGCAGCTAACGGCTTTTCAACTACATGCCAGATCTGACCCGCCCGATCGACCACGACCGAAAGCACCGCGACCGCAAGCAGAGCGCCGCTCCGGGCTACTGCTTCCAGGCTCCCGGCATCGCCGGCCCTGAACTCCGTGCGATCGAGCTGCATCTGCCACCGTGTTCTTCCGCCAACTCTGCGCTCCTCCCGAATGTCCGTTACAACGGCGTGAAAGTCCATCAGACACCGACGCTCGTCTTGCTCGCCGTTGAGTTTCGCTGTTGCAGAGCCATGATGCGCTCCCTCCACGCCAGTTCCATCAGGCTCTCCTGATCTCGTTTGACCCCTGTCGTCGCCATCCAAAGGTCTTCGAAGGGAGCCTTCGGAGTCCGGTCCGCAAACAGCAGTCCGTTTGCCTCCTGGTAGGTGTCGGTGAACTGTGTGTAGCAGAATCCGGCAAGCGCCGGCAGCGATCGCACCGTCTCCAGAAGAGCGGTATACCGGTCCAGAAAATCCGCCGAGGTGTCCGTACTGGAGTAGCCCCAATCGCCCTCGGTATCGGTCCGTGCAATTCCGCCGAACTCGGTGAGAACGATGGGCTGTCGCGTCGGAGCCTGCGTGCCCACCAGCAGCATCCGGCCGCCCGGACGCTCGGACTTCAGCAGCTTGGCTTCGATATCATCACTCCCGTATCTCAGCGCAATCCTTTCCGGCTTGTCGTCATAGTCGTGGATGCCGATGATATCCGTCGCTACACTCTCCCATCCGTCATTACCAATTACGGGCCGTGTCGGGTCCAGCGTTTTCGTTAAATGGTAGAGCGCCTGCACATAATTCCGCTGCGCCGAACTGTCGGGCAGATCCGGCACGCCCCATGACTCGTTAAATGGAACCCAGGCCACGATGCAGGGATGACTGTTATCACGCTCCAACACCTCGATCCACTCCGCCGTTAGCCGCTTGACCGACTTCTGGGTATACCGGTACGCACTCGGCATCTCCTCCCAAACCAGCAGCCCCAGATGATCCGCCCAGTACAGGAAGCGCGGATCCTCAATTTTCTGGTGCTTTCGCACTCCGTTGAATCCCATATTTTTCGCCAGCAGGACGTCCCGGAACAGAGCATGATCGTCCGGCGCCGTCACACCCGTCTCCGGCCAGTAGCCCTGGTCGAGCACCAGCCGCAACACCAGCGGCCTTCCGTTCAGAACAAATCGATCTCCCTGGGTCGCGATCGAGCGCAGCGCCGTATAGCTCGTGACCCTGTCCATTACCGCGCCCATCTCATTCCGCAATTCGATCTCCACATCGATAATCGTGGGCGTTGATGGGCTCCACAGCAGCGTATTTCGGTAATCATCGATTCCAGGGTCTGACAGAGCGATTCGCCGATGCACCTCGCCCCCAACCAGCGAGTACGAATCGTTGGCCAGCAGTTGAGCTCCCGCCGTCATCTTGACGACCAGGCAGCAGCCAGGCGTAAGGCTACCTCGTACATGAGCCTCAAACCCTACCTCCCAGCGCTCCAGGTTCGACGTCCACCGGATCAGTTCGATATACGCCGCCGGCACCTCTTCCATCCAAACGGTCTGCCATATCCCTGTCGTTCTCGGGTACCAGATGGAATGCGGAAGGAGCTTCCAATCCTGCTTTCCGCGCGGCTTCGCCAGGTCCGCCGGGTCGTCCTCCGCCCTCACCACAACCTCCTGCGTTCCGTCCTCCTGTAGTAAGTCCGTGATATCCGCCGAGAATGGCGTGTACCCGCCTTGATGCGAGCACACCTTCACCCCATTCACCCAAATGGTCGCCTCATAATCGACGGCACCGAAGTGCAGAAGAAGCCGCTTGCCACCCTCGAGCTTCGGCCTTCTGAAGGTTCGGCGATACCAAACCGCGCAGAAGAACCCGGTGTTGCCCACACCACTCGCGGACGTCTCCGGGCTGAATGGGACGACAATTTTCGCGTTCCAATCAACCAGTTCCGGAAGCCTGACCTCGGCTGTCGCATCGATAGAGAAATCCCACTGGCCATCCAGAGAAACCCACTCCGATCGCTCCATCTGCGGCCGCGGATATCCGCGGAAGCTCTCCCCAAACCCCTTTTTCAACAACTCGCTCATCAAGGACCCCGTGCACCTGGGCTAAGCAGCCCGTTTGGTGTGAGTCCAACACACTTCGCGCCCGAACTCAATCCCACCAAGCGGTGGCTGTTCGATGGAGGCACCTTACAGAGCATGCCAACAGCAGTCTCGCCGTTTAGGCCTCCACGCCGCCATCCCGTCAACTTACAATGCTCCATGCCCTCGCGTCGCCGCTTCTTGCTCTCCGCCACGTCCATCGCCGCAGCGGGCACCCTCAGAGCGCAAGCCCCTGCAACATCCACCGTCAGCGCGCCTCTCCCACCCGCGATCGCTGCCCTCGCCAGCCGCCTTTCCGAAGCCAGGCCCATCACCATCACCGAGCGGGAGCACCGCCTAGAGCGCGCCCGCGAACTCCTCGCTCAACACCAGATAGATGCCCTCCTCATCTGCTCCGGCGCCTCGCTGACCTACTTCACGGGACTTGAATGGGACCAGTCCGAGCGCCTTTTTGCCTGGGTTCTGCCGCAACACGGCAGACCTTTCATTGTTTGCCCCGCCTTCGAAGAAGGCCGCGTACACGAGCGCATGGCGGCCCAGCCTCCGAAACTCCCCTCCGCGTCCAGAACTCACGTCTACACCTGGAACGAGGATGAAGATCCTTACACCCTGCTTGCTGGAGCCCTCAGGGATGCCGGGATCGCTTCGGGCAAAATCGGGGTCGAAGAGCGCACCCAGTTCGCCTTTGCGGACGGCATAGCCCACGCGAGCCCCGCCATCACCGTGGTCGGCGCTACCGTCGTTTCGGCAGGCTGCCGCTCGGTGAAATCTCCCGCCGAACTCGCCCTGATGCAGCTCGCCAACGACGTGACACTAAAGGTGTACGAGGCTGCCTGGAAGTCCCTTGTGCCGGGCATGACCAACCGCCACGTCTCCGATCTCATCTCCGCGGCCTACGACCGCACCGGTTTTCCCGGAGACGCCTCCTGTGAGGTTGGCCCCTTCTCGGCCCTTCCTCATGGCTCCCTTCAGCCGCAAAAGATCGCCCAGGGCGAGATCATCCTCCTCGATGACGGCTGCACGGTGGAAGGCTACCAGTCGGATATCTCGCGCTCCTTCGTCCTGGGGAAGGCAACCGACAAGCAGAAGAGAATCTTCGACATCGTTCACCGTGCCCAGACCGCAGCCCTCGCCGCAGCCCGCCCCGGCATACCCTGCCATAACATCGACGACGCCGCCCGGAAAGTAATTGAGGACTCAGGCTTCGGTCCCGGTTACAGATTCTTCTCCCACCGGCTCGGACATGGCATCGGAATGGACGGTCACGAGTGGCCCTACCTCGTCCGCGGTAACAACCAGCCGATCGAGCCCGGCATGTGCTTCTCCGACGAGCCCGGTATCTACATCCCCAACGAGTTCGGCATCCGCCTTGAAGATGACTGGCACGTCACGGCCGAGGGAGCCAAATTCTTCACACCGCAGAGCCCATCGCTCGAGCATCCATTCGCAAAGGCGTGACGCACCCGCTCTACGCCGCCCGAATCCACAGGTCCACTCCGATGGCGCATCCGGAGCAAGTTACGCGGCAGCTCTAGATCTGTCTCGGTATGCCCTGGACTCCCTGCGAGCAGCACACGCCCATAGCCCTGACGATCAGCATCCAGCATTGCAGAAGAAGACGCATGGCGGCCTCCTACATCTAACGCGACCTCTTCTAGTCCTTACAACTAGTCCCTGTCAAGAAGTGCTTGCGCCGCGATCCCGTACCAGGCCACCCGTTGCCAGGCGTCGTCACAGGTTCTACCCTGAACTCGCATCCTGATCGGAGTCCGTCCTTCATGTTCCAGTACCGCTCCCACCTGCTCTTCTCGGCCGTGCTCCTCTCCACCGTCTCAACCTTCGCCCAGACCTCCCCGGCGGCTACCGCCGATGCTCATGGAATTGCGGTCGCGAACATCGATCCTTCGGTCAAGCCGGGCGATGACTTCTTCCATTACGCGAACGGCGCCTTCATCAAACGCACCACCCTTCCACCCGACCGCGCCTCGCTGGGCGTCTTCAATACCCTCGCCGATCGCTCCTTCCTGCAGGTCGCCAGCATTATCGAGGACACCACCAAGGCCACCTCCGCGTCCCTTCCAGCCCCCGACGCCGCAGCCAATCCCGATCAAAAGAAGATCGCCGATCTTTACCGCTCGTTTATGAACGAGCCCGCTATAGAAGCTCACGGCCTCCCTTCGCTCAAGCCTTACCTTGCGGAGATCGACGCCATCAAGGGTCCTCACGATCTGGCCCAGGCACTCGGCGCCTCAGTGCGCGCCGACGTCGACGCCCTCAACAACACCAACTACCATACGGCCAACATCTTTGGCCTGTGGGTCGCCCCCGGTTTCAACGATCCCGACCACTACGCCGCGTACCTTCTCCAGGGCGGTCTCGCTCTCCCCAATCGCGACTACTACCTCACCGACTCGCCCAAGATGGTGGAGATCCGCGCGAAGTACAAGACCCACATTGCCGCCATGCTCTCTCTCGCCGGTCTGTCCGCGCCGGACGCCCGTGCAACCCGCATCCTCGCCCTCGACACTGCCCTTGCGAAGGTTCACATCTCGCTTGCCGACAGCGAAAACATCGAGCACGCCAATAATCCGTGGTCGCTTGCCGACTTCTCCGCCAAAGCTCCCGGCCTCGACTGGCCGGCCTTCTTCTCCGCCGCCCATCTCGAGAAGCAGAACTCCTTCATCGTCTGGCAGCCGACCGCCTTCACCGGCGAGTCCGCCCTTGTTGCCTCGGAGCCGATCGACGCCTGGAAGGATCTGCTCAGCTATCACCTCATCGAAGCCAACGCCACCGGCACCTCGAAGAAGATGGCGGACGAGCGCTTCGACTTCTTCGGCCACACCCTCTCCGGCACACCCGCCCAGCGCCCCCGAGACTTCCGCGGCGATGTTCTCGTGTCCGCGATTCTTGGCGACGCCGTTGGCCAGATCTACGCGCAGCGCTTCTTCTCCCCCGAGGCGAAGGCCCAGGTCGAAGCCCTGGTCGCGAACCTGCTCGCCGCCTTCCGCCAGCGGCTCGAGAAGCTTACCTGGATGGCCCCGACCACCAAGAAGGAGGCGCTCGCCAAGCTTGGGACGCTCGAGGTCTCGGTCGGCTACCCCAACCACTGGCGCTCCTACGCCGCACTCGAGATCAAGCCCGACGACCTCTACGGCAATCTTCACCGTGCCAGCCTGTTCGATCTCGGGTACAACGTCGGCCGCATCGGCCAGCTTGTTGATCGAAAGGAGTGGTGCATGACGCCGCAAACCGTAAATGCGGTGAACCTCCCGCTCGACAACGGCCTGAACTTTCCGGCTGCGATTCTGCAGCCACCCTTCTTCGACCCCAAGGCTCCCTCCGCAGCAAACTATGGCGCGATCGGAACCATCATCGGGCACGAGATCTCACACACCTTCGACTCCCAGGGCGCAGCCTTCGACTCCAAGGGCCGTGTCCGTAACTGGTGGACTGCCGCGGACCTCGCGCACTTCAACTCTGCCACCGACGCACTCGCCGCGCAGTACGACACCTATAAACCCTTTCCCGATCTGGCCGTCAACGGCAGGCAGACCCTGGGGGAGAACATCGCCGACGTGGCCGGTCTCACCACCGCGCTCGATGCCTTCCCCGCCTCTCTCAAAGGCCAGACCGCACCTGCCGTCCCCTCTGCCGCAGGAACGGACGGCGCGAACGGAGCCAATAGCTTGAGTGGAGACCAGCAGTTCTTCATCGCCTTCGGACAGAACTGGGCCTCCGTGACCCGCGACGCCGCGCTTCGCCAGCAGATTCTTACGGATCCCCACGCACCTGGTCAGTACCGTGCTGATGCCGTTCGCAACATCGACGCCTGGTACAAGATCTTTCCAATCGAACCCATTGACAAGCTCTACCTGGCGCCGAAGGATCGTGTCCGTATCTGGTAGGGCCAGACCAATCGCTTCGCCGACGGTCTCCCACACCACTGCCTCACCGTCCGATCTCCGCATTCGGATTGACAAGCGGGACACAGAGCCGTAGTTTTGCGCTACCTCCGGCCAGCCAACACCTATCCCCCGCAAGGCAGGTACGCATGCTAGGCTCCCCCATCCTCGACGTCGCCATTGGCATGGCCTTCATCTATCTGCTCCTCAGTCTGATTGCCTCCGCCATCCAGGAGCTTCTTTCCAGCCTGGTTGAGTCCCGCTCTGCCAACCTCTACAACGGGATCCGCACTCTGCTCTCCGGCGACACGACTCTTCTGAAGCTCCTCTACAGCCACGCCCTAATCGCCGGGCTTTACAAGAACCCGGCGCAGGACTTCGCCGGCCTTGGCGGCAGTTCGTTCACCCGCCTGCGCACGGCCCTTCAGCCGATCGTCGGTATAGCCCGCATCGCGCCTCCTGCAGCCAACGAGCCCACCTCCGACCCACTCCTTCTGCCCGCTTACATCCCTGCCCGCACGTTCGCGATCACCCTTATGGATCTGCTCAACACCTCGAAGGCCAGCGGAAGCGACATCATGCCGAGCATCTGCAAGACTCTTCAGTCAACCTCCGCCGAAGGGAAGGCTTACACCGCTTTCAGGGCCCTCGCGCTTCGGTCCGGAGATGATGAAGCGGCCTTCCAAGGCTACCTTGAGGATTGGTATAACGACGGCATGGATCGGGTCTCCGGCTGGTACAAGCATCACGTCCAGAATGTTCTTCTGGTCGTCGCCGTCCTCCTTTCCATCACCTTCAATGTCGACTCCATCCGAATTGGGAAGACGCTGTGGATTGAACCAACCCTCCGGCACACCCTCACGACCGCCGCGGACGCCTACGTCCAGAGTCCGCCCGCACCCGACCCATCGCTCCCGCCCACAAGCTCACCCGAGTATCCCGGCAACAAGCTCCGTTCCACAGTCGCCGCCTTCGATCAGGTGAGCGGGAGGCTTGGGCTGCCCGTAGGTTGGCGTCACACGCTTCCGGAGTACTGGAGCGAACTCCGGCACCTCTCCCTGGACGGCCTCCGAACGCTGCTTCAGGCCATCGTCGGATGGCTTATTACCGCCTTCGCTCTGTCCTTTGGCGCACCGTTCTGGTTCGACACCCTCAACCGCTTTATGATCGTCCGCGGCACCATCAAACCACGGGAAAAAAGCGTCGCAGAGCCCTCTAAAGATTGAACGCGACTCGTGTAAAGAGTCCCGCGATCAAGCGCAGACCTTATAGTTTTCGCAGAAACTCCACGAGCGCCTGCCATGCCGCGCTTACGAACACCGTCTCATGGTGCTGAACGCCCCGAAGCTCCACGAACCGCTTCACCGTGGCGGCGCTCGCTTCCATGACCCTCCGCCCCTGCGCCGCTGGCACCAGCATGTCCGATGTTCCGCTCATGACCAACAGCGGAGCGGAGCTGCGTCTCATCATCCCCACCTCGTTGAATGCCAATTTCGCGTCCTCCGCCGGGACCATCGTCCGAATCGCCTCCGCCCCGAATCCTAACCGCCGCGCAAAGACCGGCAGCTCCTCCTCCGCAGTGGCAAAAGGCGCCGCCAACACCACACCGTGCACCTTTCGCTCGGAGGCGACATACGCGGCCATCGCCGTCCCCAGCGAGAATCCGTACACCAGCAATGGGCGTCCGGCATACTCTTTCTCCACCTTGTCGAAGATCGCCAGCGCATCCGTCCGAAAGCTCCCCACGTCGGGCTGGCCATCGCTGAAGCCGTACCCGCGGTAGTCGTAGGCCACCACTTCCAAGCCCAATCCCGTCAACCTGCGATAGAGCTCGTCCGAACGGTCGATAGTCATAAGGTTTCCGTTGAAGAACACCACCACCGGAACGCTTCTGTCCGCCACGGTACCGGCCGCGGCGGTCGAGGTGATCGGACCCTCGCTGCGTTTTGACAGCTCGCTTCCATGGCTGGTCACGCCCCGTTGACCGCGCATCATCTCAGCCTGTGCAACTGCCGTCGGCTCGGCTTTGTAGTCCCAACCTCGCAGCTTTACCCCATTCACCTCCGTCTCCACGCGAAGCCGTCCCGGACCGTCGGTCCAACGGCCCCTGTCGGACGTGGGCGCCGGCACGGGAATCACCTCGTTAGCCCCCACTACCTGCCCCACAGCCACTCCAGTCACAAGCAGAGACACGCCTAAAACTTCTGTTACAAAGTGCGACCTCATGCTTCTTAGACTGTCCTCAGATGGAATCGAGACAGCGCCCGAAACCGACAGTGCTCATCAAGTCTCGACCTGATGCGTTTTGAAGGATTTCGATGTGTGAGAGCGAGTGCTAGGTCAGGTCGTCCGTGTCAAAGGTTGGCACGCGCCGGCCGAGCGCTGATGTGTCCCGAACACCGATCACCAGGCTTTCCACCACCTCGTTCACCTCGTCGACATCCGCGGTGGCTGCGAGAACCTTGTCGGCGCCGTCGCCGTCGAGGCTCTCCAGAAGCACCGTCGCATGCGCGACCGCGACATGATCCTGGTTGAGTCCCTCCGGCGTCTTCGCCTTGATCCCGACATCGCCAGCCTTCACTCCCAGCAGCTCCGCGAGCGATTGTCGCAGCTCCCCCGCGATCGGCACGATCTTCGGCTGCGCCATGACCAGCACCGTGTCAACATTCACGATCCGGTAACCGGCGGTATGGATCTCCTCGAGCGCTGTCCGCAAAAAGAGGCTCGACGCCGCGCCCTTCCACCGTGAGTCGCTGGGGGGGAAGAACGTCCCAATATCTCCCGCCGAGACTGCGCCCAGAAGCGCATCTGTAACCGCATGCAACAGCACGTCTCCATCCGAGTGCCCTGCCAATCCCTCCGCGTGTTCGAGCCGCATCCCGCCGATTACCAGCGGAACACCAGCCTTGAAGGTATGCGAATCGAACCCATATCCGATGCGTAAGCTCATCGCGCGCTCGCCTCCTGACCAAGATAAAACTCCGCCAGAGCCAGATCGCCCGGCTGCGTGATCTTGAAGTTCCGGGCAGCCCCCTGCACGACTGCAACTTCGATCCCAGCTCGCTCCAGGAGGCTCGCCTCATCGGTCCCGGCGAACTCGTCCGCCTCCGCCTCGAGAAATGCCCGCTTCATCAACCCCGCCAAAGCACCCTGAGGCGTCTGCGCATGCACGACCCGCTCCCGGGGAATCGTCGACGTGACAATCGCTCCATCGGACGTACGCTCCACCTGCTTGATCGTGTCTACGGCCGGCATCGCGACGATTGCCGCTCCGTGCCGCACGATCGCATCGATCGTGCGCTCAATGATAGCCGGGTCGATCAGCGGCCGCACCGCATCGTGCACCAGCACCACATCGTCCTCTGCACACTCAAGCGCCGCCAGAGCGTTGCTCACCGACCCCTGCCGATTGTCTCCACCTTCAACCATGTGCACGCGCGGTCCCAGCTTGTACTCCGCAATCTGCGTTTGAACCCGGTCCCGCTCCTGCGCCCGCACCGCAACGCAAACCGCATCCACTCGGGGAACCGCCAGAAAAGCACGGATGGGATGCACCAGCAAAGGGACACCCCCAAGCTCCATAAACTGCTTCGGCCCGGTGCCTCCGGACAAACCTGCGGCCATGCGCGTTCCAATGCCGGCTGCCGGGAGAATAACGAAAACTCGCATAGCCAACGAAGTATAGCAAGCCGCTATGGCAAACCTGCGCCGGCGGTTCTCCAGAACTCGTGACCACACGGCAGGCACTCCCAATTTGCTTAAAATTGGGCCTCGACGCGGTACGCAATCACACGCTCATCATGGGACCCGAAACGGTCCGCAGCTGTGTCTTCCTCCTCCATCGCAAATCTCTCGTCCCAGAGCTTCAGGAATTGGGGGGATTCTCGCAGGAGCTCACCCAGTTCCGGATTGACATAGAGGAGGTAAACCTGTCGGGGCTCCTGTTCAAGCGAGGCATGGAGGTGGGTCAGGAACTTACGCATTACCGGCGCAGCAAACGGGTGGTAGAGATAGAGAACGAGAGGGCCGGGCGGCAGCTTCAGAATTGTTGCGTCGCCAGCGATCGCTTCTACGGGGAGATTGCACCGCCACTCGGCCTGAAAGCGATCGAAATTCTGATTGGCGACCGCCGCCAACTCCGCCGACAACTCCACGCCCCAGGCTCGCCGGAACGGATACCGCAGAGCCAGCATCAGCGCCCGTCCTTTTCCGCAGCCGACATCCACAAACGTGTATCGCGTCCAGTCCAACCCCAGCCGGTCCATCGCTTGCCAGAAGATCGACGGCGAGATCCCGTAATACCCGGTCGCCCAGTACTCCCCCTGCTGTCCCGACCCGAGACGTTCGCCCCAGATCAGACCGCTGGTATCCACCCCGTGCCGAAGGTCAAACGGGTGCGCCTCTCCCGTCCCCATGTCCGAAACACCCGCGATCGACTGCCACACCACCGCCGATCGGATCTGCCGCAACACCTCTGCGAGAAATGCCCGCCACCCCCTGTTTGCAACCCAGTGCCGAACTCGTCGTACCAGTGATCCGCGCACAAAGCCCCCCGCTTCTCTGCCCTGAATCCGGACCAGACGACCGCATCCCTCCACACCGGGGCGCTCCCCATCGTGACACGTCCGGGAGATCAGCACCGAGTACGCACCGGCGAAGTAGTCCGCGGACGCAGCCCAGCCCCTACACTGTTCCAGCATGCCACCCGCCCCCCATCTTCTTTTTGACCGGACCCACATCAAACCCGGCGACCGTCTCTGCGCAGCTGTGTCAGGCGGCGCAGACTCCGTCGCCCTTCTCTGTGCCCTTCACCGGGCTAACCTTGCGGTGCACTCTGCTCTGGGTGTCGGCCTGTCCGTTATCCACATCCATCACGGGATCCGGGGCGCGGAGGCGGACGCGGACGAAGCGTTCGTGAAAGACCTCTGCAACCGTTTCGACCTCCCGCTCCACCTCCACCGCGCCGACGTTCCCGCCCGTGCCTCTGCATCAGGGGAGACCCTCGAAGAGGCCGCCCGCACCGTCCGCTACGAGGTCTTTCACTCTCTACTTCGCAGCGGCGAAGCCGACTCGGTCCTCACCGCCCACACTATGGAGGATCAAACTGAGACCGTTCTCTTGAAGCTGCTGCGCGGAGCCTGGACCGAGGGTCTGGGCGGAATCCATCCCGTCGTCCCTGTCCCTAGACCCGGGAAAGCTCCTGGCGAGATCCTTCGTCCCTTGCTGTGCATACGTCGTCAGGCAGTTGAGCGGTATCTTCTTGCGCTCGCCCAGCCTTGGCGCGAAGATGGCTCAAATGCCGACCCCGCCTTCACACGCAACCGGCTCCGGCATCAGCTTCTTCCCCAGCTTCGCGATTTCAACCCCTCCCTCGACCAGACTGTCTCCAATCTCGCCGAACTCGCCCGCGAGGACGAGGCGCGCTGGCAGGCGGAGGTCAGCCGGATTCTGCCCCAACTGCTTCTTCCTGGGAAACCCGTTCGCGGTGGTGGCCGGTCCGTCGCAACGAACCCCAACCAGGCCAGTCTCTCGATCGAGATCGAACGTCTTCGCCCCCTGGACCTCAGCCTGCGTCGGCGCGTCCTCCGTGCCTCTGCCCGGCAGCTCGGCAGCCGTCTCAGCTTCCCTGAAACATCGCGCCTGCTTGCTCTGTGCGGCTTCCTTTCCGTGCCGACTGTGCCTTCCACGCCCGGCAGCTGCTTACGGCTTTCAGGTGACCTGCACGCCGAACGTACGGTGCGGGAGCTCCGGCTGACGCGCGCATCCCCGGTGCATAAGCCCCGAAGCTGAAACTATGGCTCATTAGTTGCATCAACAATAGAGAAGGCTGCGAAACGGAAGCTTTGAAGAGGGAGTAGACTTCTAGTTAATTGACGGTGAAGCGTGGCGGCGACATTTCAGGGATCGAACCCCGCTTCCGCACCTTCTCTCTTCAGCATCGTCTAACCGATGGAACAAAGTCTGCCGTCACACGCAGCCGAGCCTGACGCTCCGATCAAAATGCAAGATCGCCGCAGGCTGGAAATGGGGATTTCGCTTGAACTCGACCGTCAAACAGATTTTGATCTGGGTTTTCATGATCACGTGCCTCGTCTTTCTCTGGCAGTTCGTCGTCAAGAGCACTGGAGCAGGGCAGGATAAGAGCATCAGCTTGACCGAGCTGCTCAACAAAGCCGACGAGGGTAAAGTCGGTGACGTCATCGTGAATGGCGCCGAGGTCACGGGTCACTTCCGTGACGATAAGACCCAATTTCACACGACCATCCCGGCTAATTATCCGGACATGTATAAGACACTGCGCGATCATGGCGTCAATATCATCATCAAGGACCAGAACTCAAACGCCTGGCTCGGCCTCCTGATCCAGCTCGCTCCCTTCGCGCTTCTGCTCGGTCTGTGGTTTTTCCTGCTGCGCCAGATGCAGTCGGGCGGCAACAAAGCAATGAGCTTCGGCAAATCACGCGCCCGCCTGCTCTCCATGCAGCAGAAGAAGATCACCTTCAAGGATGTCGCTGGCGTTGATGAAGCCAAGGATGAGCTCAAAGAGATCATAGAGTTCCTCCGCGAGGCGCAAAAGTTTCAGCGCCTTGGCGGTCGAATCCCTAAGGGCGTTCTTCTTGTCGGACCTCCGGGTACCGGTAAAACCCTGCTTGCGCGCGCAGTAGCTGGCGAGGCCAACGTTCCGTTCTTCTCGATCTCAGGTTCGGATTTTGTCGAGATGTTCGTGGGCGTCGGCGCGTCTCGCGTGCGTGACCTCTTCGAGCAAGGTAAGAAGAATGCTCCCTGCATCATCTTTATCGACGAAATTGATGCAGTCGGTCGCCACCGTGGCGCAGGCCTTGGTGGCGGACACGATGAGCGCGAGCAGACCCTGAATCAGCTTCTGGTTGAGATGGACGGCTTCGAATCCAACGACGGCGTGATCCTTATCGCCGCTACAAATCGTCCGGACGTCCTTGACCCGGCACTGCTTCGGCCAGGCCGCTTCGACCGCCGCGTCATCGTCGACCGCCCCGATATCCGTGGTCGTGAGGAGGTTCTGAAGGTCCACTCAAAGAAGGTCCCCATGGCCGAGGATGTGAACCTCAATATCCTTGCTCGCGGCACACCGGGCTTCTCCGGGGCGGATCTGGCCAACATGGTTAATGAGGCTGCTCTTACGGCAGCCCGTTATAACCGCAAGTCAGTTCACATGTATGACTTCGAAGTGGCTAAAGATAAGGTGATGATGGGCGCGGAGCGGAAATCCATGCTGCTCTCCGACGACGATAAGCGCGACACCGCCTACCACGAGGCCGGTCACGTGCTCGTTGCGGCGCTTCGCGAGCATTCGGATCCCCTCCACAAGGTCACTATCATCCCCCGGGGCATGGCGCTGGGCGTCACCATGCACCTGCCGGAAGAGGACAAGCACACGGTGACAAAGGATTACCTCGACACCCAGCTCGCCGTTCTCATGGGCGGACGGTGCGCGGAGGAGATCTTCATGAAGCGCCAGACGACCGGTGCTGGGAATGACATCGTTCGGGCGACCGAGCTGGCCCGCAAGATGGTCTGCGAGTACGGTATGAGCAGCATGGGACCGCTGACTTACGGAAAAAAGGAAGAGCAGATCTTCCTTGGCCGCGAGATCGGACAGGCTCGTGACTACTCCGACGACACCGCCCGAAAGATCGACGCGGAGGTTCGCAACTTCGTCGACACCGGATACAAGTCGGCCTACTCCATCCTCGAGTCGAATGGGGACATCATGCACCGTATGGCCGCCGCCCTGCTCGAGCGGGAGACCCTGGACGCCGCCGAGATCAAACTGATCATTGAGGGCAAAGACCTTCCGCCCGCCCGATCCGCTCTCGCCCAGGCGAATGGCGGAGATCCGGGCGACACACAAAAGGTGCTCAAACCCGACTCCGGCCGCAACCCCGGCTTCGGAGAGGGCCACACCTCCCCGGCATAGTCGCGGTGCAATCCATTGAAAGGCAGCCACAGGAGGCTGTTACGGAACTAAGATTTAAACAGGCAGAGATGAGAAGATGCCCTCGCGGGAGCGGGGGCATTTCTTTATGGGCTATATCCGAGGGGACGGGCGGATTCAGGGGACGCTG